>Ga0209573_1004253_pt1 | contig 14374 bp, 13 predicted proteins | sample TNRBio252014_DNA_FD_185870 | JGI IMG/M metagenome (GOLD analysis project Ga0209573, IMG submission 185870) | Wastewater treatment Type I Accumulibacter community from EBPR Bioreactor in Madison, WI, USA - TNR Reactor_6/25/2014_ DNA (SPAdes)... | ecosystem: Engineered > Bioreactor > EBPR >...
TTCGAGGCCAATCTGGAAACCTTGCAAATCCGCTTGAACGGCCCGTTGCTGGGCGTGGTTCCTTACGGCGCGAGTCCCGAACAGGCAGTGCCGGCGCTATGCTTGTCCGCCCTGCCGGATTTTGGAGGTGGTCCCATCCAACCTCGATAGCGGTTCCCTGGCAGGGCGCAGCCCCCTCGATCGAGGGGGCGTCATGAATGCAGCCGCCGCCTAGAGCGCCTTGGCCCGCTCGCGCAGGATGAACTTCTGCATCTTGCCGGTCGAGGTTTTGGGCAACGGGCCGAACACCACGGTTCTGGGCGCCTTGAACCGGGCCAGTTGGCTGCGGCAGAACTCGATGATTTCCTCCTCGGTGACGTGTTCCATGCCCGGCTTGACCGTCACGAAGGCGCACGGCGTTTCGCCCCACTTCTCGTCGGGCCGCGCCACCACCGCCACCTCCATGATCGCCGGATGCCGGTACAGCACATCCTCGACCTCGATGGTGGAGATGTTCTCGCCGCCGGAAATGATGATGTCCTTGGAACGGTCCTTGATGTCGATGTAGCCGTCCTCGTGCCAGACCGCCAGATCGCCGCTGTGAAACCAACCGCCCTGGAACGCCTCTTCAGTGGCGCCGGGATTCTTCAGATAACCCTTCATGACGTTGTTGCCGCGCATGAAGATTTCGCCGATGGTTTCGCCGTCCATCGGCACCGGTTCCAAGGTCTGGGCGTTGGCCACCATCAGCCCTTCCAGCATCGGATAGCGCACGCCCTGCCGGGATTTGAGCGCCGCCCGCTCCGGCAGGGTCAGTTCATTCCAATGGTCGTGCCAGGCGCAGACCACGGACGGGCCGTAGGTCTCGGTCAGCCCATAGGTGTGAGTGACATCGAAGTTCATCCGCTCCATGCCCTCGATCACCGCCGCCGGTGGCGCCGCGCCCGCCGTCATCACCTTGACCGGATGGTTGATGCCCGCCTTCATCTCGTCTGGGGCGTTCTTGAGCAGGTTCAGCACGATCGGCGCCCCGCAGAAGTAATTGGCCTTCTCCTGCTTGATCAGATCGAAGATCAGGTCGGCGCGGACCTGGCGCAGGCAGACGTTGGTGCCGACGGCGGCGGCGATGCTCCACGGGAAACACCAGCCGTTGCAATGGAACATCGGCAGGGTCCACAGATAGACCGGATGCAGGCCCATGTTCCACACCAGCACGTTGCTAATCGCGTTCAGATAGGCGCCGCGATGGTGATAGACCACGCCCTTCGGGTTGCCGGTGGTGCCGGAGGTGTAGTTCAGGGAGATGGCCTGCCACTCGTCGACGGGCGTTTGCCAGGCGAATTCCGGATCGCCCTCGGCCAGCAGCACTTCATAATCCATCGCTCCCAGCTTCTCGCCGCCCACGAACTGAGGGTCGTCCACGTCGATCACCAGCGGGCGTTTCTGGGGCTGGATCAGCCGCAGCGCCTTGCCGATGGTGTCGGAAAACTCGCGGTCGGTGAACAGAACCTTGGCCTCGCCGTGTTCAAGCATGAAAGCGATGGCTTCGGCGTCCAGCCGGATATTTAGGGTGTTCAGCACCGCCCCCATCATCGGCACGCCGAAGTGCAATTCGAACATCTCGGGAATGTTGGGCAGCATCGCCGCCACCGTGTCGCCCAGGCGGATGTCGCGCTGTTGTAGCGCCGAGGCCAATCGCCGGCAGCGGGCGTAGGTCTCTGCCCAGGTGCGGCGGGTTGGACCATGCACCACGGCGAGGTGGTCGGGATAGACCGAGGCGGCGCGTTCGATGAAGGTCAGCGGGGTCAACGGCACGAAATTGGCGGCGTTCCGGTCCAGGCCCATTTCGTAGAGATTCGTAGCAGCGCTCATGCGATATTGTCCTCAGTTATGTTTTTGCGTGGAGTGGCGATGGTGGTTCAGTGGGGTGACCGGGTCAGCGGCCCTGCCAAGTCGGCTTGCGCTTGGCGATGAAGGCGTCGATGCCTTCGCGGGCATCCTCGCTGTTCATGTTGCAGGCCATAACTTCGCTGGCGCGGGCGTAGGCTTCCTCCATGCCCATCTCCAACTGCCGGTAGAACAGTTCCTTGCCCATGGCGATGGCCAGCGGCGATTTGTGGCAAATGGATTCGGCCAAGCGCCAGACGGCGGCGTCCAGTTGATCCAGTGGCGCGACCCGGTTCACCAGACCCTGGCGCAGGGCGGTCGGCGCGTCGATGAAATCGCCGGTCAGCAACAGTTCCAGCGCCTGCTTGCGGCTCAGGTTGCGGCTCAGCGCCACGCCGGGAGTGGCGCAGAACAGGCCGACGTTGATGCCGGAGGTGGCGAAGCGGGCGTTGTCGGCGGCGACCGCCAGATCGCAGGCCGCGACCAGTTGGCAGCCGGCGGCGGTGGCGATGCCGTGGATCCGGGCGATGACCGGTTGCGGCAGGCGGTTGATGGTCAACATCACCCGCCCGCACTGGGCAAACAGCGATTGGTGAAAGGCCGGATCGGTCTGGGCGCGCATTTCCTTGAGGTCGTGGCCGGCGCAGAAGGCTGGGCCGGCCCCGGCGATGACCACCACCCGGACAGTTTTATCGGCGGCGACGGCGTCCAGCGCCGCTTGCAGCGCCCCCAACATGGCTTGCGACAGCGCGTTATACTGCTTGGGGCGGTTGAGGGTCAGGGTGGCGACGCCGGCTTCATCCTGGCGCAATACGAGAGCGTCCTCGGCAAGAACGGTTGCGGTCATGGTCGTTTTCCTCAAAGATGAAAAAACCGTTTATGGGAGATCGGACGGTAGCGGCGCGGCGCGGCGCGCGATTTCGTTTGGATTTATTCTAGTGGGCTGGCGCAAAAGTTTTGACGGGTTCTCGTTCCCACGCTCCAGCGCGGGAGCCAGACCCTACCGGCCGGAATTTATGCGTCGATCCACCAGCCTAGCGATCTTCGCCAAGAGACTTAACCGACCCCGCCGCTTTTTCCTTGCCTGGGTCTTTCGCCCATGAATCCACCGCCTACTTCGATAGTCTACATCGTGGGCGCCGATTCAGCGCTCCACGATGCGCTTCGGGATCTGCTGGAATCCGTCGGTTTGCGGACCCTGGCGTGCGCCAACCTGGAAGCGTTTCTGGCCGCCTATCAGTCGGACTGGCCCGGTTGTCTGCTGTTGGACGCGCGGGTTTCGGGACGCGACGATCTCGGCGCCCAACGACGCCTGCGCGAGCAAGGTATCGACGCGCCGGTTATCATGATCGCCGGGCACGCCGATGTCGCCATGGCGGTGACCGCCCTGCGGCAGGGCGTGCTGGATTTCATCGAAAAGCCGTTCAACGACCAGATTCTGCTGGATGGCGTTCATCACGCGCTGGCCGTGGACGCGACTCGGCGGCGCGCTCGGGCGCAATATCAGGAGTTGCTCCGCCGGTTCGACACCCTGACCGCGCGCGAGCAGGGCGTGCTGCGTTGGGTCGTGGCGGGCCTGTCCAACCGGGAAATCGCCGAAACGCTGAGTCTGAGCCGCAAGACCGTGGAAATCCATCGCGCCAGGGTCATGCGGAAAATGGAGGCTGACACCCTGTCGCAACTGATTCAAATGACGGTGGCCATCGGCATTCTCAAGCTTTACGATCCGGATGCCTGAACTCGTTGATGACACTCGATCCGTGTATCGGATGGCCATTGCAACACATCGATCACCCACCGAGGAAATCCCCATGGCAACTCTAACTTTCAAAGGTAATCCGATCAACACCAGTGGCGATCTGCCTGCCATCGGCGAAACCGCTCCCGATTTCAAACTGGTCACCGCCGAGTTGAAGGACGTTACTCTGGCCGATTTCGCCGGCAAGAAAAAGCTGCTGAACATCGTGCCCAGCCTCGACACCTCGGTATGCGCGCTGTCCACCCGCAAGTTCAACGATCACGCCAAGGCCCATCCCGACACCGTGATTCTGGTCATCTCCGCCGATCTGCCCTTCGCCCAGAAACGATTCTGTGGCGACGAGGGGCTGAACAACGTCGTCACCCTTTCGATGATGCGTTCACGCAAGTTTGCCAAGGATTACGGCGTCTTGCTGGAAGACGGACCGCTGGCCGGGCTGACCGCCCGCGCCGTGGTCGTGCTGGACGAAAACAACCAGGTGCGCCACGCCGAACTGGTCCCGGAAATCGCCCAGGAACCGGATTACGGGGCGGCCCTGGCGGCGCTGAAGTGATCCACCCATGTTGATCTTCGACCAGTCCCGTCCCGGTCGGCAGGCGGTGATTCTCGCCACCGCGCCCGACAGCGCCTTGTCCGACATTCCTGAATCGCTGCGCCGCCATCGCGCCGCGCCCCTGCCCGAAGTATCGGAACTTCAGGCGGTGCGCCACTACACCCGGCTGTCGCAGAAGAATTTCTCCATCGATACCCATTTCTATCCGCTGGGTTCCTGCACCATGAAGTACAACCCGCGGGTTTGCCACCGACTGGCCTCGCTGCCCGGCGTTCTCGCCCGTCACCCGTTGACCCCGGAATCCATCAGTCAGGGCTTTCTCGCCTGCTTGTACGAGTTGCAGGACATGTTGCGGGAAGTCACCGGGATGCAAGCCGTCTCGCTGACGCCGATGGCCGGCGCCCAGGGCGAATTCGCCGGGATGGCGATGATCCGCGCCTATCACGTCGCCCACGGCGACCACGCCCGCCGCGAAGTGCTGGTGCCCGACGCCGCCCACGGCACCAATCCCGCCACCGCCATCATGTGCGGGTTCGCGGTCCGGGAAATTCCCACCGACGCCCACGGCGACGTGGACCTCGCCGCCCTGCGCCAAGCGGTCGGGCCACAGACCGCCGGGCTGATGCTGACCAATCCTTCGACCCTGGGCGTGTTCGAGCGCAACATCACGGAAATCGCCGCCATCGTCCACGCCGCTGGCGGTCTGCTCTATTACGACGGCGCCAACCTCAACGCCATTCTCGGCAAGGCGCGGCCCGGCGACATGGGCTTCGACGTGATGCACATGAACCTGCACAAGACCTTCGCCACCCCGCACGGCGGCGGCGGTCCCGGCGCGGGGCCGGTGGCGGCCAACGCCCGGCTGGAGCCGTTCCTGCCGATTCCCACCGTGGGCCGGGACGGCGACCGCTACCGCTGGCTGAGCGAGGCCGACCGGCCCCAGAGCATCGGTCGGCTGTCGGCGTTCATGGGCAATGCCGGGGTGCTGCTGCGCGCCTACGTCTACGCCCGGATGCTGGGCCGCGCCGGCATGGGCCGGGTCGCCGAATACTCCGCCCTGAACGCCAACTATCTGATGGCGGAACTGGCCAAGGCCGGTTTCGATCCCGCCTTCCCGCAGCGCCGGGCCAGCCACGAATTCATCATCACCCTCAAGCGCCAAGCTAAGACTCTGGGCGTGACGGCGATGGATTTCGCCAAGCGGCTGCTCGATCTCGGCTTCCACGCCCCGACTACCTACTTCCCGATGCTGGTGCCGGAGTGCCTGCTGATCGAGCCGACCGAGACCGAGTGCAAGGAGGAGCTGGACGCTTTCGTGGCAGCCATGGCGCAGATCCAGCGGGAAGCCGAGGCCGACCCCGACTGGGTCAAGGGCGCGCCGCACCATCGTCCCGTGCGGCGGCTGGACGAGGTGCGGGCCGCCCGCGACATGGATTTGGCCTGGCGGCCAGCCACTGAGTCCTGACGAGCGATGGGCTTTCAACAGCACAAGGGCTGGCGCCGGCTGGTTAACGCCACCGGCTATTCCTGGGCGGGGCTGAAAGCGGCTTGGCGCAACGAGGAAGCGTTCCGGCAGGAGGCGTTGCTGTGCGCCGCGCTCGCGCCGCTGGCGCTGTGGCTGGGCGACAACGCGATAGAGCGGGCGCTGCTGATCGGTAGTCTGTTGCTGATCGTGATCGTCGAGTTGCTCAACACCGGGATCGAGGCGGCCATCGACCGCATCGGCCCGGAACGCCACGAACTGTCGGGCCGGGCCAAGGACATCGGCTCGGCGGCGGTGTTCGTGGCGCTGCTGAACGCCGGCGTGGTGTGGCTGCTGATTCTGTTCGCCTGAATCGTTGGCAGGCTACTGCTCGCCAACCGTCCTCGGCTCGTCCAGCCCGCGTTCCGCCAGCGCCGCCGCCCGGAACAGCGCCCGGCCCTTGTTCATGGTTTCCTCCCATTCGTTCTCCGGCACGGAATCGGCGACGATGCCGGCCCCGGCCTGAACGTGCAGCAGGCCATCCTTGAACACGGCAGTGCGGATGGCGATGGCGGTGTCCATGTTGCCGGACCAGGACAGATAGCCGACTGCGCCCGCATAAACCCCTCGCTTGACCGGTTCCAGTTCATCAATGATTTCCATGGCGCGAATCTTGGGCGCGCCGCTGACCGTCCCCGCCGGGAAGGTGGCGCGCAGAGCATCCAGCGCGCTCAATTCAGGCCGCAGCCGCCCGGTGACATTGGAAACGATGTGCATGACATGGGAATAACGCTCGATCGCCATCTTCTCGGTCAGATGGACGCTGCCGATGGCGCTGACCCGGCCCACGTCGTTGCGGCCCAGATCAATCAGCATCAGATGCTCGGCCAGTTCCTTGGGATCGGCCAGCAATTCCGCTTCCAGCGCCTGATCCTGCTCCTCGGTGGCGCCGCGCCAGCGGGTGCCGGCGATGGGACGCACCGTCAGCAAGCCGTCCTCCAGTCGCGCCAAAATTTCCGGCGAGGACCCGACGATGTGGAAATCGCCCAGGTTGAGGAAATACATGTAGGGCGAGGGATTCAGCCCGCGCAGCGCCCGGTACAGGTCCAGCGGCGCGGCCTGGAATGGGGCGGATAGCCGCTGCGACAGCACGACCTGCATGCAGTCGCCGGCCAGGATGTACTCCTTGATTCGCCGCACCGCGTTCTCGAAACCGTCCTGGGTGAAGCCGGACACGAATTCGATCTCGTGCGCCGCCGGATGGGAGCGGTAGGGCGCATAGAGCGAGCGCGGGCTGCGCAGCAGTTCGCTCCAATCGTCCAGGCGCTGTTGAGCGCGGGAATAGGCGCGCTCCACTGCCGGGTCCACCAGGGTGATCAGATACAGCCTCCCGGCCAGGTTGTCGAACACCACCATGTCCTCGGAGACCAGCAGCAGGATATCCGGGTTGTCCACCGGGTCGGGATTGGGGCAGCGGGCGAGCTTGGATTCGACGTAACGGATGGTGTCGTAGCTGAAATAACCGACCAGCCCGCCGATGAAGCGCGGCAACCCTTCGCCGGTGGCCGGTACCCGATAACGGGCCTGGAACTCCTGAATCCAGGCCAGCGGATCGGGGCAATCCAGCGCCTCGACGATTTCGCCGGCGTGTTCCACGGTCACGCGCTGGCCGCGCACCCGGATGATCTTGCGGCAGGGCAGGCCGATGATGGAATAGCGGCCCCATTTCTCGCCGCCCTGCACCGATTCCAGCAGATAGCTGTACGGCGCGTCGGCCAGCTTGAGATAGGTGCTGAGGGGGGTATCGAGATCGGCCAGCACTTCGCGGGCGACGGGAATGCGGTTGAAGCCTTGTTTGACCAGGCGCTGAAATTCGTTCTGATTCATGATGAAGGACAGCCTCGAACAGCGGAAACGGAAACCGGCAGATATCGAAAGCGCGTCAGGCTGAGCGGCGCCATCGAAAGTCTGGAGCGAGGTTTCCGGGCATCAGGCTGCCTTGCCCAGCAGGGCGGGCAAATCGGCAATCGAGGCGATCACGGCGTCCGGTTGGGCGTCGCGGATGTCGTAGCCGTGATTGTAACCGTAGGGCACGCACACCACCGGACAGCCGGCGTTGCGGGCCGCGCCCACGTCGTTGCGCGAATCGCCGACCATCAGGCCCTGATAGATCGGCATGCCCAGCCGTTCGGCGCACAGCAGCAACGCATCCGGGGCGGGCTTGGGGTTGGGCGCGCACTCGCCGCCGACCACGGTGGCGAAAAAGTGGCCGATGCCGAGCCGGTCCAGCAGGGGCAGGGCGAATTCGGCGGATTTGTTGGTCACGCAGGCCATGGGAAAACCGACGGCGCGCAGTGTGGTCAGGCCCTCCATCGCGCCGGGATAGAGGCTGCTGTAGACGCTGATATGGTCGGCGTAGGCGGCCTTGTACAGCGGGCGGGCGCGGGCGAACAGTTCCGGGTCCGCCTGCCCGGCCATGTCGTCGGTCAGGGCGCGGTGAATCAGGTTGTCCATGCCGTTGCCGACCCAGGTGCGCACTCGCACTTCGTCGCGCTCCGGCAGGCCCAGTTGCCGCAACATGGCGTTCACCGCCGCCGTGAGATCAGGGACGCTGTCCACCAGGGTGCCATCGAGATCAAAAAACAACGCGGCGACGTTTTCAAACATGAGCTGGGCGCTCCGCCTGGGCCAGTTCGGCGCGCATCGCCGCAATCGTGGCCCGGTAGTCGGGGGTGTTGAAAATGGCGGAGCCGGCAACGAAAGTGTCCGCGCCGGCCTCGGCAATCTGGCGGATGTTGTCGAGCTTGACCCCGCCATCCACTTCCAGCCGGATCGGATAGCCGCTGGCGTCAATGAGTCGGCGGGCGTCGCGCAGCTTGTTGAGAGTGCCCTCAATAAAGCGCTGGCCGCCGTAACCGGGATTGACCGACATCAGCAGCACCATATCCACCTTGTCCATCACGTATTTCAGGTATTCCAGCGGGGTAGCGGGGTTGAACACCAGCCCGGACTGGCAACCGAGGTCGCGGATCAGTTGCAGGCTGCGGTCAATGTGTTCGCTGGCTTCGGGGTGGAAGGTGATATAGGTGGCGCCGGCAGCGGCGAAATCGGGAATGATGCGATCCACCGGCTTGATCATCAGATGGGCGTCGATGGGCGCGGTGACGCCGTGCTTGCGCAGCGCCTCGCACACGATGGGGCCGACCGTCAGGTTGGGGACGTAATGGTTGTCCATCACGTCGAAATGGACCAGGTCCGCACCGGCCGCCAGCACGGCGTCCACTTCCGCGCCGAGTCGGGCGAAATCGGCGGACAGAATCGAAGGGGCAATCCAGTAATCCCGCATGACTGGTCTCAGGGGTGTCCTCGGTCAACGCATCGTCTATTTTGTAAAACTTTACCCGACCACCGAGCCTTTGGATAGCGGCGCGAACACATCGGCGCCAGCCAGCGGGAGAGATCCCGGCGATCAGTCCAACTGCTTGCGCGCCAACTCGCAAAACTGGGCCGCCCGCCACCGGGGTGAAAATCTCGTCGGCTAAAGCCTCGATGGCGGCATCCAGGGTGACGATGGTGCGAAAGTGATCGGCGCAAACCACGCGGCGATGGGGCCGAAACCGACAGGGGACGACTCGAGCGCGATCACGATTTGCTGTTGTCCAGCTACGTAGCGGTAGGCGTGGCGCTGGACAGATACTCCAAAATATCCACGGTGGAGGGCATCGAAGCATTGATGGACACCTTGCCTTCGAAAAAGGCGACGGTTCCGCTCTCGATGTTCAGCAACGACGGCAGTGCGTCGGTGCCGTTTTTGCCTTGGGAAAATAGAGAGACGATCTCGCCGTCCTGAAAGCTGATTTGTCCCAACAAGTGATAGCTGTTCTCGATGAGCAGCGTGCCGGTGCGTTTTTCCTGGCACAGTTTCCGCGCGTCGGCGACGATGGCTGGAAGCGAAAAAAGCTCTCGGGATGACATGGCAGTGCCTCGTTGGCATGGGCCTGGGCGGAGAGGCGCACTCGGCTCGCGCGCCCCGGCGTTGGATCACGATTGGTTTTTTTGGAACCGTCGCATGGCCACCACCAAGCTGTCGCGCAACAGGTCGATGGCGCGCGTCACGTAATCGGCTGCTTGGCTGAACCTTGAGCCGCAGGTCAAGCTCGCCATGGGCTAGTGGGCTGACGCAAAAGTTTTGACAGGCTCTCGTTCCCACGCTCCAGCGTGGGAACGTGTCCGGAACCGCTCCAGCGACCCGCGAGGCTGCAACCTCGGGACGGGGCGGGGCTCCCGCGCTGGAGCGTGGGAGCCAGACCCTACCTGTCGGAATTCATGCGTCAATTCACTGGTTTCCATACGGCTTCCAAGATCGGCGCCAGAATATTCGATCGATTGGCGCGCCGGCATCAGGGAAACCCTGATTTTGGAAGGAGGAAAACCTGATTCTGGATCCTGGTTGTTATGTTTATTGTTAACCTTATGATTATTATAGCATTAGAAGCCGAGAAATCCCCTCCCCCGGCGGAGTGGAGCGAGGGAGGGGCATAGGGTTGAATCGCAACCCATCAAGTTCGCGACGGATCAATCTGTCAGCTTCATACTCTGGCCCTCCCTCGCAAGGGGGACGGGCGACGAGCGACACATCCGCGATGAGACACCGTCTGTTGGGTGGGAAGTTCGACAGGGGTACCAACGGGCGCGGTTCGCTGACTTGGCCGCGCTGGCTAGCGCGTGGGCTTAGAGTGGCCTGCCCTTATCCTCTACCTCTTCTTTTTTCTCGGCCTCGATTTGCAGCAGTCCCTCGCTGGCGGCGGGTGGCGGCGTTCGCTGGCTTTCCAGCTTGATTCGCAATCTCAGGTTGTGAGCGGAATCGGAGTGGCGGATCGCGGTTTCGTAGCTGATCCGTCCGGCTTCGTACAGCTTGAACAGCGCGTCGTCGAAGGTGACGATGCCCTGGTCGCCGGAGCGGGCCATCAGCGGTTTGAGTTCCTTGACTCGACCCCGAAAGATCAATTCCGCCATTAAAGGGGTATTGAGCAGGATTTCCACCGCCGGAATCAATCCCGGCTCATCCTCGCGCGGCAGCAGTCGCTGCGAGATGAACGCCTTCATGTTGAACGACAGGTCCATCAATACCTGCATCCGTTTTTCCTCCGGGAAAAAATTGACGATGCGGTCGAACGCCTGATCGGTATTGTTGGCGTGCAGGGTGGTCAGGCACAAATGGCCGGTCTCGGCAAAATTGATCGCGTATTGCATGGTTTCGCGATCCCGAACCTCGCCGATAAAAATCACGTTGGGCGCTTGCCGCAACGTATTTTTTAGCGCCAACTCGTAGGATTCGGTATCCACGCCGACTTCGCGCTGGTCCACCAGCGATTCCTTGTGGCTGTGGAAGAACTCGATGGGATCCTCGATGGTGATGATGTGTTCCCGACACTGGCTGTTGCGGTAATCCAGCATCGCCGCCAGGGAGGTGGTCTTGCCGCAGCCGGTGCCGCCCAGGAAAATCACCAGGCCGCGCCGGTTCATGACGATGTCCTTGAGACTCAGCGGCAGGTTGAGTTCCTCGATGGTCGGAATCCGCTGTTTGATCAGCCGCAGGACCATGCCGGCGCTGCCGCGCTGAGTGAAGGCGCTGACCCGGAAGCGGGCGAGATCGGGGAAATGCAGGGAGAAATTGAATTCGTGCTGCCGGTCGAACTCGCGCGCCTGGCGGTCGTTCATGATCGAACGCACCAGAAGCTCCGTTTGTTGCGGCAGCAGCTTGTGATCGCCGACCCGGCGGACTTCCTGATGGACCTTGAACGCCGGCGGACTACCGGCGGTGATGAACATGTCCGATCCGTCCAATTCCACCAGCTTGCTCGCCAGCTCCCGAAGATACTGGGTGGCCTTGTCGTGATCGGTCACGACCGGTTGCGAAATCTGTTCCATTGCCTTGCCTCTTTATCGTGGGTTAGCGCGCCATGTCCGTTCCCGACCGATGGCGCTGTCCGATCCAGCTCCAGTGACTGGCGGCTGGATCGCTTGGTCTGGCCGCCCGCTCGTTTTTATCCGGGCCTTGGCAATTATTTTATACTGTGCGCATCGCGCCGGCGCCGGATATCCGAAACGGATTGTTCGATCGCGCGGCCATTGCTCCCCTTTCCCGGTCCTCGTCGGCGATTACCGCCCCGTCCACGGCGCCGCGCATCGGCATCCCGATCCTTTTTCAGGAGATCACTGTTTTCATGAGCTTCCCTCGCCGCTTTTTGCGCCAATGGTGCGCGCTGCCGCTGCTGTGCTGGGTCATCGCCGTTCCGGCGCGCCCCGCCGATCCCCCGCAACCGCTGCCGGATTTCCGCAAACTGGTCAAGCAAAACGAGCCGACCGTCGTCAATATCAGCACCACCCAGACACCCAGCCGCAAGAGTGCGACCCGCACTCCCGCCCTGCCGGAACTGCCCGGCGCCGACAATCCCTATCTGGAGTTTTTCAAACGCTTTTTCCAGGAACGCCCGGAGCTGCCCGGCGAACGCCAAGCCAACTCCCTGGGATCGGGCTTCATCCTCTCGCCGGACGGCTATATCCTGACCAACGCCCACGTCGCCCGGGATGCCGACAAGATCATCGTCCGGCTCAGCGACCAGCGGGAACGGCCGGCCAAGGTGATCGGCGTGGACGAACTGACCGACGTGGCGCTACTCAAGATCGAGGGCGAGAACCTGCCGGCGGTCAAGGTCGGCGACTCCGACGCGCTGGAGGTCGGCGAATGGGTGCTGGCCATCGGTTCGCCGTTCGGGCTGGAGCACACCGCCACCCAGGGCATCGTCAGCGCGGTGGGCCGCAACCTGCCCACCGGCGCCTACGTCCCGTTCATTCAAAGCGACGTCGCGGTCAACCCCGGCAGTTCCGGCGGTCCGCTGTTCAACCTGCGCGGCGAGGTGGTCGGCATCAACTCGCAGATTTACAGCAGCACCGGCGGCTACATGGGGCTGTCGTTCGCCATTCCCATCAAGCTGGCGATGCAAATCACCGAGCAGATCAAGGCGACTGGCGAGGTCACCCGCGGTTGGCTGGGCGTGCTGTTGCAGGCGGTCAACAACGATCTGGCCGAGGCCTTCAAGCTCGACCGACCGCGCGGCGCGTTGGTGGCGCAGATTCTGCCGGACAGCCCGGCGGCCAGCGCCGGCTTCAAGCAGGGCGACGTGATTCTGCGCTACGGCGGCGAGCCGGTCGAGGACTCCTCGCAACTGCCGCGGATGATCGGCGTGACGCCGGTGGGCAAGACCGTGGCCATGTCGATCCTGCGCAACGGCGAGCCGCTGGAAATCAAGGCCACCATCGCCCGGCTGGAAACCGTCGCCGAGCCGGTCGCCACCATGGACGAGCACAGCGATCCGCGCCTGGGTCTTACCGTCGCCGACCTCAGCAACGAACAGCGCCGCAACCTGGGCCCGGAGGAACAGGGCGTGCTGGTCACCACGCTGGACGAGGGCCCGGCCGCCAACGCCGGCCTGTACCCGGACGACATCATCTTGCAGGTGAACCATCTGCCGGTGAAAAGCGCCAGCCAGTTCGTCGAGCTGGCTAGGGAATTGCCCAAGGGCAAGGCGATCCCGCTGCTGGTGCGGCGCGAGAACGAGGCGCTGTACCTGGCGGTGCGCCTGCCCGACAAGGAATAACCGCGACCGATGAACCCGAACAATTGCCTGGATTTCGAAAAACCCATCGCCGAACTGGAGGCGATGCTGAAGGAGTTGCGCCATCTCAGCGCCGAGCAGGATTTGAACATCGGCGACGAGATCGCCCGGCTGGAGGCCAAGAGCAAGGCGCTGACGGATTCGATCTTCGCCAGCCTGACGTCGTGGCAGATTTCCCAGATCGCCCGCCACCCGCTGCGGCCCTACACCCTGGACTACGTGGAGCGGCTGTTCACCGAGTTTGTGGAGCTGCACGGCGACCGCGCCTTCGCCGACGACCACGCCATCGTCGGCGGGCCGGCGCGGTTGGACGGTCGGCCGGTGATGGTGATCGGCCATCAAAAGGGCCGCGACACCAAGGAGAAGATCTACCGCAATTTCGGGATGCCGCGGCCCGAGGGTTACCGCAAGGCGCTACGGCTGATGAAGCTGGCCGAGCGGTTCCGGCTGCCCGTGTTGACTTTCATCGACACGCCGGGCGCCTATCCGGGCATCGGCGCCGAGGAGCGTGGCCAGAGCGAGGCCATTGCCCGCAACCTGTTTGAAATGAGTCGGTTGCGGACGCCGGTGATCTGCACGGTGATCGGCGAGGGTGGCTCCGGCGGCGCGCTGGCGGTCGGCGTGGGCGACCGGGTCCTAATGTTACAATATGGCACCTATTCGGTGATCTCGCCGGAAGGCTGCGCGGCCATTCTGTGGAAGAGCGCCGACAAGGCGCCGGACGCCGCCGAGGCCATGGGGTTGACGGCGGAACGGTTGCTGAAGCTGAATCTCATCGACGGCATCGTGCCCGAACCGGCGGGCGGCGCCCATCGCGATCTGGAGTGGATGGCGGAAGTGTTGCGCGCCGCCCTGCGCGAGCAGTTGCAACAACTGGATGCGCTGACCGTGGACGAGTTGCTGGAGCAGCGCTACCGGCGGCTGATGGCGTATGGCGTGTTCAAGGAAGCCGAGCCGGCGACCTCGACCCAGTTGTCCTGGCAGAGCAGCGTGGCGGCCCTGTTGGGGAAGGACAGTTTGCTGGGCAAGGATTAAGGATTCCCGAGCGTCCTTCA
>Ga0209573_1004254_pt1 | contig 14374 bp, 8 predicted proteins | sample TNRBio252014_DNA_FD_185870 | JGI IMG/M metagenome (GOLD analysis project Ga0209573, IMG submission 185870) | Wastewater treatment Type I Accumulibacter community from EBPR Bioreactor in Madison, WI, USA - TNR Reactor_6/25/2014_ DNA (SPAdes)... | ecosystem: Engineered > Bioreactor > EBPR >...
CGACGGCTGAGCCAACCGGACCGACCTGTCAGGTGGCCTACGTTCGCGCAGGGCAGTTGTATTGCCTTCTCGTCGGCGGCGGCGAAGTGCGCGTCACCGCCGTCGACGGTGGCTCGCTCCAGGGCGCCGCGATCTCGAGCGACGGTGCCTGGGTCGCTTACCTCATCGGCGTGCCGGACGGTCCGGCCGATCTGTTCGCGATCCGCGTAGCCGATGCCGCCGCAGGCGCACTGGCGCCGACGCCCCTGGCGAACGCGACGAACCTGCCGGGCGCGAATGCCGGCGACATGGTCTCGGCCCGGACGTTGGCGTTCGTACCTGGGACGCAGACGCTGCTCTTCGACACGCGCTATGTGCCCGCGGGCGGCATCCAGGGGCCAGGCGAATACGTCAACAACGACTTGTGGCGTGTGAGCGTCGATGGGACGGGGTTGCAGCAGGTGGCGCCGAACGGGACAGCCGGCCTGTTCGCGGTCAGCCCCTCAGGCGGACATGTGGCGCTGTCGAGCGGCAACACGATCGCGGTGCTCGATCTGGTCGCGACAACGATCACGCCTGCGCTCGAGTTCGACCCGATCCTGACCTACAGCGAATACGCCTATAAGCCCGAACCGGTCTGGAGCGCCGACGGCTCGGCCTTCACGGTCGCCGTGCCCTCGGTCGACCCGATGGCGGCCGACACGCACGCCACCTTGCATCGGATCACGGCCAACGGCGTCGAGGAGCCGCTTGGCCTGATCCCGGGCAACTTCGTCTTCGGCGGCCTGATCGCCGTGGCGCCGACCGGTGATCGCGTCGCCTACGGACTGCGCGACGAGGCCGGCGTCTTCTCGGCGCTAACGTTGCGACGATTGCCGGGCGACCCCGCGCCCGGAGGAGTCACCATCCCCGAGATCACGTGGCTGGACTGGTCGCCCGACGGCTCGCGGCTCGCGGTCGGTCATCGCAACGTGGTGGGCAACGCCCAGATCGTCGAGCCCGATGGATCGCTGCGCTCGCTGGATTTGCCGGTGGTCGACCTCGTCTGGCGTGGCCCCGACGTGTACTATCTGGTCATCAATGGCGATGGCAGCCACGACGTCAATGTGCTGCGCCCGACCGGCGTCGAGGTACTGGCAACCGAGCTTGGCGCGTCGTTGTGGGCGGTGCGCTGAACCCGTCGAACCGCGAAGACGCAAAGACCTCGAAGTGGCTTCGAGGTCTTTGCGTCTTCGCGGTTCGCTATGCTGTTGGAACTCAGGGGAGGAACGCGCCGGCGGGGCCGGCGGGGTCGATCAGACCGGCGAGATCGCTATAGGGCACGCGGATCTCTTGCGGCCCGGCGGCGTAGGGCCCGACCTGATACGGATCGAACGAGATCAACACGCCGTCATCGGTCAGGTTCCAGCTGCGGTAATTGAGTTCATCGGGCGCTGCCCCGGCTTCGAAGCCGAGGAAGAAATCGGTCGTCTCGAGCTCGGCGATGCAGACGGCCGAGATCGGGCCGAGATAGTCGACGCCTGGCGCGAACAGATCGGCCAGGGCCAGTTCGCGGCTGGTGGCGAAGTCGAAGTTGATCGTCTGGCTGAAGCTGTAAGGATGTGCGGCGCCAGCGACATACCCGGCCACATCGAGGCGCAGGCTGACGACCCGCGCGTCGAGCGCGAAGCGCGAGGCCCCGACAGAGAAGAAGCTGCCCACCCCGCCGCTAAACGCAGGATCTGGGGGATACAGGGCGAGGTCGTTGACAAAGGCCGAGGTCATCTCGCTGACTTTCGCCGACACGATGCTGTTGAAGGCCGCGGTCGGGGGATCGGCCGGGTCGGAAGCGCGCAGCACAGGCACGCTGAGCGAGAGCGTGTGCGTGACCGGCGCCGTGTACGCGTTCTCGGATTCGGTATCCTCCCAGTATCGTTCGACCGATGAGACAACCTCAAGTTGTGGCGTCGCGGTCGGCTCGATCGGAACCGTCGTCGAATCGGCGGAAGGCGTCTCGCTCGGCGGAACGGGTTGCGTGGGCTCGACATACGGCGTCGGCGGGAGCTCGGTGGTCGAGCCGGCCGGAACCGCTGTCGGCGCGCCGAAGGTCGAGCACGAGAGCGCCGTGATCGCGAGCGCCGCGGTTACCAGGGCATAAGGCGAGGGCCTCATCTTCACCTCCGACGATTGCGGTACTGACAGCCATCGTAACACGCCGAAGAATGGTATCGGCGAAATCGCAAAATCTCCTGACTCTGACCGATGTAGAACATATGTTATAATATTCAGTTATGAGCAAGATTCGCACGCAATATGTCTGCCAAAACTGCGGCCGGACCGCCCCCCGCCCGATGGGCAAGTGCCCGGGCTGTGGTGAGTTCAACAGCATGGTTGAAGAAACCGTTGCGGCGCCGGCCAAAGTGGTCAATGCGCGCGCCGGCGGGATGGTGCGGATCGGCGGCGGGCGCGCCACGCCCCAAAAACTGTCCGACGTCGAGGGCATGGCGGACGCGCGTTGGCCCGTGCCGATCCGCGAGCTCTCGCGCGTGCTTGGCGGCGGCGTGGTGCCCGGCTCGATCGTGCTCATCGGCGGCGACCCGGGCATCGGCAAATCGACGCTGCTGCTGCAGATGACGCTGCACATGGTCGCGACGATCGGGCCCGTGCTCTACGTCTCGGGCGAGGAGTCGGAGCGCCAGATCAAGATGCGCGCAGATCGGTTGGCCGCAGAGGCGGGTGAAGGCATCTCACTCAGCGCGGCCGCGGTCTCCGAGCAACTCTATGTGCTCACCGAGACCAACCTCGACGTGATCCTCGATCACGTCCAGCAGGTCAAACCGCAGCTCCTTGTGATCGACTCGATCCAGACCGTTTATCTGGCCGGCCTCGAATCAACGGCGGGCTCGGTCAGCCAGGTGCGAGAGTGCGCGGCCCGGCTGCAGGAGCTGGCCAAGACATCGGGCATCGCCGTTTTTCTGATCGGGCATGTCACCAAGGAGGGCACGCTGGCCGGGCCACGGGTGCTCGAGCACATCGTGGACACCGTGCTCCAGCTGGAGGGCGATCGCTATCAGGCCTATCGGCTGCTGCGTGCGGCCAAAAACCGGTTCGGCGCCACGAGCGAAGTCGGCGTCTTCGAGATGGCCGGCAGCGGGCTGCTCGAAGTGACCAATCCCTCCGAAGTCTTTCTGGCCGAGCGCATGGTGAACGTTCCGGGCTCGGCCATCGCCGTGACCATGGAAGGCACCCGCCCGATCCTGGTCGAGGTGCAGGGTCTGACCAGCCCGAACCAGATGGGCAACCCACGCCGCACACCCAACGGCGCCGACCTGTACCGGCTGTTGATGATCATCGCCGTCCTCGGGCGCCGCGCCGGGGTTCGGCTGGGCGAGAACGACGTCTTCGTCAACGTCGTCGGCGGGCTGAAGATCGACGAGCCGGCGGCCGACCTGGCGGTGGCCGCCGCGATCGCGTCATCGGCGCTGGATCGGGCGGTGCTGGCGGATTGTGTCCTGATCGGCGAGATCGGGCTGTCGGGCGAGTTGCGGGCTGTCGGCCAGCTCGGCCAGCGCCTGCGCGAGGCGCATCAGCTCGGCTTTCGGCGCGCGATCGTGCCGCGCGCCCTGCGCAAATCGGTCGACAAATGGCCGGACGGCCTCGAGGTGATCCAGTGCCGGTCGGTGCGCGACGCGCTCGAGAAGGTGCTTGTTCCGGCGCGCAAGGGCGAGGATTAGCGCGGGTCTATCCTGAGCCTGTGGTGAGAAACGGGTTCCGGGCGTAGAATGCCCCTGGCATAAATTGACTCAGGGTTGCCGCAGTGTTAAAATCTTTCGAACGCGGCGATCTTTCATTCATTATTCGCGTCGCGGCCGGTTTCGTCATTTTCACACCCGCCATTATGTCGCAGTCACAGCCCCGATCGCTGCAGGATTGACCGAACCTTCATTCATCATTCTCCGGTCTTTCTTGCGGGCGGCCATCCAGTCAACAGCGGTTTGATTGGGCCGTGTTCAGGGTGTCGGTGACAGGGCAACAGGTGAGTGCGGATGATCCATCCGGGCGCTCGCCTGTTTTGCGTTTATTCGGCGGAGGACTCATGATGATCAGCGTGGAGTTCGGTCTGCGCATCCTGGGCATGGTGGTGCTGGCGGTGGCGGGTTGGTTCGGCGGCGAGGCGCTGGCGCCTTACATCGGCATGGACCCGCTCTTCACCGGGGTCACGATCGCGGCGGTCGGAGCGCTGGCAGGCCTGACGATCACACCTTACCTGACCACCCGTCCACTGCGCTGGGTGCGCGCGCGGGTCAGTGAGCTGCCGATCTCGGTGCTGCTGATGGGCACGATCGGCCTGATCGTGGGCCTGATCATCGCTGGCCTGCTGTCCTTTCCCCTCTCGCTCTTGCCCGAGCCGTTCAACGGGATCTTGCCGTTTGTCAGTGCCATCGGCATGTCGTGGCTTGGCGTGCAGATCTTTGTGATGCGCCAAAAGGACATCATCAACCTGTTCCGCAACCGTCTGCCGGGGCGCCCGGTGGAGGCCAAAGAAGCCAAGGATAAAGAGAAAGACAAAGAAAAAGAGGCCAGCGTCCTTGTGGACACCAGCGTGATCATCGACGGCAGGATCGCCGACATCGCGCGGACGGGGTTCATCCTCGGGACGTTGCTTGTGCCCAAGTTCGTGCTCAACGAGCTGCAGCACATCGCCGACTCCTCGGACAGCCTGCGACGTAATCGCGGCAGACGAGGGCTCGAGGTTCTCAACCAGCTCCAAAAGGACGGCGGCGTGCCCGTGAAGTTCACGGACGCCGACCCGGCCAACGCGCGCGAGGTCGACGACAAACTCGTAACGCTGGCCAAGAAGCTCAACTGTGCGGTCCTGACCAATGACTACAACCTGAACCACGTCGCCCAGCTCCAGGGCGTCAAGGTGCTCAACGTCAATGAACTGGCCAACGCCGTCAAGGTGGTCTTCCTCCCCGGCGAGACGCTGCGCGTGACGATCATCCAGGATGGCAAGGAGCCCAGCCAGGGCGTCGGCTACCTCGACGACGGCACCATGGTGGTGGTCGATGAGGGTCGCCGACAGATGGGCCAAAGCGTCAATGTCGTGGTGACCAAGATCTTCCAGACCACGGCCGGGCGTATGGTCTTTGCACGGCTCGAGCCCACGGCTGTGTCCAGCAGCGGCCGCGACGCACGCTGAACTCAATCAGACCCACGGGCGGTCGGATGCCCGAGACAGACGGAACCCCATGACAACCGACATCTCTCTGACCAATGTCCTGACCCGCAAGAAGGAAGCCTTCGAGCCGCTCGTGCCGGGGCAGGTCAACCTCTACGTGTGCGGACCGACCGTGCAAGACTATATGCACATCGGCCATGCCAAGACCTACATCGCCTTCGACGTGATCGTGCGCTACCTGCGCTATCGCGGGTTGCGCGTGCGCTATGTGCAAAACATCACAGACGTCGGACATCTGCTCGACAGCGGCGAGGATCGGATCCTCAAAGGCGCGGCGCGGGATCGGATCGAGCCGATGGAGGTGGTCGAGACGTACATGCGCGAGTACTTCGCCGACATGGATTCGCTTGGCGTCGGCCGGCCCGATATTTCGCCGCGCGCCTCGGGTCACATCCCCGAGCAGATCGAGATGATCAAGACCCTGCTCGCCGGCGGTTATGCCTACGAGGTCAACGGCTCGGTGTACTTCAACGTCAGCGCCTTCCCCGAGTACGGCAAGCTCTCTGGCCGTCGGGTCGAAGAGGCCGAAGCCGGCGCGCGCGAGGCGGTGCGTGAGGAGAAGCGCAGCCCCGAGGACTTCGCGCTCTGGAAGGACGCGCCGCCTGAGCACATCTTGAAATGGCCGAGCCCGTGGGGCTGGGGCTACCCGGGCTGGCACGTCGAGTGCTCGGCGATGGCCACCAAGTACCTGGGCGAGACCTTCGACATCCACGGCGGCGGGCGCGAGAACATCTTTCCGCACAACGAGTGCGAGATCGCGCAGGCCGAGGCCGCGACAGGCAAGCCCTTTGCGCGCTACTGGCTGCTGACCGGGTCGCTGACGCTCGACGGCGTCAAAATGAGCAAGAGCCTGGGTAACGTCGTGCGCATCAAAGACGCCGTGGCCCGCAACCGGCCCGAGGCGATCCGGTACTTCATGCTCTCGGCCCACTACTCGGGCCCGATCGACTACACCGATGCCGCGCTCGAAGCCTCGACCCGCGGCTGGGAGCGCATCGCCGGCGCGTACACCGCGGCCAGGCAGTGGCTCGGGCGGAGGACGAACGAAGGATCGCAGACCGTGGCGGTCAGTCAGGCCGTCGAAGACCTGCGCGCGCGCTTTGTCGAGGCGATGAACGACGATTTCAATGCGCCTGTGGCGCTGACCGTGGTCCAGGAATTGGCCCGGCTTTCGAACACGCTGATCAACGGGTCGGAGCCGCCGGCCGCGGCGGACGTCGGCGGCTGTGTGGCGCTGTTCGAGGAGCTCGCGGGGCGCGTGCTCGGGATCCTGCCCAAGGCGGACGAAGCCGGAAGCGGCTCGGCCGAGCGCGAGGCCGGCCTGGTCGAGTTGTTGATCGAGATGCGCAAAGACGCGCGGGCGCGCAAGGACTTTGCGGCCTCCGATCGCATTCGCGATCAACTCAAGGCACTCGGGGTCGTGCTCGAAGACGGAAAAGCCGGCACGACCTGGAAGATCGCGAACTGAGCCGAGGCGCGGGCTTGCGCATCACGCTCCTGGCCCTCGGATCACGCGGCGACGTCCAGCCCTTTGTGCCGCTGGGCAAGGCGCTGCGTGAACGCGGGCATCGCGTTCGTGTGGCATCGTTCGAGACGTTCGAGCCCCTGTTCGCGAAGGCCGGGCTCGACTTCCACCCCATCGCCGGTGATGCTCAGGCACTGGTGTCGGCCGCCGGGGATGGGATGTTGACCGGTGGGCGCAACCCGCTCACCGCGTTCCTCGCGCTGCGGCGCTCGTTCGCGGCCCTGGCCGACGGGATCGGACACGACCTGGCTGATCCCTCCCTGGCTGACACCGAGCTCATCCTCAACCAGCTCCCCGGTAACCTGTATGGCTCAGACCTTGCGGAGCGGCTCGGCATTCGCAGCCTGTCGCTCGGCGTGTTGCCGCTGACGCAAACGAAGGCCTGGCCGATGATGGCCTTTCCATCCGCGCCGGCCCGCCTGCCCGGGTACAACCTGCTGTCGTATCGCCTGGCTGAAGGGTTGCTGTGGCAGCTATTCGGGGCGGCCATCCAGCGCTGGCGCACCACACGGCTCGGATTGAGACGTCTGCCGGGCAGTACCCCGTGGTTCCACAACCGCCAGGAGCCCGTGATCTACGGTTTCAGCGAGCACGTGGTGCCCCGCCCAGTGGATTGGGGCTCGGAGGTCGCCATCACGGGATGGTGGCTGCCGCAGTGGCCCGGCTATCAACCGCCCGATCCGCTCAGGCGCTTTGTCGAGGCTGGCGATCCGCCTGTGTACATCGGGTTCGGCAGCATGCCGGTGCGAGACTCGGCCGGTCTGACCCGGACCGTGGTTGAGGGCGTGCGTCTCGCCGGGGTCCGGGCTGTGCTCAACGCTGGCTGGGCCGGCCTGGGCGGCCGGCTTCCACCCGAGATCCTGGGCATCGCCGAGACGCCGTTCGACTGGCTCTTCCCACGGGTCGCGGCTGTCGTCCACCATGGCGGCTCCGGCACTGTGGGCTTCGGGCTGACGCGCGGCCGACCGACCCAGATCGTGCCGTTCGGCTTCGACCAGTTCTTCTGGGGCGAGCGCATCCGGGCACTGGGTATCGGCCCGGCTCCTCTGCCGATCCATCGCCTGAACGCGTCGCGGTTGGCGGACTCGCTTGTACGGGTGACCCGCTATCACCGCCTGCGCGAGCGTGCGGAGATCCTTGGCGCCCAGCTGCATGCCGAGGACGGGCCGGCGACCGCAGCCGAGCGGATTGAGGCGCTCGCAAGCGTCGGCTGAGTTCCCACCACGTTTTGTCGATCAGGCTCGGGCCTGTGATGGGCCTCGCTATAATGCCGATGTGTCCACAGGCCCTCAACCGATTGGATCACCCGACCGAAACCTGCGCAACGACTGGCGCACGGCGGCGGTCGTGCTGGCCCTGCTCCTGCCGGCGATTTCGCGGTGGGTCCTGAGCGCCCTGCCTGGCGGGCCCGACCAGGCCATACATGTCTTCCGTGCCGTGGAGCTCGATTGGGCCATCACTCAGGGCGTGTGGTATCCACGTTGGGCGGCGGATCTGGTCTACGGCTTCGGATATCCACTCTTCAACGTCTACGGCCCTGCGACGCAGTACCTGATTGTGGGCTTGCACCGTTTGGGCCTGAGCTTCGTGGCTGCCGCGCTGACGGCTTTCGCCCTGGCGGACCTTGTCGCGGGCGCCGGGGCCTATGTGCTCGGGCGCGCGCTCTTCGGCGTGCGGGCCGGTTGGCTGACGGCGCTGGCCTACACCTACTCGCCTTACGTGCTCATGTCGCTCCAGCGGGGCGCGCTCCCGGAGGCGTGGGGGCTGGCGCTGCTGCCGTGGCTCTTGTGGTCGGTGTGGGAGCTCCATCATTCGCCCGGCGCCGGCCCGACCGCCCGAACCGCAGCGTTCCTGGCCGCACTCCCCTTCATCCACAACCCATCGACGGCCATGGCCGGCGGATGTGTTGTGGGTCTTCTTGGCGTGCTGACGCTGATGGCACCAGCCGGGAGAAGGCTCCGCCCTGCACTGGCCGTGATCGGCGCGCTCACGTTGGGCCTGGCGGCCTCGGCCTGGTACTGGCTACCCCTGGTCTTCGAGGTCCAGGCGATCCACATCGAGCGCGCCTACAGCCCACCGGTTCTTGACTACCACTATCACTTCCTGACGCTCGCCGAGGTCTTCGCCTGGCCGCAGCCTTTCGACCGTCACTTGATCGGCGCGGATGTGCCGCGCGCCCTGGGCTGGGTTCAGACCGTGCTGGCGGCAGCGGCGCTGGTCGGGCTCGGGCGTTGGCCGCGTGAACGCCGGGCCGTCATTGGGGCCGCGGTCTTGGGCGCTGGGGTGCTGATCGGCCTGACACAGAGCGGATCTGTATCGATCTGGGAGCATCTGCCGGGGTTGAGCCTGATCCAGTTCCCCGCGCGGCTGCTCGGGCCGGCCAGCCTGCTGCTCGCCATCGGGGTGGGAAGTGTCGTGCCGGCCACGGCCGGGACGGCGACCGCGCGTGCGTTGTGGATGGCCCCGATCGCGGCGGCCGGGCTTGTGCTGTATGCCCTGCCCTGGACCTTCATCGGCACAGACCCGAGCGTGTCGCCGAACCCGACGCTTACCGAGATTCAGGATTGGGAGCGCCGGACCGGCACCATCGGAACGACGACGGCCGGCGAGTATCTCCCGATTTGGGTCGAAGAATTGCCCGACCCGGATACGTTGCGAGGGGCCTATGCGGCCGGCGCCCCGGTGGCGCGGCTGGCAACCGAGCGCCTACCCGACAGGGTGCGCATCGAATCGCAGACGGCCGGCTACACCCGGCAACAGGTCGTCCTCGAATCCCCCGTCGGCTTCACGGCCGTGTTCCACGTCTTCTACTTCCCGGGCTGGCACGCGACAGTCAACGGCATCGAAGTGCCGCTCGCGCCCACGACACCTCACGGTCTGATCAGCTTCGAGATCCCGGCCGGGCGCGCTACGATCGAGCTGGATTTCGGGACAACGCTGCCGCGCCAGATCGGTGGCGCCTTAAGCGTGATCGGTCTTGCGCTCCTGGCCGTGCTCGCGTGGCGCGGGCGTCGCGGCGGTGCAGCCGCTCACGCCGCGAAGCCGCTGTCGTGGGGCGCAACGGCTGCCCTGACGGCGGTGGGGCTGGCGTTGCTGGCTGTTCGCGTCGTCAGTCAGGGCAACGACACGCCCTTCGTCGGTACCCGTCTGAACAATGGCGCGGTTGCCGGTGTGCAGCAGCCGCGCGTGCTCGACTTCGGCCGCGCGTTGCAGTTGCTTGGATTGGAGCAAGACGCTGCAGAGATCCCGGCCGATGGTGCTGTCGCGCTCGACCTGTACTGGCGGGCACTCGAGCCCGAGCGCCCCGACTACAGCGTGCAGGTCAGCCTGCGCGACACAGCAGGCAACCTGTTCGGGCAATCGGATTCCCAGCACCCGGCCCAGTTTCCCACCTCGCGCTGGCAACTGACCGATTATGCGCGAGATCGGCATGCGTTGACGCCCTACCCCGGGACGCCGCCGGGGCGCTACCGCCTGACAGCCGCGATCTATCGGCAGGCCGACGGCTTCCAACTCTCGACCCCACAAGACATCGGGACCCTTGACGTGACCTGCCCGGAGACGGCGCCGACTCTCGCGCCGATGACGCCGATCACCGCAACCTTCGGGCCGGTGCGGCTGTTCGGCGTGGACTGGGTCACGGAAGCGGCCGGTGTCGGTGAAGACGTACGCTTCAACGCCTACTGGTCGGTGACCAAACCGCCCGGTCTCTCGGCGGATCTCCGCATTTTGCTGATCGGGCCAGACGGCACAAGCGCCCTTGAAGCGGTTGTTCCGCCCGTGCGCGCCGACGTTCCGATGACGACCTGGCGGCCCGGGTGCGACCTGCGCGCGCCGCTCACGTTTCGCTTGCCCGCGGATCTGCCGGGCGGGCATTATCAGGTTCGGGTCGCGTTGGCCGATGAGGACGCAACGCTCGGCCCGGCTGTGGTCATCGGCACGCTGCAGATCGAAGCGCCTGAGCGACGCTTCGAGCCGCCGGATTTTGCGCAGGCTTCGGGCGCGCGTTTTGCCGAGGTGGCAGAGTTGACCGGTTGGACGCTCTCTGAAGGAAGCCTGACGCTTGTCTGGCATGCGCTCGAGACACCGCGGACCGCCTATACGGTGTTCGTTCACGCGCTTGGCGCTGACGATGTCATCCTCAGCCAGATCGACGCAGAGCCTTTGAGCGGCGTGCGGCCGACCACCTCCTGGGTGAGCGGCGAGTACCTGAGCGATGCCTACTCCCTTGATCAGATGGGCGCTGCGCTGCGCTATCGCATCGGGCTGTACGACCCGGCCACGGGTCAGCGATTGAGCGTCTCCACCGGCGGCGACTTCCTGATCCTCGAACCCTGAGCCGGCCGCCTAACGGCGGAGCAACGTCAAGAACAGTCGATCCACCCGGGCCCAGATCAAAACCGTCTGGCTCTGGCCGGCGGCCGTGCTCACGCTGACCGTCGCCGTGCCAGGCGATGCGACATCGGCTGACAACAACGTCGCGCGCAGGGTCGTGCTGTTGACAAACGTGGTCGAGCGCGCCTGGCCGTTCCAGGTAACCTGACTGCTCGCCGTGAACCCATCCCCACGCACCGTCAGCGCCGTGTCGCCCGGGCCCAGCACCGTAGGGCTGACGCTCAACCCCATTTCGATCGCGCCGCTGTCACAGCCTGGGCCTTGCGGACGCGGCAGGCCGCGCTGGTCGGTCGCCGGGCACGAGACCCCGGCATTCAGCACCGGGCTATCCGGCAGCGGCGCCAGCCCGGGAACGGCATCGGCTGTCAGAGCGCCAAGGCGTGGATCGGCGATCGTCAGCGACGCGGCGCAGTTTGTCTCGTTCCAGTAGTTGGGGTTGGGGTTGCGATTCGGATATTGAAACGTGCCGCCCTGATTGGTGAGTGGGCCGGTGCAGTGTTGTTGGATCGCCCAGGGATTGCCGCCCGTGTTGGCGCTGAAAACCGCATTGCGAAGCGTGGCCGAGTCGCCCGCGATCGCGCCACCGTTGAAACCGGCGTGGTTGTTGGCGAACGTGACGTTGACCAGGTTGAGCGGCGGCTCACCTGAGAGCAGACTCTCGGCCAGCGCGCCGCCATTGCCGCGCCGCCAATCGTCGGCCGCCAGCGACGCCGGGTTGACCGCGTCGTTGGCGTAGAACGTCACGTTCGTGAGGTTCGCCGACGCGTCGACCCACACCGCCCCGCCCTGATGATCGGCGTGGTTACTCATGAACGACAGGTTGGTCAGCGTCAGCGGCGGCGTGGCCTGGCCCGGATTGCCGCGCCCGAACCAGATGCCGCCGCCCGTGCCCGCCTCGCCGCGGGTGTTTTTGACCGCGCGATTGCCGCTGAACGTGCTCGAATCGACGGTCACCGACTCGTTGGCGTAGACGCCGATGAAGATCGCGCCGCCATGATTGTTTGTGCGGTTGTTGGTGAAGGTGTTCGCCTGTAGCAGGAGCGTGCTGGACTTCGAGAACGAGTTGGCGCCGTCGATGTAGACCGCACCGCCGCCGCCGCAATCGCCAAAGCCGTCGATGCGGGCCGTGTGGATGGCCTGGTTGTCGGTGAAGGCGCTGTTACGGAGCGTCAGGTCGGTGCGCAGGCTGTTGATCGCCCCGCCGTTGTTGGCCTGATTGCCGGTAAAAGTCGAGGCCGTGATCGTGGCCGTGCTCCCGCCGCCGATGAAGAGGCCGCCGCCGCCGTCGCACGCGGCCGAGTCGCGGGTGGAGACGTTGTTCACGAAGGTCACGGCGTCGATCAGCAACGTGTTATAGAAGCCGACCTTGAAGCCGGCGCCTTGATCGGCGCTGCGCCCGTCGCGCAACGTCAGGCCGCGCAGCGTGATCGTCAGATTGTTGTTGCTGACCAACAGGCCTGTTGCGTTGTTGCCGCTGAGCGTCACAAGCCCGCCGCCGTCAAGAGTGGTGTTCGCCGTGAACGTGATCGGGCCGGCGAGCGTGATCGTGACTGGCCCGCCACAATCGAACGTGATCAGGCCGCCCGAGGCGATCGCCGAACGCAGACCGGCCTCCGTGCAGTTCGTGAGAACGCCGGCCGCGCGGGCATTCGGCGTGGGGACGGAGCACAGGGAGACGAGGACCAGGAGGCCAACGATATGTCTGAGTGAATACATGGCCTGATGGTACGCCGCGACGGCGGCTAAGACCATGCGAAAAATCATTGAGCGGCGGCGTTATACTGGACCCATATGACCCGAGATCTACTCTTCAAACGAAACGCCATCCGTGAATGCCTGCGCGCCGGGCGCCGGCGCCCCTACCGCCTGATCGTCGCCCGCGATGCCGATCTGCGTGACGCGCAGGAGCTGATCGGCGAGGCACAGAAACGCGGTGTGCGCATCGAAGACACCGACAAGAAGTCCATGAACCTGCTTGTGCACGGCGAGCGCCACCAGAACCTCGTGCTCGAGGTCGGGCCCTTTGCCTACGCCGATCTCGAAGACATCTTTGGCGCGGCCGAGCGCGCGGGCGAGGCGCCGCTCGTGCTCCTGCTCGACCTTATCCAGGATCCGCGGAATGTGGGCGCGATTTTGCGGACCGCAGATGCGATGGGCGTGCACGGCGTTGTCATCCAGGAACGGCGCGGCTGCGAGATCACGCCGACTGTCGTCAACACGGCCGCCGGCGGCGCCGAGCATCTGCTTGTCGCGCAGGTGCCGAACCTGGTCGACGCCATGCGCAAACTGAGCGACAGGGATGTCTGGCTGGCCGGGCTCGACCTGGCTGCAGACAGCCAGTCGATCGACCGCGTCGATCTCGATCGCGCGCTCGGGCTCGTGATCGGCAATGAGGGCAGCGGACTGCGCCGACTGGTGCGCGACCGCTGCGACTTCCTGTTGCACTTGCCGATGCACGGGCACGTTCAGTCGCTCAACGCCGCGGTGGCGGCTTCACTCGCGCTTTACGCGGCCCGCTCCGCCCGGAAGAAATAGGGCGCAAAAGAGGGCGGGTTGGGCCTCCCGGCCCAACCCGCCCTCTTTTGCGCCTTTTTTAGTCTCTTCAACCGGCCCAAACTGTGCCCGGAGGCGAAACGCTGTACAATCGCGCCGCGATGACAGACGTCGCCCCTGATCCCCTGTTGGGTTTCGTCGAGGCTGTCCAGGCCCGGGCCAACGCCTACCTTTCGGTGCGCCCCGACCAGTACGAGCAGCTCGACCACCTGCGGCACGTCTCCAACCGCGCCCACTGGTTGTTCTACAACGAGTTGGTCCGGGCGACGGTGCCCGGCGCCCCGGTGATGATGTCGCGGCGCGACAGCCTGCTGCTCGATGCCTGCACCTTCAGCCATGATCTTGGGAAGTGGATCCCGCGCGACGACCTGGCGGCGCTGCTGCCCGTCGCCGTCACGCCGGCCCAGGCGCGCCTGGCCTTCAACGAGCGCGCCAAAACGCTACTCGGCTTGAGCGCCTACGAAATCGACCTGCTCTGGCTCGGCCTACGGCGCCGGCTGGATCCGGAGGTCGACGCCTACTCGGCGGTCTACGACGCGGCGCATCATCTGGTCAGCGCGTATATCATCACAGCCGACCCGGCGCTCGGCTTCAGCGCCCTGTCGCGCGATGACCAGACCGAGGTGCTGACCACGGTCATCGGCCATCAGTTCGGAGCCTACTACAAACGCACGTTATTCGAGCTCAGCCTGAACGACCCC
>Ga0209573_1004255_pt1 | contig 14371 bp, 11 predicted proteins | sample TNRBio252014_DNA_FD_185870 | JGI IMG/M metagenome (GOLD analysis project Ga0209573, IMG submission 185870) | Wastewater treatment Type I Accumulibacter community from EBPR Bioreactor in Madison, WI, USA - TNR Reactor_6/25/2014_ DNA (SPAdes)... | ecosystem: Engineered > Bioreactor > EBPR >...
GAACCAAATCCGCCATTTTCCACAAAAACAGCTATGGCAATTTTAGGATTGTACTTAGGTGCAAATGCTATGAATATGGAATGATCCTCCAATGTGATTTTTTTACCGTTTACTTTGATAAAATTTTCAGCTGTGCCAGTTTTCCCACAAATTTCAATGCCTTTAACTTGGTGCCAATAGGCTGTTCCACCTGGTGTTTCAAATACCATCTGCATGCCATCTACTACCGGTTCAAATAAGTGCGGATCAATACCGGTTTCTTTGCGTTTGGTATATTTTGGGTCAGTAATAGGTTTTTTGTCAATTTCCTTTACCACATGTGGCGTAATGTAAAATCCTCGGTTGGCGACAGTGGCCACCATGTTGGCCAATTGGATGGGGGTTGCCAATATTTCTCCTTGACCTATGGCATTGGAAATAGTTGTAGATGCTCTCCAATTTTTTTGAGGATAGTAATGATTGTAGTATTCGGCTGTGGGAATCAACCCTTTTTGTCCGATAGGTAAATCAACCCCTAAATATTCTCCCAATCCAAATTTCTTAATAGTCTCACTCCATTTGTTCAATCCTACTTGTGGATTGGTAAACTTTTCAAGCGATCTTTTATAGGTAATGGCAAAATAGGAGTTACAAGATCTGAAAATACCTTCCCGAATTGCTATAGGTCTTCCGCCGGTTCCACAGTGGCAGGCCATAAAACTATGCGGCCCGCTTCCATATCTGTATCCTCCATAGCATGAGGTAGTTGTCTCTTCGGTCATGGAACCCAAATGTAAGGCAGCCAAGGCACTTACAATTTTAAAAGTAGAACCGGGAGGATATTGTGCTTGTAAACTTCGGTCAAATAACGGTTTGTCAAATTGATCCAAATACATCCGATTGAAATTTGCCGATCTTTCTCTCCCAACCATAATATTTGGATCGTAACTAGGTGCAGTGACCAAAGCCAAAATTTCACCTGTAGCTGGTTCAATTGCAACAATTCCACCTCTTTTATTGGCCAATAGCCATTCTCCAAATTGTTGTAATTCCAAGTCCAAGGAAAGCGTCAAATCATTTCCCGGAATGGCTAAAGTGTCATAAATTCCATTTTTATAGGCACCAACCTCAATATTGTGAATGTTTTTATTTACAAATTTTACTCCTTTGACACCTCTGAGTTCTTCTTCATATTGTTTCTCAACACCTTGTGTGCCAATTAATTCTCCCATTTGATAATAAGGGTTTTTGGCAATTAGTGCTTCATTTACTTGACTGATATAACCCAAAACATTTGCAGCAGTAGGATGTGGATACATGCGTAACATGCGTTTCTGGATGTAAAACCCTTTGAACTGAAACATTTTTTCTTGGAGTGCTGCATAATCTTCCTTAGATAATTGATCAATAAAAATTGAAGCTTTTCTTGGTGAATATTTGGTGGCTTTCTCCATTTTATTGAGAAAGTAATCCCGATCAATTTTCAATAATGAACAAAAGCTCAGAGTGTCTAATTTTTCTACATCATTGGGTACAACCATGATATCGTAAGAAATGAGATTGTTTACCAATAGTTCGCCATTTCGATCGTAAATAAAACCTCTATTGGGATATTCATATTTGGCAGTAACTGAAGAGTTGTTGAGCGGATTATTTCTATAAGTACCATCTAGGACCTGCAGATAAAACAGCCTAGAAAGTAGAATGATTCCACTGATAATGGTGAGAATAAATAATATGCCGCCTTTTTTACCAAGCATTTGATTTTTTTTTCAAAAATATTTGAAGGGCAAAGCTAATCAAAAGAGTTGTTAAAAGAGTAGTTAAAAATGTTTTTAACAATACAAACCCAAAACGATGAAATGAAAACTGTTCTAATAGGAAAACAAGAAAATGATGTACAAAGCTTACGATTAAAATCCATACCGCTTGTATCGAATTACCTAGTTGAAGAATATCAATTGATTCTTCATCCCCAATACTATTACCTTTGATAAATCGCAAAATAAACAATCTATAATAGGAAACGAAAACCAACGAAAAAGTATGAATTCCACCTTCATTAGATAGCATATCAATGAAAACACCTAAAATAAACGAAGTCCATAAAATAGAAGTTTTGCTTTTATAAACGGGAAATACAAAAACGAAAATGACGTAAATCAAAGGATTCACAAACCCAAATAAATTAATGTGATTAAAAAGTACTTCTTGTAAGACAGGAAGTAGAAGAATGAGGAATCCGTATTTTAAAATGTCTTTATTCATTTTCTGTTTGGGCTTCCAAATTTTGTTGTTCGTCTCTGTATTTATTGGTTACAATATATACGGTATGTAAGGCACTAAAATCTGCAAATAATTTAACATCGATTTTCTCAAATGTTTTGTTGGAAAATTTCACATCCTCAATAATCCCAACTAGTATTTGTTCAGGAAAAAATACTGAATGTCCACCTGTAACTATAGTATCTCCTTTTTTAATATCAGCTTGAACAGGAATATCCCATAACTGAGCTTTTGTATAAGAAACTCCATTCCATTGTAAACTCCCAAAATGATGATTTTTTTTGAATTTAACGTTGATACTGGATTTTGAATTGAGTATGGTCATGACCGTACTGAAATGTTGAGAAACATGTAAGGTGATGCCTACAATTCCATTGGGGAGTATGACACCCATATCGGGTTGAACTCCATCTACCAAACCTTTGTCCAAGGTAATGGTGTTATCTCTTTTTAAATAAGAGTTTTGAATGACTTTTGCAACAATATAGGTGTATTTTTTAGCAGTATCTCGCATGACTTCTGTTGGAGCTACTTGTAATTGCTTATACTTTTCCAATTCGTTTTTCAGATCGACATTTTCCTGAATTAATTCTTTATTTTTATCTTTCAACCCAAAGTAAGAGTGAATTTGTTCAGATTTTTTCAGCAAACTGCCACTTATCCTATGTGAAGAAGTGATATACTTACTCTGCTGGTATGAATGGGTTTGAAAAATAAGTATAAATGCAACAAATTCAAGAAACAGAAACAGGAGTAAAATCCTGTTTTTGGAAAAGAAATTGAAGATTTGAAACATAAATAGCGACTATAATTTGGAATGAGAAATCCAAGATTTTTTATTCACATTTTATTAAGAAATTACAATACTTTCAAGAAGGATTAAATGAGAATACTGCCATATTTCTCGCGCTCTTTTAACGCAATACCCGTACCTCTAACCACAGCTCTTAGTGGATCTTCGGCAACATAAACTGGTAAATCGGTTTTTCTTGAAAGACGTTTATCCAATCCTCTGAGCATAGAGCCTCCACCAGCCAAATAGATACCCGTATTGTAAATATCGGCAGCCAATTCGGGAGGCGTTTGAGAGAGCGTTTCCATCAATGCATCTTCAATTCTCACAATTGATTTATCCAATGCCTTGGCAATTTCTCTATAGGAAATGTGAATTTGTTTGGGTTTGCCACTTAATAAGTCGCGTCCTTGAATATACATATCTTCTGGAGGATTATCCAAACTTTCTGTAGCTGCTCCAATTTGAATTTTAACCAATTCGGAAGTTCGCTCACCTATATATAAATTGTGTTGGGTTCTCAAATAATATGCAATATCGTTGTTAAATACATTTCCGGCTACTTTTATGGATTTATCTACTACGATACCACCTAACGCAATAACCGCAATTTCAGTTGTACCACCCCCAATATCTATAATAAGATTACCTTTAGGTTGCATGATATCAATCCCAATTCCTATAGCAGCAGCCATTGGTTCATGTATCAATTTCACTTCTTTTCCTTTCATTTTTTCAGCCGAATTGTAAACAGCTCTTTTTTCTACCTCGGTAATCCCTGATGGGATGCAAATTACCATTCTCAATGAGGGTTGAATCAGCCGATCTTTGATTGATGGAATACTTTTGATAAATTCCCTAATCATTTCTTCAGATGCATCAAAATCAGCAATTACTCCATCTTTCAAGGGCCAAATGGTTTTGATATTTTCATGGGTTTTACCTTGCATCATCAAAGCTTCTTTGCCTACTTTATATATCTTACCAGTAGTTCTGTCCTTGGCTACAATGGATGGACTGTCAACCACCACTTTACCGTTGTGAATGATTAAAGTATTGGCTGTACCTAAATCTATCGCTATTTCCTCTGTTAAAAAATCAAAAAACCCCATTTGTGTCTTATATTATCTATTGAAGTATTCGTTGTATTAATCTGCAAATCTAAATAAAAAACTTATTGATTGAACATGTTTAAAATTAATTGTTTAAACTAATTGTTATTAAACAATGAATTGAATTGAAACCTTGGTTTGAATGTAATTTCAGTTCACAAACCTTAAACCTTAAACTTTAAACTCAAAAAGTATCTCCAATTTCTTTTAATTTTTCTGTATTTTCAGTCATTTGAAGTTCGTCGATGATTTTGAGTAAATCACCATTCATAATACTATCCAAGTCATATATGGTCAAGTTGATGCGATGATCAGTAAATCTTCCCTGAGGATAGTTGTACGTTCTGATTTTGGCAGAACGGTCCCCACTGGAAACAAGTGTTTTACGTTTAGCAGCTTCTTCTTCCTGACGCTTGGCTAATTCTCGTTCATACAAACGAGAACGCAATACTTGAAATGCTTTGTCTTTATTTTTATGCTGCGATTTTTGGTCTTGGCATTGGGCTACCAAACCCGTTGGAATATGGGTAAGTCGTACAGCAGAATAGGTTGTGTTTACAGATTGACCACCAGGACCTGACGAACAGAAAAAATCTATTCTGACATCGGCGGGATTGATTTCAATATCAAATTCTTCTGCTTCAGGTAGCACCATTACGGTTGCTGCTGAAGTATGTACCCTTCCTTGCGTTTCGGTTTGAGGTACTCTTTGCACCCGATGCGTTCCCGATTCAAATTTCATTGTTCCATATACATCTTCTCCACTTACACTAAAAATAACTTCTTTGAAACCACCTGAAGTCCCTTCATTTAAATCGACTAACTCTGTTTGCCATCCTTGATTGGCACAGAATTTTGTGTACATTCTATATAAATCACCTGCAAAAATACTGGCTTCATCTCCTCCGGTACCAGCTCTTATTTCAACCATGACATTTTTGGCATCTTCAGGATCTTTGGGAACCAACATCATTTTTATTTCCTCTTCCAACAGGGGTATTTTGATCTGAGCCTCTTCAATTTCTGATTTTGCCATGTCGATCATTTCGGCATCAGTTTCTGTTTTTATCAAATCTTTTGCTTCTGCCAAAGCATTTACATAGGATTGGTATTCTTCAATTTTTTTAATGACTTTGCTTAAATCTTTATATTCTTTATTGATTTCAATATATCGCTTCTGGTCGGATATGATATCCGGTTGAATAATCAAGTCGGAAACTTCGTCAAAACGTTGTCTTACAATTTGTAGCTTATCTAACATACCTTGGATTTTGGAGCGGCAAACATACAATTTTATCCCATTTCAGTCAAAAATTTGATGGATGTATTTTAATAAATTTACCAAAAACACAATATAATATCTTTCAAAGTGTTAAGTGTAAGTAAAGTTGGATTAAAGAACAGTCAAATTATCAACAAATTGACCATTTTGTTTACAAGTCACACCAGCATTACAAAAGATTTCAATACATTTGCAAACCTAAATTTTGACATGATTAAATATCGGTTATTTATATTAGCACTTCTGTTTATTGTATCCGTACAAGCACAACTTTTAAACGAAATAGGTTTTTTCGGTGGCGGAGCCAATTACAGTGGTGATATTGGAGATGAGACTTATATCAAACCCAATACTCTTGCTGGAAGTTTAATTTACCGTAGAAATCTCAATACCCGAATTTCACTAAGAGGAACTTTAAGTATTTATCCCATTGCAGATGATGATGCCAATTCATCCAATCCGGTTAGACAAGATAGGGGATATAGTTTTAGTAATTCACTGATTGAGTTGGCTGCAGGAGTTGAAATGAATTATTTGGACTATGATATTACTACTTATGACTATTCATATACTCCTTATTTGATATTTGAAGTTGCAGCTTATCAATATAATGTGGTCAGTAGTGTAGCATCTGATGGAACTTATAATTATGCGACTGAAATAGGTTATGCAATTCCACTTGGGATTGGTTTTAAACAGAGGATTACTCGTAATTTTGGTTATAGCGCCGAATTGAGGGCGCGCTATTCCATGGTTGATAATTTAGATTATAGTGACGAAAATATACCCCAACTCAATTTTGGAAACCCTGATCATGGAGATTGGTATTTTTTTACAGGAATAGGACTAACTTATTCCTTTGGAAGACCACCTTGTGCGGTGCAACCACGTTATTAATATGGAAAACTTCGGATTAAATATTTCGGATACCATTCCCCATCATGTTGCTGTAATCATGGATGGCAATGGACGTTGGGCCAAACAAAAAGGGAAAATCAGGATTTTCGGACATCAAAATGGAGTACAATCTGTGCGTGAGACCATAGAAGCTGCAGCAGAAATTGGTATACAATTCCTTACACTGTACGCATTTTCAACTGAAAATTGGAATAGACCCAAAACTGAAGTAGATACTTTGATGAATTTATTAGTAAGTTCCCTTAAAAATGAATTAAAAACCTTACAAGACAATCAAATTCAACTCAAAGCCATTGGGAATATTGAACAATTACCCCAGAAAGCTCAAAAAGGATTGAATGAAGTGATACAATTGACTTCAAATAACAAACGAATGGTGCTCAATCTTGCTTTGAGTTATGGTTCGCGTTTTGAAATTTTAGAGGCAGTTAAGAGTATTTCTAAAAAAGTTGTTAATAATGAGCTATTGATTGAAAATATTGACGAAAAAACCATAAATAATCATTTATATACATTTTCTTTGCCTGACGTTGATTTTTTGATCAGAACCAGTGGCGAGCAGAGAATAAGTAATTTCTTATTATGGCAAGCTGCCTATGCCGAGTTGTATTTTACCAATACACTTTGGCCAGATTTTAAAAAGAAAGATTTTTATGAAGCCATTGCCGAATATCAAAAAAGAGAACGTAGATACGGAAAAACAAGTGAACAAATTATCAAAAATGAGTAGTTTTAAACAGATCATCGCATTGTTAACAGTAATTCTTCTTACACAAGTTATCAATGCTCAAGAATTAAATTTTACAGTTAAAGATTCAACAGAATTTGTTAGCGGAAAAGATTACATTTTAGGAGATTTTACCGTCGTTGGATTGGAACGTTTCAGCGAACCAACCGTAAAAGTACATTCCGGATTAATTAAAGACACTAGTATCAAATTACCTGGAGATAAATTAACTAGCGCAATTAAAAGATTGTATGAAACCAAACAATTCAGTAAAGTTGATGTGTATTTGACTAAAATTGAGGCTGGTGTAGCTTACTTGGAAATTGAAGTTGTCGAATTACCTCAGTTGGATAAAATGATTTTTGCCAACACCAACAATTCTAAAACCAAAACACTTCAAGAAGAAGTTAAAATCAAAGCTGGTGATATGGTTACCGACAATTTATTGGTAACTACTAAAAATTTCTTCCAAGAAAAATACAAAAAAGATGGGTTTCTTAATACTAAAGTTTCGATTGATACCAGAAAATCAGAAAAACCGAATTCTGTAGATTTATTGGTTAATATCGACAAAGGTGAAAAAGTGAAAATCAATAAAATTAATTTTCATGGGATCGATAGATTCAGTGAAAAGAAGCTTAAAAAAGAGATGAAAAAGACCAAACAAAAAATGTTTGGACGCGTTTGGAAAAAATCTAAATTTATTGAAGAAGAATATAAAAATGATCTGCAGAATATAATTGATGCCTATAGTGAGAAAGGTTTTAGAGATGCCATTATAACGGATAAAAAAATTACTAAAAACGAAAATAATACCATTGATTTGGATATTTATATCGAGGAAGGTAAAAAGTATTATTTTGGAGATATTGATTTTATCGGAAATACGGTATATACCGATGAACAGTTACAAAGATTTTTAAAATTGGACAAAGGAGATGTATACAATTCTAAAGTTTTAAAAGAACGGGTTTCTGGGGATGGAACTCCTGATTCCGAAGATATTCAAACATTTTATTTGAATAACGGGTATTTATTTGCCAACGTGACTCCTGTTGAAACCCGCGTATTAAATGATTCTATCAATATTGAGGTGAGAATTTATGAAGATGAGGTTGCTACGATTAGAACTGTTCGTGTAAACGGTAATGAAAGAACCAACGATCCTGTTGTTTACCGTGAATTAAGAACTAAACCAGGTAATTTGTTTAGTAAGGAAGATATTATTCGGTCCGTTCGCGAAATTAGTCAGTTGGGCTTTTTTGATGCAGAGGCTATATCGCCTGATGTAAAACCCAATTCCATCGATAAAACAGTAGATTTGGATTATAATGTAGCAGAAAAGGGATCTAGTCAAATTGAATTACAAGGTGGATATGGTGGAAGATCTTTTATAGGTACTCTAGGACTAACTTTCAATAATTTCTCAATTAAGGATATATTTAAAAAAGATGCCTATCAACCGCTTCCTATGGGTGATGGTCAAGCACTTTCACTGAGATTGCAAAAAAGTAAATTTTATAGTACTTACAGTTTTTCGTTCACAGAACCTTGGTTGGGTGGTAGAAAGCCAAAATCATTATCATTCTCAGTTTACAATTCACGCCAATTTGGTTATACCTCTACTTACGATGTAAATAAAGATCAAGGATTGAATATTTGGGGTGCGAGCTTCGGCTTGGGGCAACGTTTAAAATGGCCGGATGATTATTTTCAATTAAATCAATCTCTAGGTTACCAAAGATATGAATTGAGTAATTACAAAGCGATTGCAAGCTTGTCTTTTTCAGATGGGGTATCCAATAACTTGAGTTACAATATTGTTTTTTCTAGAAGTTCTTCAGGACCCAATCCGATTTTTCCTATGTCAGGTTCAGAGTTTAGCATAGGATTTAAAGCTACTCCACCGTTCTCCTTAATCAATGGAAAAGATTATACCGAAATGAGTGATGAAAATAAATACAAATGGCTTGAATATTATAAGACAACCTTTAAAGCCAAATGGTATACACCCCTGTATAAAAAATTGGTTTTGATGACCAATACAGAGTTTGGAATTTTAGGATATTACAATAAAGATATTGGATATTCACCATTTGAAAGATACATTGTGGGTGGTGATGGATTGGCTCAGTATAGATTTGATGGAAGTGAGACTATCGGACTGAGAGGTTATGAAAACGGTGGACTTTCTAATGCATCTGATGGTGGAACCATGTACAATAAGTTTACAATGGAAGTTAGATACCCTATTACTTTAAAACCAAGCGCATCTATTTATGTAGCCGGTTTTGTTGAAGCTGGAAATTCTTATAAAGGTATTGAGAACTACAATCCGTTTTATTTAAAACGTTCTGCTGGAGCTGGTTTGAGAATATTTATGCCTCAGTTTGGTTTGTTGGGAATTGATTTTGCTCATGGATTTGATGCTCTTCCTGGAACCAATGAAAAATCGGGTTGGCAAACGCATTTTATCATAGGTCAACAGTTTTAATAAATGAGTTGCCTATTAGAGACCAAGAGGAATCTATTTTTTGAGTTATTATTTTTGTATAATCGTAACCCCTCAAAAGACAAACACATGCAATATTTTGTTAATTTTTGAGTTTTTTTATTTAAGTTTGTCGATTGATATTTTTGGCACGATTTTTTCTAATTAACACCACACAGAGTTATGACTAAAAAAGTTCTTTTCATAGCGTTAGGGTTTGTAATGACTCTTGAGCTATTTGCTCAAAAACCACAACGTATTGCTTTTATAGATATGGAGTATATTTTAGAAAATATTCCAGACTATCAAACCGCTCAATCTCAATTGAATCAAAAAGTTGCCAAGTGGCAGGAAAATATTGCTGAAAAGCAACGTGAATTGGATCAAATGAAATCCAACTTGAGTAATGAAAAAGCTTTATTGACCAAAGACTTGATTGAAGAACGTGAAGAAGACATCACCATCAAATCTGATGAGTTGAGAACACTTCAGAATAAGTACTTTGGAACTAATGGCGATTTATTTATGTTGAGACAACAACTGGTTAAACCCATACAAGATCAAGTGTTCAATGCTATTCAAGAAATAGCTGTCAATAGACAATACGACTTTGTTCTAGATAAATCAAGTGATTTAATCATGTTGTATTCCAATGAAAAATATGATATCAGTGATATGGTTGTTAAAAGTATTACCAGAACTGAAAAACAGAACGATTTAAGAGAGAAACAAGCTGAAGCTAAAGGTAATAAAGTGGAAGGTGAACAAATATTAACGGAAGCTCAAGAAGAAAGACAAGAAGCTTTAGAAGCTCAAAAAACAGAACAAGAAACTAAAAAGAAAGAACTTCAAGATAAAATAGAAGCTCAAAAAGCGGAAAGGGCCAAACAAAGAGAAGAACAACTCAAAGCCATTGAGGAAGCCCGTCAAAAGAAATTATTAGAACGAGAAGAAGCGCGTAAAAAATTAGAAGAAAAAAAGGCTGCCGATCAAAAGGCAAGAGAAGAAAAACAAAAACAAGGTTAAAAATAAAAAACAATAACAATTAAAAACAAGTATTTAAAATGAACACAATTAAAAAGGTTTTATTAGTAGCAGTGATTACTTTTGGATTTGGAATGGCCCAAGCTCAAACTAAAGTGGCACATATCGATAGTGATGAATTAGTTGCAGCAATGCCAGAAACTAAAGCGTTACAAGCCAAATTGGAAGTGTTGGGAAAATCATACAACGATGAAGCCGCCAAAAAATCAGCAGAATTGGAAGCCAAATTTAAAAAATATAATGAAGAATTTGAAACCCAAACTGATTTAGTTAATACTGAAAGAACTAAAGAAGTTCAAGCTGACGCTCAAAAAATTGAGACTTTTAAAAGTGAAGCATACAAAGATCTTCAAAAACAAGAAAATGAAGGTTTGATGCCTATTTTGGAAAAAGCCCAAAAAGCTATCGAAGAAGTTGCTGCAGCTCAAGGATTTGATTATGTAATCAATGCTAAAACATTAATCGTGGCTAAAGGAAAAGATCTTTTACCAGATGTAAAAGCTAAATTGGGAATTACTGAGTAATTTAGATAATAATACAAATGAAAACCGTTCAATCGAACGGTTTTTTTATTTTTGAATACTTCAATTAATTCCATTGTCTATTACCATTGCATTTAATTCACAATCCTAAAAGTATTTATATAATTTATCTTTTTTGTTAAATTCTAAAAAATATGTATAAGCTTTTATTATTCGTTTTTACGCTTCTTTTCTGGCAACAAGTTTTGTCTCAAAAAATTGAAATCCTCAGTCAAGAATCCAATGAATCATTCAGAGGTTTATCCGTAGTCAATGATTCCATCATATGGATCAGTGGTACAAATGGTACTGTGGGAAGATCGATAGATGCAGGTCAATCTTTTCAATGGCTCCAAGTGAAAGGGTTTGAACAAACAGATTTCAGAGATATCGAAGCTTTTGATGAACATACTGCCATCATCATGGGAATTGCTGAACCAGCTTATATTCTAAAAACAACCGATGCAGGATTAAATTGGAATGTCGTTTATGAAAATCAGACTCAAGGCATGTTTTTGGATGCCCTGGATTTTTTTGATGATCAAAACGGAATGGTTATCGGTGATCCAATTAATGGGAAAGTATTTTTAGCCCAAACCCATAATGGCGGTGATTCTTGGACTCAAATGAAAACAGCATCTTTTCCCGACCTTGTTAACGGTGAAGCTTGCTTTGCATCGAGTGGAAGTAACCTTGTCATGTTGAGAAAGAAGAAATTTGCATTTATTACCGGAGGTGTTCAGTCTCATCTTTTTATAGGTAAAAAGAGATTTAATCTACCCATTTTTATGGGTAAAGAAACAACTGGGGCCAATGCAATAGGTGCTAAAGATACTCAAACTTTGTTGATCGTGGGTGGTGATTTTATGGAACCTGATTTAATCTCAAATAATATAGGTATAACCCACAATGCGGGTAAATCATTTATCAAACCCATTGAGCCACCACATGGATATAGGAGCTGTGTGGAATTTATGGAAGATCAAGTATGGATCAGTTGTGGTATAAATGGAGTGGATATTTCTAATGATAACGGATTGCATTGGCAACTCATTTCTACAGAAGGTTTTCACGTCTGTAAAAAAGCCAAACAAGGTCATGCTTTATATTTTGCCGGAAAAGGAAAAATTGGGGTGTACCGTGAATAATTTGTATTTTTGTGCCTATGAGTTCTAATCATAATCCTATTGGTGTATTTGACTCCGGTGTCGGAGGAACTAGTGTTTGGCAAGAAATTATCAAATTATTGCCATCCGAAAATACGATTTATCTAGCCGATAGTAAAAATGCACCTTATGGGACTAAAAGCCAAGAGGAAATTATTGCATTGAGTATCAAGAATACGGAATTTTTATTAGAAAAAGGTTGTAAAATCATTGTTGTTGCTTGTAATACCGCCACTACCAATGCTATAGCTCATTTGAGAGCGCATTATAACGTGCCTTTTATTGGTATCGAACCAGCCATCAAACCTGCCGCTTTACATACCAAAACCAATGCAGTTGGTATTTTGGCCACTAAAGGTACTTTAAGTAGTGAACTCTTTGCTAAAACATCCGCCACTTTTGCAAAAGATGTGCAAATCATTGAACAAGTAGGCACCGGACTCGTCGAACTCATCGAAGCCAATCAATTGAATTCGCCTGAAACGTATCAACTTCTAGTACAATATCTGCATCCGATGATTGAAAAACATATCGATTATTTGATTCTAGGTTGTACCCATTATCCTTATCTCATTCCTCAAATTAAAGAAATTCTTCCACCAAAAGTGACCATTATAGATTCTGGAGAAGCTGTGGCACGTCAAACCAAGAATATTCTGAATCAAAATAATATACTCCATACTTCAACCCAATCAGGCTCACATCTCATTTATTCCAATGCAGATGTATTTACTTTAAAACATTTACTTAAAGACTTAAATGTAAATATGGAAATTATAAAGAAAGATTTTTAAATTTCCTTTAAATTCACGTATTACCAATTCATGTAATCGTTTTTTAAATACGGGACTAAAAAATTTTTTGAAATTCTTCCAAAGTAGTAATGTCTTCCTTCACAATACTCGTCAAATCTAGCCTGGTGGGATTCATAATTTTGGTCAAACGCTTGCTTTGGTTGAGTTTGATTTTTTCAAATAGATTTCTGGCATCACGAGCATTTCCAAAGTTGGCATCTGCTGTTTCTACCCATTTTTCAAATATTAAATACAACATGCTATCTACTTCAGGCTGCGCTACGTATTGTTCAGCTTTAAATTGGTTTTGAATAATTTTAAGAAGTTCATCAGCAGTATAATTTTCAAAGAAAAAATAATTGGTAAATCTGGATTTCAAACCGGGATTGGTATCGATAAATCCTTTCATTTTATCGGTGTATCCGGCGATGATGACACAGAGTTTATCTCTATCGTCCTCCATTCTCTTGAGTAATGTTTCAATGGCTTCTTTTCCAAAATCTCCACCACCCGAATTATCACTCAAGGCATAAGCTTCATCTACAAATAAGATTCCATGCATTGCTTCATCAATTAATTTATTTGTTTTAATGGCGGTTTGTCCAATATATTCTCCAACTAAATCTGGTCTTGAACTTTCAATTACTTGACCTTTCGACATGAGTCCCAAACTTTTATAGATTTTACCCATCAATCTTGCCACTGTAGTTTTTCCTGTTCCGGGTGGACCGTAGAATACACTGTGTAATGCTAGATTTTTTGAAGGAAGTCCACTTTGTCTGCGCATTTGTTCTATTTTGATAAAATCGGCAAGAGCGGCAACTTGTTGTTTGACGTTTTGCAAACCCACCAATTCATTCAATTCTCGCATCACATCTTCCAAAGTTTGTTCTTTTTGTTCTGTGTAATGATCTTTAACTGCAGTTTCCAAATCTATTCTGTCGATGGTTCTCAATTGTTCATCACTCAAGTCTTTTTCTTTTGACAAACGGGAAGATTGGATTTTCAAAACGTCTTCAAACAGATTTCTAACGGTTCTTGCATTGCCAAAAAATTTATCTTTGGATTTGTATAAGTATTCAAAATAGACTTGTGCAAATTGCTCGGCTTCTGATGTGAGTTGGTGTTCAACATCAAAAACCAATTTTTTTAAAATGATTTGGAGTTCATCCGGTTTGTAATCCTCAAATTGAATATAGGTATTGAAACGGGTTTTTAATCCCGGATTACTTTGGATGAAGTTTTTCATTTCATCAGT
>Ga0209573_1004257_pt1 | contig 14364 bp, 13 predicted proteins | sample TNRBio252014_DNA_FD_185870 | JGI IMG/M metagenome (GOLD analysis project Ga0209573, IMG submission 185870) | Wastewater treatment Type I Accumulibacter community from EBPR Bioreactor in Madison, WI, USA - TNR Reactor_6/25/2014_ DNA (SPAdes)... | ecosystem: Engineered > Bioreactor > EBPR >...
CGCATCGCCATAAATGGCCAGCAGACGTTCGTCGGCGCTGAGCACATAGAGCTGGCCGGTACGCGGGTGCAGGGCCACCGCGCTGGGGCTGAAGCGCACGGGGCCTTTGGCGAGCGCAGGCCATTGCTTGGCGAACAATGCGGACACGGCAGAGGCGTCCAGCTCGCGGTGGTACGACACGCCATCGCCCTGGATGCGGTGGATGGGGCGCAAGTCGGGGTTACCCACCACGGGCGCTTCCTTGCTGGCCAGCAGCAGGCTGCCGTCGGCCAGGGCGAAGAGTCCTTCGTAGTTGAGCGAGGGCACGCTGAGCTGGCGCTCGGTGATCAGCGCACCGCTCTTGCGTTCCAGCGTGAAGAGCTTGCCGTCGCTGCGCAGCACGGTGATGCGGTCGCCGTGCGCGGCCACGCCCTCGAAGTCGCCCAGGTCGGTGAAGCGGAGCACGCGCGTGATGGCGTCGGCCTTCAGGTCGTACTCGAAGACGGCGCCCAGTTCGTCCTGCACGCAGTACACGCTGTGCGGCCCGGACATGGTGATGCCGGAGATCTCACGCAACAGAGGTGGCAGCGTCCAGGCGCTGTCCGGTCGCAGCAGGTCGTATGGCGCATCCAGTGGCATGGTGGCGGCGATGTCCTTGGCCCTCCAACCCTCGGAGGCCAGCAGCCCGCGCGGGTCGTACTTCCTACCGTCGGTGGTGTAATAGAGGTTGTGCTCCACGCCGTCCATCACCACCTCCACCTTGATGAAGGTGCTGTCCTTGGCGGTGATCAGGCTGGTCTCGTCCAACAACCAACCGGGGTATTGTTTGTCCAGCTTCTTGCGGATGCGGTCCATCACCTCCGGTTCCGGTGTGCCTTCGCGTTCCTCATACACCACCACGCCATTGTGGATGCCGAGCTCCACTTTCTTCCCCTGGCAGAAGTAGTCCACCTCCAGCAGGTCATAGGCCGCGTGCTGCACCAGCACGATGTCCGCACCGGGGCAGCGTTGGTGCACGATGTGTGCATACGTGGCTTCGCTGACGGGCTGGGCCGTGGCGGCTACGTTGACGAAGAGCGAGAGCAGAAGGATGGAATGGCGTGTGTGCATCGGTACAAAGGTCCGCGTCAATCCGCTTGTTTCTGCAACTGCTTCCCGTCGGCGCCATACACCACCTTCCATTCGGGCTGGCCGCTCATCTTGAGTTCCACCACATAGGAGGCCACACCGTCAGTGGTCACCCGCTCGGCATCATCCATCCGGTAGCCCGCGAACTCCTTGGCAATGGCAGCGGATACGGCAGCGGGCAGCTCGCTGGTGGAGATCTCCTCCTCGTGGCGCAGTAGTTTGCCCGTGGCATCGTACCACACCTCGTGGTCGGTGAAGAGCAGCCCGGTCTCGAACTCCACCTTGTACTGTTCGCCCTTCATCTTCCACTCCACGTCCATGGCCATCGGGAAGGCTTGGTTGAAGGCGGCGGTGACGGGCCCAGGCAGTTGGGCCGTGGTGAGTTGCTGGGCGTGCAAGGTGGCGCCGGTGGTGAGCGTAGCAACAGCGAGGGAAAGCAGGGTCTTCATGGTTGTTCGTGTTTGATCGATGGGCCTAAGGGAAGTGGCCGATCGGGAAAGAATTGGGAAACCGGATGCGCAATGACCGACACCGCTGAACATCTACTTTTACCCAATGCGCTCCAATGTCCATATTCCACTCACGATCATCGCAAGCATCGCACTCTGCACGGCACATGGCCAGTGGGTCACGGGCAGCGTATTTGCGTCTTCGCAACAGTTCAGCGCAGCGTTGGCATTCGACGCGAACAACGCCATTTTCGTGAACGGATCCACCGATCCCTGGAACCTCAATTTCGAAGGCCAGATCGTGGCCACCACCTCCGGCAACCTCTCGCAAGGGACGGTGTTCTACTACCCGGCAGGCACGGTGCTGGAGGATGTGGACGGCTGGCCCGGTACCACGCCGCTGTACAGCGACAGCCCGTACTGGGTGGTGGGTAGTCGGCGCACGATGACGAACCAGATCAGGCGCAGCCTCGTGGTCCGCAACGACCCCAACGCTTTGCCGAACACGTTCACCGAGATCTTCACCGGCACGAACCGATACTACCGTTGCGTGGACATGCTCGATGCCCAGCACGGCTTCTGTGGCGGGGCCTCCACCACCGGCGACGGCCTCATTGACCGCACCACGGACGGTGGCCTCACCTGGCAGCAGACCGACACGTTCCCAGGGCAAGTGATCTCCCGCCTTCGCTTCGTTGACGCCCAGACCGGATTCGCGGTGAGCAACGGTTCGCACTGGAACGCGAACAGCACCATCGACCTGCCCGATAGTGGCCATGTGTACCGGACCACCGATGGCGGCGGCACATGGCAGGTCGTACTCTCGGCCTCTGGTACAGGGTTCAGCGGTGTATGCTTCACCGATGCCATGCACGGGTGTGTCTCGCGCAACGATGGCGTGATCCTACGTACCACGGACGGTGGCGACAACTGGACGCAGGCCACCATCAACCTACCTCCTCCCTTCCTGCTCACGGCCATCGCGGGCACACCGAACGGTGCCCTGTACGCCAGTGGCTACCGGGTGGACAACAGTGGTGCGATCATCCTCGCCAGCGTGGATGGTGGGGCAAGCTGGCAAGTGAACCACTATGCCTCGACCGGTGTGGGGCGCAGGATCAACAACATCCATTTCCTCAACGACCAGGTGGGCTACGCACCTGCTTGGACTTGTGTGTGGCGTACCGGTAACGGTGGCAACCTTACCACGGCAATACCGGATGCGGAAGCCAATGCCCATGCCGTGCTCTACCCCAACCCCTCGATGGACCTGGTCACGCTGGAAGTGACGCGGCCCGAGGTCGAGGTCGAGGTTCTCGATCTGCAAGGCCGCACAGTGATCGCACGGTCCCGCACGAGCGGTCTGCGTTCAACCATCGATGTTTCAACGCTCGCGCCGGGCAACTACCGCCTGATGCTGAAGTGGCCAGCGGGAGCAAGTACGCTGCCATTGAACAAGCTGTGACAGCCGATAGGCTACCCACCTGTACCTATCCGATCACAAGTTCCATCACATGCCCATCCTCGAAGCGGTATCGGACCTGTAGGCCGTAGAGATCCGCGATGGCCTTGGCGATGGCCAGGCCCAGACCGGTGCCGCCATCGGCGGTGGTCTCCTTGTGGAAGCGGGTGAAGATGCGCTGTGCGTCCAAGGGCGTATGGCCGGTGTTGCGCACGGTGAGGCGTCCGGGTTCCACCTGCACGGTAACGCTGCCGCCCCGTTCGTTGTGGACGATGGCGTTCTTGAGCAGGTTGGTGACCAGGATGCGGGCCAGCGCGGGATCCATGGAACGCACCAGGTCGCCGGACCCCTCCAGCCGCAGGGCCACGGAGCGGTGCTCGGCGAGATCGGCGAATTCATCCATGACTTCCTTGGCGATGGTGGCCAAGGAGATCTCCTGTTCATCAGGGAACTGGCGGTTCTCGATCCGCGCCAGCAGCAGCAACGACTTGTTCAACCGGGTGAGACGTTCCAACACGGCTATCACCTCGCCCAGGGCGATCATGCGCTCCTCCTCGCTCCCACCCTGCTCGGCCAGCAGCTCCAGTTTGTTGATGGCGATGGCCAACGGCGTTTGCAGCTCGTGCGCGGCATTGGCGGTGAAGGCGCGCTGGTCCGCGTAGGCATCGGCGGCGCGGCGCACCAGGAGGTTAGCGGCAGCATGAAGTTCGTTGAACTCGCTGATGCGCGTGGGCACCGGGGCCAATTCACGGGCGGTGCCCAGTCGGAAGGACTTCAACTGCGCGAGCATGGTTTGGAAGGGTTTCCACAGTCGCCGCAGCACCACGTTGTTCACCAGCACGATGGTGAGCAGCAGCAGAGTGTACAGGGCGATGAGCGCCCAGGCCATGGTCTCCACCAGGTCATCCTCTTCCACGGTGCTGGTGTACACCTGGATGCGATGGTCGCCGCCCTCGTACTCGAAGGTGCCGGTGCGCAACCGCACGCGCTCCGCCTCGCCTTCGCTGGGCACGTAGAGCAAGGTGTCCGTGTAGCGTACCTTCTCCTTGGTTGCGGCAGGTGCAATGGCGAAGCCGTGCAGCCCGAGATCGTGTACATACAACAAGGATCTGTCGGACTTCAGGCGGTGGGTGATCACCTCCACCTGGTCATCCAACCCTTCGTCGATGCTGTGGCGCACGGCCTCCCGCATGACGAAGAAGAAGGCCACGGCCCAGAGCGCCAGCACCAGCAGCAGGGCCAGGGAGACGTGCAGGAGGGAACGGTTGAGCAGTTTCATCTCGTCCTCGCATCAATTCGCCGTGTGCCGATATCAGCTTTTCCGGGTCCGGGGTTCGCCTGCGGCCTGCGCAGGTCCAACTCGTATGCAAGTAGAACGGCGAGGATCCGATCCCGTTCGGGTTCCTTTACATTGAATTCGTTCTGGGACCGATAGTACGTGACCAGGTCGAGCCGCCTGGAGATCCGCCATTCAAGTCCGATGGTGAAGCGGTTCCTCCTGAACTCGTTCTTGCCGTTGAACCTGAAATTGGACTCGAACTCCAGCAGAGGGTCCACAACGCTGGACAGGTCATACTTCAGACCGAGCTTGTTCCTCAAGTAGGTGGATGCCAGCCCGGTGTTCGATCCCACGGTGTGCTGGAAGCGCATTCTGTAGTGGATCGAGAGCGGAAGGCCCTTTTTCCGCCATCTGAAGTGGAGGTTCATTGCCATCCTCGTGCGGTCATTGCCGTGAGGTACGGCGTAGTACCGGAGGTCGGGCCCGATGGTGAACCATTTTCCCGGTTTGTACTGGAACCCGAGTTCCGTGAACGTGGTGCCGAGCATGGAAATGGTGTCCGTGAAGCGCACCTGCTCCTCTACGTGCGATCCGAGCTTGTCCGAGAACCGCAGCTTCAACGAACCACCGGTCCATAACTGGGTATCGGTGGTGCCTTGGCCCAGGATGGTGGTGGGCAGGCTCCAGATGAAGGCGGCGAGAACGGAATTGCGTGCAGTGGTCCTCATGCAATGCGCTCTGTCAACCGGTAACCGATGCCATACACGGCCTGCACCTCCACGGCGGCATCACTTTGCTTCAATTTCCTGCGCAGATTCTTCACCTGTGCGTAGATGAAATCCAGGTCGTCGCCTTCATCGGCGTGGTCTCCCCAGACGTGTTCGGCCACCGATGAGCGGGTAACGAGCCGGTCCTTGTTCAGCAGCAGGTAGATGAGCAGATCGAACTCCTTGCGGTTGAGCGCGAGCGGCTGGCCGGCGACCTGTACGGTCCGCTCTTCCGGGTACAACTCCAAGTTGGCCACGGTGAGCGTATTGCTACCACCGAACTGCTTGCGGCGCAGCACGGATCGCACGCGCGCATTGAGTTCGGCGATGTGGAAGGGCTTGGTGAGGTAATCATCCGCGCCGAGGTCCAGCCCGGCAAGCTTGTCGTCCAGCGAATCCTTGGCGGAGATGATGATGACGTTGCACTGTTTGCCATTCTCCTTCAGTGCGCGGAGCACATCGAGCCCACTTCCTCCTGGCAGCATGATGTCCAGCAGGATGAGGTCGTAGCTGTGGTCGGACACCTTGCGCAAGGCCTCGGCCCTGGTGGCAGCGGTCTCCACGGTGAACCGTTCGCGCGCGAGCGATCGCGTGATCACCTCGGCGAGCTGGGGCTCATCCTCCACCAACAGGATCTTCATCGGCCCGAAAGTACCGGGCGGATCCGGGAAGGAAATGGGAAGATCATCGGGGCACTCGAAAGGTACCTTCGACATTCCTCATATGGGCGCCTCCACAACTCCCCTGATCGTGGTATAGGGAGAGATCGCTTCAAGCCGGATCTTTGCACCCCATGTCCGACCTCCGCAACGGCACCCTGCACTTGGACCGCCTGCCTGCACAGCAGTGGGCCCACGTGATCGACGTGCCGCTGCCCCATGCCGGTGCGGGCCGCGCGGTAGTGATACGCCTGATGGAACTGGGCTTCGTGCCGGGTGAACGCGTGTGCATCGTGGCCGAGGGACCGGGCCTGGGCGGGCCGCTGGCCGTGCGCGTGGGCCACACCACCTTCGCCCTGCGGCGCCACGAGGCTGCGTACATCCAGGTAGCGCCGATCGTTGCATGAGCGAGACCTTGACCGCCGTGCTTCCGGAGCACATCGCCCTGCTGGGCAACCCGAACTGCGGCAAAACGGCCCTGTTCAACCTGCTCACCGGCAGCCGCCAGAAGGTGGCCAACTACGCGGGCGTCACCGTGGAGCGCAAGGAAGGCACGCTGCACACCGCCGAAGGCCGCCGCGTGAAGGTGCTGGACCTGCCCGGCGCGTACAGCCTCAACGCCCTCAGCGGCGACGAGGCCGTTACCCGCGAGGTGATCACCGGCCAGCGCGATGAACTGCCGGACCTGCTGGTGTGCGTGGCCGATGCCACCAACCTGCGCCTGCACCTGCGCCTGGTGCTGGAGGCCCGCACCCTGGGCCTGCCCATGGTGGTGGTGCTCAACAAGATGGACCGGGTGAAAAAGCTGGGCCTCACCATCGACCGCGCCGCGCTGGAACGCGAACTGGGCCTGCCCGTGGTAGGCGCCGTGAGCGTGCAGGCCCATGGCGCACAGGAGCTGCAAGCCTTTTTGGACCGGTCCTTGGAGCCACGCCGCCCTTCCACTTGGAAAAGCACCACGGCCGAAGCCGTGCGCACCACCCAGCATGAGGTGCACCGCATCTTCAAGCTGGCCGTGCAGGAACCCGCCGTGGACGCCGACCCCAGCGGGCGCATCGACCGCGTGATCATGCACCCCGTGTGGGGCTTCGCCATCCTGGCCGTGGTGCTCTTTGCCACCTTCATGGCCGTGTTCTCCTTGGGCGATGTGCTCAACGGCTACATCGAAGGCGCATTCGGCTGGCTGGCCGCCCTGGTGGAAGGCCGCATGGCCGACGGCATGCTCCGCGGGCTGCTCGTGGAAGGCATCATCGGCGGCATCGGCGGCGTGATCGTGTTCCTGCCGCAGATCCTCATCCTCTTCCTCTTCATCCTGGCCTTGGAAGACAGCGGCTACCTGCCCCGCGCGGCCTTTTTGCTGGATAAGCCCATGAGCAAGGCCGGCCTCTCTGGCCGCTCCTTCATCCCCCTGCTCAGCAGCTTCGCCTGCGCCATCCCCGGCATCATGGCCACGCGCACCATCAGCGACCCGCGCGACCGCCTGGCCACCATCCTCATCGCGCCGCTCATGGCCTGCTCCGCGCGGATCCCCGTGTACACGCTGATCATCGCCGCCCTCTTCTCCGGCCAACCGCTGGCCGCGGCTCTTACCATGGTGGGCCTCTACCTCTTGGGCGTGGTGTGCGCCATGGCCGTGGCCTGGGTGCTGAAGCGCGGCCACCAGGGGCGCTCCCCGCTGATGATGGAGCTGCCCAGCTACCAATGGCCCGACCTGCGCAGCCTGGCCATCGGCCTGTGGGAGCGCGCCATGATCTTCCTGCGCCGCGTGGGCACCATCATCCTCGCCCTCACCATCGTGATGTGGGCGCTCTATACCATCCCCTCGCCCCGTGCCCAAGCTGGCGCCAGCGAACTGGAGAACAGCCTGGCCGGCGAGATCGGCCATGCCCTGCAGCACGTCTTCGCGCCCATCGGCTTCAACGCCCACATCTCCGTGGCCCTGGTGCCCGGCATGGCCGCGCGTGAAGTGGTGGTGAGCGCCTTGGGCACCGCCTACGCCATGGAAGGCGACGAAGACCAGGTGGGCGCACAGCTGGAGGCCCGCATCGCTACCGGCTGGTCCACCGCCACCAAGCTCTCCCTGCTGATCTGGATGGTCTTTGCACCCCAATGCCTCAGCACCTTCATCATCGTGCGGCGCGAGACCAACTCGTGGAAGCAGATGTGGCTGATGGGCGGATACCTCTTTGCGCTGGCGTACCTTGCAAGCCTGGTCACCTTCCAGGTGGCCAGTTGGCTCACCGCCTGATGCAGACCGTGCTCACTATCTTGATCGTGCTGGCCGCCGTGGGGTATGTGGCGTGGAAGTATGTCCCCGCCTCATGGTTCGGAGGGAAGAAGGGCGGTGGCGGAGCTTGCGGGGATTGCCACGGATGCGAACCGAAGTAAGAGAGGTACGTGTGGGCAGGCCGACGGCGAACCCGGCCGATCCAAGAACCAGGCGTGGTTCCTTCGTTAGCTGTCCGAAGATCCCCCGGTGCAGCACGTGACCGGAAGGTGGACCAACGAAAGTCGAGATCATCACCTATCGCGCGAAAGTGGCCGATGCGCCCACACTGGGCGGTGTGCAGCGCGCGACCGGGTAGCAATTCGCAATGGAACGGCGTCCAGTTCACTTGCACCTTCTCGCATGGTCATTTGGATGTGACCATCCCCCTATGCATCGCTACGCCGCTATCCCATCATATTGCCCTGCGAAAAAACTGCGGGGCATTCTTGAACGACCTGCTATCGCGAAATGGCAATAAAGGAGCGACGGGGCCATGCTGTAGGGGCACCCATTTGCTTGGTCCGTGGCCTCCATCTACATCCCCGACCTGTTCACATTAGACCACCTTCCCCGATGGATCATTATATTACTGAGCCGGTGGTGAAGATCCGGTCTCTCGATCATCCTGATCAGAATGAACCATGAGGTGCGAAAGTGAGAGGGTGCGAGAGACGTGACTCTCGCACTTTCGCCCCCTTGAACCCGAGACCGACCGGTTCTTTCTCGCCGCCTCAGTAATCCTCAAGCAAGCCCACTCCGGACCACAGACCACACCATGAGAGCATCCTTCCTCCTTCGCCACACATTCCTTGCCGCCACCATTACGCTCCTTGTCCAACCCTTCGTAATACGGGCCCAGGACGGTATGGTGGACCCATCCTTCACCGCAGGCACCAATGATCGGGTATACTGCATCGTGCGGCAACCCGATGGGAAGCTGCTCATCGGTGGCACGTTCACCGAGGTGAACAGCGTTCCGTGCGGCAGGGTGGCGCGCTTGCATGCCGATGGCAGCCTGGATGCCACGTTCAACACTGGTACCGGCGCCACCGGCCCCTACTCCGAGGTGCGCGCCCTGGCGCTCGATGCCGACGGTAAAGTGCTGATCGGCGGAACATTCACGGCAGTAAATGGCACCGCGGCGACCAACCTGGCCCGGCTGAACAGCGATGGCACACTCGACAATACATTCATCACCGGGACCGGACCCAACGACGAGGTACGCGCATTGGCCGTTACCGCCGACGGGTACATTTGGGCGGGTGGCAGCTTCACGCAGTACGATGGTGCTTCCGCCAGCAACATCGTACGGCTCAACGCCGATGGCACCGTTGATGCCTCCTTCCAGCCGGTGGGCACCTTCGGCCCACAACCAAGTAGCTCCGGATCGGCGGTACACGACCTGGCGATCCGCTCCTCTGGCGCTGTGCTCGCCGTGGGCAACTTCGGCACCTTCAACGGCGACACGCACCACAACATCATCCAGTTCCTTGCCGACGGCACCGTGGACCCTGATTTCAACACGGGTTCCGGCGCTTCCGGAGGCTACCACCTGCGGCTGGACAAGGTGGTCTCCGCGCCTGGGGGCAAGGTCTATATCGTGGGCGATTTCACCGACTACAACGGGGTGTTCCGGTCGCGCATGGCACGCCTGAACGAGGATGGCAGCCTGGACACCACCTTCGACCCTGGTGCCGGCCCCACCGAAGGCCCTGTCTCCGCCGGTCCGATCCCCATCACCTGTGCAGCGCTGCAGCCCGATGGCCGCCTGATGATCGGTGGCTGGTTCACCACCATTGTTACGACACCGATCCAACGCTTGGCGCGCATCCTGCCCACGGGCGTCTTGGACACCACATTCGACCCAGGCGACGGGCCCGTGGTTACAGGTTCGCTCAACATGGCCAATGTGTACGCGATCACGCAGCTCCCGGACGGCGACCTGATCGTGGGCGGCGAGTTCGCCACCTTCGACGGAGCCCCTCATGCGAACCTGGTACGTCTCCAGTCCAACACCGGCACCGGCATGGAGGAAACCATGTTTGAGGGATCCACCGAGGTGTATCCCTCCCCTGCCCGCGATCAGCTCATGCTGCGGACCACCGCCCCGCTCCATGCCGGTGCACAATTCGAGCTCCTCGCCAGCGATGGCCGCACCGTGCTCCGGACCTCCATCACCGCACAACAAGCGATCGACGTGTCGGGTGTCGACCCAGGCATCTATATCTGGCGATGCTACCGCGAGGGCACCTCCATTGCTGCTGGTCGGGTCGTGATCGAGTGAAGCAGGTCACGGCCAACCCGTAGTTGGTCACCTTCGTTGTTCCGCACTTGAAACGACCTCGGTGCGCCGTGCCACCTTTGCTTGCATGAACCCGCTCCAGTTCCTCCGACTACTGCTCAAAGGCCCCTCGCCGCAGCAGATGGCCGCACAGCTTCGCAGGCCGCACGGCCTCATGGCGCGCAAGGTGGCCCAGCGCATGAACAACTCGAATCGCCCGCTGTACGATGGTGCATGGAAGGCGCTCGACCTGCGCGATGGCATGCGTGTGCTGGAGATCGGCTTCGGCAACGGCCTCTTCTTCCCCGAACTCGCCAAGCAGGCGAAGGACCTCACGCTGCACGGCCTGGACTTCAGCGCCGACATGGTGCAACAGGCCACGGCGAACAACGACGCGCTGATCGCTGAGGGTGTGCTTTCGCTCACGCACGGCGCCAGCGACCGCATGCCCTTCGCCGATGCCTCCTTCGATCGGATCTTCTGCATCAACGTGGTGTACTTCTGGGACGATCCCGCCGCCCACCTGCGCGAAGTGCGCCGCGTGTTGAAGCCCGGTGGAACCTTCACCGCCGTGCTGCGCCGAAAGTCGAGCATGGAGATGCTGCCCTTCGCGGCGCATGGCTTCACCATGTACGAGCAGGCCGACTGGGAAGTGGTGCTGCAACGCAACAGCTTCGCTCCGGTGAGTACCACGGTGATCCAGGAACCAGGCGGGGAATACGAAGGGAAGAAGTACCGGCCGGAGAGCTTGGTGGTGGTGGCGGGGGCGGCGTGATCGCCCGGCCTATCTTCAACGGCTTTCCCCGACGTAGCGCCTCAGGCAGGTGCGGTCATGGACCATGGCCGGAAAATTATTCCTCCGATCGTTGGCGTCGATCCATTATATCGTAATATTGCGATCTATCTGCCGACCCGATGGGCCTCTCCAAACACGACGAGTTCACCGTGCGCGACAACCGCATCGCCCGCTATGCCAAGGCGCTGGCGCACCCGGCGCGCGTGGCCATCCTGCGCTTCCTGATCCAGAAGAAAAGCTGCGTGTGCGGCGACATCGTGGACGAACTGCCCCTCGCGCAAAGCACGGTGAGCCAGCATTTGAAGGAGCTGAAGGCCGCCGGGCTGATCCAGGGCGAGATCGAGGGCACCACCGTGTGCTACTGCATCGACCCCAAGGCCTGGGCTATGGCGGAACAGTGCCTGGGCGACCTGCTCAAAAGCTTCATCGACGGCGGGTCCTGCTGCGCTCCGGCCAAACCAACGATCGCAACAAAACGATAGACCATGAAAACCCCGAACGCCATCAAGCAAACGGTACGCGCCAAATACGCCGAGATCGCCCAACAGGACCGCGCCGACAACGCCGCCTCCTGCTGCGGCAGCGGCGGGTGCAGCACCGAGGTGTACAACATCATGACGGACGACTACTCCAAGCTGGAAGGCCATGTGGACGAGGCCGATCTGGGCCTGGGCTGCGGGCTGCCCACGCAGTTCGCGGGCATCAAGCCGGGCGATACCGTGCTGGACCTGGGCTCCGGCGCGGGCAACGACTGCTTTGTGGCGCGGCATGAGGCCGGCCCCGACGGCCGTGTGATCGGCGTGGACTTCACCCCGGAGATGATCGCCAAGGCGCGGGCCAATGCGCAACAGTTGGGCTATGCCAACGTGGAGTTCCGCGAAGGCGACATTGAGCAACTGCCGCTGAGCGACGCCATGGTGGACGTGGTGGTGAGCAACTGCGTGCTGAACCTGGTGCCGGACAAGAAGAAGGCGTTCAGCGAGATCTTCCGCGTGCTGAAGCCCGGCGGACACTTCAGCATCAGCGACGTGGTGTTGCAGGGCGAGCTGCCCGATGCCTTGCAGCAGGCCGCCGAGATGTACGCGGGTTGTGTGAGCGGCGCGTTGCAGGAAAGCGACTACCTCGGCATCATCCACCAATTGGGCTTCGGTGAAGTGACCGTGCAAAAACGCAAGGCCATCACCTTGCCGGACGATGTCCTCGCCAACTTCCTCAACGCCGGAGTACTCGCCGCGTTCAAGGCCAGCGGCACGGGCATCTTCAGCATCACCGTTTCGGCCACGAAGCCCGAGGTGAAAGCGGCAAAGGAAGAATTGAAGGCGGCGTGCTGCGGCAGCGGGAGCGCGTGCTGCTGAGGATGGCCATGAGGGCGAGAGCGTGAAAAGGTATGAAGCCGGGATCCGTTCATAGGAATGGCCAATGATCCGCTCCTACGCAACTTTCAGAGGTGCTCTGGTGAGCCTGGCTACAGCGCAACACGCCCTATTGGATCCATCGCGCATGCTTCGTCAGGGACGAAAGATGCAGCCCGGTGATGTCGGGTGCCAGCAGTGCACGAGGCGAGGAGGCGACCAACGGAAGTCTCCGCAGCACGTTGCGATGCGGCACCCAGCAAGCCAGCAACTGCGGACAGCCCGTCCGGGTGGCCAGAACACCCACTCTCCCTCCTGCTCTACCTCCACACTTGCCCGCGCCACGTGGAACAACCACCGCCCTCCTCCCGTTGAAGCCTACATTTGCCCCGGTATGCGTCGCGTCGCCTTCCTGCTCACCCTCGCCCTGTACGCCTTCAGCGTGCTGGACCTGCACGAGTGGGCGCATGTGCCGCAGAGCATCGCGCACTGGCTGGAACACCACAGCGACCTGGGCCACCACGATGAGGAGACGGGCCACCACCACCACGAGCACGGCGACCACGATCCCTTCGGTTGCGATGAGCACGGTACCTGTACCGCGTTCTCGACCACGGGCATCGCGATGGAACCCCAGCCCTTGGTACTGACCGTTGCGCCGATCGCGCACACGATCGCCGTTCCCTACGATGAAGGCGCGCTCGCTGCCTTCTCCGGTTCCAAGTGGAACCCGCCCAAGGCTTGAGGTAGTCCGCCGATAGGTGGACCTGTGAACGCACCCGTGCCCCGCGCACGGATGTTCGCAACTGACCGTGCGTTCACCTCTTTTCCCTCACTCCCCTTCTCCCTTCCTCCCTTTCTCCCTTTCTCACTTTCTCCCTTTCTCACTTCCTCACTTCTTCCCCTCTTCACGCATTCATCATGATCGACAGGATCATCCGGTTCTCCATACAGCACAAGGCCATCGTCGGGCTCTTCACGTTGGCGCTGGTACTCTTCGGCGCGTACTCGCTCACGCAACTGCCCATCGACGCGGTGCCCGACATCACCAACAACCAGGTGCAGGTGATCACCACCACGCCCACGCTGGCCGCGCAGGAAGTGGAGCAGTTCGTGACGGCACCCATCGAACGTGCCATGGCCAGCTTGCCCGACCTGGTGGAGATCCGCTCCATCAGCCGCTTCGGCCTCAGCCTCATCACCATCGTGTTCGAGGAGGATGTGGACATCTACTTCGCGCGCACCTTGGTGGACCAGCGCTTGGGCGAGGCCGCGGACCTGATACCTCCAGGAGTGGGCAAACCCACGATGGCGCCGGTGAGCACGGGCCTCGGCGAGGTGTACCAGTACGTGATCCACCCGAAGCCGGGCTACGAAGGGAAATTCAGCCCCAGCGAACTGCGCACCATCCAGGAGTGGATCGTGGTGCGGCAACTGCTCGGCATACCGGGCGTGGCCGAGGTGAACAGCTACGGCGGTGAGCTGAAGCAGTACGAGGTGAGCGTGGATGCGAAGCGACTGCAGAGCATGGGCGTCACCATCGGCGAGCTGTTCACCGCGCTGGAGAACAACAATGAGAACAGCGGCGGCGCCTACATCGAGAAGCGGCCCAACAGTTACAGCATCCGCAGCGAGGGGCTACTGCGTTCGTTGGATGACATCCGCAAAGTGGTGGTGAAGACGCCGGCGGGTGGCGTACCGCTGCTGGTGGGCGATGTGGCCGAGGTGGGCTTCGGTGTGGCGCCGCGCTACGGCTCGCTCACGCGCAACGGCGAAGGCGAAGTGGTGGGCGGCTCCGTGATGATGCTGAAAGGCGCGAACAGCGCGCAAGTGGTACAGGCGATCGAGGCGCGCATCCCACAGGTGCAGAAGGCGCTGCCCGAGGGCCTGATGATCGAACCCTACCTGGTGCGCAGTAAGCTGGTGGACCGAGCGATCGGCAC
>Ga0209573_1004258_pt1 | contig 14362 bp, 12 predicted proteins | sample TNRBio252014_DNA_FD_185870 | JGI IMG/M metagenome (GOLD analysis project Ga0209573, IMG submission 185870) | Wastewater treatment Type I Accumulibacter community from EBPR Bioreactor in Madison, WI, USA - TNR Reactor_6/25/2014_ DNA (SPAdes)... | ecosystem: Engineered > Bioreactor > EBPR >...
CGAAATCCGCCTTGGATTCGGCTGAAAGTCAGTCTCCCCCTATCGGGCGGCTGGCGGGTTGTGCGTTCCGCAAGGGCGCGCGCTGCTCTGTTGTGCAGTTTTCCTCCCCGCCAGTTGCCCGGCCCCAAGCCGGGTTTCACCTTCCCCTGGTGGAGTTGAAACCATGCCCCGTTTATCGGCTGACACCCTCAAAGCCGCGATTGACCCCGAGGGGGTTTACCGCGCCGCTCTCCCCAGCCTCAAGGGCAAACCGAACGTCCAGGGCTGGATTCTGGCGGTGTGTCCCTTTCACGGCGATACCGACCCTTCTCTATCCATCAACCTAAAACACGGCGGTTTTCACTGTTTCGGGTGTGGCGAGAAAGGCGACCTGATTTCCTTCCATGCCAAGCTCAATCGGCTGTCGTTTCGTGACGCGGTGGCGGATCTGGCGCGGCGGTATTTGCTGATATGAATCGGCGCGCAAAGAAAAACCCGCTCCCCCTGACGTGACCTGACCATCATCGGGAGCGGGCGGAACCTTACCTGAACGGTAGGAATTCTACCCGGTTCCCGACTCCCAAGGAACCTTTCCATGAACGACTCGACTTCACGTCCCGCCTTCATCCCCGAACGCTGGAAAGACCGGCAAGGGGCTTTTTATGACTTCCGGGCGGCGTGGTGGTACCGCAACGCGGCCGGCGAGCTGCAAGGCGTGGTGGCACGGTTCGACGGCCCCCACGGCAAGCAAATCATCCCCTACTTCAAGCCCCACAACGGCCATGCGTTCCAGCCGGGCGGCCCTACCGCTCCCGTGCTGTTTGGCGCGGATAAGCTGAACGGGCACGCGGCCCCGGCGTTCGTGGTGGAGGGCGAGAAATGTGCGGCGGCCCTGCACTCCTTGGGGCTGGCGGCAGTATCCGCCCAGGGCGGCGCGAACAAGGCCCAGGGCGGCGACTGGGCGGCCCTGGGCGGCGTGCCTGTCGTTTACCTGCTCCCCGACAACGACAAGCCCGGTGAAGGGTACGCGCGGGCGGCCTGCAAGGCCCTGGCGCGGCTGACCCCCGCCCCTGAATTGCGCGTGGTGCGCTTGCCCGATCTCCCCGACAAAGGCGACGCAGTGGATTGGCTGGCGGCGCGCGTGCCCGGCTGGAATGGCTTGGACCCGCTCCCCCAGGAACGGCGCGCGGATCTGGCGCGGGAGCTGCTCGTCATCGCGGAACAGGGCGAACCGGCCCCGGCGGACTGGTTAGCGGATGACGCCAAGCCCGAACGGCCCCAGGGCAAGCCAGCGAACGCGGGCGGCGGGCGCTACGTGGCGACTCCGACCGGCATCAAGGCGGTGAAGTGGAACGCCCAGGGCGAACCCGAGGAAATGCCGTTGTGCAACTTCGCGGCGCGCATCGTGGCGGAAACGGCGGAAGATGACGGCGCGGAAACCAAGTTGCTGTTGACCGTGGAGGGCGAACGGGGCGGGCGGCCCTTGCCCCGAATCTCCGTGACTTTTGAGGAATTCGCGGCCATGAACTGGCCCGCGAAAAATTGGGGTACGCAGTGCATCGTCGAACCCGGTAACGGCAAGAAAGACACCTTGCGGGCGGCGATTCAAACCCTGTCCCATGCGGCCGGCGCCGTCGAACGGCGAACCGTCTACACCCATACCGGCTGGCGCAAGGTGGACGGCGCGTGGCTGTACCTGCACGGCGCGGGCGCCATGGGCGCGGCCGGCCCGGCGACAGGAATCGACGTGGAGTTGAAAGACCTGGCGCGGTATGCGCTCCCCGCTCCTTCGACAAGCCCCGAGGAACGGCAGGAAGCGGCGGCGGCGTCCCTGGCGTGCCTTGACCTGGCGCCCCATGCCGCGAGCTTGCCCTTGCTGGCGGGCGTCTACCTGGCGCCCCTGGCGCAAGCCCTGAACGTGGATTTCATGTTGTGGCTGGAAGCGCCGTCGCAAAGCCAAAAATCCAGCATCGCGGCGGTGGCGCTGGCGCATTTCGGCGCGGCGATGGACCGGACCTGCTTGACGGCGAATTGGACGGATTCGGCGAACGCCTTGGAGGGCAAGTTGTTCACGCTGGCGGATACCTTGGCGGTGATTGATGACTACGCGCCCCAACCCAGCGCCAGCCAGCAAGCGGCGTTGGATGCGACGGCAAGCCGGGTGATTCGCGGTTGCGGGAACCGGCAAGGGCGCGGCCGGTTGCGGGCGGATCTGTCGCAACGGCCCGAACGCTTCCCCCGTGGGCTGGTCATCGGCACGGCGGAACAGTGGCCTATCGGCGAAAGCGTCAACGCCCGGTTGTTCGGCGCAACGCTGAAACGCGGCGACGTAGACCTGGCGGCGTTGACCCGAGGGCAAGCAGCGGCGGCTGGTGGCTTGCTGGCGCGGTGCATGGCGGATTTCATCAAGGACTTGGCGGCGCGGTTTGACGCAACCGTGGCGGACTGCAAGCAGGCATGGGCGAGCTATCGCGCAGCGGCCCTGCAACAAGGGTTATCCGGACGGGCGCCCGAACAGGTGGCGTTCCTGCTGACCGGCGCGCAACTGGCGTTGCGACACTTCCAGCAAGCCGGGTTATCCCTCCCCGCGTTGCCTGTGGTGGACATCCTGATGGAACTGGCGCGGCGCCATGCCCGGCATGTGTCCGACTCGCAACCAGCGGAACGCTTCCGGCTGGCCCTGGCGGAATTGCTGGCGGCCGGCGCGGCTCATGTGGACCCCTTGGCGAGCGATGGAAGCCGGGAGGTTTCCTCCGAACCGTTGCACGGCCCCTGTATCGGCTGGCGCAACGAGGGCAAGGGCGAACTGTATCTGTTGGCGACCCCAACCCTCGAACTGGTGAACGAGACACTACGCAAGGGCGATACCAGCTTGAATATCCGGCCCCGTGCCCTGTGGCGCCAGTGCCAACAACGCGGCTGGTTGCAGCCGGGCAACTCGACCGCAACCGGGCAAGAGACAACCCGAACCGTGAAGATAGCCGGCAAGTTGGAACGGGTCTTAGTGTTCAATGCAAACGCTCTCGAAAGTTAAAGCTCTCTACCCTCACAGATTCCGTAACTTCCGTAACTTCCGTAACCGTGAAAAAAAAGGATATTTCATTCAATCAGTTGTGGACGCTGTTCGGTTACGGATTCGTTTTCAATTCCGTAACCGGAACCCTCAATTCCGTAACCGGCCCTTGGTTCGGGTGGCGGGCCCTGGTGATGCGGTTACGGAATCGGTTACGGATTTTCGCGGATTTTCTTCGATTCCGTAACTCTTAACCCTTTGATTATAAAGGCGCTGTTACGGAAGTTACGGAAGTTACGGAATCTGTGAGGGTAGAGGGGGAGAAAATATTTATGTGCGTTGGCGATGATGACGCGGCGGCGCGGGATGATGGAATCGAACTGAACGAGGGCGAACCATGACGGCGATGCAACGGCGCAAGGGCGCGCGTGGCGAGCGGGAGCTTGCCGGACTGCTGGGCGAGCTGCTGGGCGCGGACGTGGCGCGGAACCTGGCGCAGTCCCGCGAAGGTGGCGCGGATCTGCTGGGCTTGCCCGGCTGGGCTATCGAAGTGAAGCGCGCGGCCCGGCCCCGGCTGGCGGAATGGTGGTCGCAGACCTGCACGCAGGCAGAGGTGACCGGACAACGACCGGCCCTGTTCTACCGGTTGGATCGGCAACCGTGGCGCGTGGTGGTGGCGTTGCGCCACGTGGTGGCCGGCTTTGAGAATGCGCCGCTGGCGTTGCGCGTGGAGACAGATATCGAAGTGTTCGCCGCCTTAGCGCGGGAAGTTATGACTATTTCCGGCTGATATAACCAATGGTTCGCAGCCGGCGCGTTGTCCATCGGTTGTCCACTGGGCAATAGTTGGTTCGGCGAAATCTGGACAGTTTCCGCGCGGAACGACCGGACTGTTGGAAGCGATACCCGGCGATGCCCGGAACTGATGCCCCGCTTGTTGTGGACAATCGCCAGTGCTTTTTAGAAAGTGGACAACCAGTGGACAACGGACAAAGAGAAAGGGGTTAGGCTTTCATCTAACCCCTTGTTTTATTGGTGGGCCCTGTAGGACTCGAACCTACAACCAAGGGATTATGAGTCCCCTGCTCTGACCGTTGAGCTAAGGGCCCGGAGCGATGCTGATTTTAACCGTCGGCCCGGCTTCTCGCCACCGGCTCATTCCAAATCCAGAAAACTGCGCAACTGCTCCGAACGATTCGGATGACGCAATTTGCGCAGCGCCTTGGCCTCGATCTGCCGAATCCGCTCGCGGGTTACGTCGAACTGCTTGCCGACTTCCTCCAGCGTGTGATCGGTTGGCATATCGATCCCGAACCGCATCCGCAGCACCTTGGCCTCGCGCGGGGTGAGCGTCGACAGCACCTCGCGGGTCGCCTCGCGCAAGCCTTCGACCGTGGCGGCATCCACCGGCGACAACACGCTGAGATCCTCGATGAAATCGCCCAGGTGCGAATCCTCGTCGTCGCCGATCGGCGTCTCCATCGAAATCGGCTCCTTGGCGATCTTCATCACCTTGCGAACCTTGTCTTCCGGCATCTCCATCCGCTGGGCCAGTTCGTCCGGAGTCGGTTCGCGGCCCATCTCCTGCAGCATCTGCCGGGAGATCCGATTCAGCTTGTTGATGGTCTCGATCATATGCACCGGGATGCGGATGGTGCGGGCTTGGTCGGCGATCGAGCGGGTGATCGCTTGGCGAATCCACCAGGTGGCGTAGGTCGAAAACTTGTAGCCGCGCCGATATTCAAACTTGTCCACTGCCTTCATCAGGCCGATGTTGCCCTCCTGGATCAGATCGAGGAATTGCAGGCCGCGGTTGGTGTACTTCTTGGCGATGGAAATCACCAGCCGCAGATTGGCCTCGACCATCTCCTTCTTGGCGCGGCGGGCCTTGGCCTCGCCGATGGACATGTGGCGGTTGATGTCCTTGATTTCGTGGATCGTCAGCCGCGTCTCCTGTTCGATGGCCTGTAACCGCCACTGCGCTGCTTGCACCGCCTCGCGCTGCGCCGCCAGCAGGGGCGAGTACTTCCTGCCCGCTTGAACGTGTTCCTCTACCCACTCCAGCCGGGTTTCATTCTGGGGAAACGAGGTAATAAAGGTCTTGCGTGGCATTTGCGCCCCATTAACGCAGGCGTTCATGACTTCCTTTTCATGCGCGCGGATGCGTTCGGCCCGCTCGTGCAAGCCCGCGATCAGTTGATCCAGGGTCTTCGGCACCAAGCGAAATTGCAGGAACCGGTCGCCGATCTGCTGGCGCAACAGCCGGGTCCGTTCGTGCCGAAGGCCGAACGCTTCCACGCTGGCCAGCATTTCCTGGTACAGAGCGCGCAACTCCGCGAAGCGGCGCGCGGTTTCCTCGGGATCGGGGCCACTCTCGACCACGGTCGCGCCCTCCCCGTCCTCGTCTTCCTCGTCGTTCACCACCACCGCCACTTCGTCCACGACCACCACCGCGTCTGGATCGTCGGCCGCCAGCAACAGCGCCTCGTCCGGCAACGGTGGAACTACTTCCTCGATGTCGTTGAAACCGCTGATGATATCGGACAGTCGGGTGCCGTTCTCGCTGATCGAGTCGTAAATCCGCAGCAGGTCGCCGATAGTCGGCGGATAGCTGGCCAGCGCCGACAGCACCTGGGTCATGCCCTCCTCGATCCGTTTGGCGATCTGGATTTCGCCCTCGCGGGTCAGCAGTTCGACCGTCCCCATCTCGCGCATGTACATCCGCACCGGGTCGGTGGTGCGGCCAAACTCGCTGTCCACGGCCGCCAGCGCGGCAGCAGCTTCCTCGGCCACCACGTCGTCGTCGGCGCTGGCCGGGTTCTCGTTGAGCAACAGAGTCTCGGTGTCGGGCACGAATTCATGCACTTCGATACCCATGTCGTTGATCATCGCGATGATGTCCTCGATCTGTTCGGGATCGACGATGTCATCGGGCAGATGGTCATTCACCTCGGCATAGGTCAGAAACCCCTTTTCCTTGCCGCGGGCGATCAACTTCTTTAATTGCGACTGTTGCTGCTCGCTCATGACCTTTCACAGACTGAGGTAGGAAAAATGTAAACTTATAATGATATCACGAATGCTGCATTTAACTATCGTGAATAAAAAACAGTTAGATTTTTTGCGGCTTGCCCAAGTTCCGCAACGCCTCGCGTTCCTCGGCGCTCAGCGCGCTGGGTGCGCCACGCCGCAGCAGAATTTCCGGCAGACGCTCGCGCGGGTCATCGCGCCGCCGCAGATAGGTCAGGATGTCGGCGAATTCCGCGTCGAATTGAAAACCCTCCGCCGGCGCTTCCGGCTCCCACGCCGCCAGCCGCTCCAGAATCGCGCCCTCTGGGGTGTCCCGGTAGCGCTCCAGCAGGGCGGCCACGCTGAGTTGGGGGCGATCGCGCAGTATTTCAATCAGCTCGGCCAGCAGCTTGAACCCCGGCTCGCCGCGATCGAGCAGGGTGGAGTCGTTGACCATCGTCTGTTGCGCCAGTTCCGGCCGATAGAGCAGCAAGGCAATCGCCTTGCGCAGCGGAGTGCGAATCAATCGCGGGTTGTGGTCGGGGCGCCGGGCGGCGGCGGGCGGCGGGCGCAGACGGGTGGCGCTCAACCCCGCCTCCCGTCGCAGCCGTTCGGCCATCAGATCGCGGAAATGGCCATCGGGCAGCTTTTCCAGCAGCGGCCGGGCCAGTTCGGCCAGCCGGGCGCGGCCGGCCAGGGTTTCGGGATCGGTCTGGCCGCGCAATTCGGCGAACAGATAATCCGCCAGCGGCGTCGATTGTTCCAATCGCTGCTCGAACGCCGCCTGGCCCTCCCGGCGGATCAAGGTATCCGGATCCTCGCCCTCGGGCAGGAACAGAAAGCCGACCTGCCGGCCGTCGCGCAGGAACGGCAGCGTCACATCCAGCGCCCGCCAGCCCGCCACCCGCCCGGCACGATCGCCGTCGAAGCAAAACACCAGTTCGTTGACCACTCGAAACAGCCGCTCGATATGTTCCGCGGTGGTGGCGGTCCCCAGGGTGGCGACGGCGTAACCGACGCCATGCTGGGCCAGCGCCACCACGTCCATGTAACCCTCGACCACGATCAGCCGGGGCAACGCCCGGTTGTGGGCGCGCGCCTCGTACAGACCGTACAGTTCGGACCCCTTGTGAAACAGCGGCGTTTCCGGCGAATTGAGATACTTGGGCGTCGTATCGCTGGCCAGCGCCCGGCCGCCGAAGGCGATGACCCGGCCGCGCCGGTCGCGGATCGGAAAAATGATGCGGTCGCGGAAGCGGTCGCGCAACTGGCCCTGCTCGTCGCGGCTGGCCAGCCCGGCGGCCAGCAAGTCCTCGGATGGAACACCGTCTCCGCGCAGCGCGCGGCACAGGTTCTCCCAGCCCGGCGGCGCGTAGCCGATGCCAAAGACGCTGGCGATTTGGCCGGTCAGGCCGCGCTGGCGCAGGTAATCCACCGCCCGTTGTCGGGCCGGATGGGCGCGCAGTTGTTGGCGAAAGAACCGGTCGGCCTGGGCGACCCGCTCCAGCAATGTTCGGGATGAATCCCCGCCGCCGCTCGCGTGGGGCACTTCCAGCCCGGCGTGCCGGGCCAGTTCCTCCACCGCGTCCAGAAACTCCAACCGCTCGTAGTCCATCAGGAAACCGATGGCGTTGCCGTGAGCGCCGCAGCCGAAGCAATGGTAGAACTGCTTGCTCGGACTGACCGAGAAGGAGGGGGTTTTTTCGGCGTGAAACGGACAACAGGCCATGAATTCACGGCCCGCCCGGCGCAACGGCGTCCGGCTGTTGACGATCTCGACGAGATCCACCCGGCTCAGCAGTTGATCGAGGAATTCCTGGGGTATGCGGCCAGCCATAGCCCCAAAGCCTAGCGGACGCGCGCCCGACCGTCAGCGGTCGGGCGCAATAAATGATGAGGGCAGGAAGCGCGACAGCGTCGGTTCAACCGCCGAAACGGGCCTTGACCCGGGTGCTGACCGCAGCCATGTCGGCCCGGCCCTGCGCCTGATCCTTGATCAACACCATGACCTTGCCCATGTCGCGCACCGACTGGGCGCCGGTCGCGGCGATGGCATGGGCGATCAGAGCATCGAGGTCAGCCTCGCTCAGCGGCGCCGGCAGGTAGGCCTGGATCAGTTCGATCTCGAAGGATTCCTGGGCAGCCAGGTCCTCGCGGCCCGCGCTCTGGTACTGGGCCAGCGACTCCCGGCGCTGCTTGATCATTTTTTCCAGCACGGCCAGCGTCTGGACGTCGTTCAGGTCGATGCGCTCGTCCACCTCGCGCTGCTTGATGGCGGCCAGGATCAGACGGATCGCACCGAGGCGTTGTTTGTCCTTGGCGCGCATAGCGGCTTTCATGTCATCCTGAACGCGGTCTTTGAGCGACATAGCGACGAACTCGCAGGCGGTGGCGGCGGGGATGAGGCGGCTTAGAACAACCGGGTGCGGCGGGAGATTTCCCGGGAAAGTTTCTTCAAATGGCGCTTGACGGCGGCGGCCCGCTTGCGCTTGCGTTCCTGGGTGGGCTTTTCGTAGGACTCGCGGCGGCGGACTTCGGACAGGACGCCGGCTTTCTCGCAGGAGCGCTTGAAGCGGCGCAGAGCGACGTCGAACGGCTCATTCTCTTTGACTTTCACGGAAGGCATTAACCCATCACCTCATTCATGGTCAGGTACAATGTCGGGTTGAAGAATTGATAAACGGTGAATTGTAGTCACGCCTGTTGCTAAATGCAAAATCAGTGAGTTCCTATGGTCACTCTCGGCATCGAAACCTCCTGCGACGAAACCGGCCTAGCGCTGTATCACGGCGAGCACGGCCTGCTGGCCCACGCCCTGCACAGCCAAATCGCGCTGCACGCCGAATACGGTGGGGTGGTGCCGGAGCTGGCCTCGCGCGATCACGTCCGCAAGACGTTGCCGTTGCTGCGCGGGCTGTTCCAGCGGGCGGGCGTGGAACCGCGCCAGGTCAACGGGGTGGCTTATACGCGGGGACCGGGACTGATCGGAGCGTTGTTGGTGGGGGCGGCTATCGGGCGCAGCCTAGCCTGGGCCTGGAAGGTTCCCGCCATCGGCGTGCATCACATGGAAGGCCATCTGCTGGCGCCGATGCTGGAGCCGGACCCACCGGCGTTCCCGTTCGTGGCGCTGCTGGTGTCCGGCGGCCATACCCTGCTGGTGCGGGTGGACGGCATCGGCCAGTACCGCATTCTGGGCGAGTCGGTGGACGACGCCGCCGGCGAGGCGTTCGACAAAACCGCCAAGCTGCTCGGCCTGCCCTACCCCGGCGGCCCGGCGCTGGCCAAGCTGGCGGAACAGGGCGCTCCGGGGCGTTTCAAATTTCCCCGGCCGATGACCGACCGGCCCGGCTGTGACTTCAGTTTCAGCGGATTAAAGACCGCCGCCATCAATACCTGGCGGATGCTGGAACCGACGGCGGAGAATCGGGCCGACGTGGCGCGCGCCTTCGAGGAGGCGGTGGTGGAAACGCTGGCGATCAAGTGCCGGCGGGCGCTCCAGGCCACCCGGCTGAAGCGATTGATCATTGCCGGCGGCGTGGGCGCCAATCGGCGCTTGCGGGAGCGACTGCGGGAAATGACGGCGGAACTGGGCGGGCAAGTCCACTATCCTCGGCTGGAGTTCTGCACCGACAACGGCGCGATGATCGCCTATGCCGGTTGGCGACGGCTGGCGGGCGGCCAGCGTGAGGAGGCGACTATCGAGGTGCTGCCGCGCTGGCCGCTGGACCGTTTGCCGGCGGTGGATTGAGGTTATTCCAACCCAGCGCCAAGACTTGCGATCCATCGCAAACTCGAGATATGGATGTGGTTTTTCTCCACCCATCACTCGTTCAATGCCCTTTATCGAGCGGTTCGTCGTTGCCGATCCGGCTCGGCGTCGGGCCGCTTTGGTGCTTGTACTTGGCGTCCTGCCGCTTGTAGTAGGGCCGGATGGCGGGACCGGTCAGGGTCTCGAAGCTGATGGCGCAAATCGCCATGCCGGGCCGCAGGGCCAGCGGCAATTTGCCGCTGTTGAAGCACTCGAGCACGATGGCGCCGCTCCAGCCGGGATCGATGCGGTGGGCGGTGACATGCACCATCAACCCCAGTCGCGCCAGGCTGGAACGGCCGTCCAGCCAGCCAACCAGATCGTCAGGTACGGTAATCGTCTCGGCGGTCGCCGCCAGCGCCAACTCGCCGGGATGGATGAAGAACGCCCCGTCCTCGGCAATCTTGATCTCCTTGCTCATGATCCGGTTGATGGCGTGATCCACCTCCTCGCGCGGGCCGCTGAGGTCGATGTGGGACGCGGCGTGATCGTTGAACACCCGGAAACGGTTGCCCAGATGCAGGTCCACGCTGACCCCATTGATTTTGCCGGGCGCAGGGCGCGGTTCGATGCGAATTCGACCTTCGTCCAGACAGCGTTCGATGTCACGATCACACAGCCGCATAATTGGCGGGCCTCAGGTGTTCTGGATCACGATATTGGGGAACTTGTGGCTGTAATTCTTCGCCTGCAACGACAGCCGGGCGCTGGCGCGGCGGGCGATGTCCCGGTACAGGCCGGCGATACGGCTGTCCGGCTCCGCCACTACCGTCGGCCGCCCGCCGTCAGTTTCCTCGCGGATGCGGATGTCCAGCGGCAGCGAACCCAGAAACGGCACGTTGTACTGCGCGGCCATGCGCTGCCCGCCGCCCTCGCCGAAAATGTGTTCTTCGTGGCCGCAGTTTGAGCAGATGTGAATGCTCATGTTCTCGACGATGCCCAGCACCGGCACCTCGACCTTCTCGAACATCTTCAAGCCCCTGCGGGCGTCCAGCAGGGCGATGTCCTGCGGCGTGGTGACGATGATCGCGCCGCTGACCGGCACTTTCTGCGCCAGGGTCAGTTGCGTGTCGCCCGTACCGGGCGGCAGGTCGATGATCAGGTAATCCAGGTCTTGCCAGCGGGTGTCGCGCAACAACTGCTCCAGCGCCTGGGTCACCATCGGCCCGCGCCAGACCATCGGCGTTTCCTCCTCGATTAGATAACCGATGGACATGGACTGAAGGCCATGACTCACGATAGGCTCCATCGACTTGCCATCCCGCGATTCCGGCCGCTCGCTCGCACCCAGCATCCGTGGCTGGCTGGGACCGTAAATGTCGGCGTCCAGCAACCCGACGTTCGCGCCCTCGGCGCTCAGCGCCAGCGCCAGATTGACCGCCGTGGTGGATTTGCCGACCCCGCCCTTGCCGGACGCCACTGCGATGACGTTCTTGACGCCCGGCAGCGGCTTCAGCCCTTTCTGCACTTCGTGGGAGATGACCTTGCTCTCCACCCGAATCGCGATCTCGCCAACGCCCGGCAGCGCCGCCAGCCGGTCGCGGAGCGTGGCGCTCAGCGCGTCTCGATAGCCGGCTGCTGGAAACCCCAATTCCACCTCCACCTCGATCCGTCCCCCCTCGGTTCGGATCGCCTTGACGCACTTGGCAGACACTAGATCCTTCTCCAGATAAGAGTCCACGTAACCCTTGAGAGTGCTTTCCACGTCGGCGCGCGACAGGGCAGTCATCATTCGAATTCCTTAAAATTGAGATTAAAAACAAGTTGATTTCAGCAAAACCACCCACCGGTCGCCCTGTTTGGGCCTTCGATCAATACTCGGCCAAGCACTTCTGGCGCGCGGCCTCCAACTTGAGGCTGGAATTGACCCGCATGGCGTCGATCACGCATTGCCAATAGGACGGCTGATAGTAGTTCAGCAGCCGGCAACTCACCACATTGAGTTGTTCCGGGGACTCGCCATGCTGTCTTGCCAGTGACACCGCCTGTTCGCAAAAATTCTCGCTCCAGATTTCCTCGGCCAACGTCCCCATGCCAGCGCGCGCCGAGCCGGTCGCCATCGCCGCCACAACGATCAGGCTGGATAAGATTTTGATTTTCATGATTAACCTCCTCATTGACGAGACCATCGCCCGGCCCGAACGGGTAGCGGGAGCGTGGGAATACTGCTAATTTAGCGCCCTTCCCCGTTCAGCGACCGTGATTGCCCGCGCCATGAGCCACCCGACCCGCCGCATCCTCGTCACCAGCGCCCTGCCCTACGCCAACGGCCCGATCCACATCGGCCATCTGGTCGAATACATCCAGACCGACATCTGGGTCCGTTTTCAGAAACTGCGCGGCCACGAATGCCACTACGTCTGCGCCGACGATGCCCACGGCACCCCGATCATGCTGCGCGCCGAGCAGGACGGCGTCACCCCGGAACAGCTCATCGAGCGGGTCTGGCGCGAGCATCGCGCCGATTTCGCCGAGTTCCTGATCGAATTTGACAACTATTATTCGACGCATTCGCCGGAAAACCGTCATTACGCCGAATTGATCTACCGCCGGCTGGACAAGGGCGGCTACATCAGCCGCCGGGTTATCACCCAGGCTTACGACCCGGAAAAACAGATGTTTCTGCCGGACCGTTTCATCAAGGGCGAGTGTCCGCGCTGCGGCGCCCCCGACCAGTACGGCGACAGTTGCGAGAACTGCGGGGCGACCTATTCACCCACCGACCTGAAAAATCCCCGCTCGGTGGTGTCCGGCGCAACGCCGATCCTCAAGGAATCGCTGCACTTCTTCTTCAAGCTCCAGGACTTTGAGGTCCTGCTGAAGGACTGGATTGCCAGCGGGCCGATTCAGCCGCAGATGGTCAACAAACTCGACGAATGGTTCACCGCTGGCCTGCAGGAATGGGACATCTCCCGCGACGCGCCCTACTGGGGCTTTGAAATCCCCGACGCGCCCGGCAAGTATTTCTACGTCTGGCTGGACGCACCCATCGGCTACATGGCCAGTTTTCAGAACTACTGCGACCGCACGGGCCTGAACTTCGATGATTTTTGGAACCCGGAAAGCGACGCCGAGGTTTATCACTTCATCGGCAAGGATATCGCCTATTTCCACATCCTGTTCTGGCCGGCGGAACTGACCGGGGCCGGTTTCCGCAAGCCCACGGCGGTGCATTGCCACGGCTTCCTGACCGTGGACGGGCAGAAGATGTCGAAATCGCGCGGCACCTTCATCAGGGCACGCACCTATCTCAACCATCTGCGCCCGGAGTATCTGCGCTACTACTTCGCCAGCAAGCTGAGCGACGGCATCGACGACCTTGATCTGAATTTCGAAGACTTCGTGCAACGGGTCAACAGCGACCTGGTCGGCAAGCTGGTGAATATCGCCAGCCGCTGCGCCGGCTTTATCACCCGCCGCTTCAATGGCCGGCTGGCTGATGAACTCGCCGAACCCGCCCTATACACCGAATTCGTCGCCGCCGGCGCTTCCATCGCCGAAGGTTACGAAGGACGGCAATTTGGCCGGGCCATGCGCGAAATCATGGCGCTGGCCGACCGCGCCAATCAGTACATTGATGAAAAGAAGCCGTGGGCGCTGGCCAAACAAGCCGGTTCCGAGACCGAGGTCCAGGCCGTGTGCAGCATGGGCCTGAACTTGTTCCGGGCGCTGATGATTGCTCTCAAGCCGGTGTTGCCCGGCATGGCTGCTCAAGTCGAACAGTTCCTGCAAATCCCGCCGCTGCGCTGGGCCGATCTCGACGCGCCGCTGCTCGGGCACGTCATCGCCGAATTCAAGCCGCTGATGCAGCGGGTGGAGATGGCCCAGATCACCGCCATGGTCGAGGACTCGAAGGAAAGTTATCCGGCCGCCGAGCAGGCCGCCAAACCGGCTGGACCGCTGGTGGACGATCCAATCAGTCCGACGGTCACCATTGAAGAGTTTGCCAAGGTGGATTTGCGGGTGGCGCGCATCGCCAAAGCGGAAGCGGTGACCGGCGCCGACAAGCTGGTGCGGCTGGAACTGGATCTCGGCGGCGAAACCCGCCAGGTGTTCGCCGGCATCAAATCAGCCTACAAACCGGAGGATTTGCAGGGCCGGCTGACGGTGATAGTCGCCAATCTGGCCCCGCGCAAGATGCGCTTTGGCGTGTCCGAGGGCATGGTGCTGGCCGCCGCCGGCGGTAGCGGAATTTACCTGCTCGGCCCCGACGCTGGCGCGGAACCGGGGATGCGGGTCAGATAATCCGAGCCATTCATAACTTTTGACCTGGAGCACAACCGATGCTTGACCTCGCCACCACCCACCTCGGCATCGTGGGTCTCGGCTATGTGGGACTGCCGCTGGCGGTCGAATTCGGCAAGCAGTTCCCCACGCTGGGCCTGGACATCAACGAAGCGCGCATCCGCGAACTGCAAGCCGGAACTGACAGCACGCTGGAAGTCGCCGCAGAGGAATTGCGGCAGGCCGAACATCTGCGCTACACCCACCGCGTCGAGGACTTGGCCGATTGCAACGTCTACATCGTCACCGTGCCCACGCCGGTGGATGAG
>Ga0209573_1004259_pt1 | contig 14361 bp, 12 predicted proteins | sample TNRBio252014_DNA_FD_185870 | JGI IMG/M metagenome (GOLD analysis project Ga0209573, IMG submission 185870) | Wastewater treatment Type I Accumulibacter community from EBPR Bioreactor in Madison, WI, USA - TNR Reactor_6/25/2014_ DNA (SPAdes)... | ecosystem: Engineered > Bioreactor > EBPR >...
GAACAGTTCAAGGGCCTTTTCGGGGAGCCGAACGACGCGGTAGACGAGGCGATCGGGATTGTAGCGGTAGCGATTGAATTGCTTGTCGCGCGCCCACCAGTCCTTGACGCGGGTGAGGGTGACGCTGCGGCCGAACTTGATGTCCCCCTCGAGGATGGCGTAAGCGCCGGTGGTGGGACGCGAACGCCATTGGTAGCGGCTCTCGAAATCGGGTCCGAACTCCCTGTAAAAGTGCCGTGGCATCGGCGTCAGGCTGGTCCAATAGGGAGCGAGGGCCTTCGGCTCGGCGAGGGAGACGGAGAGGGTGTGGGAATCGTAGCGGGTGATGTTGGTGTATTGTGAGGAGTACCACTCGTTCCCGAACGGGTTTTGCGGATACTCCGAGAGCTGCATGTAGAACGTATTGAACCAATCATCAGCCTCGACCGGAACGCCGTCGGAGTATTTTGCGTCGGGATCGAGACGGTAATAGACCGTCCGGCTGTCCGGAGAGACGGCCCACTCCATCGCGAGGCTGGGGATGATCGCGCCCGTTTCGGGATGGAGTCCGACCAAGCCCATTTCGATGTCGTCAAAGTGATAACCGCGGAAGGCGTTGTTCGCGTTTTCTCCCAGAACGCGGACGGTCGGAGGGAAGGAAGGAATGTAGCTGTTGAAAGTGCCCCCTTTTTTCGCCTGGGGATCGCCGATCTCGGGTTCCTTGAGACCGTTTTCCCAGACGAGTCCGGCAGGAAGGTCGGTCGGGGTGGCGAAGGTGAAGAATTGTGGTTTTGCCAGGCGCTGCCTTACGTGGGCGAGCTCGGTCTGAAGCCCGGTTTTTGCGGCTTCGTCGGTCGCCTTCGCGAGGTCTTCGGCGAGCTGCTTTTCTTGTGTCCGGAGCTGCTCGGCAACTCGCTTGTTATGGAATTCCCAGAAGGCGTCGCGCTCCGCGGTGCCGTCGTAGAGCGGAAAATCCGCGGCGGAAAGGGGCGTCGTGATGACGATCACCGCGGCGAGGAGGGGGAGGATGGAGGTGCCTGGCTTCACTGGTAGGTGGTGAATTTCTTGGGATCGAAAGCCTCGCGGAGCGCCTCACCCACGAAGGTGACGAGGAGGAGGATGATCACCATGATGGCGAACATCGAGATCGTAATCCAGCCGGCGGAGAGGTGGTTGAGTCCGTCATCGAAAAGCACGCCCCACTGCGCGTAGGTTTCGGGCAGGCCGAAGCCGACGAAGGCGAGGGCGGTGAGCGAGGTGATGATGCCGACGACGCTGAAGGGAATGTTCGTGACGAGGGTCGCAAGGACGTTCGGGACGAGGTATCGTGTGACGATGCGGAAGGTGCCGGCACCCTGGAGGCGCGCCGCGGCGATGTAGTCGCGCTCCTTTTCCTTGTAGGAGAGCGCGCGCATCGCATAGGTCAGTCCGGTCCACGAGAAAACGCAGATGACACCGAGGAGGAGGGGGAGATTCATGTTCGCCACTCCGACGACCCCGACGACAATCATGACGATGTAGAGGAAGGGCAGGTTCTCGAGGATCTCGATGACGCGCTGGAAAAGCAGGTCGAACCACCCGCCCCAGAAGCCCATGAGGGTTCCGACGAGGACGCCGACCCCGTAAGTGAGGGCGAGGTAGATGAGGATGGCCTTGAGGTTCAGTTGCCACCCTCCGTACATCTGCGCGAGGACGTCCCAGCCGCGGCTGTCGGTGCCGAGGTAATGACCCGCTTTCCACATCGGGGGGATCGCGGGATAAATGACGACATTCCAATCCGTCGTCGCGGCGGCTGCGAAATCCTCGGGCTTCATCTCCCCGGTGAATTCCTCCCGCACCTTTTCACCGGAACGATAGGAGGCTCGGACGGCGAGACCGCCGTTTGGCGCATAGCCGAGCCATTCGCCGTCCGGCAGACCGCGCCGGATCCGGATGTCGGTGTGTTTTGCGGCGGGATTTTCGGTGTAAAAACGCAATGCTCGCCCGTAGTAGGGACGCTCTTCGCCGGGACGGTAAAGCAGACCATCGCGCTGCTCGAGATTCACGGTCTGGCGGTCGTCGGAATCGAGGACGGGATCCCAAGGGATCGGCGGCATGAGGACAAATCCGCCATTGCCCTCCTTCGCGAGCCTTTCCTTCAACTGGCGGTAATCGGTCTCGGATTCGCCCTCCCCGGCGAAGGTCTTTTCAGGGTATCTTTGCTTCACAAACGCGGGGAAATACCAGGAGTCTCCTTGTTTCACGATGAGGGCCCGTTTGCCGACGAGAGCTTGGTCGAGGAGGGCGATCACGACGAGTCCGCCGAGCAGGATCAGCGACCACCATCCCCGACGGATCGAGCGGAAACGTCGGAAACGCTGCAGGGTCACGGGCGTCCAGTGAATCCGGGACGGCAGCCATATCAGGGCAGCAATCCCGCCGAAGATGAGGAAAAGAGAACCGACCCAGCCGAAGACAGGGCCCATTTCGAAAAACCAAGAGATCGAAGGGAGGTCGAGTCCGAGCCACTCCCCGAGGAGGGAAAGCGCGCCGACGGCGAGGCTGGCGATGGCGAGACGGCGGATCATTCGAAGCGGATGCGCGGGTCGAGGCGCGCGGTGATGAGGTCGGAGAGCACGTTGCCTAGCATGAGAAGAAGCCCGCCGATCGTTACGGTGCCCATGATGATGGCGGAGTCGCGCTCCAACAACGCATTGAATCCCATCAGTCCGAAGCCATCGATGTCGAAGATGCGCTCGATGAGGAAGCTGCCTCCGACGACGAGGGTGAGGGCCTGTCCCATTGTCGCGGCCACGGGGATGAAGGCGTTGCGCAGGGCGTGGCCGAAGACGGCCCGCTTGAAGTCGAGGCCCTTCGCCACGGCCGTGCGGACGTAATCGGCCGCGAGCTGGTCCATGAGGTTGTTTTTCACCAGCATCGTGAGGCTGGCAAAGCTGCCGACCATGTAACAGACGAGAGGGAGGAAGGCGTGGTGGGCGAGGTCCTTCGTCTTGCCCCAGAGGCTGAGGTCGGAGAAATCCGCACTGACGAATCCCTCGAGGGGGAACCACCCGAGGCGCGCAGCGAAGACGACGACGAGAAAAACGCCGAGGACGAAGCCGGGGATCGCATACCCCACGAAGATGAGGATGGAGGTGACGTTGTCGAGGACGGTGCGGTGCTTGATCGCCTTGAGCACGCCAAGAGGGATGCAGACGAGATAGGTCAGGATGAGGGAGACAACGCCGAAGAAGATCGAGATGGGAAAGCGGCGCTTCATCATTTCCCAAACCGGCTCGGAATAGCGGGTCGAGTCACCGAGATTGCCCTGGAGCAGCCCGCTGAATTTAGGCTGATAGAGAACTGCGAGGTAGGGCTGCGGGGTGTCGAGTTCCTGCCCGGGATTGCGTTTTTTCCATCGGCGGAGCTGCTCGCCCGGCGACACGATACGCGCGCGCCAGCCGGAGGTATCGACGCCGTCTTTCGGGACGATCTCAGCGTCGTTGTTCGGGAGACGTTTCACCGAGACGACTTCGGCGGTTCCGGGGATCTTCACGTCCGTTTCGGCGGCCTCGGCGGCAAACTCGCCGCGGGAGCGATTGGTTTCGCGCGGCACCGCTCCGAGCCACGAGAGGTAGGCAATGGGAAAGGGCTTGTCGTGGCCGAATTGCTCTTCGAGCTTCAGGATCTGCCCGGGTGTGAGGCCGGAAGATTGAAGATTGGTGGCGCGCCCGCCCTCCTTCATGCGGGCCTCCATCAACGCCATCTCAAGTCGACCACCCGGAGTGAACTGGATCAACGCGAAGACCGCCAAGGTCATCCCGATCAGGGTCGGGGGAATGAGTAGCAATCGTCGGATGAAATAGGCGGCCATGCGGGTCGAAGGACGGAAGTCTCCACGATCCGCCCCAATCGCACAAGCGCTTGTGCGCATTTTCCATCCGGCGTCAATAGGCCTGCGGATGGATTGACAGGCTGTTCCGGAGAAGGGTGGCAGAGGGGCGAAAATGCCTTCTTGCCGGAATTACTTAAGGAATCTAAGGTTTCTCCGATGACTTTTGAATCTTTTCTCGCCTCGATCGAGCCTGGTGGCAGTCCGCCGTCCGGGCTTTCTCCCGAGTTGGAGGCGCTCTGGCACGCGAAGGCGGAGCATTGGGAAAAGGCCCACAACATCGCCCAGGATATCCCTTCGACCTCCGGTTCTTGGATCCACGGCCTCCTCCATGCGATCGAAGGGGATTTCGGTAATTCCGGCTACTGGTACCACCGGGCGAAACAGCCGGCGATCCGTCGCGAGCAGATCGACTCCGAATGGGAGCGCATCGTCCGCGCCCTTTTGCCCGTCTGAAGGCGTTTTCTTTCAGGATTTGCTTTAAGGATTCCTCCCAATGCCCGTATAAAGAGCAGCAGATGCGGTTCCCCGATCTACCAGGTTATCGATATGAAGGGCTTCTCGGCGAAGACCCCTTCGGATGGTCCTTTGTCGCTCTTCATGAGAGTGGCAAACGCCGGGCTATCCGCGTCTTCAAGGCGCAGGCCACAAGCGATCGGTTTCTTCATCCCTATCTCAAGACCTTCTCTGATCCGGCGACTTCCGTGGCCGGGGTGGCGAGTATCCATGACTACGTCCTGCAGAGCCCTCTGACGCTTTCCGCCTGTGTCACCCCCTTTTACGGCTGGAAAGGCGGCGAGGGCGATCCCTGGCAGGTCAGTTCACTGGAACGGCTTGGGTCCGTGTTGACTCCCGACCAGGTGCTCGAAGTGCTCGAGGATTTGGCCAAATCGTTGGGAGACCTGCATGCCTCCGGATGGTTTCACGGGGGGGTGAGGCCATCGACGATCTTCCTCACGGGTAAATCCGGAGGGGGGCAAAATGTCCACCTCGTGGGCTTGGGTCAGGCCTTTATGGGAGGTTTGCAGTACCTCGAAGCAGGCGAGCACCTCTTTTATGCGGCACCGGAGCAGCTTTCGAACGGAGATTTCAACGAGGGCCGAGGAAAGCAATGGGATGTCTATGCCTTCGGCGTGGTAGCGTTCCAACTGCTCACCGGACATCTCCCGCGACTCGATCAACTCTGGCGTTACGCCCAGGAAAATCCCGAATGGCTCCTGGCTGCGGCGGCGATCACCTTCGGGGAAAGATCCGAAACGACCGAGGCCTTTCTCGAGCATCTCGATGCCGAACGCACCGTCGAATGGCCCTCGGTGACATCGGGCACGCGGGAAGAGACGATACGGGCGGTGATCGCCCGGTGCCTGCATTACGATCCGTCCGAACGTCCGTCGGACATGGCGGAGGTGGCGACCGCATTCGCGATGCGCGGAAAATCGGCTCCGCTTGCTCCCGTGGCCGCTTCCCCGGCCAGCGCGGGCAGGGTCTCCGAATCACGAGTCCATGCCGGGACTTCCGGCCGAGGGGTGACCCCGAGTGGCTCCGTGGTCGGCGGGGATGATCTGATCCTGGGCACCGAGGTGGATTTTGGACGCGAGTTGTCGACGCCTCGAACTCCCGTGCGGTTCTTCGAGGCCCTGCGGACAAATCACGTGCTGCGTTGGCAGGCGGCCGCTGTGGGATCGATGTTGGTTACGCTCGTCCTGACCTACATCGCGCTCTACAATTTTATTCAGGCGCGTCACGAGGTGGACAAGGTCGAAGACGAGATGACCCTGAACCTGAAGGAGCAGGAGAGCGTGAAAAGTCAGGCGAGCGCCTATCAACGCGAGTTGTTGCGGACCCAGGAAAAGACCCAGCAGCTTCTTGCGGAACTGAACGACAGCGAGGGATCGAAAAACAACCTCCTCGGTCAGGCCAAGCTCGCAAGGCAGATACTGCGTCAGACCCAGGACAACGGCGACCGCTTTTTCCGCCTCGTTCTCGAGAATCGCGATACCGACGTGCCGGAATTCCGCGAGGGGCGCGCCAGTGCCCTCATCGAGGGGCGCAAGCACTACGAGCGTCTCGTTGAAGCCTACGGGGATGCGCCCGACTTCATCGTCTCGACGGCCAACGCCCTGTTTTATCTGGGACAGATTTATCGCGAGATGGGAGAGTTCGGGAAGTCGCTGGCCGCATTTGGTGAAGCCGAGCGCCGCTATTCCGCGCTCCTTGAGGATGCGAGCACCTCGGACGTGGAGTTCGTGAAGAACATCGCCTCCTCGAAGAGCGCGCTCGGATCGCTCTCGATCCGTTCGGGGCAGTATTCGGTGGCGCGCCACTACTTCACCGAATCCTCCCGCTTCTGGACCGAGGCCCGCACCCGCGATCCCGCGATCGCTTCCGACGCCGCCCTCCACATTCACGAGAATTCCCTCGCCATCGTCGAATGCGAGTTCGCGATGGACCGGCTGGACGCGGCCGGAGATGCCGCCATGTCCGTCGGGGTGAAACTCACCGAGATGCAGAAGGCGGATCCCGGGAACCACCGGGTCGTCGGTGCCCTCGCCAAGTCCTTCACTCTCGTCGGGCGTGTCCTCGAGGCGCGGCAGGATCTGGAGATGGCGCGCAAAGCATATCAGCAGTCGAGCGACCTCTATGCCCGCGCCGTGGAGTTGGACTCCGCGGTGGACGACTACCAGCTCGGTCTCGGCAACAGCCTTGCCCGGGTTGGTCTGCTCTCGAATGACACCAGCAAGCTCGAGGGCGCGGCCGGGGTCCTCGGTCGGGTCGTCGCCTCGAATCCATACGAGTCGACCTACTTGAAGACCCTCGCCGACATCTACGGTGCCCTGGCGACCGGCCAGCGTGATGGCGGAAAGGTGAAAAACGCGATCGCTCTTGAGCAAAAGGCGATTTCCATCCTCAAGCCCATCGTCGAGGGAAACCGATCGGTGGCTCCCGATGTGAAGTTCTCGTATTCCCAGCGTCTCGCCCATCTCGCCGAGTTGCTCGGGGATTCGGGGAAGTTTGACGAATCCCGCGTGCCCTTGAAGGAGGCGATCACGATCCTCATGGAGATCGCGGAAGGGGACGGTGCCGTCGCCGAGTACCACCGGACGCTCGCCCGGACCCGAGGCATGGCAGGATTTGCCTGCATGAAGAGCGGCGACAAGGGCGAAGCCAAAGAGCATCTCGAGCTCGCGAAGACCGAGTGGCAGAATTACATGGCGAGCAACCCTGAGGACAATGACGCCGCGCAAGCCGTGAAGTGGACCTCGGAGCAGTTGGACAACCTCCAGTGAGGAAGCGGGTTGACTTCCCCGTCCAAAGGCGTTCCATGCCCCGTCATGCTGGATACCATCAATTTCGAGGAAGTGAATCAGATCGCCCGCGCCGCCGGGGCGGCCATTCTGGAAGTCTACGGCACCGAATTCTCCGTCGATTCGAAAGAGGACGATTCTCCCCTGACCGAGGCCGACCGCCGGTCAAACGCCGTGATTTTGGAGGGACTCGCCAGGCTCAATCCCGCGATTCCGATTATTTCCGAAGAGACCCGGACCCTGCCCTATGAGGAGCGCAAGGACTGGAACTATTTCTGGCTCGTCGACCCGCTCGACGGCACCAAGGAATTCATCAAACGGAACGGGGAATTCACCGTGAACATCGCCCTCGTGCGTGGGCAGACTCCCGTGTTGGGCGTCGTCTATCAGCCCGTTGGCGATCACCTTTACTGGGCCGCCGAGGGCCGGGGTGCCTGGAAGTCTTCCGGAGGGGGTGCCGCCATCCGTCTCGAGGGAGGGGCTCATTACACCGCCAAAGACGAAGTCACCGTGGTCGCAAGCCGTTCCCACCTCACTGACGACGTCCGCGATTTCGTGGCCGCGCTCGAGGCCCAGGGAAAGAAGGTCGAGTTCCATTCGGCGGGCAGCTCGTTGAAGCTTTGCCTCGTCGCCGAGGGATCCGCGGATGTGTATCCCCGCCTCGGTCCCACGATGGAGTGGGACACGGGTGCCGCCCACGCCATTGCCCTCGCGGCGGGACGCCGGGTGCTCGAACACGGGACGGGCGAAGCGCTTCGTTACAACAAGGAGAATCTCCTCAATCCCTTTTTCATTGTCGAGTGAGGGCAAAAAAAACGCGTCCCGGTGAGGGGACGCGTTGAAGGTCGGTCAAAGGACCGTGCCGGAATGAAGGGGGGGGCTTCTTACCAGGTTTTCACGTTGTCTTTGACGGTGGTCTCGTCCTGATCCTTGCCGGCGCTCCAGACGAGGATGGATTCGGGGAGAACCTGAACGTCAACGGTGTCGTCCCAAGTAGGCTTTTCGACCCGGTTGTTGTAGTCGAGATCCATGCGGACGTAGTAATAGTCCGCGTAGGGATCCCAGAGCTCTCCTCCGCCGTCCGTCTCCAGGCGGACGCCCTTGCGGAACTTGCCGTCCCCGGCCGATTTGGCGGCTTTGTCAGTGTAGAAGGCGATCCCTCGAGGATTCAGGCCTCCGCTTTCCTTCTGGCTGTCGGCACCAAGAAGAACGTCCATCAACTCTCTGTCAGAGCGGATTTCCCCGGTCTCGTTGTTATTGGAAGATTCCACCGGGTATTTCCGATATTCCGTGAAGTAGGCGGAGATCGCGTTTTTCAAATTGTATGCGGTGTTTTCCGCGTGGGTTCGCTCCGCCTTTCGGAGGGCGCCGGTCGTGGCCGGGAACATGAGCCCGGCGAGCACTCCGATAATGGCGATGACCACCAGCAACTCCAGCAGGGTGAAGGCTCGCGGACGGGAGATAGAGGGTGACATTTTCATCATTCGGGGCATCTTGAGGGTGGAGGATGGAGGGCGGGGATTTTATTCCTTCCCTCGTCGGTTTTCTTTACGTGATCATGTAACCACAAGGCGACCCTCCAAGTCCATCTTTTTCGTCAAAATCCGGGCCTTCTTTTGAAGAATTCATTCATTCCCCGCATCCGGGAGCTCCTTTCCTCCTCGAAATACGAGCCGCTCAACAAATCGGAGATGGCCAAGGCCCTCCGCATCCGGGTGAAAGAGCGGGCCGCCTTCCGCGATGCCCTCGCCGAACTCGAGAACTCGCGCGAAATCGAATGCGGCCGCAAGTCACGCTACCGCCTCGTCGCCAAGTCGGTGCGCTCGAAGATTCCGTCGCTCATCGGCACGATCCAGTTCTCCCGCGACCGGAAACGCCAGAGCGCCCTCTTTTTGCCTGAGGAGGGAGCGGTCGTCCCCGGATTCCCTCCCGGCGAAAAGCCGAAAATCTTCATTCCCGGACGCCTTACCGGCACCGCCCTCGATGGCGACAAGGTCGAGGTCCACCTCGTCACGCCCGAACCGCCCCGCTGGCAAAAGCAGGCGGGGCACCATCGCGGGGCCCCGCCCCGCAGCGCCTCGGGTCCGATCACGAAGGGCAAAGGTGGCTTTCCGGGCGATGCCGAACCGCATGCCAAGGTCGTGCGCATCGTCGAGCGATCGCGCACCCGCATCGTCGGACGATTTTACAGCAAGGGAACCCGGGCCACGATCGTGCCCGAGGATGGACGGCTGCCCACCTCCTTCCGGCTCCTCCGCTTTCTGCCCGAGGCCAAGCAAGGCGACATCGTCGTCGCCGAATTCACCGGGTGGGATAGTCCGAACAGCCTCCCCACCGCCGAGATGCGGGAGGTGCTCGGACGCGAGGACGATCCTGGCGTCGACATTCTTTCCATCATCCATCGCTACGGTCTTCCGACGACCTTTCACGAGTCCGTCCTCCGCGAGGCCGAGGCCATCCCCGAGACCATCGACGAGGCCGAGATCGCCCGCCGCGAGGACTGGCGCGAGCGCGAGGTCTTCACGATCGATCCCGAGGATGCGAAGGACTTCGATGACGCCATCTGCATCACCGAGCGTCCCGACGGCACCTGGGAACTCGCCGTGCACATCGCCGACGTCTCCCATTACGTGAAGCCCGGCACTGCTCTGGACCGCGAGGCGCGCAAGCGCGGCAACAGCGTCTATCTCGCCGACCGCGTCCTTCCCATGCTGCCGGAGAAGCTCAGCAACGGCGTCTGTTCGCTGAAGCCCGGGGTCGAGCGGCTCACCCACGCGGCGATCATCGAATTCGACGCGGCGGGAAAACAGAAGTCGGCCCGTTTCGTCTCGGCCGTGATCCGCAGCCACCGCCGCTACAGCTACGAGGAGGCCTTCGCGCGGATGAAGCTCGACGCCGCCGGCATCGCCGCGATTCCCGAGGAGAAAGAGCGTGGTCTCGTCGCCCATCTCCACCGCGCCTGGCGGCTCGCCGCGATGTTGCGGAAAAAACGCTTCGCCAACGGGGCCCTCGACCTCGAGTTCGCCGAGGTGCGCGTCGTCCTCGATGATCGGGGCCGTGCCGTCGGGGTGAAGCGCAGCGAGTACGACGAGAGCCACCAGCTCATCGAAGAGTTCATGCTCGCGGCGAACGAGGCCGTCGCCTACGAAACGAAGAACGCGCCCGTGCCTTCCGTTTACCGAATTCACGAGGATCCCGATCCGGGCAAGCTGCAGGAATTCGCCGAGAAAGCCCGTGCCTTCGGACACCGCGTCGGGGATGTCTCGAACCGGGCCGAGCTCCAGAAACTGCTCGCGGGCGTCCGCGGCAAACTCGAGGAACACAGCCTGAAGATCGCCTTGCTCAAAAGCCTGAGGCGCGCCGCCTATTCGAAGGATCCTGTCGGCCACTATGGACTCGCCAAGGTGAACTACACCCACTTCACCAGTCCGATCCGCCGCTACGCCGATCTCCTCGTGCACCGCGCCCTGCGCCGCCTCCTCTCGCGGCGCCATGCCCCGACCGCGCCGGAGAAGCCCGACCCGACGCCGAATGAAGGCGAGATCGGCCAGATCGCCGAACACATCTCCCGCACCGAGCGCATCGCCGCCGATGCCGAGACCGACACCCAGCGGCTCAAGCTGATCGAGTATCTCGAGAGTGTCGCGATGTCGGACGAGACGACCGTATTCGACGCCACCGTCTTCGAAGTGAAGGCGATCGGCGCCTTCGCCGAGCTGGATGGACTGTTCGTGAAAGGTCTCATCCGCAAGGACATCCTGCCGCCCTGGGAGGAGTATTTCTTCGACCGCGGCCGCGAGGAATTCCGCAGCCGGACGGGAGCTCCTGTCATCGGTGTGGGGCAGCGTTTGAAAGTGCGTCTCTACCGGGTCGATCGCAGCAGGGGATTCATCGACTTCGTGCCCGTCACCGAGGGTGGACGACAGCGGAAGAAAACCCACCGTGACCGCGAGCGGGAAGAGGGTGCTCCGTCGGAAGAGGGTTGAGTGTCAGGGTGAACCCTCTTGGATCGCGATTCACTTCCGCCCATCCAATCGCCCGGCCGCATAGGCCCCGAAGACTCGGGCGATCTCGTCGCGTACTCGCCGGAAGACGGCGAACTGCTCCTCCTCCGTGCCGGTGGCATGGGCGGGATCGTCGAAGGGCCAGTGATGGCGATTGAGTTGTCCGGGAAAGACCGGGCAGGCCTGGTCGGCGTTGCCGCAGACGGTGATGACGGTCTCGACCTCCCGATCGAGGAATTCATCGAGGTGTTTCGAGCGGTGACCCGAGAGATCGATCCCGATTTCCTCCATCGCGCGGATCGCGAGGGGATGGACATAGCCAGCGGGATTCGATCCGGCGCTGGCGACTTCGAAGTCTTCGCCGAGGGCGGCGCGGAGGAGACCTTCGGCGAGATGGGAACGGCACGAATTGCCGGTGCAGAGGACGAGGATGAGCGGTTTCATGGACAAGGGGACAGGGAATCGGTGGAGGCTCCTGGCTTCCTGACAAACCAACCACTGGTTCGCTGGCAGACCCGGACGAGGAAAAGCATCAGGGGAACTTCGATGAGGACGCCCACGACGGTGGCGAGGGCCGCTCCCGAGGAGATGCCGAAGAGCATCACCGCGGTGGCGATGGCGACCTCGAAATGGTTCGAGGCACCGATCAGGGCCGACGGCGCGGCATCCTCGTAGGGGAACTTCAGCCACTTCGCCGCGAGGTAGGTGATTCCGAAGATCAGCAGCGTCTGGATCGTCAGCGGAATCGCGATCCAGAGAATCGTCAGCGGATTCGCGAGGATCGTCTCGCCCTTGAAACTGAAGAGCAGCACCAGCGTCGCGAGCAAGGCCGAGATCGAGACGGGCGTGAGCCAGTGGAGGAACTTCTCGCGGAACCAATCGGCTCCTTTCACCTTCAGGATCCAGACCCGCGAGAAGTAACCGGCCACCAGCGGCAGGGCGACGTAGACGCCAACCGAGAGCAGCAGGGCCTGCCACGGCACCGGCATTTGGTTCACCCCGAGGAGCCACCCGCCAAGCAGTCCGTAGAGCGCGAGCATCGTCAGCGAGTTGATCGCCACCATCACGAGGGTGAGCCCCGGATTGCCCCGGGCGAGATGACCCCAGACCAGCACCATCGCGGTGCAGGGGGCGATGCCGAGGAGGATCGCTCCGGCGATGTAGGATCGATAGAGCTCGACCTCGCTGCCGTCCTTGACGATCTCGGTGCCGGGGAGGAGGTCCTTGAACCACACCCCGAGGAAAAGGGTCGCGATCGCCAGCATCGTGAAGGGTTTGATCGCCCAGTTCACCACGAGGGTGAGAAGCACCGGTCGGGGATTGCGTCCCGACGCGACGACTTCGCCGAAGTCGATCTTCACCATGATCGGATACATCATGAAAAAGAGGCAGATCGCGATCGGGATCGAGACGACGGGGGCTCCATTCACCATCAGGGACATGCCATCGAGTGAGGCGGCGAGCCCGGGGGCAAGCTTGCCGAGGGTGATCCCGGCGACGATACAGAGACCGACCCAGAGCGTGAGATGGCGCTCGAAGAAAGCCATCGATTTGGCGTTTTGGCTCATGTGACGGGCGCAGTTAGGTTCCGATTCAGCCTTCGACGCCGTGGAATTCGTCGAGGCAGCAGAAGAGATTGAGGAGACAGGGTTTGCGGAGCGAATAAAAGACCTGCGTGCCGCGACGGTCGTCCTTCACGATGCCGACGTTGCGGAGAACGGAGAGGTGGTTCGAGACCGTGGACATGTCGAGCCCGACGAGGGCGGTGAGATCGGCGACGCACCGTTCGCCCGTTCCGAGGGCATCGACGATGAGGAGTCGGTTCGGATTCGAGAGAGCCTTGAAGACTGCCGAAGCCGCCCGGAAATCGGAGGGTGTTTTGGAAGTGGTGCAGCAGGCGGGGGTGGTCATGATTTGTTATTTTGAAAATTGGCAAAGTTTCAAGGTTTGGCAAGTGGCGATTTGGTGACATGCTCCCAGCACGGGCATCGATTGACACTTTTAGTCATCTTAGCTAAGTTGATCTCATGCAAGTCACGATCCATGAAGCCAAGACGCAGCTTTCCCGTCTCATCGCTGCCGTGGAGCGGGGAGAAGAGGTCATCATCTCCCGGCGCGATCGGCCGGTGGCACGGCTCGTGCCGATCGAGACCGAGCGGCCGAAGCGGTCGCTGGGGTTCCTGAGCCATATTCCGGTGAAGCTTGATGGCTTTTTCGAACCAGAGTTTGAAATGGAGGTGGCTGCGGATTTCGAACCGCCGGGGCGCGAAGGAACTTACCGGTCGGGTGCGTTTCTCGTTCGTGAAGAGGATCCTTCGCTGGAGAAATGAAGCGTTACCTGCTCGATACAATGACGATCCTTTGGACGGCTTTCGAGCCTGAAAATGTGAGCCGCCGTGCCGCCTCGGCTCTACTCGATGAGTCCGCAGAGATTCACTATTCCATTTCCAGTCTATGGGAAATCGGGACCAAAATGGGCGGTCGTGGATACCGTGAGTTCGTCCTGCCGGACGATTGGGAGGTGGTGATTCCGGATGGCTTGATGCGGCAACGGATTTTGCCCTTGAGCATTACTCCCCGCCATTGCCGACGCATTCAGGATCTTCCATTTCACCACCGGGATCCCTTCGATCGCATGCTCATCGCTCAAGCCCTTGAGGAAGAGTTCGACGTGATCGGCAGCGACAAACAGTTCGACGATTACGGCGTGAAGCGGATCTGGTGAGCCGGAAGCCCGACGTCACTCCCTTCCCCTTACTCAAACCCGACCCAAGCTCGAGCCCTCCACCGCACGAGGCTCGGCGCTCGAGATGGGCTTGCGTTCGTAGCGCTCTTCAAGCACCGACGAGGGCGTGGACTCGGCGACGCGGGCGAGGAGATCGCGCGTTTCTTCAAGGAAACGCTCCGTGGAAAAGCGCTCGGCATTGCGGCGGATGCGGCGCGGGTCCCATTCTCGGGATTCGAGTTCGCGCACGGCTCCGGCGAGGGAATCGGCGTCGGGACGGTCGAAGAAAACGCCGGTCTTGCCTTCGACGACGGTCTCGAGGGCACCGCCGTCGCGGAAGGCGATGACGGGTTTGCCGCAGGCTTGGGCCTCGACCGGGACGATCCCGAAATCCTCGCTGCCGGGGAATACGTAGGCGCGGCAGGTCGCCATCTTTTCGGTGACGACCTCGTCGGCGGCGCGGCCGAGGAATTCGAC
>Ga0209573_1004260_pt1 | contig 14348 bp, 10 predicted proteins | sample TNRBio252014_DNA_FD_185870 | JGI IMG/M metagenome (GOLD analysis project Ga0209573, IMG submission 185870) | Wastewater treatment Type I Accumulibacter community from EBPR Bioreactor in Madison, WI, USA - TNR Reactor_6/25/2014_ DNA (SPAdes)... | ecosystem: Engineered > Bioreactor > EBPR >...
CCGAAATTTCTGGTAGGCTTGGCGCTTGATGGATTGATCGCCTGCAACCCGCCCGTTTCCGCCCGTGACTCCGATGACCCGCACCCGCGTCAAAATTTGTGGCATCACCCGTCCCGAGGACGGCGCGATGGCGGCGGCCTTGGGCGCGGACGCGCTGGGCCTGGTGTTCTATCCGCCCAGTCCCCGCTTCGTTGCGCTGGAAACCGCCCAGCGGATTGTCGCCGCTCTGCCGCCGTTTGTCGCCACGGTCGGCCTGTTCGTGAATGCTGAACCGGCGGCGGTGCGGGCCGTCCTCCGCTTGATTCCCCTGGCGCTGTTGCAGTTCCACGGCGATGAACAGCCGGACGATTGCGCCGCCTTTGGCTTGCCGTACATCAAGGCCGTGCCGATGGGCGCCGGCGCGGTGGTGCGGGATTACGAACAACGGTTCGCCACTGCCGCCGGCCTGCTGCTGGACAGCCATGGCGGCGAGCAAACCGGCGGTTCCGGGCAGGGTTTCGATTGGGCGCAGATTCCCGCCGAACGGCATAAACCGTTGATTCTGGCCGGCGGTCTGCACCCCGGCAATGTTGCTGCCGCCATTCGCCAAGTGCGACCCTGGGCAGTGGACGTCAGCAGTGGGGTGGAAACAGCTAAGGGCATCAAGGACGCCGAACTAATGCGCGCATTTTTGCGAGGTGTGTATGACGGTAACAGCCCTGCATAACCCGGTGGACTTCAGCCAGTTCCCCGACCATCGCGGCCATTTCGGCCGCTACGGCGGCCGTTTCGTCGCCGAGACGCTGATGGAAGCTTTGCACGAGCTTGACGAGGCTTGGCAGGCTTGTCGTAACGACCCCGAATTCCTGGCGGAACTGGACGCCGATCTGGCTCATTATGTGGGTCGGCCCACCCCGCTCTACCACGCCGAGCGCTGGAGCCGGCAACTCGGCGGCGCGCAGATTTATCTCAAGCGTGAAGATCTCAATCACACCGGCGCGCACAAAATCAATAACACCGTCGGGCAGGCGTTGCTGGCGAAGCGGATGGGCAAGACCCGGCTGATCGCCGAGACCGGCGCGGGTCAGCATGGCGTCGCCTCAGCGACCGTCGCCGCCCGGCTGGGGATGGAATGCGTGGTTTACATGGGCGCGGAGGACATTCAGCGTCAGGCGCTGAATGTTTACCGGATGCGGTTGCTGGGCGCGACCGTCCAGCCGGTGACCTCCGGCTCGCGCACGCTCAAGGACGCGCTGAACGAGGCGCTGCGCGACTGGGTCGCCCACGTGGACGATACCTTCTACATGATCGGCACAGTCGCCGGGCCGCATCCTTACCCGCTCATGGTGCGCGAGTTCCAGGCGGTGATCGGCCGCGAGGCGCGCGAGCAGATGCTGACCGATTACGGCAGCCTGCCCGACGCGCTGGTGGCCTGCGTCGGCGGCGGCTCCAACGCCATCGGCTTGTTCCATTCCTTCCTGAAGGATCGGGAGGTGGCCATCTACGGAGTGGAAGCGGCCGGCGCTGGAATTGAAACCGGTCGCCATGCCGCGACCCTGTGCGCCGGTCGGCCCGGCGTGTTGCACGGCAACCGCACTTACCTGCTCAATGACGACGACGGCCAGATCACCGAGACCCATTCGGTCTCCGCCGGTCTGGACTATCCCGGCGTCGGCCCGGAACACGCCTGGCTGAAGGATATCGGCCGAGCGCACTATGTCGCGATCACCGACGACGAAGCCCTGCGTGGCTTCCACGATCTGACCCGCATCGAGGGTATCATTCCGGCGCTGGAAAGCAGCCATGCCCTGGCCTATGTGACCAAGCTGGCTCCCACGATGCGCCCTGATCAGCGCATCGTGGTCAACCTGTCGGGGCGTGGCGACAAGGACATTTACACTGTCGCCAAGCTGGAAGGCATTCAACTTTGAACGAGTTTCACCGCATGAACCGTATTGTCCGCCGCTTTACCGACTTGCGCCGCGCTGGGCGCAAGGCCCTGATTCCCTACATCACCGCCGGAGATCCGCGCCCGGAACTGACAGTGTCGATGCTGCATACTCTGGTTCAGGCCGGCGCGGACCTCATTGAACTGGGCGTACCGTTTTCCGACCCGATGGCTGACGGTCCGGTGATTCAGAAAGCCTGCGAGCGGGCGCTGGCCCAGGGCATGTCGCTGCGGCGGGTGCTGGAGCTGGTGCGCGAATTTCGCCAGACCAACCCGGAAACGCCGCTGGTGCTGATGGGCTATCTCAATCCCATCGAGAGTCTGGGCTACGAAACCTTTGTCGCCACCGCCGCCGAAGCCGGGGTGGATGGAGTGCTGACCGTGGATTTGCCGCCGGAGGAAGCCGCCGAACTGGCTGAGCTGCTCAAGGCCGCCGGCATGGCCTCCATTTTCCTGCTGGCCCCGACCAGTTCCGCCGAGCGCATTCGGCAGACTGCCAAACTGGCGCAAGGCTATCTCTACTATGTCTCACTCAAGGGCGTGACCGGCTCCGCCGCGCTCAATGTCGCCGAAGTGGCGGCGAAGCTGGCGGAAATCCGCGCCCTGACTGATTTACCGCTCGGCGTCGGTTTTGGCATCAAGGATCCGGCCACCGCCGCCGCCATTGCCCAGGTCGCTGATGCAGTGGTGGTGGGCAGCGCGCTGGTGTCCCGAATGGCCGAACTGGCCGATGATCCCGAGCGGATGCGCCGGGAAGTCGGCGCGATGGTCAGCGCCATGCGGCAGGCGATGGGGCAGTGAATGGCGAGTGCTCCGTCGACAATACTTTTGTAGCATGGATTGCGCCGCGCCGGTTCACCCTGCTCCTCCTTTACCCCTGACCCTTCGCCGCCCCCCATGAGCTGGTACGAAAAACTTGTTCCCTCTCTCGATACCTCGTCAGCGACCTACAAGCGGTCTAACAGCCCGATGAGCTGGTACGAAAAACTGGTTCCCTCCCGCATCCGCACCGACGGTCGTAATAAACACCAGATGCCTGAAGGGCTATGGAGCAAGTGCGAAGAGTGCGGAGCGGTCCTGTATGGCGCGGAATTGGAACGCAATCTGCGGGTGTGCCCCAAGTGCGGCCATCACATGCCCCTCAGCGCCCGCAAGCGACTCCGCAGTTTTCTCGATGACGGCGAGTTGACGGAAATCGGCGAGGATCTGGAGCCGGTCGATTTTCTTAAATTCAAGGATGGCAAGAAGTACAAGGATCGGCTGGCGCAGGCGCAAAAAGCCTGCGAGGAAAAGGACGCCCTGGTGGTTTTGCGCGGTTCGCTGAAGGGAATGCCGGTGGTCGCCGCCGCCTTTGAGTTCGAGTTCATGGCCGGCTCGATGGGTTCGGTGGTCGGCGAGCGGTTTGCCCGCGCCGCGCAAACCGCCTTGCAGGAGCATATTCCGCTGATTTGCTTTTCGGCCAGTGGCGGCGCGCGCATGCAGGAAGCGCTGGTGTCGTTGATGCAGATGGCCAAGACCAGCGCGGTGCTGACCCGGCTGGCGGAACACGGCGTTCCCTACCTTTCGGTGTTGACTCATCCCACCACCGGCGGCGTGTCCGCCAGTCTGGCGATGCTGGGGGACATTAACATCGCCGAACCCAGGGCGCTGATTGGTTTCGCCGGCCCGCGCGTGATCGAGCAAACCGTGCGCGAAAAACTGCCGGAGGGTTTCCAGCGCAGCGAGTTTCTGCTGGAACACGGCGTCATTGACCTGATCATAGATCGCCGCGAACTGCGCGATCGGCTGGCCAGCCTGCTGGCGATGCTGACCGGCCGCGACTCGCGGGCATAGAGCGCGGTCCATGCGTTTTACCACGCTGGAGGACTGGCTGCGCTGGCAGGAGACCCTGCATCCCCGGACCATCGAACTCGGTCTGGGGCGAGTGCAGGCAGTGCGGCAACGGCTGCGCCCGCAACCGCCGCCATTTACCGTCATCACCGTCGGCGGCACCAATGGCAAGGGATCCTGTGTCGCCTTTCTGGACGCGATCCTGCGCGCCGCCGGCTATCGCACCGGCGCTTACACCTCGCCGCATCTGCTGCGTTATAACGAACGCATCCGCATCAACGGCGCGGAGGTCGCGGATCGGGCGCTGTGTCAGGCGTTCGCCCGCATCGATCAGGCCCGTGGCGACCATTCCCTGACCTATTTCGAGTTTGGAACGCTGGCGGCGCTGGAGCTGTTCCACGACGCCCGCGTGGACGTTGCCGTGCTGGAAGTGGGACTGGGCGGCCGGTTGGACGCGGTCAATACCGTGGATGCCGACGCCGCGCTGGTGGTCAGCATCGGCATCGATCATGTGGACTGGCTGGGGCCGGATCGTGACTGCATCGGTTACGAGAAAGCCGGCATTTACCGCCCCGGCCATCCGGCGATTTGCGCGGACCCCGATCCGCCGCACCGGCTGATCGAACAGGCGGAAAGCATAGGCACCCGGTTTCAGCGGGTAGGCCGCGACTATGCTTTCGCCCGCACCGGCGACGCCTGGCGCTGGTGGACTGCCGACGCCCGGCTGGACGATCTGCCGCTGCCGGCGCTCAGCGGCGAGCAGCAACTCGGCAACGCCGCCGCCGTGTTGATGACCTTGCACAGCCTGCGCGACCGCTTGCCGGTCACGGTCGCCGCGATTCACGCCGGTTTGAGGCAAACGAAACTCGCCGGGCGGTTCCAGATCATCCCCGGTTCGGTTGAGTGGATTCTGGATGTTGCCCATAATCCTGCCGCCGCCCTGGTACTGGCTGACAATCTGCGCCAGCGACCCTGTTCCGGACAAACCTGCGCCATTTGGGGGCTGTTGGCCGATAAGGACGCCGACGGGATCATTCAGGCCCTGAGCGGCGTCATCACGGACTGGCGTCCGGTCACGCTGGACGGCGCACGCGGGCGCACCGCTGCTGATTTAGTCGCGCGGTTGCATTCAGCCAGCGTTCAGGCCATCAGTCCCCACGATGAGATTCTGGCCGCCTGCCAGGCCGCTCGCGCGGCTGCCCGCGCCGGTGACCGCATCGTCGTTTTCGGTTCATTCCACGCGGTTGCCCCGGTGCTGGCCGCTCAGCCCTGGATGGCTCATTCTTCCCTGCCGCTATTATCGGAGAGCTGATTTTGGAAAGTCGCTTGACTCAACGTCTGGTCGGCGCTGCCGTCGTCGCGGCGCTGGCGGTCATTCTGGTTCCACCGCTACTGAAGCAACCGGACCCAGCGCCGGTCGGCGCTGCACCGTCATCCCCCAAGATAGATACGCCGGCCGCGCCCGTTCCCCCCGCGCTCACGTTTTCGCAGCCGGCTCTGGCTCCGGCTCTGGCTCCGGCTCCGGCTCCGGCTCCGGCACAGAGCCAGCCAGAAGTCGAACCGCCGCCCGTCGCCGAACCGCCAGCCGCGCCGCCGGCCACGGTCGTCACCCGTCCAGAGCCGGTCACGCCGCCGCCTGTAAGTGCGCCAGCCGCGCCACGGGCCAGGCCGGAACCGGTCGCAGCGCCCGCGCGCACCGTGACGCCGGACGCACCCACGCCCGTTCAGGTCGAGGCTGCTAAAGCCGCACGGGAAGACGCCGCGCGTCGTAAGACCGCTCAGGACGCCAAGGCCAGAGCCAAGGCCGAGGCGGATCGCATCGCCGCCGCCAAGGCCCGTACCGACGCTAAACAGAAAGCCGCGCAAGCTGAAGCGGCCAAGGTGCGCGCCAAGGTGGAAACCGAACGCAGCGCTGCTGCCCGCGCCGAGGCTGCCCGCTTTGAAGCGGCCCAGAATGAATCAGCATCGTCACTGTCTTCTCCCGCCGAAGCGTTGGCGGCGCGAGCCGAGGCGCGGCGCGCGGCGGAGGCGGCGCGGCGGGAAGCCGCCCGCGCCGAGGCGGCCCGGAAAGCGGCTCAGGCTGAGGCTGCCCAGAAAGCGGCCCAGGCGGAAGCCGCTCGCGCCGAGGCGAATCGGAAAGCGACTCAGGTTGAGACCGCCCGGAAAGCGGCTCAGGCGGAAGCGGTGCGGCGTCCACCCCCGAACGCCAACCCGGCCAGTGGTGCTGCCAACCGCGCCAGCCCCCCACGGACCGAAACCGCCCGACCCCGGCCCCCGGCCCCCGCGCCTAAAATCGAGCTGGTCTCCCGCTCGGCAGCGCCCGCGCCGCCTACCGAGACCGCCGCCCGTCCACAACCTGCGCCGCCGGTCGAGAGCGCCGCCCGCCCACAACCTGCGCCGGCAAGTCCGGCTTCCACCGGCGGCGGCTCTGTGGTCGGCAGTTTCGCCTTGCAGGAAAACGCTTATGCGGTGCGGGACCAGTACCGGAGTCGCAATGTCCGGGCGGCGGTCGAGCGGGTCATGCTGAACGACCGACCGATGTATCAGGTCCGGGTGTGGCGCTGAATCCCGCCGGGCGCGCGCCGTTTCGGCCCTCCGCCAAGTTCTGCTAAGATGCGCCCGGTAAAATGGCCGGCGCGCGGTGCGCCGGATGACCCAGGGCGCACACCTTTCGGGATGGAATACGGCGATCCATGAATTGGGCGGATTACCTCATCATCATCATCATCGCCCTCTCCCTGCTCATGGGCCTGTGGCGGGGGCTGTTGCGGGAAGTGATCTCGCTGGCGACCTGGATCGCCGCTTTCGCCATCGCCTTCCTGTTCGCCGAGGATGGCGCCGCCCATCTGACTCCCTATCTTGACCTTCCCTCGCTACGGGTCGCCGCCGCGTTCGGCGGGCTGTTCCTGGCGACCCTGCTGCTCGGCGGCCTGGTGGGCATCCTCGCTGCGCAACTGGTGGATTACACCGGTTTGACCGGCACCGACCGGATGCTGGGCATGGTCTTCGGCTTTGGGCGGGGCGCGATCATCGTTGCGATTCTGGTGCTGACGGCGGGGTTGACGCCCCTGCCCAACGATCCGTGGTGGCGACAGTCGGTGTTGTTGCCCCATTTCCAGGAAACCGCGCTCTGGCTGCGCGGCTGGTTGCCGCCGGAACTGGCCCAGAACTTCCGATTTCCTTGAACGGGTTTTCCAACGACGGCAACCGCCGTCCCTTGCGGCAGGTCATCGCACATGTGTGGAATTATCGGTATCGCGGGGCGTAGTCCAGTCAACCAAAGTCTGTTTGATGGTCTGACCGTGTTGCAGCATCGCGGCCAGGACGCAGCGGGCATCGTGACCTGCGAGGACGGCCGCCTGTTCCTGCGCAAGGACAACGGCCTGGTCCGGGACGTGATCCGCACCCGCCACATGCGCGACCTGAACGGCCACATCGGCATCGGCCATGTGCGCTATCCGACGGCAGGCAGCGCCGATTCCGCCGAAGCGCAACCGTTCTATGTTAACTCGCCGTTTGGCATCACCCTGGCCCACAACGGTAATCTGACCAACGCCGCCCAGCTCAAGGATGAATTGTTCCGATCCGACCGCCGGCATATCAACACGCATTCGGATTCGGAGATCCTGCTGAACGTGCTGGCCCACGAATTACAGCAGCGCAGCCGGCTGGCGGTGGACGCTGACGACATTTTCGCGGCGGTGGCGGCGATGCATCGGCGGGTGCGGGGCGCCTACGCGGCCGTAGCGCTGATCGTCGGCTTTGGACTGGTGGCGTTTCGCGATCCTCACGGCATTCGGCCGCTGGTGTTTGGTGGGCGCGAGACCGAGGACGGGATGGAATACATGGTCGCCTCCGAGAGCGTGGCGCTGGATGCGCTGGATTTCCGGAGGATTCGCGATGTCGCCCCCGGCGAGGCGGTGATCTTCGATCTGAACGGCCGGCTGCACACGCGCTCGTGCGCCGAGCATCCCGTCTATTCGCCCTGCATTTTCGAATATGTCTATCTGGCCCGGCCCGATTCGATCATGGATCAGGTCTCGGTGCATAAGGCCCGGTTGCGGATGGGCGAGTATCTGGCCGAGAAAATTCTGCGGGTCTGGCCGGAGCAGGACATCGACGTGGTGATCCCCATCCCCGACACCAGCCGCACCGCCGCCCTGCAAATGGCCTCGATCCTCGGTCTCAAATACCGGGAAGGCTTCATCAAAAACCGCTACATCGCCCGCACCTTCATCATGCCGGGGCAGAAAACCCGCCGTAAATCGGTACGGCAGAAGCTGAATGCGATTGATCTGGAATTTCGCGGCAAGAACGTGCTGCTGGTGGACGACTCCATCGTGCGCGGCACCACGTCGGGCGAAATCATCCGCATGGCCCGCGAAGCCGGCGCCCGCAAGGTCTACTTCGCTTCGGCGGCGCCGCCAGTGCGCTATCCCAATGTCTACGGCATCGACATGCCCGCTGCTCATGAACTCATTGCGCACGGTCGCTCCGAGGAGGAAGTGGCGCGGGCCATCGGCGCGGATCATCTGATCTTCCAGGATCTGGCGGATCTGGAGGAAGCAGTGCGGCGGGGCAATCCGGAATTGAAACGCTTTGATGCGTCCTGCTTTACCGGCGACTATGTGACCGGCGACATCGATCAGGATTATCTCGACGGCTTGGCGCGGGAGCGGGCCGACACTGCGAAACGGGACCGCAGAAGCACCGATAACACCCTCATTGATCTCCATAACCAATAATCCAATGAACGCCTACGACGACGATATGCCCGAACTGGGTTTCGCCAGCCGGGCGGTGCGCGCCGGTCAGGTTCGCACCCATGAGGGCGAGCACGCCGAGCCGATTTTTCTCACCTCCAGCTTTGTGTTCGCCAACGCGGCTGAAGCCGCCGCCCGCTTCAGCGCCGGCCAAGGCAACATCTATTCCCGCTTCACCAATCCGACCGTGCGGCTGTTTCAGGACCGACTGGCGGCGCTGGAAGGCGGCGAGTCCTGCATCGCCACCGGTTCGGGCATGGCGGCGATTCTGGCGACCTGCATGGCGCTGCTGAAAAGCAGCGACCATCTGGTTTCGGCCAGCGGCGTCTTCGGCAGTACGATTTCACTGTTCAATCAATACCTGAGCAAGTTTGGCATCGCCACGACTTATGTGCCGTTGAGCGATCCTGCGGCCTGGGCAGCGGCCATCCGCCCGGAAACCCGGCTGTTCTATCTGGAAACGCCGTCCAATCCCCTGACGGAACTGGCCGATATCCGGCAACTGGCCGATCTGGCCCATGCCCATAACGTTCTGCTGGTGGTGGACAACTGCTTCTGTACCCCGGCGTTGCAGCAACCCTTTCAATTCGGCGCGGATCTGGTGATTCATTCGGGCACCAAATATCTGGACGGGCAAGGGCGCTGCGTGGGTGGGGCGGTCGTGGGCGACCGGCAACGGGTGGGCGTCGATATTTTCGGCTTTCTGCGCACCGCCGGCCCCAGTCTGAGTCCGTTCAACGCCTGGGTGTTTCTCAAGGGGCTGGAAACCTTGCAACTGCGGATGCGCGCCCACAGTGCGGCGGCGCTGCAACTGGCCCAATGGCTGGAAGCGCAGCCGGCGGTGGCGCGGGTCTACTATCCGGGGCTGCCCTCGCACCCGCAGCACGACTTGGCGAAGCGCCAGCAGAGTGATTTCGGTGGGATCGTGTCCTTCGATCTGCGCGGCGGTCAGCCGGCCGCCTGGGCGCTGATCGACAGCACCCGGCTGATTTCAATCACCGCCAATCTTGGCGACGCCAAATCCACCATTACCCATCCGGCGACGACTACGCATGGCCGGCTGACCCCGGCGGAGCGCGAACGCGCCGGCATCGGCGATGGGCTGGTGCGGATTTCCGTCGGGCTGGAAGACGTAGCGGATTTGCAGTGCGATCTGGAACGCGGTCTGCGGCGGCTCGGTTCGACTACCCCGTTCGTCATTCCCGCGAAAGCGGGAATCCCGTCCGCCGCTGCACAACGGGATACCCGCATTCGTGAGGACGGGAATGACGAAAACTGATTGAGAATGGGTATGACTATGCAGCCTTGCCCAGCGTCACCCGCACCTGATGGATCTTTCCGTCCTGTAACAGCGGGATGAAAGCCGCTCCATCCTCGATAGATCCCGGCGCATCGTCGATGATCACGGTGGCCACCCGCGCTGCGCCGCCCTCGGTGCGAACCTCAATGTCATACACCGCCGCGCCGTCCGGTAGCCGGTAATGCAGCCGAAAACCCGGCCATTCGTCGGGAATGCAGGGCCGCAAGCGCAAGGTATGACCCTCGACCTGCTCCAGGCCGAGCAGGGATTCCAGCGCCACCCGCAGCATCCAGCCGGCTGCGCCGGTGTATCCGCTCCAGCCGCCTCGTCCTAAATGCGGCACAACACCGTAGACATCGGCGGCGACCATATACGGTTCGAGTTGATAAACAGCCACCGCCTCGGGGGTCAGCGTGTGGTGGATCGGCGTCAACATCTCCAGCAGGGTGGCCGCCCGGTCGCGCCGACCCAGTTCCGCCAGCGCCCGCACCACCCACAGCGCCGCATGGGTGTACTGGCCGCCGTTCTCCCGCACCCCGGCGACATAGCCCTTGATGTAGCCCGGATCGTGGGGAGTGTTCGCGAACGGCGGGGTTAATAACCGGATGATCCCGTCCGGTTCGGCAATCAGATGGCGTTCGACCGCGTCCAGCGCCGCTTCGGCCCGCGCCCACGGCGCCGCCTTGGAGATCACCGCCCAGGCTTGGGCCAGCGCGTCGATCTGGCACTCATCGCTGGCGACGGAACCCAGCACCGCGCCGTGGTCGTACCAGGCCCGGCGGTACCAGTCGCCATCCCAGCCGTGCGCATTCAACGCCTCGGCCAGATGGCGGCGAAAGGCCGCATAGCGCCGCGCCCGGTCGTGGTCGCCGTGCTGGCCGCAGATCGGTACGAACTCGCCCAGAATGGCGTACAGAAAAAAGCCCAGCCACACGCTCTCGCCCCGGCCCTCGCGCCCAACCCGGTTCATGCCGTCATTCCAGTCGCCGGTTCCCATCAGCGGCAGACCGTGCGCGCCTTCGATCAGCGAGCGGTCCAGCGCCCGGCAACAATGCTCATACAGACTGGCGACGGCGCTGGACGGCTCCGGAGTCAGGAACGCCTCGTCCTCGCCGGGTTCCAGTTCCCGCGCCTGGAGGAACCGCACCGGTTCGGCGAACAGACTCCAGTCGCCAGTGACACGGGCGTAGAACGCGGCCAGATACGGTAGCCACAGCAGATCGTCGCTGAAGCGGGTGCGGATGCCGCATCCCAGCGGTTCGGGATGCCACCAGTGCAGCACGTCGCCTTCGATAAACTGGTGGGCGGCGTGCAACAGCAGTTGCTGGCGGGTCAGATCCGGGTGGTGATAAATCAGCGCGGCGGCGTCCTGCAACTGGTCGCGAAATCCGAATGCCCCACCGGACTGGTAGAACGCCGAGCGGCCCCACAATCGGCAACTCAGGGTCTGATACGCCAGCCAGCCATTCACCATCAGATCGAGCGCCGGCCGGGGCGTCTGGATGTGGAGGGCCGCCAACCGGTCGCGCCAGCTTTCCCGCACGTCGTCCAGCGCCGCCGCGACTGCGCCATCCTGGCGGTAGCGATGGATCAGCCGGTACACCGCGTCGCGGCTTTCCGCCTCGCCCAACAGCACCGCACAATCCACCGCCGCGCCCGGTTCCAGCACCACCGTCATTTGCAAGGCGAAACAGGGATCCAGCCCTGGGCCAAGCCGTCCATCCAGGACAGAATCATGGCAAAGCGCGGCGGGCCGGGCTGGACTACCGTACTGACCGATGAAGGTCGCCCGATCCCCACTGACATGGACCGGCACACTGTCGAGCGGCGCCAGGGCGGCGAAGGCGAAATGGCCGGCGAAGGCGCGGTTTCGATTTTCGGCCAGCAGTGCGCCGGTGGCGGCATCCTGCTCGATGACCCCTTCCACCGGGGAGTCCTCCGGCAACACGCCCGGAACCCGTCGGGCATAGGCGAACAGGGACAGTCGGCGCGGCCGGTCGCACCGATTGCGCAACTGAATTCGGGCAATTTTGACCGGATCCTCGCAGGGGGCGAACAGCCAGAGATCGTGTTCCAGTTCCTGGCTGTTCTGGCGGTAGCGGCTGTAGCCGAAACCGTGGCGGATTTCATAGGAGACGGATTGCGGTACCGGCCCCGGCGTCAGGGACCAGAACGCGCCGCTGTCTTCGTCGCGCAGGTACAGCGCCTCGCCGTGCGGGTCGAGCACCGGGTCGTTGTACCAAGGCGTGAGCCGATTTTCGCGGCTGTTCCGGCTCCAGGTCGAGCCGGCGCCGGTTTCGCTGGCGATAAAGCCGAACTGGGGGTTGGCGATGATGTTGACCCAAGGCTGCGGTGGCAACTTCAGCCGACCTTCGGCGTCCGGCTCCAGCCGAATCACGTATTCGGTTCCATCGGCGCTAAACCCGCCGTAGCCGTTCCAGAATTGCAGCGGTTCATCGTCGAAAATCGACGGTTCGGGTCTTCCACCCCTTTCTCTGCTTGGATAAGGAGGAGGGTTGGCGTGAAGCGCCGGGGGGGGTTGAGGAAACGGGAAGTTGTGTGCCTTGGGCGCTTCGCTCCACCCGCCTTCAATCGAGGGGGGGAATGGATGAAGAGCCGTCGCCAGGGCGAGCGCTGCGGCCCGGTCGGCGGCGGCTCCGAGCAGAAAGGTGACGTGCGCTGCGCCGCCCGCTGCGATAACGACGGTGTGGCGCAGACTGACGATGGGGTCCAGCACGTTGCCGACCGTACCGGACAGCGGAGCGGATTTCACCAGCGCCCGAGGCGCAGCCAGCGAGTAGCCTCGGCCCATGAACCGGGCGCGGTCGGTTTCGTAGTGTGGCCGCTCCGCCTCGTCGCTATTCCCAACCAACGCATGAACCAGCCAGCAGACCGGCTCCCCCGCTGCCCGTGGTCGCCGCCGCGCCAACAGCGCTCCGGAGTTGGGATCACGTTCGGTCTGGACAAACAGCTTGGAAAAGGCGGGATGGGCGGCGTGGGCGGCCTGGTCGTTCAGGACGATTTCGGCATAACTGGTCAGTTCGATCCGCCGGGGCCGGTCGCTGGCATTGCGCAGCGTCACCCGCCGCAGTTCCACGTCCCGGTCAGCGGGGACGCTGAGGTCCAGAGTCGCTTCGATGCCCGCGTAAACGCAGCGCAATTCGGCGCTGCCATCGGCAAACCGGCTGGCGCGTTGCGCGGCCGGGGTGAGCGCGGGTTGCTGGCCGAGCGACCAGAACGCGCCGCTGTCCCCATCGCGCAGATACAGAAAAAATCCGTCGGCGTCTTCGACGGGATCCGCGTTCCAGCGGGTCAGCGCCAGCCCGTTCCAGGTCGAATAACCGGTCCCGGCGGCGGTGATCACGGCGGTGAAGCGGCCATTGCTGAGCCTGTGGAGGGCGGTGGACATGACAAATTTTCCTTGGCGGCGATCAGTCATTTTCTACAGTGTAGTCGGTCGCCGCTGGGAGCGGCGCTATCGTCAAGGCGGGCGTGGCGATGGGCCAGGGATTCTTTGGGGCTGCGGATCGCCTACGCTGCTTCACGCCGCGCCGTGGGAGATCGGCGCGGCGTTGGACTCCTCACGTTGCCCAGTGTGGCGGCAACGCTGAGTGCAAAAATCGGTTGGAAAGTACAGTTGTTGTGTTCTATAGTTACAATTGTTAGATAAACTTGCCCCAGCGGGGAGCGGCGGTCGTGGACAGGTAGGCGATAGCGCGGAGTTTCGGTCGAGCACGGTGAGGACCTACGCTGGCTGTTGCAATATTGATATTCTGCCTAATTAACTGTTAGGCATTTCAATACCGTAATTCAGCGAAGAGGATAAAGAGAAATGAATATGAAAATTTTTGCTATAGCTTTATTGGCGGCAACTAGCTTTTCGGGGTGTGCCTTAACTACTGATTATGTTTAACTTCAATATAATCAGCAGCAAGGAGTTGTACAAATCCCAAGCGCAAATAATATTACTGTTGATGTCAAGCTAAATGATCTTCGGCAAGACAAAAGTAAAGTTAGCAGTAAGAAAAATGGTTACGGTATGGAGATGGCACCAATCATTGCAACTGAAGATGTTGCTGTCACAATTCGTAGAGCTATTGAACAGGAGTTGCAAGCAAGAGGATTTAAGATTAATACAGATGCGTTGGTTCAAATTTCAGCAGACTTGATCAGATTTTACAACGATCATAAGGTTGGTTTCTTGTCAGGTGATGCAGTTGCTGATTTAAATATGGCTGTTACCGTTAAATCAAAAGAAGGTGGTCAATTATACTCACGCCAGATTATCGCTCAAGGTCTGGAACCGAATACTCAACTTATGACGGGGGATAATGCAAAACTTGCACTTGACCGTGCTCTTGAAAATGGTATGAAAATTCTTTTTGAAGATCAAGAATTTTTAGGTTCTTCAACGGTTCTTGTGGAGCCAGGCGAGCGAAGGATAGGCTACGAAGCCAACCCATTGATCTGAAAAGCTGTGGGGCCGACGCTCAGCCGGGCTTGGCGGCCCGAACCCCGCCAGACCGGA
>Ga0209573_1004262_pt1 | contig 14345 bp, 12 predicted proteins | sample TNRBio252014_DNA_FD_185870 | JGI IMG/M metagenome (GOLD analysis project Ga0209573, IMG submission 185870) | Wastewater treatment Type I Accumulibacter community from EBPR Bioreactor in Madison, WI, USA - TNR Reactor_6/25/2014_ DNA (SPAdes)... | ecosystem: Engineered > Bioreactor > EBPR >...
TGTGCCTGATAAATAGAGGAAAGTTCCAAAAATTTAACCGCTCCATTCTGGATAAATCCATCGATTTCCGTGGTATAATCCGGAGTATTCTGAGGAATCAATGCTTCCACCCTTTGGATATCTTCTTCAGCTGTAGGCCCGCCATAGCCTGATTTTAGCTTGTAACCGTTGTATTCCGGTGGATTGTGGGAAGCGGTAATGATCACACCAACAGGTATATTCAATTTGACCAATGCAAGTGAGATCATGGGTGTGGTGACAAAAGATCTGTCCATTACAACCTGTATCCCGTTTTGCGCAAAAACCGAAGCAGCTGCTTCCGCAAACATCTTTCCGCCAAAACGGCAATCATGCCCAATAATAACAGAACTGAAATTTCTTTCCTTCATCCATTGAACTACCCCATGGCTTACCCTGATCACATTCCCGACTGTATATTCTTTACCTATCAAAGCTCTCCAGCCGTCAGTTCCAAATTTTATATCCCTTAACATTTTAATTCTCTTTTGTAAATTGATACATTTGCGCCGGCATGCAATATAATGATAATTACAGACATAAAGGACTAAGAAAAAAACTTGTTGAAGATCTTCGCGCAAAAGGTATTCAGGATGAAGCTATTTTGGAAGCGATTGGCTCGATCCCGAGACATTTTTTCCTGGATCAGGCATTCGATGATTGGGCCTATAAAGATGTGGCGTTCCCTATTGATGCCGGCCAAACCATTTCCCAACCATATACGGTTGCTGTTCAAACCTGGTTATTACAAATAAAAAAAGGGGATAAAGTTTTGGAGGTAGGAACAGGATCGGGTTATCAGGCTTGTGTATTATCCATGCTGCAGGCAAAAGTTTATACTATTGAAAGGCAGGAAAAATTGTTTAAGAAAACCAGTGATTTTTTACCCGAAATAGGCTTCAACAATATCCGAACGTTATTTGGAGATGGTTATAAAGGAGCACCAAGATTCGCTCCTTTTGATAAGATCCTTATCACTGCCGGAGCACCAGAGATTCCGGTAGATCTGATCCAACAACTAAAAATCGGGGGCATTATGGTGATTCCTTTTGGCGCCGGAGAAACCCAGGAAATGATCCGGATCATCAAAACCGGTGAAAATCAATTGAAAAAGGAAAAGCACGGGTATTTCCGTTTTGTCCCTTTACTTAAAGGAACAAACGGTGAATGAACCATGATGTCTTGCCGGAATTCTTATTGCCTTTCAGCAATAAATGTGATATTGCCAGTATTTTCAAGGAGTGTTATATTCAGCTCCTTTTTTTCTACATCCAGTATAAATTCATAATCCTCACCAAAAAGGAGTCTTGTGCCATCATCTCTCACCTGATAATTACCTTCAAAGGTAACATTGACCAGAGAAGTGCTAATGTCCCAATCCATATATCCCAGATTGCCTGAATCCTGCCTGAAATACATACTGTTTTTCGAGACAGTACCACCCATATACTCAAAATTATCTTTATCCTTAATTGAAGTGGCTTTCCATGTTCCTGCAAGCAACTCATTGGCTTGCTCATCTTTACTCACTTTAGAACAGCTAATTAAAATAAAGCTGGCGAGCACAAGCAGAAAAAAGATTTTACCGGTCTGTTTAATTAAAAGCATAAGTCAGATTTTATTTGAATTTGTCAATAAAAAACGCCTGGTTTGGGAATTTGTTTCCCAAACCAGGCACAAGATATGCGAAAAATTACTTGATCCTCACAATTCAGTACTATTTTACCCTCTATAGAGTTTAAAATTTCCTGTATCGTTTGTATTTTTTTTGTTCTCTTTTCTCCCTGAAACTATCTGCCCAATTCTGGATCTGGTCAGAAAGAGATTCGATTTCTTTTTCTACTGATACGGCAATATCATTGATATCGATCGGTTCTCCATACATCATTTTACGGTCGGCAGAAGTTACTGCATTGGGAATAACAACCATTAAAACGATGTAAACGATCACAGACATTCCTCCAAAAAATACCAGCAATACCATAAGCAACCTGATCCAAACAGGATCTGCAATTCCAAAATAAGCTGATAAGCCAGAACAAACACCACCGACAACCTTGTTTTCAGGATCTCTGAACAACTTCTTCCCGGGTCTGAATCCTGCCTTTTTATCCTCAGTTTTGTGACTTTGACCGGAAGTGAAGGTTTGTTCTTCCTCTTTTGGAGTTGCCTCAGCATCCATATCGCCAAAATCTTCAGGTCTTCCCATTACACCAATGGCTTGTTCTATATCCCGTATGGTCAGGACTGATCCTTTCGTCAGATTTTCATTGAACAATTCAGCCAGGCGGCATTCGATATCATAAATGATCTCTTCTGCATTTTCATTGTGTTCAAAATGCTTTTCAAGAGAGGCAAAATATCCCTCGAGCTTTTCGTAGGCATCATGGTCGATCGCAAATTGATTATTGCATAAGTTTATTTGAAGTAATCGTTTCATATGTTTGTTGTTTTATTTTTTACTTTAAAGAATCTTTGAGAAACACTTTCATGGTTGGTTGATCAAATATGTCATGATTGCTTACTCTTCGATTTCAATGAATTAATAAAGTTGAAAGTTCAATAGTTCTAAAAAAGTTTTTTAGCAAATTTTACAAAATTTTTAGTTAACTGCCAGCGGTTTACTGGTAGATTTTAGTGCATTATCCAGTTTATCCCAGGTTTTTCTCAATTCTTCCAGAAATTCACTTCCTTCCGGTGTTATTTTGAAATATTTTCTGGGTGGTCCGGAAGTAGATTCCTGCCAGTAATAACTCAGTAAACCTGCATTCTTCAGCCTGTTAAGCAGCGGGTACATAGTACCTTCAACCACGATGAGCTCAGCATTTTTCAACTCCTGAATGATGTCGGACGGGTATGCTTCCCCTTTTTCAATAATGGATAAGGTGATCAATTCAAGAACCCCTTTTCTCATTTGTGCTTTTGTGTTATCAATATTCATAATTTTCGATTTTAAATAATTGTTGTAAAATCATGATGCAAATATACAACATTTAATATACTATGCAATACCTTATACTATGTTTGTATTGGTAATATAGATAAAACAGTACAATACATCGACAAAGTATTATCAAAACAGGAAATAAATGAGCTTAATTTTTCAACTGGCCATAAGTTGTTATATAACTTTATTCCCGGGTAAACTTTTGAGTGTTGCAATTGTTGTAATGAAAAAATTCAAGCTATGAATATATTGATACATACGCATTCCGGACTGAGATGGATCGTTTTACTGCTCATGATCATAACTATTTTCAATGCATATCGTTTACAATACAAACCTCATATACCAGGAAAAAACAAAATGAACCTCCCTTTATATACATTGGTCGTATTTTCTCTTCAATTTATTTTGGGTGTGATTTTGTTTTTCACTTCATCATTAGTCAACTTTAGTGAGGGCTTTATGAAAAACCCGGGCTTAAGGTTTTTTGGAATTGAACACTGGTTTTTAATGTTAATTGCCATTGTACTGATCCATATAGGATACATTCGTTCCACGCGGATAGACTACGTTAAGGCACAAAAAACCATATTTTTATATTATCTTATCGCTTTAATGGTAGTCCTGCTGGGCATACCATGGCCTTTCAGAGGTTTTGGAAATGGTTGGTTTTAGCCAAGGCAAGAATGCTTCTTTGTTATTCTTTTGCTTTCCTGATATCTATTTCATTGATCAGGTGAGTCGCATGTGCATATTTATCAATAATAAATAACACATACCGGATATCCAGCATTATGTTGCGGCAAATGGACGGATCATAGTAAAAATCACTCATAGTACCTTCCCAGACCCGGTCAAAATTGAGTCCGATTAAATGACCATATTTATTCAAAACCGGACTTCCTGAATTACCACCTGTTGTATGATTCGTCCCGATAAAACATACTGGGACATCACCTGTCTGATCTGCATATTTTCCAAAATCCTTCTTGGCATGTAAACTAATCAGTTCAGTTGGCAGATCAAATTCGTAGTCTTCAGGGATATACTTTTCAATGACACCGGTGAGATATGAAACCGGTAAATAGTACACAGCATCTTTTGGTTTATAACCTTTTACATAGCCATAGGTTAGCCTTAAAGTACTGTTTGCATCCGGGAAAAACCTGTGATCAGGAAAAACTTCCATCAAAGCCTTCATATATTTCATTTGAAGGTGGTTGATTTGCTCCATCACCCTGTTAAACTCCGGTGTAATCAGGTCATACATTTCACGCCATTGTACTGAAGTATAAAAAGCGAGATCACTTTCTATGATATCTATGATACTTTGGATATCTTCCTTCTGTAACAATTTTTCCACTTCTTTTGGTTGGGTAAAAATCGTATTGTCGTAAATGACTTCTGCCAACACTTCTCCGCTGGTATATGGTTCGAAAGCATATGGGATATATTTTTTCTCCATGTGCTTCATGTATTTTTCGAAAAGCGTTGCGAATATTTCTTTATCAATATCCGGATTGTAATCCGGATAAAAACTGTTCAGATACGGTACCAGTTTTTCCTTGTAACTCGCAAAGCCTTCCACACCTTTTTCAGTGTAGGCTTTGACCAGTTCATTAAAAAACCCGATCAACCTCATTAATTCAATGTTCTGAATGGTCGTCTCATAGGTATATGCTTCCGCAAAAGCAAGTGGTTCAAGTTCTTTGTACAGCTTTTCAAAATCAGTTAATATAGAGCCATATTTTTCTGACCATTCAAAATTTGCATTCACTCTTTTCATGAATTCATCCTCCAGTATCTTTTTCTTTTCGACAGCTCCGACAGCGTTTAATCCCTGATTTTCTCCAATCCATTTCTTCCAGGCGTTGGCGATCCCGGCATTTTTAGAGGCGTACTGCAATCTGATTTTTTCATCTTCCCTCATATATTTATTCATAACGGAAAGTGCATCTGTCCTCAATTCTATCCTGGCAGGATTGACTACTTTGACCGTCTGATCTATGGCTATTGAAGGCAAATATTCTTTGGTTCTTCCCGGAAAACCAAAAACCATGGTAAAATCTCTTTCCCTGACACCGTCCAGTGATACAGGAAAATAATATCTGGGCTTTAGGGGTTTATTCCCGGGTGAATAGTTGGCAGGCATGTTATCAGGCCCTGCATATATCCTGAATATAGAAAAATCACCTGTATGCCTTGGCCACACCCAGTTGTCTGTATCTGCGCCAAATTTCCCTATGGATTCCGGCGGACTTCCTACCAAACGGATATCCGTATACACTGTTACCACAAAAAGATAATATTGATTCCCCTGATAGAAGGGGTTGATTTCAATTTCCTGGTACTCTGTTTTGGGGGTAGCCTTTTTCAAAGCTGTTATGCGTTCAGCAACAAGGGATTGTCTTTCTCTCGGATCTAAATCTTCACCGATACCTGACAAAATGTTAAAAGTCACGTCTTCAATTCGATCAACTATAGTCACTGTCAGACCTGGAGCAGGGATTTCTTCAGCTCTGTTTGCTGCCCAGAATCCATTTTTTAAAATATTATTCTCCACAGTTGAAAGTCTCTGAATGTTGCCATACCCGCAATGATGATTGGTGATGAGCAGTCCTTCTTTTGAAATGATCGCTCCGGTACATCCTCTGCCAAATCTTACAATTCCATCCTTCAGGGAACTCTTTTCAGGATTGTAAATATCAGCCACTTCAAGTTCCATTCCCATTTCCTGCATCTCCTTTTCATTCATTCCTTCCAGCAGGTTTGGCAACCACATTCCACCCTGACCGGTTAAAGTAAAAACTGAAATAAACGTAACCAGTATTAATAAGGTACGTTTAAAATGAATTGAATTTAAAGCTTTCATATGGGGTTTTTTTTATTTTCTTTAAAGGACATATTCTATCCACAAAAAGTTGGCCGGGATAGCATGCTTGATAAAAAACAACCGTGGCAACCGGTCAATAATTTCATAAACTGATTTTTTCACCGGTTTCAAGCCCAATCTGGTTTAATAAATCCAGAAATGTAAATATATTGAATTTTTATTAAATTTGGATTTATTTGGCTATAATATTTAAATAAAAAATACCAATGGAAACGAATGGCTATGAGTACCAGGTTTACCGGAATTTTTCAGTTCAACACTACAGTGCGCTGCTCGTTTTTACAATTATTGTTATTTGGCTAATTATCAAGGGACCAAAACTTGATACGGTCTGGCGAATCAGGATCTTTAAGATACTCTCGTTGATACCATTATTCGCATTATTATTACGATTGATTTTGGATCATTTCAGCAGAGGCTTGAATGTTCAGGATGACTTACCCTTACATTTATGCAGAATACTTGCAGTTATGGCTCCGCTAATGGTATATTTAAACAGCAGCAAAATCATAAAAATTTACATATACATCGCTTTGGCAGGCACCCTGAATGCGATGATAACAGCTGATCCAGGATTTGGATTTCCACATTACGAATACTTTCTGTATTGGATATATCATGGAGGAATCATCCTGGTTGCCCTGTTTGCCTGGACAGTAATGAAGGTCCGGTTAAATATGGCTTCAGGTCTTCTGGCATTTCTGTCGATCAATGTGTATTTCGTTTTTGTACACCTGATCAATGTATGGCTTTCTTCCAATTATATGTACAGCCGACACAAACCCCCGGTGACTACCTTAATGGATCACCTGGGGGAATGGCCTGTTTATCTTTTCTGGCTGGAGGGTATAGCCCTTATATTACTGGCTGTGATATTTTTCCTTGAAAAACTGATTTTTGGAAAAGTTTTAAGGAAATAATAAAGACTGATTATTTTGTTATTGCACTAAATTTCCCAACGAAGGAAGCAGCGGTTTCCTGTGGAAGTCCAACCCATCTTTGAAGTTCCTTACCTTTTTTATCCAATATAACTGAAGTTGGGAATGATCTGGCTCCAAATCTTTCTGCCAGTGCATAGTTCTTTTTTTTCTGTGCTTCACTGAGTTGGTTTTCGGGTCTTCTTGGAAAGTCTGCCATAACCAAAACCAATTCTTTTTCAGCATATTTGATAAAAACCTGAGAAGAATAGATCTCTGCCTTGATCCTTTTACACGGAGGACACCAGTCAGAGCCTGTGAAAAATAAAAGTACATGTTTATTCTCTTTATTTGCCTGAGCTAATCCCTGGTCCAGATCCGTCAACCATTTTTGTGAATAACCGGTGGTCAATCCAAAAACCAGTAACGCAGCCATAAATAATAATCTCTTTAACGTCATAATGTTAGATTTGAATTTTTGTGATGAATTAATAATTTTTTACAATAAAAGTTACGAAGTCTCGATACAATATAATTTGCTAAAAACGTTGTTTCAAATATAATGTTTCAAAAATGACTCAAATTTTTGTTAATAATTTGATAAAAGAAGGCAAATATTGACTTTAAAATCAATTTTACAAAAAATGAGCTCAAATTATTTTTGAAAAAATTGTGACTGATACAGGATCAATTTTTAATGATCTAATGATCTGATGATCTAATGATCTAATGATCTAATGTTCTGATGTTCTGATGATCTAGTGTTCTGATGCTACAATGTTCTGATGCTATAATGATCTGTTGATCTAATGTTCTGATGATCTAATGTTCTGATGCTATAATGTTCTGATGATCTAATGTTCTGATGCTACAATGATCTGATGCTACAATGTTCTGATGATCTAATGTAGTGATGCTATAATGTTCTGATGTATAATGTTCTGATGATCTTATGTTCTGATGCTATAATGATCTGATGCTACAATTAATAGATAATCAGATCATTAGATAATCAGATAATCAGATAATCAGATATTCATCCAACTACCCTTGTTTAGGCATTTCAGAAGGTCCCAGCATATTCACAGGATTGAGTATTTCGTCCAGTTTTTCCCTGGAAAGCAATTGGTGTTCCAGCACCAGATTATAAACGCTTTTACCGGATTCCAAAGCTTCCTTTGCCAACATGGTGGATGCCTCATAACCTATTACCGGATTCAACGCAGTGACAAGTCCGATGCTGTTATACACCATATTCCTGCACACTTCTTCATTGGCTGTGATGCCCAGGATGCATCTGTGGTTGAGGGTATTCATACCGTTTTTGAGCAATTCGATGTTTTCAAACAGTGAATGAACGATCACCGGTTCCATTACGTTCAGTTCCAGTTGGCCGGCTTCAGCTGCCATGGTAATGGTCAGGTCATTGCCGATCACCTTAAAAGCGATTTGATTCACCACTTCAGGAATTACGGGATTGACTTTACCCGGCATGATGGTACTTCCCGGCTGCATCGGTGGAAGGTTGATCTCGTTGAACCCTGCTCTTGGACCGGAAGAAAGCAGCCGAAGGTCATTGGATATTTTGGACAATTTTACAGCCAGTCTTTTCAAAGCAGAAGAATACATGATAAATGCACCGGTATCCTGAGTCGCTTCCACAAGATTTTTAGCCAGCACCACCGGAAAACCAGATATTTCTGCCAGATGTCCAGTAACTATCCGGCTATACCTTGGATCGGCATTAATACCGGTTCCGATCGCAGTTCCACCCATATTGATCTCAAGAAACAGCGATACGTTATGATTGAGCCTGTCAATTTCTTCTGATAACATCACTGCGTATGCTTCAAACTCCTGTCCCAAAGTCATCGGTACGGCATCCTGCAATTGTGTTCTGCCCATCTTGATCACATGGCTGAATTCATCTGCTTTTGCCTGAAAGGATTCGATCAGACTTTTGAGTTCCTCTATAACTTTAATATTGCTTTTAAGTAAAGCGATTTTGATGGAGGTCGGATAAGCGTCATTTGTAGATTGAGAAAGGTTAACGTGGTTGTTGGGATGACAATAGTTATATTCTCCCTTTTTGTATCCCATGATCTCCAGGGCGCGGTTGGCGATCACTTCGTTGGCATTCATATTGGTGGATGTGCCTGCACCTCCCTGAATGGTATCCACCACAAAATGGTTGTGAAATCGACCATTGGCAATCTCATCGCAAGCCTGAATGATGGCATCTGCGAGTTTTTTATCGAGCAAACCAAGATCAAAATTGGCTTTGGCCGCTGCCATTTTTACTTCTGCCAACGCAACTATAAAAAGCGGATACAGACTGAGTTCCTTTCCGGAAATACTGAAATTTTCGATAGCCCGGAGCGTTTGAATGCCATAATAATTATCATAAGGAACTTCCCTTTCTCCCAACAAGTCGTGCTCAGTTCTGGTACGTCCTGATACATATTGTGCAGCCTTACCGATCATCCATGCATTGGAATGGCTCATCCTTCTGGACATGACCCGGGCGATATTTGAGAAAACCTTCAGGGCGATGGAACCCTGTGTTTCAAAAAATGTTCTGTCCAGCAAAAAAACTTTTGTTGGGTTAACAGCTCTGGCAGAGGTGCTGTGAAGCGTTTCTTCTGTCAATGAACCTTCTCCGAGAAAATCATATTTGGTAAAATAACTCAGTTTTTGCCATTTATTTTGTCCCGTGTTTTTGATCAACTCCACTTCTCCTTCAAAGATCAGGTAGATTTTTTCTCTGAGCTTATTTTCCTCAAAAAGGTATTCACCCGGGTTATAAGAGTTAAGTTGTACTGCTTCTGCCACAAAAGACAATTCGGTTTTATCCAGTCTTTTAAAGAGTTCGATATGTTGGAGGAATTCGATGATCTGCTGTCTGTCCATCATGTATGCTAATTTTATGATTTGTATTTCAATTCAGTCTGTGGCGGATATTCATCCGGTTAAAACAGTTGCAAAGGTAGGGTTTTTCGAAGATTTAAGCTTATCTTAGTGCAAACCAAAAACTGAAATCATTAAATATCCAGCGGATTCATTATGATTTAGTATTTTTGAAAAATAATATATATTATGAGAACAATTCGAATAAATATACCCGATATAGTTGATTTAAAAGACTATGATCTGACAATGATCATTGCTGCAAAACTATATGAAGATGGAATTTTATCAGCAGGACAAGCAGCTGAGAGGACCGGATTGTCAAAAAGGGCCTTTATTGAGTTGTTGGGAAAGTATGGAGTTTCCGTATTCAGTCAATCATTGTCAGAACTGCATTCCGATATTTCTAATGCATAGAGTCGTTATTTCTGATACAAGCACCTTGATAATCTTCCAAAAGATTAAAATATTTGATCTTTTGAATCAGGTATATGGCGAAGTGTTTATCACACCTGAAATTGCTAATGAATATGGGGAAAAATTACCGGAGTGGGTAAGAATTCAAGCAGTTACTGATAAAAAATATCTTGATTTTCTGAGTACCCAGATTGATAGAGGTTAGGCAAGTGCTTTAACCTTAGCTTCAGAAATTGAAAAAGTACTTTTAATACTTGATGATCTGAAAGCCCGGAAATTGGCCACAAAATTGAATTTAAAGTTGACAGGAACGCTTGGTGTGATATACAAGGCGAAACAAATGGTGCTTATTCCCGGTATAAAACCCCTGATAAATAAATTATTGTTAACAGATTTCAGGGTTGCCGATCATATAGTTGAGGAAATTTTGAGAATGAGTGAAGAATAGCATTCGCAATCTTTAATGAACAACATAAGGACAATCCTGATCTTCGATCAAGTCAGCTCAAAATAATAATATCGTACCTTGTTTTAATGTATCAATATTTTGGAAAAATATAACCACATCATTTTCATCTTTTTTATGCTTTAAACCATTCCACATGCAATACCTTATAACTCTCCTGATCATAACTTTCTCAGCCTTTAGCGCTTATTCCCAAACCTCAACCATGCAGAAGGTGGACTACAGCATATTGGCAAGACTGGATACCAGCCAACAAAAAATCGATGCTCAAGCCACCGTTTTTTATCACAATAATGCTGCTGAAAATTTGACAGAGATCTGGTTCCATCTTTGGGCGAATGCTTACAGTTCAAAAAACACCAGCTTAGCCAGAGAACTGATCGAGGCACATGATCCTTCCATGTATTTCCTCAAACAAAAGGAATTGGGCGGATACTCGGACATCACTTTCCGGATGGGCGACCTGGAGTTGACTCCACACTATACTGATGACGAAAAACAAATCGTACGACTGACCCTGAATCGTCCGCTTCCTCCCGGCGCTATTGCCGAGATCAACATACATTACACCCTTAAAATACCCAAAAACATCCTGGGCTATGGTTATGATGGCGGTCAGTTTATTTTAGCCAACTGGTATCCAAAAATTGCTGCATATCGCGATGGAAAATGGGAAGTTCAGACACTCAATCGTCAAAACCTGTTCAGCGCTGACGCAGGAAAATACCATGTCACACTTGCTATACCGGAAAAATACACGGTTGTTTCCAGCGGAACTACTGTTCCGTTCCATGTGTCTGAAAACCTCGGCCCGGATCGTTCAAGTGAACAAAAGGGATATAAAATTGTCAGTTTTGCTCATCCCGGTACGAAAGATTTTGTGTGGATTGCAGGTACGGGATTTTACACTTTAAATATGGAATTAAATTTGCAAAACGGTGGCCTATATCAGATTGATATTTTGTATGACAATAGAGTTTATTGGGATAAAAAAGGTGAAGATATCAAAATATTTTTGGAGAAACTGTTGAGTGATATCAAAAGCAAAACGAGTCATTGTATTTCTGAAAATCTGGTGATTTTCGCCTCCCAAAAAGTTGAGCGGCCTATGGCTTTTACCAACCTAGTGACCACCGGTTTATTAGGAAAACATATCAATAACGGTTCAATTCAACAGCATCGGGAAATTTTAGCACAAAACATCCTGCTGATGGCCTTAAATAATTGCCTGAACGAAAATCCATTTGAAAAACCCTGGATGTATCTGGGTTTGAAAAGCTATTATTTTACCCGCTTTATGGATGAATACTATCCTTCAAGAGATGACAGATCCCTTGATTTCAAAACTATGAATAGTCGTATAATTTCGTATTTTCCTGGCTGCGAAATCTGTTTTAAATCTTCTATCTTAAGCCTAAACTCCTATCTGTGCCAAGAAGATTTAGAGGAATACTTAGTCAATCCAACAACTATCTATTTCAATTATCTTGAAAAAATCATGGGAAAAAAATTTTTTGACCAAGTTATGTTGGAATTCTTCAGTCAAAATCCTGAAGATATTGATTATCAGAAAAACCTGAGAAGCTATTTGGAAAAAAATAAGAACGAAAATCTGGATTGGTTTTTCGATGATTTGCTTGGCTCATCAATACCTTTTTCATATGAGATTCTGAAGATTCATGAAGATAGCACAATAAGTGTTGAAATCAACAATACAAAAAACTTTGCAATTCCTTACTTTTTAGGTTTAAAACAGAATGGAAAAATAGTCGACAGCTTGCTTGTTCAGGGGCATCAGGGAAAGAGAACCAGTTATTTTTCATCGCAAAATGCAAGCAAGGTATTTTTGGATCCTTTCAATTTACTCCCAGAAAATAAGCTTTTAAAGCAATCTGCTAATATTAATAAACCAAACAGAAAACCATTTATAATACAAAAACCATATGGTAATACACAAGAAAAAGTAACTTCAATAGGTTTCAATCCATTCATAGGATTCAATGTAAATGACGGGATAATGCCAGGAGTATTCATGACTAATTCTTCAAAAAATCTTGATGCACAGATCTCTCCAATGTTTGGATGGAAATCAAAAAAACTGACCGGTTTGATGTTACTGACTCATTATCTTGACTTACCCGAAGGACGGTTTGGAAGTGTTACCTTGGAAGCACAGAGTTTCCACAGAAGGTGGAGTAACGATATTCCTATTCGATATTACAGTTTCAGGCCGTCCTTTAATTATTCTTTGGGAGATAGACTTTCCTGTGATCATGATAAAATAATTCAGGTTAAATTTAACATAATTGGTGATCAGGATTATGGTTTTGAAGGAATCAAAGATTATCAAAGATATATAACAAATATTACTTTCTGGGACATTAAACAAAATATCATTAATCCACATAGTTACTCCATCGGACTTGAATACCAGTATTATAATTTATATGAAAAAAGACAGTACCTGATGGTTCATACCCGCTTAAAAACCAGCTATATGTACAAAAAAGACAAGTATATCCATGCTCGTTTATATGGTGCAACTTATTTATTCAACAGTCATTATAACAGTACCAATACCTTACCTGGCACATTGAGTCTGATCGGTTATAATATGAATGATTATGCTTATGATTTTTTGACCTTTTTTGACCGTTCAGCTCAGGATGGATTCTGGTCCAGGCAGATCAGCATGCATACCGGCGGCTTCAAGACCGCCATCAGCAATGCTTACGGGGTCGGACAAAGCAATCGTTTTGTGGCATCGGTCAACCTGAAAATGGATCTGCCGTTTGGCACATTTATCAAACCGTTTTTTGATTTCGGGGTTTATGGCTATCTGCCAACTGTTTCGGAAGGGTACTCAACCAAAACGCTCTATTCGGCAGGTTTGATCTTTTCGATTTTTAAGGATAATTTTGAGATATATCTCCCGCTGATCAATTCCAAAGAGATCGAGGACAAATACAGGGAAACATATGAAAAACCATTCTGGGGCAAATTCAGTTTTTCCTTTGTGGACTTTAACCTAATTTTTTAGGGTAAGTAAACGTCACTTTTTAAAAATAAAATACACTGCCAGTATTAAAAACACAAAGCCGATCAGGTGATTCATCCGGAAGCTTTCATTTTTGAAAAAAAGCTCAGTAAACAGGGTAAAAACGGTCAATGTGATCACTTCCTGTATTACTTTCAGTTGCCACAGGTTGAATGAACCGCCATTTTCAGCATAGCCCATCCTGTTGGCCGGCACCTGGAAAATATATTCAAAAAATGCGATGCCCCAACTGATCAGAATGATGCTCATCAATCCCAGGCTGCTGAACCAGTTCATCTCTTTGAATTTCAGATGCCCGTACCAGGCAAATGTCATAAAGGTATTGGACAATATCAAAAGCAATATAGTCAAAAGACTGTTGTTCATACGTTCAGTTTAAAAAAGTGCAAAAATAGATTTTTTGGAAGAATGGGATAGTTAGTTTTTCAGGTCAATTTAATTCCGGGCATCCTTGGGGTTCATTTTAAGGGTGTATCCCATTCTTACATTTTCTTTCTATTTTTCAGATTTTTTTTGTTCGAACCTGTCACGATCAAGTGCAACGATCATTGGGAATGATAAATAAAACATCACGGAGTATTCCGGAAATTTGAAGTCAAATTCATGTGGATAGTTCCTCTAATTTTTGGCTCTATGTTGAATTGTGTGGATTTTTATTTAATATGATCAACAAGGGCCTTTGATTCGATGATTTTTTGATTACTTTAAAGTAAATTGATTTT
>Ga0209573_1004263_pt1 | contig 14345 bp, 13 predicted proteins | sample TNRBio252014_DNA_FD_185870 | JGI IMG/M metagenome (GOLD analysis project Ga0209573, IMG submission 185870) | Wastewater treatment Type I Accumulibacter community from EBPR Bioreactor in Madison, WI, USA - TNR Reactor_6/25/2014_ DNA (SPAdes)... | ecosystem: Engineered > Bioreactor > EBPR >...
TAGACTTTCCAGCCCTTCGGCTTGCAGGCGGGCCACGTCCGCCGGCTGACGCGCCGTGGCGAACACCCGCCAGCCGCGCGCCTTCAGGCCACGGGCGACGCGCTGCCCGATGCCCGAGGAACAACCCGTGATCAGAATGGTTTTGTCGCTCATCACCGTCCCGCAACGTTCATCAAACGATTTAATTTCATACCAAGTTCTTCTACTTCAACATGTTGAATCAAAGTAGCGCCACACCCGTTCCGCACTGCAATAAAAATGACATGTAGATGAAATATAAAGGCCGCCATGCTGTAGTAATTTCAGCTTAGGGTTGTTGCTCGATCCTTAAGGAGGAGGTGAAATCTAACACTTTACCGATTTATAACAAAGAGTTGTCGGAGGTTTTTCATGATCAGGCAGAAACTCGCTCTCGCCGTGGCGGCGACTTTCATTCTGGCTGGCGCGGCTCACGCCCAGTCCGCCCGCGACTATATCAGCATCGTGGGCTCATCCACGGTCTATCCGTTCACCACGGCCGTGGCCGAGCAGTTCGGCAAGGCCAGCGCCAGCTTCAAGACGCCGAAGGTCGAATCCACCGGCACCGGCGGCGGTTTCAAGCTGTTCTGCGCCGGCGTGGGCGTCCAGCACCCCGACGTCAGCAACGCCTCCCGGGCGATCAAAAAGTCCGAGGTCGAAACCTGCGCCAAGAATGGCGTCAAGGACATCGTCGAGATCAACATCGGCTTCGATGGCATCGTGGTCGCCACCTCCAAAAAATCCAAGCCGATGGCGCTGACCATCAAGGACCTTTGGCTGGCGCTGGCCAAGGAGATTCCAGACCCCGCCACCGGCAAGCTGGTGACCAATACGCTCAAAACCTGGAGGGACATCAACCCCACCCTGCCCGCCAACAAGATCGAGGTCCTCGGCCCGCCGCCGACCTCCGGCACCCGCGACGCCTTCGTCGAACTGGTCATGGATCACGGCTGCAAGGAATTCCCGGCGATCAAGGAACTGGAAAAGGCCGACGAGAAGAAGGCCAAGGCGGCTTGCCAGACGATCCGCGAGGACGGCGCCTTCATCGAAGCGGGCGAGAACGATAATCTGATCGTGCAGAAGCTGGCCGCCAACCCCAACGCGCTGGGCATCTTCGGCTACAGCTTCCTGGAAGAGAACCTCGACAAGATTCAGGCCGAGACCATCAACGGCGTCGCGCCGACCTTCGAAAACATTGCCGACGGCAAATATCCGGTATCAAGGCCACTGTTCGTCTACGTCAAGAAAGCGCACGTCGGCGTGATCCCCGGCATCCAGGAGTTTATCGCCGAGTTCACCAGCGAGAAGGCGGTGGGCGAGGAAGGCTATCTCGGCAAGAAAGGACTGATTCCGCTGCCGGACGCCAAGCGCAAGCAGGTCGCGGCCGACGCCAAAAACCTCAAGACCCTGGCCCCGTAACGGGATCTTCCCCGGGAACGTCACCGGCGAGCTGAAATCCATTTCAGTCGCGGGTGACGTTTTCGTTTTCTGGCGATGAAACCATGCAGTCTTTCCTGCTGCTCGCGCTGATCCTGCTGAGCATCGGCGGCTACACTCTGGGCCGCAAACGCGCGGTCGCGGTCGCCGGGGGCCACATCCGCAACCTGCACTCCCTGCCCAGCTTCTACGGTTCCTACGCAGCGCTGTGGTGCGGCTTGCCGGCGCTGATCGTGTTCGCGGTCTGGGCCACCCTGCAACCGGGCATCATCATCGATCTGGTGGTGGCCGGCCTGCCGCCGGAACTGCGCGATCTGCCGCCGGACCGCCTGAACCTGCTGGTCAACGACCTCAAGAACCTGGTCAGCGGCAACATCGTCTCCAGCACGCCCGACCCGGCCATGCTGGCAGCCGCCGACCGTTACCGGAACTTGCAAGTCATCGGCAACGCCTCGCTCTGGGTGGTCGTCATGACGCTCGCCATCGCCGGCGTGGCCTATGCCTGGCGGGCGATTTCGCCGACGCTGCGCGCCCGCAACCGGGTCGAGCGGGTGGTCGATCTGTTTCTGATCGCCAGCTCGACCGTGGCCATCTTCACCACCGTGGGCATCGTGTTGTCGGTCGTGTTCGAATCCATCCTGTTTTTCCGCCAAGTTCCCATCACCGAATTCCTGTTCGGTCTGCAATGGAGCCCACAAACCGCGCTGCGCGCCGATCAGGTCGGCTCCTCCGGCGCCTTTGGTTCCGTACCGCTGTTCGCCGGCACCCTGCTGATTTCCGGCATCGCCATGGTAGTGGCGGTCCCCATCGGCCTGATGTCGGCGCTGTTCCTGTCCGAGTACGCCACGCCCAAGTTCCGCGCCGTCGCCAAGCCCGCACTGGAAATCCTGGCCGGCATCCCGACCGTGGTCTACGGTTTCTTCGCCGCGCTGACCGTGGCGCCGTTGATCCGCGAGATCGGCGCGGCCATGGGCCTGCACGTCGCCTCGGAAAGCGCCCTAGCCGCCGGGTTGGTCATGGGCATCATGATCATTCCCTTCGTTTCCTCGCTGTCCGACGACGTCATCAACGCGGTGCCGCAGTCGATGCGCGACGGCTCCTATGCGCTGGGCGCCACCAAATCGGAAACCATCCAGCGGGTGTTGCTGCCCGCCGCTCTGCCCGGCATCGTCGGCAGCATCCTGTTGGCCGTGTCCCGCGCCATCGGCGAAACCATGATCGTGGTGATGGCCGCCGGCCTGTCGGCCAACCTGACCGCCAATCCGCTGGAGGCGGTCACCACGGTCACGGTGCAAATCGTCACCCTGCTGACCGGCGACCAGGAATTCGACAGCCCCAAAACCCTGGCCGCCTTCGCTCTCGGCCTGATGCTGTTCGTGGTCACGCTGATCCTCAACATCATTGCCTTGCACGTGGTGCGCAAGTATCGGGAGCAATATGAATAAGCCAACGCCCGCCGCCGGCGCGCCGGCTCCCCTGAACCGGGACATCAAGACGATCGTGAACGCCGGCCTGAAACGTCGCCACGCCGCCGAACGCCGCTTTCGCTGGTACGGCCTGATCGCCATCAGTCTCGGGCTGGCGTTCGTGGTGCTGATGTTCGCCAACATCATCGGCAAGGGCTATCCCGCCTTCTGGCAGACCTACATCCAGGTCCCCATCCAATTCGATGCCGCCGTGCTCGACCCGGACGGCAAGCGCGATCCGCAAACGCTGGCCAATGCCGATTACGCCGCCCTGGTGCGCGCTGGGATGCGCCAACTGTTCCCCAACGCGCAGGGCCGCCTGGAGTTGCGCGCGCTCTACGGTCTGGTCAGTTCCGACGCGGCGCACGAACTACACCGCCGGGTGCTGCAGACCCCCGCCCTGATCGGCGCCGAACAGGAACTTTGGCTGCTGGCCAGCGCCAACGTGGATACCCTGGTCAAGGGCAACATCGACCGCGCGCTCGATGAATCGGAACGGCCGATCAAGGACAACCAGATCGAATGGGTGAACAAGCTGCAAGCCGCCGGCAAGATCGAGAAGCAATTCAACGCCATCCTGTTCAGCAACGGCGATTCGCGCGAGCCGGAACAGGCCGGCATTCGCGGCGCGCTGATGGGGTCGTTCTACACCCTGCTGGTCACCTTCCTGCTGTCGTTCCCGATTGGCGCGGCGACGGCGGTCTATCTGGAGGAATTCGCCCCCAAGAATCGCTGGACCGATCTGATCGAGGTTAACATCAACAATCTGGCGGCGGTGCCGTCCATCGTATTCGGTCTGCTGGGGCTGGCGGTGTTCATCAATTTCTTCGGCCTGCCCCGCTCCGCGCCGCTGGTCGGCGGGCTGGTGCTGAGTCTGATGACGCTGCCGGTCATCATCATCGCCGGCCGCGCCGCCCTGACCTCGGTGCCGCCGTCCATCCGCGAGGCGGCGCTGGGCATGGGCGCGTCCAAGCTGCAAATGGTGGGACATCACGTGCTGCCGCTGGCCATGCCGGGCATGTTGACCGGCTCGATCATCGGCATGGCCCGCGCCCTGGGCGAATCGGCGCCGCTGCTGATGATCGGCATGGTCGCCTTCATCGTGGACGTGCCCAAGAGCTTCATGGACCCCTCCACGGTGCTGCCGGTGCAAATCTACCTCTGGTCCGACCTGCCGGAACGGGCGTTCGTGGAACGGACCTCGGCCGCGATCATGGTGCTGCTGGCCTTCATGATTCTGATGAACGGCCTGGCCATCCTGCTGCGCAAGCGCTTCGAGCGGCGTTGGTAAGCGCTCCGACCGACTCGCTGCCCAACCTCATCAACCAAGGACTACCGCCCTCATGAGCACGACCGCCATCGAAACCAAGGTCGCCCTGGACCAGGCGCTCAACCTCGACACCGCGCCCCGCAAACAGTCCAGCGTCGAAGTGACCGACTACAACAACCGGCAAACCGTCGGCAAGATCACGGTGGACAACCCGAAAATGGTCTGCCGCGGCGTCAACGTCTACTACGGCGAAAAGCACGCGATCAAGAACGTGGGCCTCGACATCGGCGCCAACGAAGTCATCGCCTTCATCGGCCCATCCGGCTGCGGCAAGTCCACCTTCCTGCGCTGCCTGAACCGGATGAACGACACCATCCCCATCTGCCGCGTCACCGGGCAGATCAGGCTGGACAGCGACGACATTTACGACAAAAGCATCGACGTGGTGCAACTGCGCGCCCGGGTCGGCATGGTGTTTCAGAAACCCAATCCATTCCCCAAATCCATCTACGAAAACGTCGCCTACGGGCCGCGTATTCACGGCATGGTGAACGACAAGGCCGAACTCGACGACTTGGTGCGCGCCAGCCTGGAACGGGCCGGTCTAATCAAGGAAGTCGACAAGCGCATGGGCGAGCCGGGCACCAGTCTTTCGGGCGGCCAGCAACAGCGGCTGTGCATCGCTCGCGCGATTGCGGTGAACCCCGAGGTGATCCTGATGGACGAACCCTGCTCGGCGCTCGACCCCATTGCCACCGCCAAGATCGAGGAACTGATCGACGAGTTGCGGGAGAACTACACCATCATCATCGTCACCCACTCGATGCAACAGGCCGCCCGCGTCTCCCAGCGCACCGCCTATTTCCATCTGGGCGATTTGATCGAAGTCGGCGATACCGACCAGATTTTCACCAATCCTAAGCACAAGCTGACCGAGGATTACATCACCGGCCGCTTCGGCTGATCCCGCCCCCCCACTTCGATCCGATGGGAGTACCCCGCCATGGCCATCAGTCAAGACGCCCACACCGTCAAGCAGTTCGATGTATTACTCGCCAACCTACGCAACCTGGTGCTGGAAATGGGCGGTTTGGTCGAGGAACAGATCAAGCACGCCATCCAGGCGCTGGACGACGAAGACCTGATCGCCGCCCGCGAGGTGATCTCGCGCGACCAGATCATCAACGGCCTGCAAGTCAAGGCCGACGAGGATTGCGTGAGCATCATCGCCCTGCGCCAACCGCTCGGCAGCGACCTGCGGTTGATCATGTCGCTGTCCAAGATCGTCACTGACTTGGAGCGGATCGGCGACGAGGCCGAAAAAATCGCCCGCATGACCGTCAAGACCTACGATGGGGTCAGCAGCCCGCCGAGCGCCAAGCTGCTGCGGGACGTCGTGCCGATGGCCCGGCTGGCGCAGGACATGCTGCACGGCTGCCTCGACGCCCTGGCCCGGCTGGACGTGGAAAAAGCGGTGGAAGTCGCCCAGGGCGACGACGAACTGGATCAGGAATTCCAGTCGGCGCTGCGGCGGCTGATCACCTACATGATGGAAGACCCGCGCACCATCGGCCAAGCCATCAACGTGATCTTCATCGTCAAAGCGCTGGAGCGCATCGGCGACCATTCCAAGAACATCGCCGAGTACATCATCTATCTGGTCAAGGGCAAGGACGTGCGTCACGTCAGCATGGACGTGCTGGTGCAGGACGCGCTGGAGGAATAACCCGATCTTTTCGCGGCGGCTCGCCGCCGCGCGCTTTTATCCGCCGCGACCGTGCTGCCGCAGCCAGACTGCATGTTTCTGGCGGATATCGTCGAGCACTTCCAGGTCGATCCGGTCATCGTCACGAATACGCTCGTCGTAATTCTCCCACCCCATGAAATCGCGCAGCGCCCGCAGTAACTCCTCGTCGCAAACGCCGCTGGCAACGCCCTTGTAAAAGCTGCGCGCATGGAGGATTTGCTGCAATTCGTTGGCGATGGCGGTATCAATCTCCACCAGTTGGTCGGGATCGCTGCGAAAATAGGTCAGCCGGTGAATGGCGTATAACCGTTCCAGTTCGACAATCGGCGTGGGATGGTCGTAGACCGAGATGTCCACGTAGCGGTCGTCGAAGCCGCCGTAACCGCCGCCAGCCCGCGCGACTTTCAGCGCCGCCGACTGCTGGCCGCGCCGGTCACCGCCGGCAGCCTGCCCGGCCTGCAAGGCGGCCATCAACCGCACCGCCAGCGGTCCCGGCGTGGTCTCGAACGTCCGCACCATCGCCTCCACCACGCGCGGCCCGGCCAGAGTATTGCCCTGCGCCGCGCAACAGGTTCCCTGCCAACTGCCCGCCCAGTCGAAACAGTTCGCGCCGGTGAAGCTGGCGGCGCGGCCCCGGGCGTCAATGATGCCGAGTTGGCGATCATCGCGCTGCGCGTCGTTGCCGGTCAGAATCGCCACCGCCTGGTCGGGCGACGCGCCGTTTTCAAGCAGGGCCAGTCCGCGCGGGCCATAGCTGGTGTTGCAATAGGACTGGGTCGCCACCGCCCCGACCCCCGCTTGGGCGAACGGGATGGAAACGCCGACGTTGGGGAACTTGGACTGTACGGCCACGCCCAGATCGCCGTTGGCGGGATCGAAGGCGACGATGGAAAAGGTCATGGTGGTTGCTCAGTTGCGGTTTAGCTGAATTCGGCGGCTGGATGCACTGTCAGGTCATCCCGTCGCCGCACGCCGGACATTCGGGCCAGCGTCGGACTTTCATGATCCGCCATTCCATGCGCGCGGCGTCCAGCAGCAGCAGCCGGCCGTCGAGCGTCTGGCCCAGCCCGGTCAGCACCTTGATCGCCTCCACCGCCTGCAAGCTGCCGATCACGCCGACTACAGGGGCGAGCACGCCGGTTTGCGCGCAGGTTTCGGGGATCATCCCGGCATCGCGGTACAGGCAGCGGTAACAGGCGCCCTCCCCTCCCGGTCGCCAGACCAGCACCTGCCCTTCCAGCCGAATCGCCGCGCCCGTGACCAGCGGCGTCCCTGCTTGCACGCAGGCAACATTGATCGCCAGTCGGGTCGGCAGGTTGTCGCAGGCGTCCACCACCACGTCGGCCTGTCGAACCTGTTCCCGCAATTCCGCTTCGTCCAGCGCCCTGGCAATAGTGATTATCTCGACCAGCGAATTGAGCGCCAACAGCGTGTCGCGGGCTGATTCGACCTTGGGCCGGCGGATGTCCGCCGTGCGATGGATGATCTGCCGTTGCAGGTTGGAGAGATCCACGGTGTCGAAATCCACCAGCGTCAGCCGCCCCACGCCCGCTGCCGCCAGATACATCGCTGCCGCCGACCCCAGTCCCCCCAGCCCGATGATGAGCGTATGGGATTGGCGCAGCCGCTCCTGGCCCTCGATGTCGAAGTCCGGCAGCAGAATTTGCCGGCTGTAGCGCAACAGTTCGTCGTCGGTCATGGTGGTTTCAGTCGTGGCGGATAGCGGTTGCACCCTATCGGATTGTAGTAGGCGGGAGAACAAGGAATTGCAGAAGATCAGTCGCTGCGCCAGGGAAAAGCGTCGTTATGCCGACAAACTGATCAAAGTCTGGCAGCGCGACGGTCAGGAAACCTGGGTATTGGTGCATGTCGAAATCCAGGCCAGCTATGAAAAGGATTTTCCCGAACGGATATTCGTCTACTACTACCGCCTGTTTGACCGCTACCGCCTGCCATTGGTCAGCTTGGTCGTGCTGGCCGACGACCGGCCCCAGTGGCGACCCGATCACTACGGGCGTGAGTTGTGGGGCTGTAAGCTTGAGTTGTGCTTCCCGGTAGTCAAACCGCTGGACTTTCAAGAGCGGCTGGCGGAACCGGAAGCCGACCCCAATCCCTTTGCCCTGGCTACAGCAGCGCATCTACTCGCACAGGCAACCCGGCAGAATCCGCAACAACGACTTGCGCACAAGCTGGCACTGACCCGGCGATTGTACCAGCGGGTTCACCTTGGGTCTGTCCAGTGAAGACAAGCGAGTGTCTGAACGAAAACCTGGGATGTAGGTTGGGCATAAGCGAAGCGTTGCCCAAACAGGATCAGGATGTTGGGCTTCGCAAGCTCAGCCCAACCTACTGGGTTTCGGGGTTTTCGGCCAGACACAAGCTATTGGCAGTGTCGCACACGTATGCGGCCACGGAACCGCACCGTGCTCAGGTACGCGTCATCTCGGCGCGCGAAGCCACCCGCAACGAACGCCGGCAGTACGAGACCGAACCACGGTAGACCCAGTCACCCGGTGAACCCCATGAGCAACCCGCCCGAACCCTACGATGACGACCTGCCCGCCGAAATCGATTTCTCCCAAGGCAGGCGCGGCCAGTTCTACCAGCCCCAGGCCCACCTGAATCTGCCAGTGTATCTGGAAGCCGAGGTGGAGACCTATCTGGCTGCCCGCGCCAAGGCCAAGGGTGTCGACGTTGGCCAGCTCGTCAACGAGTTGTTGAAGAAGGATATCGAGTTGATGGAAGCTGCTCGGTAGCACGGGTCGAGGCGTGGCCTCAGCGGCGACGCGGGCGCTGGTGTCGGAAGTCCCCAAGGCCAGGCTGGCTTCCTCGGCCAGAATGACAGCGATGCAGCACTGGAAGTCACCCATGGTTCGTGCTTCGAAACAATGGGCGCCAGGATCGACGCGAGGTTAGGGAAAGTCGCGCGGATTATGGCGATTGCGACGGTTGCGGGGTGGAAATCGCTTGTAAAGCGTACAATAGAGTCCTATAATTGGACAATAGTCACTCGCACGGCTCTATTTTTGAGCATGGCAACGGGGGAAGGTGGTGAAAGCGCATGGTTTCCGTCTGCTCCATTACGGCCTATTCGGCTATTGCAATGATTGACCTGTTCTGGCTAACGAGGTGCGAAGATAGTGCGAAGCGCTGGCCAACTCACAGTTTTTGGAGCATTTACCAAATTGCTAGAAGAAGAAAATCATGTTCAGACTACGCAATACGATCAATTCAATTCTTGGGAATACTGTATTACTGTGTAATGAGTTAAGAAACCCGCATGTTCCCTCTTATAGCCTATCCAATTATGATCTATACATTGTTAAATAGCTAATCTCATGTTAGCTGTTATAAATCTATAGCACTCCTATGCAGGTTGTAGAAATTCCCCTCCTTGACCAAGGAGGGGTGGCGCGCAGCGCCGGGGTGGTTCGACCGTGGCGATTCCACAACTCAGATAGGAGCGCTATATGGTTATTAAATATATGTACTGAACTGAATTGGACAGACTATATCAGCCTGCCTGAGCGAAAATCCTGAGATAATCAATTGTGAGGCTTCAACTATGATCAAATTTCCCATCAAACTCGGCATCCTACTGCTTGCTGCTGTTTCCGCTGGCGTACTCTGGCAACAAGCACAACTATCCGTGCTCGCCTTAAGTCGCATCGATCCGCTGCCGGAAACCCGTATCATGATTGCGGAAGAACGCTATGCCGAAGCAGCCGATTATCTTGAGTTCTTTATGAGTTACGAGTACGTTAGCCAAAACCCCGAGGTCCAAGCGCTATACCGCGACATCTCGGACAAACGCGGGAGTTGGGAATATCAGGCCAGCAAACTCGCCGAGGGCCTACTAGCTGGCACCAGTGATGAAACAATCGGGGAATTAGCTGGCGTGGCAACCGATTTTCTGGTGATCGGTGATCTGCGCGATTTGGCCCAACAAGGTTACAATCTTGCCAAAGGCGAGGAAACCGACGCCGTAATAGCTGCGCTGGCGACGATCGGCGTGATTGCGTCAGGCGCGCAAATCGCTAGCGTTGCCGGTACCGCTGCAACTGCGGGCGCAGCCGCGCCAGCCGCAGTCGGAACTACGGCGGCAAAAAGTGGCCTCGTCGTGCTCAAAGCCGCCCGAAAGCTCGGAAAATTACCGTCCTGGCTTGGTAAGACCATTGTAGACTCGGTTAAAATCATTAAGGAAACAAAAAGCCTCGGTACGCTTACTGACATCCTTGGCAATGTCAACACGCTGGCCAAAACGCGCGGAGGTTTCAATTTGCTGAGTAAAGCTAACGATGCTGCATCACTTAAACGCATGGCTATTTTTGCCGAATCTTTCAGTTCGAAAAGCGCTACGCTCTACCGTATTGGCGGGAATTTAGTTGTCAATATTGCGCAAGAAGCCGGAAAGATTGGAAAAGACACGATTCAGCTAGCTGCGACTTTTGGCCAAGGTGGGTTACGCATTCTGGACAAAGTTGGCGCCATTAAATTCGTCAAATACTCCGCTCGTGCATCGAAGATGGCCTACAAGGGTGACATTTTCCATTTGCTTGCCCGGGCGTTGCTGATGGTACCGACTTGGGTTTTGTATATGACCGTCATGCTCGGCGGCATCATTTGGATACCTTGGCGTGGACTTTTCCGATTGAGTAAACGACTGAGAAGAAGCCAACTTCAAGGCTCAATATGGATTCCAGTTGGAACTTTCAATCCCCCCTATGTAAAGAGAGGCTATGATGAGCGAGAAACCGAAGATTGATGTTGAGGCGTTGGAGACGCTGGAGAAGAGCAAGAACGAAATCCTGGAACGGGTGGCGGCCAAACTGCGCCAACAGGTTGAAGCCCCACAATGTGGCGCTGCGCACAATTCCCACTCCTCGGGCAGCAGCGGTCGAACCCACAGTTCGACCACCAATAACCACTGATAGAGTGGACGGGGCATTCCCCATCCTACTGGCGCGGGGTGGCCGCAGGATGCTGCGACATCTTGACCAAGGCGGCTGGCTGGAACTTCACCTGCGCCCTCGGCGACAGGGCGAGAACCACCCCCTGACCAATGCCATGGTAGATCTGTTTGCCGATCCCGACGCGGTCGAGGGGGCATTTGCCGCCTTCCTCTACGCCCGGCGTATACTCGGCCCCCGGGTCGAAACATGGGTTGTCGATGTTGGATCGGCGCCTTGTGACTGGCCACTGGTGGCGTGCGGGGTCACGGGGGATTCGTTCTCGCTGGCCCTGCTGTTTCAACTGGTCGCTCGATGCCACGATGCGATCTGGCCGGACGGTGTCTTCGTGACGGGCGCCGTGCGCCGTGCGCGGGGCTTCCGTTGCGTGGCGGTGGGACAGGCGGTGGCCAAGGGTCGCTGGCTGGCGTTGCACGGTTACCGGCGGTTGCTGCTGCCCCGGCGCAACTATCACCAACTGGGACGGGCGGGCCTCGACCGTGATCGCTGCGTGGCCCTGCCCCCCAATCTTGAGGAGTGCATCGCGTTGTGGAAGCGTTGCCTGACGTAGCCCCCTCACCGGTCGGGACGCCGCGCAGTCGCTGCCCGGCGCGGGTGCCGCTGGGTTGTGTTTTCTACCTGACCACGCGCTGCCAGCAGCGCTGCGCCCATTGCTGGCTCGAATGCCAGCCCGGCCAGGGCGTGGACATGGACCCGGCGATGTTTCGCGAGATCGTCCGGCGCGCCGCCGCCCAAGGTTTGCTACGGGTGGTGACGTTGACCGGCGGCGAACCCTTCATCGATCCCGACCATTTGCTGGAATGTATCCGCGAATTGCTGGCGGGGCATGGCGTCCTGGAAATCTTCATCCCCACCAACGGGCTGTGGGTGCTGGCGGACGATTACCGGGTCCTTGCCGAGGAGCTGGCGTTCATCGGCCAATTCGTGCCCTACGAACTGCGCATCGCCTGGTCGATGAACCGCTGGAACCTGAAACAGCTCGGGCGGAACGCCCGGCCGGTGGCGCAACGCTGGGGCGAGCTGGAGCGTCGCTTTCCGCAGGTATTCCGGCGGCGCACGCTGGACCGCGAAGATATGCTAATGCTTGGGCGGGCGGGGGCGAGCGGACTGGCCCGGCCAGGCGCGCACCTGGGCGCGCATTGCTGTTTCGACGACTGGGTGGACCCCAGCCTCGGGGCGGGATTCTATTCGGATTTCCTGGCCTTCTGGCCGGACGGCAGCGTCCGCGCTTGCTACATGGCCGGTCCCGTGATCGGGTCCTACCAGGAGGATTACCAAATGCTGCTGGACAAACGCGCGGCGTTTCTCTGGCAATTGCGCACCGAGTTGACGGGCTCACCGTTCGGCACCTTGCCGGGAACGGCCTGTAGCGACTGCGCGCGGAGGATCCCCGCCGATGCGTGACCCGGCGAACGAACAGAACGCGACGCCCATCACCCCGCTGGGCAGCCTGCTGGTCAAGGTGCACAGTCGCTGCAACCTGATGTGCGACTACTGCTACGAATACAATTGCGGCAACACCTCTTGGCGCAAGAAGCCCAAGGAGATGAGCGAGGCGGTCTACGAACAGATGCTGCTGCGGGTGCGCGAGCACTCCTTGCGGCACGGCGTGCGCGAACAGTTCTTCAGCCTGCACGGCGGCGAACCGTTGCTGCGGCGGCTGGACTTCTTCCGCTACGCGGTCGCCCGCGCCCGCGAGGTGCTTGGCCCCGAGATCACCGTCCAGTTCGGCACCCAGACTAACGCCACCCTCATGACCGCCGAGACGGTGGAGCTGTTCGCCGAACTGGGCATCGGGGTCGGCGTCAGCATTGACGGTCCCGAGCCCGTCCACAACAAGAACCGGGTCTACTCCAATGGTCGTCCCTCCTACCAGGACACGCTGGCCGGCCTGCAACACCTGCTCACCGAGCGCGGCCGCACGGTGTTCGGCGGGATTCTGGCGGTGATGGATGTCACCGAGGATCCCCTGCCGGTGTTCGAGCACCTGGCCGCCTTCGCGCCGCCGTCCATCGATTTTCTCGAACCGCATGGCAGTTGGGACGATTTGCCAGCGGGCAAGGCCACGCCGGAGGATACGCCCTACGGCGACTGGCTGATCCGCCTGTTCGATCACTGGTTTGACGGCAGCCGCCGCGCGGTGGCGATTCGCAAGTTCGAGGAACTCATCGAGCATCTGCTGGGCGGCGCGGGTTCGGTGGAGTCCTTCGGGCTGGAGCCGGTCTCGCTGCTGACCGTCGCCACCGACGGCGCCATCGAAATGGTGGATTGCATCAAGGCGTCGGGTCCCAACGCCGAAAACCTCGGTCTCAACGTGTTTGACCACGATTTCGATACGGCGCTGGCGCACCCGATGATGCGCCTGCGTCAGATCGGCATCGCCGCCCTGCCGCCGGTTTGCCAGTCCTGCGAGCTGGTGTGGGTGTGCGGCGGCGGCTACCTGCCGCACCGCTACGGGGCCGGCAACGGTTACCGCAATCCCACCATCTACTGCGCCGACTACCGGAAGCTGATTCCCCATATCCGGTCCCGGCTGGAACCGGTGTTGGATGCCCGGCCTCGCCCGCAACCGGCGGTTTGAGCAACTGACGGCGCGCTACCCGGCGAACAAGGTCCGCGAGATTCTGCTCGCCGCTGAAGGGTTGAAGGTGGCCCGAACCCTGGTGCCGGAGGAGGAGGCCGCTGATTTCGTCCGCGCCATGACCGCCCTGGGCCTGTACGTGGCGCTGTACCACCGCAAGTACGTCTGCCAGCCGGATGCCGGCAAGGGGGGCTGGATCAGCCGCCATGGACTGGAACTGGAACTGGAGGCGGCGCCAGCCGGGCTGCTGATGGTTTACCTGGCGGATAATCCCACGGCGGCCCTGCGGGCGATGGAGGCGGAGCACGCAAACGCCGACGCGGACTTCGGCGACTTGCTGGGCATACCGGCCTGCTGTTCGGCGTTCTATGCTGCGAGCATCGCCGCCGCCGAGCGGGAACAGAATGATTTCATTCTGCCCGTGCTGGACAACACCGGGCCACGCTGGCCCTACCGCCACGGCGCCAATATCGCGGTACAGTACTTCGATAGCGGCCTGCTCAGCTTCTACCCCTGTTCTTTCCACTGCGCGGCCGCCGCCCATGTGACCCTGGACAGCCACCGGGTGCTGGCGCATTACGACCGCGCCTGGGCAGACGGGCTGCTGGCGGCCCAGCATGACGCCATCCTCTACACCGAGTACGAGGGCATTTACCGTCTGCGGGGTGCCCGCTATCGGCGCGACACGCTGCACTACGATCCGGCCCGCGTGGAATCCACTCTCGATGGCGTACTCGGTCACCTGGTGAGGCAAGGGGATCGCCTGCGTTTGTTTGGCACGCATCATGCTTTAGTGATGCGCGGGCGGCGCATGGTGTGCGAAATTCAGTCACCCTACGCGGGGCTGCTGGTTTTC
>Ga0209573_1004264_pt1 | contig 14344 bp, 13 predicted proteins | sample TNRBio252014_DNA_FD_185870 | JGI IMG/M metagenome (GOLD analysis project Ga0209573, IMG submission 185870) | Wastewater treatment Type I Accumulibacter community from EBPR Bioreactor in Madison, WI, USA - TNR Reactor_6/25/2014_ DNA (SPAdes)... | ecosystem: Engineered > Bioreactor > EBPR >...
CGCTATCTCGAACGCGCCATCGCCGACCGGCGCGCCGGACTGCCCCTCGCGCCCCTGCCGCAGCCGGGGGGGTGAACGACTACGACAAATCTATCGTCATGACTGCTTTTACCGTGACTCTGCCGGTCAGTGGCAGGTGAAATACCTCCTTGTGCTGACGGGAACGCCAGATGGTGATGTGGTCTTCCGCCTGCTGACCAGCAAGGCGTATGGCAGCCCAGAATCCCCGCCCTGTTATCACGATAATCCTTATCCAGGTTTCTATCTAGGCTACTTGGGCGGCGAATTGACCGCGAAGAGCTGGCTTGACCTACGCCGGCAATCTGACTATGACGGCGTTCAATTTAGCAAAAAACATTTGCCGTGCGTTACCACTCTTTCCAAAGAGATTCTGTGCCGTGCGCTCGATTGCGCAGCCAACGCCGATGACACCACCCGGCAACAGGAACGCCTGATCCGCGATCAACGCGCCGCGTTACGTTGCTTGTAACCAAGGACCCTACCATGCCGGAGCTTGATTTCAAGGGTAAGGAATTCGTTTACAACCATCATCTTGCCGTTCCGCACCGCCCGTTGATTCCTCACCCGGACAAATCCGTTCTCCCCTCGCCCTCTGGAAGAGGGGCTGGGGGTGAGGGCGCAAGACTGGACGGCAACCTGATCATTCACGGCGACAACCTGCACGCCTTGAAGTCGCTGTTGCCGATGTACGCTGGCAAGGTGGACTGCATTTTCATCGATCCGCCATACAACACCGGCAACGAAGGCTGGTGCTACAACGACAACGTCAACAGCCCAATGCTGCGGGAGTGGCTGGAAAAGACTGTTGGTAAGGAGAGGGAAACACTCAACCAGCATGATCGCTGATTGAGCATGATGTATCCGCGCTTGGCACTGTTGGAACAGCTTTTACGGGAAGATGGGGCGATTTCTAGCCAATGCACGCCTTGCTTCTTGCTCAAATCTAACCGCTTGAGAACAACGTGGCTCATCGCCGGCTGTGCAATTCGGCCATCCTTTCACGATCCTTGACAGATTATTCTGGTACTTGCTCACTTCCTTTTTCAAGCGCCCATCCTTGCGCCGCACGAGGCGATACGGTGTCCGTTGTACGAGTAATGCACCGGGTTCCTGGCGGCATTCGATAGGAGCATTGTCATCGGCCACGTCGGGATGTAACGCACAGAGCACCCATGCTTCCATATCCTGAGCGGGAATGCAAAGAACGGCATTTGAAGGCAAATTTCCGCCAAGCGATGCAGTCAGGTGATCCCGCACCCAATCACAAGCGCTTCCAGCCGGCGGACAAGGGCCATTGAACGCAGGCGTTTTGAAATCGGGATCAGTCGCCACATCGGCATCCATGTGGATGATGAGACAGTCCGCCTGTCTAAATGCCTCGTCACGTCCGGCTGGGCTTACAATGCGCTGTCCGGCGCACCAAGCTAGTACGCCTTTCCAGCCTTCGGACAGATTGCTGTCCAATCCTTCGGCATAAGCTGAAGATGGAGGCTGAATGCGGCTGACAGTAAACTCCTCCTCTCCCAGCCATTGTTCAACAAGGCCCTCAATGACAATTTGATCCGTTCGACCTTCAGTCACAAAGTAGATGCGCTTCATCAGATGTTCGTAGGCACGCCACCGAAAGTGCCCATAACCCACTGTTGGGACAGGGGAATACCTTGATCCGCCATATCGAGTAATTCTTTGCTCACTTCGACGCGGCGCACAACCGTTTTTCCTCGGTTGCTACGTTCCACGGTGAAGAGGCGGACAGCATCATTCCGCAAAGGCAGACCATCTAAAACCAAGGGATTGTGTGAAGTCAGGAGCAGTTGCCGATCCTGTCGGGCGATCATCCAGTCACACACCTTGCGAGTCAACGCCTTGGCCAAGCGCGGATTGAGGGCATGATCGAAGTTATCCACGGCCAGCACCGGAGGTGATTCACGATGATGCACCAGCACAGTTATAAACAGTACATACAGTACCCCCTCGCTGGCATCGTAACCGGAAAGATAATCTCTGCCGTCAGCCATGAAGCGGTCGCGGAAACGGAGAATTCGGGTCGGTTGTGGAATATTTTTTGACACGGGTACGGAATCGGGGCTGGTCGCTGCCAGAAAATCGGCCCAGTCAATCAAGTTCAGCAAAGATTCGTAAAGGTCACGCACCGTATAGTCATGATGAAGGAGGGGCAGACGGCCGAAAACACCATTGACCGCCTCTGCAAGGCGACCGCCACTGAGTCCAACAGGCTCGCGGCTTTGCGGATCCGTGTCGAGCCCACGCAATGTTGCCGTATCTGGAGCAAAAATCGCGAACTGGCGCAACTCCTTTAACAACCTGCCGGCAAGACTTTCTTCTGGTAGTTCTACCGCTTTCAGGGCAATGTAACCGATGGCGGGGTCGAGACGAAATTTCTTGGTCGCAGGGGAACGTCCGATAGATTCTTTCCCCGGCTCTTCTAACAGTTCCGTTTTAAATCTCCAAGAGGGTTCCGGTTTATCCAAGGGATTGAAAAGCCCTACAGAGTAGGATGCTCCTTCACTGTACGCTGTGAAACGAATTTCTTTAGGTTGCCTGCTGGATTTGAAACTGGATTTGTAGAGCACGGGAAGGCCGAGCCGGACGCCGCGCCGCGACAGTGCTTCGTCGTCCACCCGACCGTTAGCGGCCGCGCCAAGCACCCCGATGGCCTCCAGCAGGTTGCTTTTGCCGCTGCCATTGGCACCAATGAAAACATTGACGCGACCGAGATTGATGTCAACGTTTTCAAGGGATTTGAATGCTTCGACTTTGATTCGATTCAGCATAATGCTTTTTAGTTTAAACCAAATAAGGTGCTGGATGATGTTACTTTCTTCGATCTGGCCTTTCGTATTATTTATTATGGTATCCCTCAAGGAAGGTTGGGATTGCCCGTTTGCCTACGTGCTTTGCGCTCTGGCCGCCAGCGCCAATCTGTCGGCCATGACTCAACTGGTCGGCCGCATCCTGCGCCAGCCGCACGCCGAAAAGACCGGCATTCCCCTGCTCGACGAGTGCTACGTCATCACCCATCATGCCGATACGGCGCGCGTGGTGGAAGCCATCAAAGCTGGACTGGAAGAAGACAGGCTGGGCGACTTGGTCAAGGAAATCAAGATCGGTGACGATAACAATAACCGCTGGCCCGGCATCCGCGAAATCCCCCGGCGCGACCGGTTCGCCAAGACGGAAATCTACCTGCCGCAAGTGCTCTGCGTGGAAGGTGGCGCGGTCCGACCCCTCGATTACGAGCAAGACATTCTGTTCGAGTTGGACTGGTCGGCGGTCGCTCCCGCGCCGCTGGTAGCGATGATCCCCGACAACGCCCAGACCGCCGAACGGCAACTGCGCCGCATCCGGCTGACCGATTCGAGCCAGGAGCGCATCGTGGCCGAAGTCGCCGGCCGTAGCGAGGAAGCCCTGCGGTTCGATCCCGCCTATGCGGTGCGGATGGTGTCCGACCTCGTGCCGAATCCCTGGATCGCCCGCGAGATCGTCGGCCGCGTGCTGGCGGGTCTGACGGCGCGCGGTTTCGATGCCGACAAGCTGGGCGCTTTGGCTGGGCTGGTCATCGAGCAACTCCGCCAATGGCTGGACCGCGAACGCGACCGCATGGCCGAAGCCGTGTTCCGGGCGGCGGTGACCGCCGGGCGCATTCAGTTCCGGCTCCAAACCGACGGGCAAAACTGGCACATGCCATTCGAGGCCGAGACCCACGAGCCGGAAGGTGCCGAACAACTGGTCGGCAAGACCGGCGGACCGCTGGAAAAGAGTTTGTTCGCCCCGATCTACAAAGGCGATTTTTCCAATCAGGACGAGCGCAACATCGCGGTCTATCTCGACGGTGAAGCCGCGTTGACCTGGTGGCATCGCAATGTCGCCCGCCGGCAGTACGCCATTCAGGGTTGGCGGCGGAGCCAGATTTATCCCGACTTCATCTTCGCCCTGCAACGCGGCGCGGGCGCGGAGCGGCTGGTGGTGCTGGAAATGAAAGGCCCGCAGTTGGCCGGCAACCTGGACACCGAGTACAAGCAGGCCGTGTTGCAACTTCTGTCCGATCACTACGCCGTCGAACACGCGCCGCATGTGGGCGGGCTGGAACTGGTCGTCTCCGATGGAACCACGGTGCAATGCGACCTGGTTTTGATGCAGGACTGGAAAGTGAGGTTACCTAATGAATTTATTAGAAAATAATCTGATTAGGGCGCTGTTGGAAAGGAAAATTTGCTAATGATTTCGGTAAAATTTTGAGGTGGAGATGGGCGGCAGCGGCAGTGGACGACACTGGCATTTCGGCGCCAAGGACACGACGAACGATTACCGGGTGCTGGACGTGCGGCGCTGGCAACGGGATGGATACCTTGAACCGGGCCGCTGGTTCGGCTGGCAATGGACGCGCGCCGGCGAAACGGTGGCATCCATCCAGGTTCGGGCCGAGTCAGGCCGCGTGATCCTCAGCTACCGGCACCAGCAGCGCAGCGGCGGAGAGTGGAAGCGCGAGGACTATCCGGTCTATCTCGACCGAACGCCCTGCACCTACGGCGGCACGCGGGCCTGGTTCCGCTGCTCGGTCAGAGGATGCGGGCGACGGGTGGCAATCCTGTACGGCGGCGCGATCTTCGCCTGCCGGCACTGCTACCGGCTGGCTTATCCCAGCCAGCGGGAACCCCCCTATGATCGAGCGGCGCGGCGGGCCGACAAAATCCGGGCGCGGCTGGGCTGGGAGCCGGGCATTCTCAATGGCCCCGGCTGGCGCAAGCCCAAGGGGATGCACCAGCGCACCTACGAACGGCTTTCCGTCGAGGCCGAGGAATGGACGGCGCTATCGCTGGCCGGGATGATCCGGCGGTTTGGTGTCGGGCCAGAAGAGTGGTGAATCCGTTTCGCAAAATTGGGGATGGTTGGCATCATTCGGGGGGACAAGCACGAAATCTGTTCCCGGATTTGTTCCCATAATCGAGTGATGTTTTTAAACAACCAAGCAGGAAAGCGGTTTATCGTCGATTCGCTAGATTTTGTATTGATAGTGAGACTTCCAGCATAGTCTGAAATCTTCCATAAATATCCCACAACCCGGATTCAGCGTAGATCGGAAAACCCCGGCATCGCGAATCCGTTACCTGCGTTCCCCGCTCTGAGAAACCGGAATGCGTTGACACGCGAATCGTAGTCGAGTCCGTCAACGCCTTCACCACGCCGCCCATTCAGAACACAGTCGAAGAACTTCCTAACCGTGTCGTTGGTGTCCTCACCCCACAATTGATGGGTCTTTCCGACGTTATCGCCTTCCGTAAAATCAACGTATATCGCATTGGTCGCGTTTAGCGATCTTACGGTCCTGCCAAGCCGGTCCTTTTGGAAGTTTGCGTCCGACCACCCGAGAATTTTGTCGTTTTCATTGATTGTAATATAAATCCTTTTCCCGGCTTGTATATCCTCCACCCACTTTCTATGCCCTTCGTTGTCGCAATCCGCTTGGCAAAGAACAACATTAGTAAACATCCGAGTTTCTCCATCATACGTCGTACCTTGCACGTAATTCTGAAACAGGAAATTTCCCATGCTATACGTCATGAGATTGAGGGAAACATCGCATTCGAGCAACGCCTCCTTATTAAATGGCACCGACAAGTATGAGGCCAATTTTTCAAATGCATTATCCAGGGCGCCTGTAGATGCTTGGGCCACCCGTTTCACAGCCTTATATTCTTTTATTGGAACGCCGCCGGTATTGGATGGCCAGGAAAAAACAACAACCTCGATTTTGTATCGCTCCTGTAAAAGCCATCCTTGCTCGATGGTTTCCGCAAATGGTTTATTGTATCCATGAACGAAGAATAAGCAGTTCTTCTTGTCTTTCTTGCATTGATCCAGAACGGCTTTGAACTGTGTTTTACTAGGCAAATTATTGGTACGGAGCGTTTTAGGCTCTTGAACCAGTTCCAGTCTCCATTTTCCGTTTTCCTTGTAAGCGTTTGCCAGCCGAATTTCATTTGGTCCTTTACTATTGAACTGTTCACCAAAAGCGTTTTCGTTACCAAAACCACTTTTGGCAAATTCTGGATTCAAGTTGCGATTGCTGATAACGAGCATGATCCGTTCTCCTTGATAGGTTGGGAACTACCGACCGAACAAAACACCCCGCTCGAGGGGCGCCGCGTCACTTCGCGGCGCCCTTATCCAGCGGTTGTTAGGTAACCCGTCACTCTTGCCTGATCAATAATTCTCTATAAAGGTGCAACGACCCCTGCGAACTTGAGCAGATCGGTCATCTTAAACGTGTCCGCTGTGGCGCTTGGGAGCATCGGCGTCCAGCCCGGGTCCTGTTTTAGGTACGACATGGCATCACCTTGCAGCAGACCGATGAACACTTCGGCAACGATGCGACCGCCGACCGCGCCCAACTGCTTTCCTCCCTCTTTCACTTCTGCTTCGCGTAGCACGTAGAACCAAAGCGGTGTTCGGTTGTGAAGTTTGAGCGGCTTCAGATCGGCAAGATCAACCGCATCGAGTAGCGGTACGTTCATTGCCTTCGCCACGCTCTGGCCCGAAGGCAAGCTGAAAGTAAGGCTGCGGAGTAGGTTGCGTTGTGCAAGCGACTGCACGTCGCCCGGCGGGAAGCCTACAAGATCGAATAGCACAGTTGACAATTTGGTGTCGATCTTCTTGTTCGCCCGTACCCTACCGTCCCCGAAATCGAAGAAGGTTTGCCAGTCGATAAAGCGCGTTGGAGCGCGCTTTCCGCCGCGCAGATCGTTGGGATCGGGTCCATCAGGTAAGCTGTCGTTGAAGATCAGCTTAAAAACCTGTGAATTGATGTCCGCAGGTGTAGGCCCGAAGTTAGAGCGATACGACGGCCGCACCTGAGAGTGGCCGAAGCGATAGGCAGCCCCCGCAAACTCGACAGGGATGAACGGCTGGTTACGCCACTGGTAGAACTTGCGTCCATTGGTCAGGATGTCATCGACCATCGACTTGCCGACAGTCTTTTCCAGGAACTCATGCACGATGATCCACTGGTAATGCCAACGCACCAGGCGCTGTGCTTCGGCGAACACCTCGCCGGGATCTGAGAGTCCGAGTTCGGCCTTCGCATAATCCACCACGGCGTTATGAAATTTGAGCATCGACATGTGCAATTGTGAGACAATCAAATTCTCGTCATTACGCGGATCACCGATAATTGCAGTGTTTTGGCTGTTCCGCGGCAGATCAAAGCGTGCAAATCCATTTGCGGAAACCGCCGCCGCGCCGGGGATTTCTTCCACCAAAAACTTGATGCCATCGCCGCCTGCGCTCTGATCGTAAAGATGCGGAGAGGCACCGGGACCCGATCCATACAGGTTATCGAGTTCAAGCAGTGGGTTCCGAAAGTTCTGTATGGATTCCGGATCGGATTGCCGCTCCAGGCTTGAGGTCGGATCGAAAGTCATGTCGTGGTCGAGAAACTGACCCAGGAACGTCATCCCTGCCGTAAGCACCGGCTTACCAGCAGAATCAACATTGTCGGGATTGTTGACGCTCAATGCCGGGTTGGTAATCAAGTCGCGTGCCAGGTTGGGATTGGTAACGATATCCATATCGTCCTTCGCATCCATGATGCCACCTTTCTTACCTAGTTCCTTGAGTACTTTTCTCACCGTAGGTGTGTCGGTAGCAAATGGCGGCAAGGTTGGGAACATCCGCCCAAATTTGCCTTGTTCATAATAGGTGGATTTGGGCGGATTTTCACCACCCAGCGCATAGTGACCATGACGTGTCATTGTGTGTTCTCCCATTCAGTGATTTCACGGAAAAACGATTGCGGCGCTAAGAATGTAGTGCTCTTCTTGTCATTAGCGATGCGTGGGTGCATGAGCATTTTCAATGCCATAGCTCCGCTGGATGCAAATGTTGTTATCCGTGAAGGAGTTGTCGGCGCTGATTCATTTTTTGATCGCGGATGGTTCCCATTTGAAACGGGGAAATTTTGCGCGGTTCCAGTCTGGAACCAGCCCCTGTCGATCAAGGGGAGCCGCTCGCCGCGCCCGCCGATGGAATGGAGTCACGGCGCCCGCCTCCGCCGCCCCAGCGTCGAATGGTGCTTTGCCAGGGTCCAAGGTTGAGGAAGGGGCGAAGAGCGGAAGTCGGGTTAGCCGTGAAACGCCTCGGGGGAGGCCAAGTAGGCGATCTCCTCGGCAGTGCTGGCCCGGCCCAGGATCGCGTTGCGATGCGGGAACCGGCCGAAGCGGGCAACTAGGTCGCGGTGATGGCGAGCAAAGCGCAGGCCGTCTTCCAGACCGGGTTGCTGGTACAGCCGCACCGAGCGTTCCTGGTCGTCCAGCGTTTCGCTGTGCATGAACGGCAGGTACAGGAATTGCCGCTGGACCGGCGGCATGGCCTGATCGAAGCCGCGGGCGATGGCGCGATCCGCGACCGCACGGGCGGCGGCTTCGGTGGCGAAGCTTTCCGCCTGACCCCGGAACAGGTTCAGCGGGAATTGATCCAGGGCGATCACCAGCGCCAGCGCGCCCTCGGGCGTCGCCTCCCAGTCGGCCAACTGGCTGGCTGCCGCCGCCCGGTAGGTGGCCAGGAAACGCGTCCGTAACGCTTCATCAAAAGCCGGGGTGGCCGCGAACCACAACGGCCGGACGGTCTCCGCGAACCAGAACGCGAGAACCTCGGTGGGATCGGCAACGACGGGAAACGGTTTCATCGCGGATATCGCCTCGAACAGTCCGAAGGGATGAGAGCCGGCGCCGACTGGCGCATGTTTCGCCATGGGGTCGGTGGGCGGTGTTGGCAAGCCAGCGGGTGGCTACACTCTAGCAAAAGACCGGCCCGCCTTTGATCGACGATTCCAACTTGCCGACCTGCCCGATGATTCCCGCCGCGAGACGATGACCACGGGGCGCTTGCCGGCGATAACCGTATCTCCCAGGTCGAAAGTCAACCTCCACCGGAAACGGGCGCCGCCAAGTCTGGCTCACCGCTCCCGCAGTCGCGGCAGCAGTTCCACCAGATTGCAGGGCCGGGTGCGGGCGTCCAGTTGCACTTGCAGGATGCGGTCCCAGCCAGTGCGACAGGCGCCGGTCGAGCCGGGCAGACAGAAAATAAAAGTGGCGTTGGCCAGCCCGCCCAGCGCCCGCGATTGCAGGGTCGAGGCGCCGATCTCCTCCCAGGACAACATCCGGAACAATTCGCCGAAACCGGTGATCTCCTTATCCAGTAGCGGCCGAATGGCCTCGGGCGTGCTGTCGCGGCCCGTCATGCCGGTGCCGCCGGTGATCAGCACGATTTGCACCGCTGGATCGGCGATCCAGTTGGAGACGACCGCCCGGATGCAGTAGATATCGTCGGGAGCGATAGCCCGATCCGCCAGCCGGTGGCCCGCCGCCGTCAACCGCTCCACCAGGGTTTGGCCGGAGGCGTCATCCGCCAGGGTTCGGGTATCGGAAACGGTCAGCACCGCTATCGCCAGCGGCAGAAATTCACGTTCGCTTATTTCGTGGTCCATCCGGTTCGCTCCGGGTTCAAGCGGAAAAATTGGCCGATTCGGCTTGAAATGACGCGCGGCGGCCCTATTTGACAAGCAACATCCACATCATTCCAGGAGATTTGCACCATGACCCCGAGCCGCTACGAACCCTGGCAGCACATGCGCCACCTCCGCAAGGAACTGGACCGGCTGTTCGATCCCTACGCCGCCAGCGACGATCAATCCAGCGTCGCCACCTGCGACTGGATTCCGCCGGTGGACATCAAGGAAGAGAAAGATCGCTACGTGCTGCGCGCCGACATCCCTGGCGTCGATCCCAAGAATATCGAGATTATCGCCGAAAACGGCGTCCTGACCATCCGCGGCAACCGTCCGGGCGAGACGGGCGAAAACCGCGCGGGCTACAGCCGGGTCGAACGGCCCTGCGGTAGCTTCTACCGTCGCTTCAGCCTGCCCGATACCGCCGATCTGGAGCGGATCGCCGCCCGCGGCGCTCACGGCGTGCTGGAAATCAGCATTCCCAGGGCCACTCACACCCTGTCGCGGACCATCAAGGTCGAGGGCTAAATCGCTCCGCCGGCGGATCCAACCCGCCGGCCATTCCCGCAACCGCCCGGAACCGGCATGAAATACCAGGACTATTACCAAATCCTCGGCGTGAGCCGCGACGCCTCGGCGGAGGACATCAAAAAGACCTACCGCCGGTTGGCGCGCAAGTATCATCCCGATGTCAGCAAGGAAGCGCGTGCCGAGGAGCGTTTCAAGGAGGTCGCCGAGGCCTATGAGGTGCTGCGCGACCCCGAAAAGCGCGCCGCCTACGACCAGCTCGGCAACAACTGGCGGGCCGGCCAGGAGTTCCGGCCGCCGCCCGGCTGGCCGGGCGGTTCGGGCGGTCCGGGCGGTCCGGGCAGGCAACCGTTCGGCGGCGGTTTCGGCGGACGCGAGTTCAGCGATTTCTTCGAGTCGCTGTTCAGCAATCCGGGCGGTGGGGGCGGCCCCGGCTTTGGCGGGGGGCGCGGCTTCCAAACTCCCGGTCAGAGCCAGACCGTGGCGCTGGACATCACGCTGGAGGAAGCCTATCGCGGTGGCAACCGGTCCCTGCAATTGCAGTTGCCGGAGTGGGACGCCAGTGGCCGGACGAGCGCGCGGACCCGCACCCTGAACGTCAAGATTCCCGCTGGAGTGGCGACCGGCCAGAAGATCCGGCTGGCCGGTCAGGGCGGAGCTGGCGTCGGCGGCGGCCCCAGCGGCGATCTCTATCTGGAAGTGACGATCAAGCCGCACCCGCTCTACCAGTTACAAGGCCGCGATATCACCCTGGAAGTGCCGCTGGCCCCGTGGGAAGCGGCGCTCGGCTGCAAGATTGACGTGCCCACGCTCGGCGGACCGGTCACGCTCAGCATCCCGGCCAACGCCCGCAACGGCCAGCCATTGCGTTTGCGCGGGCGCGGCCTGCCTGGCCAGCCGCCCGGCGATCAGTTCGCGGTGCTGCGCATCGTCAATCCACCCGCCGAGACCGAGGCGGCGCGCGAACTGTTCCAGCGGATGGCGCGGGAACTGCCGTTCGACCCGCGCGCTCATTGGGGCCAGTGAGCGTCCATCGATCATCGCGTGGTCCCGAGGCGGAATCACGATTTCATCCGTTCCAGAGAGGCTCTTGCACGCTCATGACTATTCGACGCCCCGCGCTGCCGGCCGCCCTGCTGGCCTTGGGTTTGACCCTCGCCGTTCCATTTTCGGCCCTGGGCGCCCTGCCCGCTACCGTGGAGGGGCAGCCGTTGCCGACCCTGGCGCCGATGCTGGAGCGGGCGACCCCGGCCGTGGTTAATATCGCCACCGAAAGTCGGGTCGCGCTGCGCCGCAATCCGCTGCTGGATGATCCGGTCTTCCGCCACTTTTTCAATGTCCCCGACCAGCCGCGCGAGCGCAAGGCGCAAAGCGTCGGGTCTGGCGTGGTGGTGGACGCCCGCCGCGGCTACGTCATCACCAACCATCATGTAGTGGAAGGCGCTGACACCATCACGGTCACCCTGCGCGACGGTCGCAAGCTCGACGCCAAGGTGATCGGGTCCGATCCGCAAAGCGACGTAGCGGTGATCCAGATTCCCAGCAGCAATCTCACTGCCCTGCCCTTGGCCGATTCCGACAACCTGCGGGTGGGCGATTTCGTGGTGGCCATCGGCAACCCGTTCGGGCTGGGCCAGACCGTAACCTCGGGCATCGTCAGCGCGCTGGGTCGCACCGGGCTGGGCATTCAGGGCTACGAGGACTTCATTCAGACCGACGCTTCGATCAATCCCGGCAATTCCGGCGGGGCGCTGGTCAACCTGCGCGGCGAACTGGTCGGGATCAACACCGCCATCCTCGCGCCCAGCGGCGGCAACGTCGGCATCGGCTTTGCCATCCCGGCCAACATGGTGTCGCGGCTGATGAACCAGATCGTCTCTCACGGCTCGGTGCGGCGCGGCCAACTGGGCGTAGCGGTGCAGGACCTGACGCCGGAGTTGGCGCGGGCGTTCAATATTCCCGCCGATCGGGGCGCGGTCATCGCCCAGGTCAGCCCGCGTTCCGCCGCCGCCCGCGCCGGCCTGAAGGAAGGCGACGTGGTGCTGAGCATCAACGACCGCCCAATCCGCGACAGCGGCAGCCTGCGCAACGCCATCGGCCTGCTGGAAGTCGGCGAGGGGGCGCGGCTTGAAATCCTGCGCGATGGCAAACCGCTGACCCTGGACGCCAAGGTGGGCGAGTACGTGCCGGCCAAGGCCGAGGGCGACGCCATCAATCCGCGGCTGGCCGGCGTGACGTTTGAGGACATCGGACCGAATTCGCCGCTGAGCGGGCAGGTGCGCGGCGTGGTGGTGGCTAAACTGGCCTCCAGCAGTCCCGCCGCCCGGGCTGGCTTGCGGCGAAACGATGTGATCGTCGCCGTCAACCGCCAGCCCATCGCCAGCACCGACGAGCTGCGCCAGATCGCCGGCCAGAGCGATGGACTGATCCTGAATCTGCTGCGCGGGCAGGGCGAACTGCTGCTGATGCTGCGTTAGGACGATTCCCGCTGCCTGGCCAGCGTCCGGCGCATGAATTCCGGAGTGGCCAGCGCGGCGCGGTGAATTTTGGCTCGGCGATACCGCTCAATCCTCGGCGGGTAGCCGCAGCGCCTCGGCTAGAGCGTCCAAATCCATCGCGCTGGTTTGCACTCGCGCCAGCGCTTCCATGACCTGCTCGCGGGTAAGACCGAGCGTGAACATCGCCAGCGCCGGCAGCCGGTGGTTGGTTTCCTCGCCCAAGCCAATATGCTCCAGCAACCGGTTGGCGATCAGCACCAGATTGGAGTATTCGGCGTGGGGCTGGGTGCAATCCTCGCTGTGATGCCAGCGCACCGCCGCGATCACTTCCTGGGGCATGGACCAAGCCTGCATCAACCAGGCGCCGATATGCCAGTGTTCGACGCCTAGCACATAGCGTTCCACCGCGCTGGGCGGCAGGTGCCGATTGACCGCCAGAAAGCGGTTAAACAGGAAAAAGCGGGCCGGGAACAGGTGGCCCAGGGCCAGATAGCCGAAATCGTGCAACAGACCGCTCAAGTACGCCAGCCCCGGTTTGACGATGACCGTTTCGGGCAACAGTTTGACCAACTCGCCGACCAGGGCGGCGCAGTACACGCTGTGTCGCCAAAGGTGTTGCAGACCCACTGGACCATCGACCGGAACTTGAAAAGCCCGGCCTACACTGGATCCTAGCAGCAGGTTGAGGGTATTTTCGAGTCCCAAAACCCGCGTGATGGCGGTTTCCAGGGAATCAACCGGCCCTTGATGGCCATGCAGCGGGGAGCGCGCCCAATACACCACCGGGGCGGCCAAGCTGGGATTCTGCTCGATCACCTGGAGGACGTCGCGAACCGCGACGTCCGGGTTAGCGCGCAGTGCCAACAGATACTGCGCGATTTGCGGCATGACCGGCAGTTCGGTGATGGTTTCGATGTGTTCGCGCGCACGGGAGGAGGTATAGCGCTGGGTGAAACGGGTCAGATGATCGGGGGTGGGCGCCTGCTGGCCGATCAGGGAGTCCAGATCTTCCACCGGCGTCGCGAACTGTTCCCAGCGCGCCCGAGCGAGCAACGCACGAAAATCGGCGTTCCGCATGTGAACCAGCAGATTGCCGCTGCCGCTGTCGAAATAGATTCCATCCTCGTCGTCCATATCCAGGCTGTTATCAACCAGGGCGGGGATGCCGAAGACTTCCGGTAGGGGTGGATAAGATCTGACCGAACAACCGTGGTTTTGGAAGAAGCGAGCGGTTTCAGCGCCGTGAACCGGTTCAAGGTTGCACTGTGATAACTGGTAAAGCAGCGAAAAATCCAGAACATGGCTGCAAGGCAGAATGGCCATCATCAGGCCGGATTTCTCTTGCAGAAGGACGATGCGCGCCACTCGCCGGAGCGGGATCGCGAGACTTTCAGCGATCTGGATCAGAGATTCGCCGGATGGACAGGCGATCAGTCGGTAGGGTAAACCCCGCTGGTCCAGGTAGCTCCGAACGGCATCGGGCAGTTTCATTACGCGCCGACCTAAGATAGGGTTGCCTTGGAAGTCATTGCAAAATCATGGCTCTCGCTCGGTTTTGACGACGATCTTCGAACCGTTGCTGGCGAGCGGCCGGGGTGGTTGCGTTATTCGCGCCAGCGTCGTTCCGGGTGTGGGCTTGGCGTCCGGCTTAGCGTCCGGCTTAGCGTTCGCGGGCTTAGCGTTCGCGGGCTTAGCGTCCGGCTTAGCGTTCGCGGGCTTAGCGTCCGGCTTGGCGCTGGTGGGCTTGGCGCTGGTGGGCTTGGCGCCCGGC
>Ga0209573_1004266_pt1 | contig 14341 bp, 13 predicted proteins | sample TNRBio252014_DNA_FD_185870 | JGI IMG/M metagenome (GOLD analysis project Ga0209573, IMG submission 185870) | Wastewater treatment Type I Accumulibacter community from EBPR Bioreactor in Madison, WI, USA - TNR Reactor_6/25/2014_ DNA (SPAdes)... | ecosystem: Engineered > Bioreactor > EBPR >...
CTACGTGCTGTTCCCCGAAGGCAAGCCCTGGGTGCGCCACGCCGACTTCCGCGACGACGCCGAGGTCAACGCGCTCGGCACGCCGTCGGGCTTCATCGAGATCTTCAGCCGCAAGATCGACCGCTACGGCTACGCCGACTGCAAGGGCCACCCGGTGTGGATGGAAAAGACCGAGCGCTCGCACGGCGGCCCCGGCTCCGACCGCTTCCCGCTGTGGCTGCAGTCGGTGCACCCTGACAAGCGCCTGCACTCGCAGCTGTGCGAATCCGAACCGCTGCGCGAGACCTACGCCATCGCCGGCCGCGAGCCGGTGTTCCTCGGTCCCGAGGACGCCGCCGCACGTGGCATCCAGCACGGTGACCTGGTGCGGGTGTTCAACGACCGCGGCCAGCTGCTCGCCGGCGCGCACGTGTCGGACAACTTCCCGCGCGGCGTGGTGCGCATCCAGGAAGGCGCCTGGTACGGGCCGACCGGCCCGGAGATCGGCGCGCTCGACACCTACGGCGACCCCAACACGCTGACGCTCGACATCGGCACCTCCAGCCTGGCGCAAGCCACCAGCGCCAACACCTGCCTGGTGCAGATCGAGAAGTTCGTCGGCACCGCGCCGGCGGTGACGTCCTTCGGCGGCCCGATCGAGGTCGATCCGGAAGGGCGTGAGGTGAAGGCGTGATGGACAAGCATCCGCAAGACGGCGCGGCTGCCGCGCCCGAAGCGACGCCCCGGTCGGCTGCGGGGGCGCTGCCCGCGGCGGCTGCAGGAGCGCTGGCGGCAACGGCCGCGGGAGCACTCTCCGGGGCGGCGCCCGGCGCGACCGAGACCGCCGACGCCGCGGCCCTCTCCCCGGCTGAGTGGCAGTTCGCGAGCGCGCAGCGCGCCGGGCTGTACGGCTGGTTCGCCCGGCTGTACGCGCAGGAGGTCTCCGAGGAGATGTTCCGCAGCCACTTCACGGACGGGGGCTTCGCCCCCTTCGCGGGGCTGGCCGAGCTCGGTCTCGGCGCCGAAGTTCAGCGCCTTGACGCCGCCATCGCTGCCCTGCGTGCCGAGCAGCTCCCGCGCCTGGAGCTGGCCGCCGACTTCGCCCACCTCTTCCTGCTCGACGGCAAGACCAGCGCCCTGCCCTACGCCTCGGCCTACGAAGGCAAGGACAGCGCCTCGCCGCTCTATGGCGCCGCCGAGGCGCGCATGCGCGACTTCCTCGCCGCACGCGAGTTCGCGCTCCAGGCCGACTTCCGCGAACCTGCCGACCACCTCGCCGTGCCGCTGGCGCTGATGGCGGAGCTGGCCGGGGCGGCGTCGAGCGTGGAAGACATCCCCACCGCAGCCGCGACCCAGGCGGACTTCCTGCGCACCGCCTTGCTCGACTGGCTGCCGCGTTTCGTCGAGCGCTGCCAGCAGGCCCGCCCGCGCTTCGGCGTCTACCCGGCGCTGGCGGCCCTGCTGCTCGGCTTCGTGCGCGCGGATGCGGCGTTTCTGGAGGATGTGGGCGGCAGTGCGGCAGTCGCCTGACCCACGTGCCCCAGCGCGCAAGCCGCAGTCAGGCCGCCCGCCGCCGCTTGCGTGACTCCCACCCGAGGCAGGCCAGCCCGACGACCTTCGGGATCGGCCTGCTTCCGGTGCGGTAATGCGCGATCATCCGGCGGGTCATGCCGAGCGATTCCGCCGCGCTCGCAAGCGACAGGCCATTGCGCTGCATCCAGTCGTTGAACTCGCTGGCCGTCGGCAGGCCGGCCTGCTGGCGGGACAGCTCATAGAGCCGGTCGCCCCCCAGCCCCAGCCCGTCCGGCCAATCCAGGCCATGCCCCCACTCATCACGCGTCATGCGTGCGAAAAAGCTCGGGTTGCGTAGCGCATCGAAGGGCGGCTGGGTGAGGTCGGCCAGGTCGATCGGCAAGGTTTCGCCCGTACTCCAGCCGATTTCGAGCTTCAGATCGCCCGTCACACGGGCTGTTTCGATACGGGGGGGCGTCTTCATGGATTGAGCCTCCGATATTCGTCCAGGTACTTCACCTTGTTGGCGCGAATGTCCGCCAGCGCAGCAGCAAGCCGCTTCAAGGGCTGCACCCCGCCCGCCAGCACTTCGCCAGTCTCGATCGCAACCGACACACGGCTTCCATCGCGAAAGATCACATGGACGTGAGGAACCCCATGCTCCATGCCGTTGATCCGGATTCGCCAGTCGCCCACGATCTCGTAGTTGGTCATCGCCAGGATAGTGTAATGGTTACACTTAATCAAGAGCCGATCAAATTGCCATCAGCATATCTCATGGCAACTTCCATCAAGACGAAAACGTGCTGAGGGACAGTCTTCGCGATCAACTCCAAAGAGCCGCTGACCTCCCACTTCCAGGTTCCCACTTCTTGTTGCATCGCAGCAATTCAGCTAATCTTCAGCCTCTTTGCGCGACGTGTGTCTACCCTCCAATCGAGCTACGAATACGCAACGCCCCCCAACTCACCGACACGCGACCCATGTAAGCCTTGCCCCAGCCTGCGAGCTGCTCACCCCCTTCCCGCTCGCGCGAGGCTTGCCGCAACGCGTTCGCTTGATCCGTCCCTGCCCGGACACCCCGCGCCATGACAAGGCGCCACCTGCGCATCTGCCGCGATGCGCGCGTTCGGGCGTCGCGAAGCCCCTCGGGGGCTGCGCTCTTCATTGCACACCTGCCTCACGTGACTTCATCGCGTCCCCGCCCCGAGGCGCGCGCAACCTTGCTGGACCCATAACGACAAATGAAATCCTTCCACCAGGACTGGCTCGCCAACGTCCGCAACGACCTGCTCGCCGGCTTGGTGGTCGCGCTGGCGCTGATTCCCGAGGCGATCGCGTTCTCGATCATCGCCGGCGTCGATCCCAAGGTCGGCCTCTACGCCTCCTTCTGCATCGCGGTGGTCATCGCCTTCACCGGCGGCCGCCCGGGCATGATCTCGGCCGCCACCGGCGCGATGGCGCTGGTGATGATGACGCTGGTCAAGGAGTACGGCCTCGAATACCTGCTCGCCGCCACCCTCCTCACCGGCGTGCTGCAGATCGTCGCCGGCTGCATCCGGCTCGGGCGGCTGATGCGCTTCGTGTCGCGCTCGGTGGTCACCGGCTTCGTCAACGCGCTCGCCATCCTGATCTTCATGGCGCAGCTGCCCGAACTCACCAACGTGACCTGGCACGTGTACGCGATGACCGCCGCGGGCCTCGGGATCATTTACCTCTTCCCCTACGTCACCAAGGCCATCCCCTCGCCGCTGGTCACCATCGTGGTGCTCACCGCGGTGGCCATCGTGCTCGACCTCGACATCCGCAGCGTCGGCGACATGGGCGAACTGCCCGACAGCCTGCCGGTGTTCCTGCTCCCCGACGTGCCGCTCGACCTCGAGACGCTGGCGATCATCTTCCCCTACGCGCTGACGCTGATGGTGGTGGGCCTGCTCGAGTCGCTGATGACCGCGACCATCGTCGACGACCTCACCGACACCCCCAGCGACAAGAACCGCGAGTGCGTCGGCCAGGGCGTGGCCAACATCGCCAGCGGCTTCATCGGCGGCATGGCGGGCTGCGCGATGATCGGGCAGTCGGTGATCAACGTGAAATCCGGCGGCCGCGGCCGGCTGTCGACGCTGTCGGCAGGCCTCTTCCTGCTCGCGCTGCTGATGCTGGTGGGCGACTGGGTGGCGCAGATCCCGATGGCGGCGCTGGTGGCGGTGATGATCATGGTGTCGATCGGCACCTTCGACTGGAACTCGATCCGCAAGCTGCGCGAGAACCCGCCGAGCTCGAGCATCGTGATGATCGCCACGGTCGCCGTCACCGTCGCCACCCACGACCTGGCGCAGGGCGTGCTGGTCGGCGTGCTGGCCTCGGGCTTCTTCTTCGCGCACAAGGTCGGCCGTATCCTGCAAATCCGCTCCGCCGCGGAGGACGAAGGCCGCCAGCGCCGCTACACGATCAGCGGACAGGTCTTCTTCGCCTCGGCCGACGCCTTCATCGCCGGCTTCGACTTCAAGGAGGTGATCGACAAGGTGGTCATCGACGTCTCGCGCGCCCACTTCTGGGACATCACCGCGGTGAGCGCGCTCGACAAGGTGGTGGTCAAGTTCCGCCGCGAAGGCACGGATGTGGAGGTCGTAGGCCTCAACAAGGCCAGCGCGACGATGGTCGACAAGTTCGCCGTGCATGACAAGGACGGCGCCGACGACCTGCTGATGGGCCACTGAGGAGAAGCCGCATGAACAAGCAAGACCGCAAAGTGCTGGCCTGCGTGGACCAGTCCCATTTCGCCGACACCGTCGCCGACTACGCCGCCTGGGCCGCGCGCCGCATGGATGCCCCGCTCGAGCTGCTGCACGTGATTGACCGCCACCTCGAGCGGGGCTCGGGCGAGGACCACAGCGGGGCGATCGGCTTCAACGCCCAGGAAAATCTGCTCCACGACCTCAGCGACAAGGACGCCGCCGTCGCGCGCGCCGAGCGCGAACAGGGCCGCCTCTTCCTCAACCGCCTGCGCGAGCGCGCGCTGGCCGCAGGCGCGCCCTCGGCCGACATGCGCCAGCGCCATGGTGCGCTCGACGACACCCTGACCGAGCAGGAGGACGGCGTGCGCCTCTTCGTCCTCGGCCGTCGCGGCGCCTCGGCCGAGACCGCGCTGCCGGGCCGTTCCAACATGCTGGGCGGCAACGTCGAGCGCGTGGTGCGCGCGGTGCACAAGCCCATCCTCACCGTGACCAAAGGCTTCAAGGAGCCAGCGCGCGTGCTGCTTGCGTACGACGGCAGCGCGGTCACCCGCAAGGGCGTGGACATGATCGCCAACAGCCCGCTGTTCAAGGGCCTGCCGATCCACATCGTGATGGCCGGCAAGGAAAACAAGGACGGGCCGAAGCAGCTCGCCTGGGCCCAGGACACGCTGAGCGCCACGGGTTTCGAGGTGGTCGCCGACCACCTGCCCGGCGACCCGGAAACGGTGATCGCCCACGAGGTCGAGGCGCACGACATCGACATGCTGCTGATGGGCGCCTACGCACATTCGCCGCTGCGCGCATTGATCTTCGGCAGCAAGACCACCGACCTGCTGCGCGCGGCGACGATTCCGACGCTGCTGCTGCGCTAAGCCGCAGCGCGGCACAGCGCCACAGGATTCAGCTTGCGCCGCCCGCCGCCTCGTCCCAACGGAGTCGGCGGTAATCGAACCCGCTTGCCAGACTCGGCTTCACGATCTCGAAATACGGTGACACATCGAAGTCGCGCGGGGTGAACAGGCTGTGATGGCGCACGTGCAGGATCTCGTTCATGCAGCCCGGACACTGCGGGTCGCCCGCCGACTGCCTCGAGACGACCGGCAGGATCGGGTACTGAACCGACTGGAAGGCCTGCGCAATCAGGGTCGAGCAGATCGCACGCGTGGGGTCGCCGCTGCCGAGCGCGATCATCCGCCGCCGGAAGCGCTGCGGCACCGGCGGGGTCGGAAACAGGTAGCGCGCCAGGTCGAGCACGTTGCGCAGGTCGTACTGCAGGCCGATGCGCTCGACGGCAAACGCCACCACCCGGTCGCAGTCGGCATCGGTCAGCCCGCTAGGGCGGCAGATGCGGGTGAGCATCCCGTCGAACTCGGCCACGCCGACGCTGCGCACGCCATCGACGATGTCGGCCTCGATGAAGCAGTGCCCCGCAGGCGCGCGCCCGGCGAGCACATCACCCACGAACAGCGCCGCGTGCGACCAGCTCGACTGGGTGAGGTACTTGATCGCCGTGCTGATGCGCGAGTGACCTTCGGCGAGCAAGACGTCCCCGGGGCGCAGGCTGGCCAGCAGAACGTCGGGCGGCGTCGGCTGCGCGCTGCCGTGGACATGCACCGGGCGGCTGAGCGTGCGCCCAAGCCAGTTTCCCAGGTGATCGAGGACGAGCCCCATGGCGGGTCTCCCTTCGCGAGCCATCCGCTCAACGTTCGCCACCCGTATTGCCTTCGCGCAAGCGCGCGGTGGCCTGGCGCAGCACATCCAGATGCTGGCCGTAGTTCGAGCAGCCCTTGCACATCGCCGTATGCACCTTCAGCGACAGCCGCTCGCGCAGGCTGAGGGTGCGCTCGTAACGCTCGGACATGAGCCGGGTGGCGTCCTTGCAGTTCATCATCTTCATCGGGCTTCTCCCTGGAACCAGCGATTCTCGAGACACACGCGCAGCCCGAGCCGCGCGCGGTGCAGGATCACGAAGCAGTTGTTGGGGGTGATGCCCAGCTCCGCGCAGATCTCGGCGGTCTCGAGTTCGAGGAGCTCGCGCATCGTGTAGACGCGGGCGATGTGGTCGGGCAGGTTGTTCATGCAGAGGTCGAACACCGTCCAGAAGGCGTCCTGCTCGAACGAGGCTTGCGGGTCGAACCAGGTCGCGGGGCGATCGTCTGGGTTCCAGTGCCCCCTCAGCTTGAACAGCACGTCGAACTCCTCCAGCCCGGCGTCCATATCCGAGGATCCGACAAGATCCGAACCGCAGATCTCACGCGCCGAGGCGCGGATGTGGTCAACGATCTTGTTGCGCAGGATCGCGAACATCCAGGTCTTGAAGGCCGACCGCCCGGCGAAGCTCTTCGCGCTGGTGATTGCCGCCATCAGCGCTTCCTGCACCATGTCCTCGGCTGCGCCGCTGTCGCGCAGCTGCATGCGGGCAAAGCGCAGCATGTCGCGCCGGATCGCGGTGATCGACGCGTCGTCCCACGGCGCGCTCGCGGCCTGTGCGCTGGCGTTGGTCATTCGTCGCTCCTTTCGGGTGTCCCCTGCCAGTCAAGCCGCACACCGCCGAGAGCGGCCTCCAGTGCCGTCATCAGCGCCGGCACCGAAACCGGCAGATAGCCGGTGGTCTCGAGGGCGCGATCCTCGAATACATCCGTCCCCGGGTGCGCGTGCAGCCAAGCACTCACCACCGCATCGCGATGCCGCAACAGCCCCTCGATCCAGGGCCGGTACAGCCGCAGCATCGCCCCCAGCCAGCGGTTCGCCGGCCACGAAGGCCAGGCGTGGTCGATCTCGAAGCGGTCCAGCATGCGGATCACGTCCTCGGCCGCGTACCAGGTTTCGCCGCTCACCCAGCGGTTGCAGGCGAACAGCCCGATCGGCTCGCCCCAGGCATCCATCGAGACGGCGATGAGGTGGCTGATCGCCTCGTCGCCCTCGGGCCAGGGCTCGCTCGCCTGTACCGCCTGCGCCGGCGCCACGCCATCGGGCATCCCGCCCGCGCGCAGGAAGGTGTGGAAGTGCCCATGCTCGGCCGCGCCACGATGCGCATGGTAGTAATACTGCGCGTGGCTGTCGGCATCGAACACGTCGTCTGGCGGATAGTGCGCCATTTCGACGAAGGCATCCTGACCGCGCAGGATCTCCCCGACCACGTTCAGCCCGCCCCTGATGAGCACGCGCCGGCACTCGAGCACCTCCACCCCCGCCTCGAACAGGGCGAGCTGGGTGGCGTGATCGAGCGCATCCAGCGCGGGGAGAAAGTCCTCCAGTGCCGGCAAGGCGCCCGTGCCCGACGCCGAACCGGCCTTGAGTGTGCCCGCCGCTATGGCAGGGGCCGCGGCCATCGTCACTTCGCAGCGCAGGGGTTCTTGGCAGCGCAGGGGTTCTTTGCAGCGCAGGGGTTCTTTGCAGCGCAGGGGTTCTTTGCAGCGCAGGGGTTCTTTGCAGCGCAGGGGTTCCTTGCAGCGCAGGGGTTTCTCGCTGCGCACGGGTTCTTGGCCGCACAAGGATTTTTTGCCGCGCACGGCGCCTTTGCCAGGTGCGCCTTGAATCCCTTCTGCTCGCCCTCGACGTAGGCCACCAGCGCCGCCAGCTCCTTCGATTTCCAGTCGAGCGGCTTGCCCGCCATCGGTGTGACCATGCAAAGCTGGACCATCTCATCGAGATGCACCGTCTTCATCCCATGCAGGTCGGTCGCCATATCCACCGCGTGCGGATAGGGCTGGGCGAAGCTCTCCTTGTAGGCGCCATAGCCGGTGTGGCAGCTCGCGCACGACAGGTTGTTGGTCGACAGACTCGTGTCCGAGAACAGCGCCTTGCCTGCCGCAACCAGCTCGGCACGATCACCCTGGTAGGGCTTGTAGCCCGCGGGGCGCTGGACGGCCTTGGCGGCGCATGGATTCTTCGCCGCACACGGGTTCTTCGCCGCGCAAGGGTTCTTCGCGCCACATGGCGCCTTCGCCGAGCAAGGATTGCGCGCCCCGCACGGGTTTGCGGCGCGCGATGAGCGTGTTCCGGCGGCGCACGGGTTCGCCTGTGCGACGGCCGCCAGCGGCAAGCCGAGCATGGCGCTGACGAGGCCGGCCGACAGCAAGGCCTGGGTGGTTCGATGATGGGTGTGGCGTTTCATGGCGGACTCCTCCAGAGGCGATTTCTTGTATTCGATCTGCGAGGCGGCGACAGTGCGGCGCCTCGCAAAGGCTTGGTCGGGTTGGGGAAGCAGTTCTTACAAAGATCTCAGCCGGTTTCGACTTCACCGGCCGACGCTGCTCAAGCCGGCGCAACCGGACACCGCGGCCGCCGCGTGCCCACCGGCTGGGGGTGACAGGCGTTTCCTTGCGCGAGAACCGCAGTTCCATCGCATGTCGCTGCACTGGTTCGCGGCTGCCGCCGCTCCTACGGAAAACCGGTGCGCCCTCGGCTTCGTGTAGGAGCGGCGGCAGCCGCGAACAGATGCGGTTCCGCTGGATTGCAGCTGGGACTCGATTTCGTCGCGGGTGGCCGCACCACGCGAAACCTCACCTTGCCTGCCGCCCCGCATCCGGCGCGACACACGTCTCGTCCCGCGACACGAAGCGAAACTCCGCAAACCCTGCCCGCGCGCTTTCCCCGGTGTTGTCCGTGTCCGACGCCAGCGCAATCCCGCTGAGCCGCGCCGGCAGCGCCCCGAAGGCGCGCTTGAAGTCTTCGGCCACATCGCGCCGCTCCATCACCCAGCCCCCCGCATCGCCCGCGCCCGAGCGCAGCACGAGCATGCGCGTGCGATCGGTGTAGGCGTTGGGCCTGAGGGTGCCGACCGGCTGGCGGTTGTCCCACACGTAGTTGAGCGCGGCGTCGGGCACCTGGTCGCCGTAGATCGAGCGCGCCAGCGCCAGCTTGGCGCGGGTGCCGAAACCAAGCGCCTCGGGCGCCACCTTGAAACTCACATACACCCGCGCCGCGTAGTCGTCGCCCGCCTTCGTCGTCATGTCGGCAGTGGCCAGCGGCGCATCGACGCGCCACAGCCAGCACAGGTGAGGCGTGGCCTCGAGGTCGATGTCGATGGGGCGCCCGAGCAAGGCCATGCTGCGCTCTGCGACCGCCTCGATGGCGGCGACGCCATCCCAGGTCTTGAGCGCGTACTGCGTGGGCGCGATGCGCTCGTCGAGCTGCTGGACGCGCCAGGGTTCGGGCAGGCCTGCGGCGCCGGCTGGGAACCGCCCAACCCACTCCGTGGCGGAATGCCCCACGGTAACGGTGCACATCAGAGACAGGGCCAGTGCCCAGCGGGCGCAAATATCGGCAGGCATATGAATTGTCTCGATTATCACGCGGTCGGCAAGCTTCGAGCTTGGTCGGACGAGCAAGGCATTTCTTACAGGAAGGGAGGGGGCACACCGCCCTGTTTACGCGCCAAGCGCTCCCCAGGAGCGTGCGCGTGCTTCACGCACAGCGCCAGCGGGCTGACGCTCGAAGAAGCGGCACTGGCGGTGCGTGTCGCCAAACAAACCCTGGGCGACCTGGAAGCAGGCAAGCCAAGCGTCGGGCTGGGGATCGCCCTGCGGGTGGCGAAGGCCCTTGGGGTAAGCCTCTTCATCGCGCCGGCGGGTGAGACCGGCGCGATCGTGCAGCGCATCCGCGAGGCGCGCGAGTAATTAAGCTCGACGTGCTGATGAATGGAGAACTCGCGGGCACGCTGAGCTACACGGCGCAGACGCACCGCCATGCGTTTCGCTACAGCCCGGCGTGGCTGTCGCGCAAGGCGCGCTACGCCCTCGGCCCGACCTTGCCGCTCGAAGTCGACGAGGCGATGACGGAGGAGCGCCACAGCGCCTTGGTGCGCCAGTTCTTCGAAAATCTGCTGCCCGAGGGGCAGGCCCTCGATGATGCGGCAAGCACGCACAGGGTGTCGAAGGGCAACCTGATGGGGCCGCTGGCGGCGCTGGGCGGGGAGACCGCCGGGGCGCTGCAATTGCGCCTCCCCGGAACGGACGTGACGCCGGCCGCAGCGACTCGCCGCGCGCTGTCACACGCGGAACTCTCGGAGCGCATCCGGGCGCGTCCGTTTCACCCCTTCTCGGTCTGGGACGGCCGCGTGCGGCTGTCCATCGCAGGCTTTCAGGACAAGATTGCCGTCTTCGAAGAGGGCGGTCAGTGGGCGCTCGTCGAGGGCGGGCAGTTCGCCTCGACCCACATCCTCAAGCCCGAGCCGGTCACCGCGCAGCTTGCCGGGCTCACCGGCAACGAATACTTCTGCATGCGGCTTGCCCATTGGGCAAAGCTTCCTGTCGCCGAGGTCGCGCTCGTGCACGTTCCCGAGCCGGTGCTGGTCGTCACGCGCTTCGACCGTGAGCCTGGCGCAGGGCGCGTTGCGCGCCGGCACATCATCGACGGCTGCCAGGCGCTGGGCCTGTCCTCGGCGCTCAAGTACGAGCGCCCCTACGGCGACGCCCACGGCGTGCGCGACCTGCGCGAAGGGGCGTCGCTGCCGATGCTCTTCGCGCTCCTCGAGCACTGCGCGCGGCCCGCCGCAGAGCGGCTTGCCCTGCTGCGCTGGACCCTCTTCCAGGTGCTGATCGGCAACACCGATGCGCACGCGAAGAACCTCTCCTTCTACCTGGGGCGCGAAGGGCTCTCGCTCGCACCGGCCTACGACCTCGTCTGCGGACTCGCCTTCGCTGGCGAGCAACTCCTCGACACCTACGCCATGGCCATCGGCGACGCCTTTCATGCGCAAGCGCTGTCGCCTTACGAGTGGGCCAACTTCGCGCACGCCTGCGCGCTGCCCTTCCGCCAGTTGAGCACCGAGCTTGCGCTCATGGCCCAGCGCGTGCGCGACGGCCTGCCAAAGGCCAGCGAGGATGCGCTGGCCGCCGGCGTATCGCCGAAACTCATCGAGCGCTTACGCACCCTGGTCGCCGCCGAGTGCGAGCGCCAGGCCGACATGGCACCCGCGGTGGCGAAGGTCGATCCATCACTTTTCTGAGCCTTCCGAACCGCCACGCACCACGTCGCGCGACAAGCGGATCGTGTATGCGACGGCCACCATCCGTGACTCACCGTACCGACCCCGCCGCGCCCGCTACAATCCCCGCGTCCCAACCCGAATGCATGCGCCCCCCGTGACCTCGTCATCCACCTCGACCCAGACCGCCGACACGCTCGCCGCCGCCGCCCTCGACACCTTCATCGCCCGCTGGCAGCGCGCCGGGGGCAGCGAGCGCGCCAACTACCAGCTCTTCCTCACCGAGCTGTGCGAGCTGCTCGGCCTGCCGCGCCCCGACCCGGCGGGTGACGACACGCGCGACAACGCCTATGTGTTCGAGCGCCGGGTGGTCATGCGCCAGCCCGACGGCAGCGCCAACAACGGCTTCATCGACCTCTACCGACGCGGCGCCTTCGTGCTCGAGGCCAAGCAGACCGGCCGCGCACTCGACAGCTCGGGCTGGGACAAGGCCATGCTGCGCGCCCACAACCAAGCCGACCACTACGCCCGCGCCCTGCCCGCCGACGAGGGCCGGCCGCCCTTCATCCTCGTCACCGACGTCGGCCGCACGATCGAGCTCTACGCCGAATTCAGCCGCTCGGGCGCCACCTACACGCCCTACCCCGACCCGCGCAGCCACCGCATCCGCCTCGAAGACCTGCGCCGCGACGACATCCGCCAGCGCCTGCGCGATGTCTGGCTCGACCCGCTCGCCCTCGACCCCGCCCGCCGCTCGGCGCGCGTCACCCGCGAGATCGCCGACCGCCTGGCCTCGCTCGCCCGGTCGCTCGAAGCCGCCGGCCACGCCCCGCAGCAGGTCGCCGGCTTCCTGATGCGCGCGCTGTTCACCATGTTTGCGGAGGACGTCGGCCTGCTGCCGCCGCGCGCCTTCACCGAACTGCTCGAAAGCCTCAAGGGCGAGCCGCAGGCCTTCGCGCCCATGCTCGAGCACCTGTGGCAGAACATGAACAGCGGCGGCTTCTCGCCGATCCTGCGCAACAAGGTGCTGCGCTTCAACGGCGGCCTGTTTTCCGAGGCCAGCGCCATCCCGCTCGACCGCGACCAGCTCGAGCTGCTGCTCAAGGCGTCCGCGGCCGACTGGCGCTACGTCGAGCCCGCCATCTTCGGCACCCTGCTCGAACGCGCCCTCGATGCGCGCGAACGCCACAAGCTCGGCGCCCACTACACCCCGCGCGCCTACGTCGAACGCCTGGTGCTGCCCACCGTCATCGAGCCGCTGCGCGCCGAATGGCGCGAGGTGCAGGCTGCCGCGCTCACCTACGAACAGCAGGGCAAGCACAGGGAAGCCGTCGCCGAGATCCGCGGCTTCCACCGCCACCTGTGCGCGGTGCGCGTGCTCGACCCGGCCTGCGGCAGCGGCAACTTCTTGTACGTGACGCTGGAACACCTCAAGCGCCTCGAAGGCGAGGTGCTCAACCTGCTGCACGACCTCGGCGAATCCCAGGGCCTGCTCGAACTCGAAGGCGTCACCGTCGATCCGCAGCAGTTCCTCGGCCTCGAGATCAACCCGCGCGCCGCCCGCATCGCCGAGATGGTGCTGTGGATCGGCTACCTGCAATGGCACTTCCGCACCCACGGCTCGGTGAACCCGCCCGAGCCGGTGCTGCGCGACTTCCGCAACATCCAGCACCGCGACGCGCTGATCGCGTACGAGCGCGAGGAACCGGTCACCGACGAGGCGGGACGCCCGGTCACGCGCTGGGACGGCGTGAGCTACAGGAAGAGCCCGATCACCGGCGAGGACATCCCGGACGAGACCGCGCAGGTGGTGCAGATGCGCTATGTGAATCCGCGCAAGGCGGAATGGCCGCAGGCGGATTACATCGTGGGGAATCCGCCGTTCATCGGCGCCGCCACCATGCGCCGCGCGCTCGGCGACGGCTATGTGGACGCGGTACGCCGCACCTGGCCCGAGGTGCCGGAATCGGCCGATTTCGTCATGTACTGGTGGCACATCGCCAGCGAGACCGTGCGCGCGGAAAAGGCGCGCCGCTTCGGCTTCATCACAACCAACAGCATCAAGCAGACCTTCAACCGCCGCGTCGTGCAGGCGCAGCTCGAGGCGAAGAACCCGCTGTCGCTGGCGTTCGCGATTCCGGATCACCCGTGGGTGGATGCGGCGGACGGGGCGGCGGTGAGGATTGCGATGACGGTGGGGGCGGGGGGTGAGCAGGACGGGCAATTGTCGGAAGTAAAGGACGAACGTGAGACTGACCAAGACGAAATCGACGTAACGCTACAAACACGTAGCGGACGCTTGCATGCGGATCTCCGCAGCGGCGCAAACGTGACCGGTGCAATCTCGCTTCGGTCAAATGTTGGCATCAGTTCGCCGGGGGTAAAGCTCCACGGTGCCGGCTTCATCGTCACGCCCGACGAGGCAAGGTCACTTGGCCTCGGCACAATTGGTGGCATTGAGCACCACATTCGGGCCTATCGGAATGGACGCGACCTCACCGATAGACCCCGCGGAGTAATGGTCATCGATCTCTTCGGCCTCACCGTCGACGAAGTGCGAACCCGATACCCAGCGATTTATCAGTGGGTACTAGAGCGGGTGAAGCCAGAGCGCGATCAGAACAACCGTGCAATCTACCGAGAAAATTGGTGGATCTTTGGTGAGGCTCGAAGGGACTGGCGCGCGATGTCTGCGGGCTTGAAGGCACATGTCGCGACAGTGGAAACAATGAAGCATCGGGTCTTCCAGTTGCTCGACGCCAACATCCTTCCGGACAACAAGTTGGTGAATGTTGCGACCGATGACGCCCTGCTACTCGGCATCCTGGGTAGCAGGCTCCATGTTGCGTGGGCCCTTGCGGCTGGTAGTCGCCTTGGCGTTGGCAACGACTCCGTCTATGTAAAAACCACCTGCTTCGAAACCTTCCCCTTCCCCGACCCCTCGCCCGCGCAAGCCGCCCGCATCCGCGACCTCGCCGAGCAGCTCGACGCTCACCGCAAGCGCCAGCAGGCGCTGCACCCCGAGCTGACCCTCACCGGCATGTACAACGTGCTCGAAAAGCTGCGCGCCGGCGACACGCTCACGCCCAAGGAACGCACGATCCACGAGCAGGGCCTGGTGTCGGTGCTGCGCGAGCTGCACGACGCGCTCGACAGCGCAGTGTTCGAGGCCTACGGCTGG
>Ga0209573_1004267_pt1 | contig 14340 bp, 11 predicted proteins | sample TNRBio252014_DNA_FD_185870 | JGI IMG/M metagenome (GOLD analysis project Ga0209573, IMG submission 185870) | Wastewater treatment Type I Accumulibacter community from EBPR Bioreactor in Madison, WI, USA - TNR Reactor_6/25/2014_ DNA (SPAdes)... | ecosystem: Engineered > Bioreactor > EBPR >...
GTGTTCTGGCGGACAGGGCGTCCGCCATCATGAGATAACGCAACTCAGAGTGAGACACCTATAACAGCATGCAAGCAACTGAATAAAGTCGAGAAATCGCCTTTCGCTTGTCTCTCACTGTCTCACTATGTATCTTCCTAATCCATAGCCGAGTGGTAACTCGGGTGGTGACTCGGAGGACGGACATGGCACTGACGACGAAGCAGGTAGACAAGCTGGTTCGTGACGCTCAACCAGGGGCGACCGCAGACACCGATGGGCTGTATCTCAAGGTTGGGCCGACTGGGGCCGCATCTTGGCAGTTCCGGTATCAGATCGGCGGCAAGCGTCGGATGATGGGCCTGGGCGCGTGTTCCGTGCTGACGCTCGCAGAGGCCAGAGACAAGGCCGCAGAGGCGCGCAAACTGGCAAAGCAAGGCATCGACCCGCTCGAAGCACGCAAGGCCGCAGAGGTCGCAGAAAAGGCCGCTGTGACGACGTTCAAGACTGCGGCGCTCGACTACATCGAGTCGCACCGTGCGGGATGGCGCAACGCCAAGCACGCGCAGCAATGGGAGAACACGCTCGCTCAGTACGTCTATCCGAAGTTTGGTGACAAGCCGGTGGGCGAAGTCTCGACCGAGGACGTTCTCGGGGCGCTCAAGCCGATATGGTCGGGCAAGCCGGAGACGGCAAACCGCGTGCGCAACAGGATCGAGCTTGTTCTCGACGCGGCGCGGGCAAAAGGTCTAGCGACCGGCATCAACCCGGCCGCATGGCGCGGGCACTTGGACAAGTTGCTACCCAAACGCAGCAAGGCCAGCCGAGAACATCACGCGGCGATGGACTACCGCGACCTGCCAGCCTTTTACAAGCGGCTGACGACGGAGCGCGTTTCGCTGTCGGCGGCGGCGCTGCAACTGACGATCCTGACGGCCTGTCGCACGTCGGAGGTGCTGCTCGCTGAATGGTCGGAGTTCGATCTAGACAGCAGGCTGTGGACCATCCCTGGCGAGCGCATGAAGGCCGCTGTGGCGCATCGAGTCCCGCTGTCGGATGCGGCAATGGATCTGCTCGACACCATCATCCGCATGGGCAAGGGCGAGGGCGAGGGCTATCTGTTCCCGGGCGCGAAGGCCGGAAAGCCACTTTCCAACATGGCAATGACGATGGTGCTGCGCAAACTCGGGCATGGCGATCTGACGGTCCACGGATTCAGATCGACGTTCCGGGATTGGTGCGCCGAGGAAACGCACTACCCGAACATCGTTGCAGAGCAAGCCCTCGCGCATACGGTCGGCAACGCGGTGGAAGCCGCTTATCGGCGTGGCGATCTACTCGACAAGCGGCGGGCGCTGATGGCCGATTGGGCGACCTACTGCTCGACGACGGCGGCATCAAACGTCATCCCGATTGGGACCAAAGCCGCGTGACCATTTTGCAGCGGTGCGTGAGATCGTTTATAACGTCGTCGCGTTGGAATGAGACGGCGCATTTTTTTAGAAGGCGAGCATCGTGAAAATATTTGTCTTGGATCACCGCTCAAGCTACCTGTGCATGATCGGACGGATGGTTGAGGACTGGAACGACGGCACCAAGCGGGCGGAACGGCAGAAGGCACTTCGCCAAAGTGGACTGGCCATCGTCAACGAGTCGAACCTGACCGGCGGCGAAAATGTCGGCGGTGCTGGTGCTGCACCTGCTGCGCAGGAGGTCGCTGGCGACGACGACGACGGCGATGGTGACGGCGACCCCGACCCAGACCGACGCCGACCCGGACGACCCTGCAATACCCGCAACACCCTTCCTTCTACGGTCGAAAACTTCGACCGACTGCCTGATTCCGCGTGCATTGACATTGCCGCGTTGAAAGCGATCACCGGAAAGAGCCGCGCAACGCTCTACCGCTGGATCGACAAGGGCATTCTCCCCAAGCCTCGAAAACTCGGCCTGACATCGAACAACGTGTGGGCTGCTGGCGATATCCGCCGCGCCCTGTCGGCGTGAGGTACAGCCATGACGACAGATCAACATCGCCTTCCTGGCGAGGGCGCTGCACAGCCTGAAAAAGACAACGCCACGGCGGGCAACCGTGGCGTCGGGGCGGCAAAGCAGACAACAGACGCCGCAGATTCTACACGTGAAACATCGCGTGAAACAGACCGCGAACGTGGCCTGTACCTGCCGCTGCTGTGGGCGCAACTCGCTCGCGAGGCCAAGGTCAAGGTGCCGTTACGTGGCAAGCACAAGCGTGCTTCGCGCCAAGCTGCGATCAACGCCAAGCGCCACCTGGGCGTCATCACTGCTGAGTTGGCCGCGCTGATCGTGTTGGCGCTGGTGGCGGGTGTGCTGTTCGCAGGAGGTGCGTGATGTCCTACGACACCATCAGCCAATTCCGCGACGCTCTGCTCGACGCGGGCCTCACGCCGCCTGACGTGATCGAGGCGGACGGGCAACTCCACCGCTACCGCGTGGAGGGCGACAAGGCCGGGAGCAAGAATGCTTACTACGTCCTGCACCTCGACGGGCGGGCCGCTGGCATGTTCGGCAACTGGAAAACCGGACTGCGCTCGACGTGGGCGGCGGACGGCAAGCGCATGAGTGAGGCCGAGCGCGAGGCGTTCGCCAAGCTGATCGAGGCGGCGAAGATCAAGGCGCAAGCCGAGCGGCGGGCGGAACACGAGGCGCGGGCTATCGAGGCGCGGGCAGAATGGGATGCTTGGGCGCCGGCTGACCCGATGCACCCGTATCTGACCAGGAAGGGCGTGAAGCCGCACAACCTGCGCCAGCGTGGCGGGCTGCTGATCGTTCCCCTGTTTGATGCCTTCGGGCTGCTGTGGAACGTGCAGCGCATCCAGGCGGACGGCGGCAAGCGGTTCAAGCCGGGCCGGGCCGGTGGTCTGTTCTCTCCCATTGGCGACTTCACCAACCCGACGACGATCTTGACCTGCGAGGGATGGGCGACCGGCGCAACGCTGCATGAGGAAACCGGGCATCCGGTGCTGTGCGCGATGAACGCGGGCAACCTGCTGGCGGTGGCGACGGCGGCGCGATCCGCCTGGGCTGGCGCTGAACTGGTGATCTGCGCAGACAACGACCGCCAGACCAAAGGCAATCCGGGCGTGACGTATGCGACCGCTGCGGCGAAGGCGACCGGGGCGAAGCTGATCGTTCCTGAGTTCCCCGAGGGCGTGGCGGGTTCCGACTTCAACGACTTGGCGATGCTCCGTCGCAAAGGGGGCCGCCATGAGTGAAGCAATCGACACCCTGACCGCCGATCTTTTCGGCGCAGACGCGGCAGACGTTCCAGCCGTTCTGACGATTGCAGATCTGATCGAGCGCGCAACCGATCCCGCACGCGATGAGCTGGCGGCGGCGCGGGCTGTGGTCGCCAAAGTCATCGAGGCCGCGAAGGACGACCCGACTGCACACCTCGACCCGTCGGCCATGAGTGCCTTCAAGCTGGTGCGCGAGCGTGATCCGCTGGAATACGAGATCGCCCGCACCCGGATGAAGCAGGCCAACAAGTTGGTGCGGGTGGAGACGCTGGACGACTTCACCAAGTCGGACAACTCGGGGGCGCAAGTTCACGAATCAGCAGCTACCGCACTGACGGCGCTCGCTTCGGAACTGTGCGAGTTGTGGCACGACCCGGACGGTAACGCTTTCGCCAGTTTCGAGCGGGAGCACGACGGCGGTGTGCATCGTGAGCACTGGCGTGTCGAATCGACCGGATTCAAGGATTGGCTGGCCTGGCTGGGCCACACCCGGCTAGGTGCCGCGCCATCGTCCGAGACGGTCAAATCAGCCTGCAACGCCATCAGCGGCAAAGCCAAGTTCGACGGCGCAGAGCACACACCGGCCTTGCGTGTCGCCAAGACGGGCGCGGGGTACTGGCTCGACATGTGCGACGACCAGTGGCGAGCGATCCACACGACGACGACCGGGTGGGCGATTGTCGAAAAGCCGCCTGTCCGGTTCGTGCGCAACAAGGCCATGCGCTCGATGATCGTTCCTTCGACAGACGGTAACGTCGACTTGCTGTGGGCGCTGGTGAACGTGCCGGAGGAGGATCGTCCGCTGGTGCTGGCGTGGATTCTCGAATCCCTGCGACCGGACACGCCTTATCCGGTGCTGGAACTGATTGGCGAGCAAGGCAGCGCCAAGAGCACGACGCAAGAGACGATCCGGCTGTTCCTCGATCCCAACAAGGTGATGCTGCGGGGCAGGCCGAAGGGCGTAGAGGATGTGTTCGTCGCGGCTGGGGCAAACCATGTCATCAGTCTGGAAAACCTCTCGGGTATCACGCCGGAACTGTCGGATGCGCTCTGCACCATCAGCACCGGTGGCGGGCAGGCTGGACGCCTGTTCTTCACCAACGGCGAGGAACACATCATCGAGGCGCACAACCCGGTGATGCTCAACGGCATCGGCGCAGTTGTCACCCGGCCTGACCTGCTCGACCGCACGATTGCAGTCTGCCTTCCGGTAATCCGTGAGCGCATCACCGAGGCCGAGCACGCCGTGGCCGTTGATCGTTCGGCAGCTTGCGTCATGGCGGGACTGCTCGACCTGTTCGCTCAGACGCTTGCGGGACTCGATGATGTCCATATCGACCCCAAAGACAGGCCGCGCATGGCGGACTTCGCGCACCTGGGAGAAGCAATGCACCGGGTGATGGGCGGCACTCCCGGGGCATGGCTGGCGATGTACCTGGGCCATCGGCGGGATGCGATCCGGCGCACCATTGATTCGTCGCCAGTGGCGCAAGCCTGCATCGAGCTAGTGGAGAGCGGCGGGCGCTACAGCGGCACGGTCAAGGGATTGTTGGAGCTTTTCAACACGCGCAACGCTGACAGCAGCATCGAGCGCGGCGACTATTGGCCGCGAAGCCCGAAAGGTCTAGGCGATGCGCTGCGGCGGGCTGCACCTGCGCTTCGCCAGATCGGGATTCACCTCTCCGTGGATACCAAGCCGAGGCGCGATGGGATGCACTGCCAGCTTAGGGCCGGGGGGGAGTCTTTCCCCGGCGAGTCCGTACATAGAGAACCAAGTTCACCAAGTTCACAACCTTCACCGCAAAGGGAGGTTGTGACCGTATGAACCTCTCTGAACTGCTCAACATGGGCATCATCGCCAGCGTCGGCGGCGACGGCGGATTGCAACTTGACGCCCCGAAAGGGGCGCTCACGCCTGACTTGATCGAGCGCATACGTCATCACAAGCCCAGCCTGATCGCTGAGATACAAGCGGCGCGTGAAGTTGGTGAACTTGGTGAACTTCATTTCCTATGTAGGAACCCTGCGGGGGAAGAACTCACCTATGCGGACGACGTTCACCGCGAGACGCCGACCAACACCGCGCCGCCGATCCGGGCGACCCGATGGCTAGTGCACTTCCTCGACCGCGAGCCGGTGGAGGTGCATTTCGCGCCTGCTGCCGATCATGCCGAGGCACTGGCCGCGTACCGGGATGCGGTGGCGGCTGAACCGCTTGCTGAGGTACGCACGACGCCAGTACGCATCGAGGTACGCACGGAAACGGCGGCGCGGGGCTGCTCGACGTGTCGGCACCGAAGGAGGCCGGGCCTGTCGGCGGGCTACTGCGGCGGTGGGCGTGACGATCTTCCTGGCGCGTATGGGCTGCATCACCCGCTGCGCAAGCTGCCTGCCGACGAGGGCGAGAGCTGCGCCAGCTACCTGCCGCACGAGGGCTGACACGATGCGGGAAAACGTACATCGTGAAAACCGGCTGCATCCCAATACTGGCGCGGGATACGGGCGTTTCTGGGCTGCTTTTATTTGGTCAAGCTGCCTGATGATTTCGGTAAATCTGCGGGGGCACCATGGGCGGAAGTGGTAGCGGGCGGCGCGGTGGACGTGATGTGACTGCGCACTATCGGCGGCTCGACGTGCGCGAGCTGCATCGTGCTGGCGTGCTGGTGCCTGGGTGGCGTGGCGGCTGGAACTGGTATCGCAACGGGCAAAAGCGGGCGAGCGTAAATATCGAGGTGGGCGACGCATCTATCCAGTTGCGCTACCGTGCGACTGACCGGGGCGAATGGAAGGACTACGACTACACGGTGCGGCTCAGCCGCAGCAGTTGCCACTATGGCGGCGAACGTCCGTGGTTCCTGTGCCCATGCTGTGGGCGGCGCGTGGCGATCCTGTACGGAGGGGCGATGTTCGCCTGCCGGGTCTGCTACGGGCTGGCCTATGAGGCGCAGCGGGAGGATGAGACGGACCGCCTTGCCAGACGGGCGGACGCCATCCGGGATCGCCTCGGTTGGGAGGCGGGCATCCTGAACCCGGACGAGTGGAAGCCGAAAGGGATGCACTGGCGCACCTTCTGGCGGCTGAAGGCAGAGCATGACCGGCTGAAGGGCGGCGCGCTGGGCGCGTGGGCGAAGCGGCTGGGCATTCTGGACAGCACCGGGCGCTGATTTGGCGGTGCGGTATCCAAGGCGGTATCCGCGGCAAGAGCCTGGACCTTTGCGCGCACGCGTAGCGATGGGCGCACCCTCTGAACAAGGGGACTCCAGTGGTGCAAGGGGCGCAACCTATTGGGCCTCAAGAGGCTTCATCCAGCGTCCACTGCAACTGGCCTACTGCGTCTTCCACTGCTGGGCGAATATCCTGTTCCAGCACCAACGCTCGGATGTCTTTCTCGAACCGGTCACGCAGCGCTGCCAGCAAAAGGCCATCTTCGTCCTCGTGTAGCAACTCCATGTAGCGCTCCAGCAGCGCATGGCTGATGTTGGCAATGTCGTCGTCACCCCCCGCCAGCAATTCATCCACGTATTCCGACAGGAAGTCACTGGTTTCGCCCGCCTCAGAGAGGGCTTCGCCGATCAGGCCGCCCAGGCTGATTTCCATGGAAACGACATCGCCACGAGCAGGCCCGATGAAGTCGAGATTGCGCCCCGATGCTGCTTGCCCGACGCGCTCCAGCACGGCGGCGGCGATGTCGTCGCGGCTGATGCCTCCGATGTTTTCTGGATCATTGGCGCCGCCTGCGTCGTTTCGGGTGTAGATGCTCAGAAACAGCAGGGTGTGCTTAGGAAGCTCTTCCAATGCGCCCGCAATCACTGTGTCCAGCACTTCGTCAAAGTTTCTGCTGGTAGAGCCAAAGCCAAAGTCATCGTCGTCATAGGGGCCTTCCTGCAACTGCCAGCAGTACTCGTCCCATAGATGGCGGGCAGCCACGTCGCCAAACAGACCAACGGCATCCATATCGCTTAGCGATGCGATGGTGGTCTGCACTAGTCTTTCAAGCGCTGGCTTGGCAATGGAACAGGCCGCAGCAACGAGGCGTTCATAGTTGGCAATGTCAATTTCGATCTTGTCTGACATGTCTCTTTCCTTGCGCGCTCCAGCATAGGGTTTTCTGCCCACAATGGCGGCCGCCTTGCCCCCGGTTGGACTGGTTCCGTTAGAGAGCCCGTCCTGATTTTCGTGCAAACGGTGTTTGTTGCGTTCGAGGGATACGCTCCCCGAGCTGGATGGTATCTGCGAGCGCACAGGCAAGACGAAGTGCCAAGTGATTGAGGCGGCGATCCAGCACTTCGAGGGTTACGCTGTAACCGGTGCTGAGTGTCCGCACCATGCACCAGCAACGAGAACCGGGCATGTGCCGGTTTTCTTCGTGGGCGGTGGATTCGAGATTTGGACGCGCGCGCGTGCACATGCGCCTGCTTCAGCAACTTCAGATCAATGGGCACTGGGGCGTGCCTGGGCTGCCGTTGATTGGAAGGCCGTCCTTGCATGACAGATGCAGCACTCGCAAGCCATAATCGACCGCAAACCGCCGCTGGTGGCCTGCGAACAAGAAGATCAGGGAGTGCTTTCCGTGTCCAGCCTGCAAGATCGCGTCACACGCGCGATGCTTTCCATCGTCCCGTCCGATGGTTCCACGATCGGCAATACCGCCCTTCGCCGCGAGATCGAAAAGAGGTTGCAGTCCGAGGGGCTGGCGATGGGCGACGATGACTACTGGCAGGCGCACAGCGCCCTGGTTGCCGACGGCGCGCTGGTGAAAGGGCAAGGGCGCGGCGGCTCGGTGCGGCGCGCGCAGGCGGGCGGGAATGTCGAATCCAGCGCGTCGGGCGGTCTCGCGGACGATGCCGGCGGCTTTGCCCTGCAGGTGCAGCAGACCCCGGAACTGCGCAGCACACCAACGCCGCCGAAAGCCCCGGCCGCTGCGACGCGCCCGACAGCGCCGGTCACGCGCAATGCAGCCGGCGAGGCGGCGCAGATCATCTCCTACCGCCACGCCGACAAGCGCAAGAACAACCCCGAGGTCGGCATGGTCACGCCGGCCACCGATCCGGAAGCGGGCAAGACGCGCTGGGCCTACGACCCGCACCTCGACCCGGCGCTGCAGTTCGACCCCGCCCGCGCCAACATCGAGAAGCTGATCGACGACGCGCTGGATGGTTACGCAAACTCGGGCGACCCCGACCGCATGCGCGAAGCCCTGGAAGAACTCAAGCGCCTGCAGTCGCCCTACCTGAACTGGGCGGGCAAGGCCGAACGCACCAATTTCGACATCGACACCGTCAGCCTGCACGTCCACGAGCGCATCGACCCGGCGAGCATCCTGTCGGCAGTGCGCAAGGCGATGAAGGGTGAAGGCAAGGCCAAGGGCGCAGAGAAGGCCATTCAGCCCGGTCTGTTCGATGCGCCCTTCGAGAACCTGCCGCTGCGCGACGCGATCGACTTCTACCGCCACGAACGCGGCTGGGCGAACCGGCTGGTGGCCGGCGACAGCCTGCTGGTAATGAACAGCCTGTTGCAGAAGGAGAGCATGGCCGGCCGGGTGCAGATGATCTACATCGACCCGCCTTACGGCATCAAGTACGGCAGCAACTTTCAGCCCTTCGTCGGCAAGCGCGACGTGAAGGACCGCAACGACGCGGACCTGACACAGGAACCCGAGATGATCAAGGCGTTTCGGGATACGTGGGAGCTGGGCATCCACTCGTATCTCACGTATCTGCGCGATCGGCTGCTGCTGGCGCGGGAACTGCTGCATGAGTCGGGGAGCGTGTTCGTGCAGATCTCGGACGAGAACCTGCATCACGTGCGGGAGATCATGGATGAGGTTTTCGGTGCGAGCAATTTCGTGTCGATCATCGCGATCAGGAAAACTGGCGGAGCTACAAGTGAAACACTCGCCACTGTCACTGACTACATTGTGTGGTACGCCAGAGAGCGTGCAGCACTGAAATACAGACCGTTGTTTGTTCCGAAGGCTCCAGGTGAGGAAGGCGCATCTGAGTATTTCAATTTGGCGCTCGCCAATGGAGCCGTGCGCCTGATGGTTGCAGATGAGGCTGATGGCAAGGTTCAAATTCCGGTAGGGGCGCGAATCTTCGCCACGGATACCGCAGTTTCCGAAGGGTACCGGGTTAACACCACCGGCGAGTTTGAGTGGGGTGGCATCCGCTATGACTCAACCCAAACGCGGAACTGGAAGGCGACGATTTCTGGGATGCTTCGTCTTGGCAAGGCGAACCGGTTGATTCGCCGTCCTGGGCTGCGCGTGTATAAGCGCTACTTCGACGATTTCCCGGTCCGGCATTCAAACAACGTATGGGCAGACGTGCGTGGTGCGCTTGATCGCCAATATGTAGTTCAAACGTCAGAACGGGTCATCGAGCGTTGCATGCTCATGACCACCGATCCCGGCGACCTCGTTCTCGATCCAACATGCGGCAGTGGGACAACGGCCGCTGTCGCCGAAAAATGGGGCCGTCGCTGGATCACCTGCGATACCTCGCGCGTGGCCGTCACGCTGGCCAAGCAGCGCCTGATGACCGCCAGCTTCGACTACTTCGAGCTGAAGTACCCCCACGAGGGCTTGAAGGGCGGCTTCATCTACAAGACCGTTCCGCACGTCACGCTGAAGTCGATCGCCAACAACCCGGACATCGACAGCATCTACGAGCGGATGCACCCGGCGATCGACGCCACACTGGCGCATCTCAACGACGCGCTGCATCGCGCCCCGCCGGTGCTGCCCTTCGCGATCACCGAAGGCGGGCGCAAGGGCACGGCCATCGACTTCGCCAAGGGCACGTCCCTGCAGGAGTGGGAGGTGCCATTCGACTTCCCGGATGGCTGGCCAGCCGCCGCCCGTGAAGCCTTCGACACCTTCCACGCCGCCCGTCAGGCCATGCAGCGCCAGATGGACGACTCGATCGCCGCGCATGCCGACCAGGAAGTGCTCTACGACCAGCCCGCGATCGCCAAAAACAAGTTGCGCATCACCGGCCCTTTCACCGTCGAGGCCGTGCCCTTCCCGAGCGTGAAGTCGCTGGACGAGGCGAGTGGCCCGGACGAGGCCGACGCCAGCATCGCGCGCACCGGTGAATCCGGCCGCCAGCACCAGTGGCGCGACGAACTGCTGAAGACCGGCATCCGTGGCAAGGGCGGCCAGATGCTGAAGTTCGCCGACCTGGAGGCGCTGCCCTTCGACGCCGACATCGCCAACCTGCACGCCGTCGGCCACCTGGACAGCGGTGAACGTGTGGTGGTGAGCTTCGGCCCGGAGCACGCCGCGCTGGAACAGCGTCAGGTCGCCAATGCGCTCAACGAGGCCGGCAACCTGTTCCCGCTGCCGAAGATGATCGTGTTCTGCGCCTTCACCTTCGACCCCGAGGCCGCCAAGGACATCGATGCGCTCAAGGGCATCACCGCGCTGAAGGCGCAGATGAACACCGACCTGCTGACCGAAGACCTGAAGAAAGCGCGCGCCAACAACCAGAGCTTCTGGCTGATGGGCCAGCCCGAGGTCGAGGTGCGGGCACTCAAGGACGGGCGGTACGAAGTCGAGGTACATGGCTTTGACTACTTCGACACCGTGAAGGGCGAGCTCGTGTCCGGCGGCAAGCGCAACATCGCCATGTGGGCGCTCGACACCGACTACGACGATCGCAGCCTCTTCCCGCGGCAGGTGTTCTTCCCGATGGCAGGTAAGGGCGAAGGCTGGGAGAAGCTGAAGAAGAACATCCGCGCCGAGCTGGACGAGGCGCGCCTAGATAAATTCCACGGCACGGTGAGCCTGCCGTTCGAGGCCGGCGACAACCGCAAGATCGCGGTGAAGATCGTCGATGACCGGGGGATCGAGTCGCTGAAAGTGATCGGGCTGCAGTGATGGGCGACACGATGACCAAACCGCGGTCCCTGATCATCAGCTCGCCTTTCGAGGCACCGACCCACCACTGGCGGCGCAAGAGCGACAGCAGCCTTGAGCTGATGGAAGGGCGGCGACCGGCCGGCTACGAGATCTTCGACACCCGCAACAACACGCTGCGCAGCGTGGAGCTCGAACTCGTAAATCGCATCCGCGAGCGGGTTGATGCTTGGCGCGAGGCCGGCTATCCGGGCGCGACTTCGGTGACGCGGCAGTTGCTTGCGCACTGGCAGGACGAGGAGATCAGCCGGCAGTACGCCTTCTACTTCTGCCAGCTCGAAGCGATCGAGACGCTGATCTGGCACGTCGAGGCCCCGGCCGACTACAAGCAGGGCATCGCCATTCCCGGCGACGGCGGCGCGTGGGAGCGCGTCTGCAACAAGATGGCCACCGGCAGCGGCAAGACCACGGTGATGGCCATGCTCATCACGTGGCAGGTGCTCAACGCGCTGACCTACCCGAAGCGCACGAAGGATTTTTCACGGGCGGTGTTCATCGTCGCGCCGGGCCTGACGGTCAAGGAGCGGCTGCAGGTGCTGCTGCCGGGACATCCGGAGAACTACTACGACGCCTTCGCGCTGTGCCCGAATGAAGCCCTGCGGCAGAAGCTTAATCAGGTCGAGATCCTGATCGAGAACTGGCATAGCCTGATGCCGCTGAAGGAGCAGGACCGCTCGGTGGTGAAGAAGGGCGCGGAGAGTGACGAAGCCTATGTGCGCCGAGTGCTCGGAAAGCTCGCCAGCTACAAGGACATCATCGTCATCAACGACGAGGCCCATCACGCCTACCGCAAGCCGGCCGAGAGCAAGGTCAGCAAGAAGGAGGCGGAGGCGCTCGGCATCGACCTGGAAGAGGCAACGCGCTGGGTCGAAGGACTGGACCGCATTCACAAGATGCGCCGCATCAGCCGGTGCTTTGATCTGTCGGCGACGCCGTTCGCACCGACCGGCAAGACCAGCACCGAGGCTGCGCTGTTCGAGTGGGTGATCTCGGACTTCGGGCTCTACGATGCGATCGAGGCCGGGCTGGTGAAGACGCCGCGCGTGGTGATCCGCGACAACGCGCTGCCGAATGCGCAGACGTACCGCAGCAAGCTGTATCACCTGTACCGCGAGCCCGAGGTCGCCGAAGACTTGAACCGGCGGGGTGCCGAGCCGCACGAGGCACTGCCGCAGATCGTCCAGGAAGCCTACACGCTGCTGGGGGCCGACTGGCGCGAGACCTTGAATGCTTGGCAGGCGAACAACCACACCTCGCCGCCGGTCATGCTGACGGTTTGCAACCGGACCGAGACCGCGGCGCGAATCGAGCACTACTTCCGTTCGGGCGATGCGTACTGGCCCGAGCTCCATGCGCCGAGTCAGACGCTGCGTGTCGATTCCAAGGTGCTCGACAAGGCGGAGATTGGCGAAGCCGCCAGCAGCGACAAGGCTTACGAGGCGGTGCTGCGCGAGATCGTCGAGGCGGCCAACATCCCGGTGACACGCAAGGCGGAGCTCCTGGAGTTGAAGAAGGAAGAGCTGCTGCGCGCGATCATCGACAACGTCGGCAAACGCGGCAGCGCGGGCCAGGATCTGCAGAACGTGATCTCGGTGGCGATGCTCTCAGAGGGCTGGGACGCCAAGAACGTGACCCACATCATGGGCCTGCGGGCCTTCACCAGTCAGCTACTGTGTGAGCAGGTGATCGGCCGCGGCCTGCGCCGGGTGTCCTACGACACAGAGCCGGTGGTGTGCCCAGACGGCAAGGAGCGGATGTTGTTCAAGGCCGAGTACGTCAACGTGTTCGGTGTTCCGCTGTCGGTGTTCGAGGATGTGGGTGCCGGAGGCGATGCACCACCGCCGCCGCGAAACAGCACCCAAGTCGAGGCTGTCCAGGAGCGCGCCGAGCTGGAGATCAGTTGGCCCAATGTGCTGCGGGTCGATGTGGTGGTGCACTCCACCCTGCGTGTCGATTGGTCGAAGATGACGGTGCTCAAGCTCGATCCAGCCAAGATCCACGTCAGCGCGGACATGGCTCCCGCCTTGGGCGGTGCGGCCGACCTCAGCAAGGCGGTGTCCATTGACCTGGAGAAGCTGCCCGAAGAGTTCCGGCTGCAGCGCGTGTTGTTCGTGGCGGCGCGCAAGGCATTTGCCGAAATGCGGCACGGCTTCACCGGCAGCCGCGAATATCTCGTTCAGCAACTGGTGCGACTGGTCGAACAGTTCTTCCAGTCCGACCGGCTCGACATCCCGTCGCTGTTCCATCAGGAGCCGCTGCGCAAGCGCATCCTGTTCGCGCTCTCGATCGACACGATCGTCCAGCATGTGGTCGATCATTTCCGGCAGGAGAACGCCGAGCGGCTGGAACCCGTGTTCGATAGCGAGTTCCCGATCGGCTCGACGCGCAACATGCGCACTTGGTACACGACAAAGCCTTGCATCGAGACGACCAAGTCGCAGATCAGCCATGCGGTCGCGGACAGTACGTGGGAAGCCTACACGGTCAATGTGCTCGAACAGCGGACCGACGTGGCGGCCTACGCCAAGAACGACCACCTGGGGTTCCAGATCTACTACCTGTGGCGCGGCAGCCGGCGGCGCTTCGTGCCTGACTTCCTGATTGAGCTCGCCAACGGCAAGCGGCTGGTGCTGGAGATCAAGGGCGAGGACTCGGACCAGAACAGGGTCAAGCGCATGGCGCTCGATGCCTGGGTGCGGGCGGTGAATGCCCGCGGTGGCTTCGGGACGTGGTGCTGGGATGTGGTGAAGGCCGAGCCGTCGAAGGTCGATGATGTGCTGGTGCATCACGCAGGACATGCGCGCGCGTCGGAACCGATTGGTGAGGGGGTATTGGTCCCTGCGTGATCCGGATTGCGGTTACAGCGTAACCATTCTAGAGTTACGGTTACGCTGTAACCGACGAGGACAACATGGGTATGAGCAACGCCGACAAGCAACGCCGCTACCGAGAGCGCGCACTGAAAGATCCGGATGGGCTGCTGCTCACGCGGCTGCAAGTGATGCTGTCCCCGACTGCCGACGCAACGCTCAAACGCATCTGCGAGCACACCGGCCAGACCCGAGTTTGACAGTTCCAAGGCACATTTCCGCCCCACCCCCAGCAACGGCGCGGGTTTCAGGGCGATGGGGCGCCAAAAACCTAGATACACGGGTTGTTGATTTT
>Ga0209573_1004268_pt1 | contig 14339 bp, 18 predicted proteins | sample TNRBio252014_DNA_FD_185870 | JGI IMG/M metagenome (GOLD analysis project Ga0209573, IMG submission 185870) | Wastewater treatment Type I Accumulibacter community from EBPR Bioreactor in Madison, WI, USA - TNR Reactor_6/25/2014_ DNA (SPAdes)... | ecosystem: Engineered > Bioreactor > EBPR >...
ACAGAAAGCCCGACGGGGCATGAGTCACGGCGACGCTGACGATGTAGCCGAACGTTGCCAGCGCCAAAATCCAGGCGGCGGCGCGGATCGGTTTGGTCGGGCCGCGCTTGAGGGCGATGCTGCCGAGGATGATGTAGGCCGTCAGTCCCAGCACCTTGGCGGTCAGCCAGCCGTGTACGAACGGGTATTGATGCAGGATCAGCACCAGCCCGATGGCGCTGGTCAGCAATACGGCGTCGATGACGTGCGGCACGATCCGTACCCAGCGCCGCCGCGATTGCGGGGAGTCGGTCAGTGTCCAAAGCCCGCGCAGCACGAATAACGCCAGACTCAAGACCACTGTGGTGACATGCAGATGTTTGAGGGCAAGATACAGGGCGTTGGTCCTCCACGGCTGGTCGGTGGGTAGGCTATAGTTTAACGAACATCTGGTATTGGCTATTCCCGCGAGGTGAGCATATGTCCATGCATGTTTGTAACGGTGCCATGTTGAAATGCACATTTGCTTTTCCGCCGGGGATCAGTACGCTCGTCGTGCTGCCGCAAAACAGAGTGATGACCAGCAACATGCCGGCGGCGAATATTATGGACAACAAACCGATGGTCAACATCATGACGTTCGGCGCGTGCATGAGTCTGGCTAATCCAACAGTGGCGACGGCCACCGCGGCTGCGATGGGCGTGCTGACCCCGATGCCCTGCATTCCCGTTACTCCGGCGCCGTGGGTGGTGGGGTCGCCGACCGTGCTGCTGGGCAATATGCCGGCGCTCAACAACACTTCGACCTTGATGTGTATGTGGGCGGGCGTGATCACGGTGCTTCAGCCGGGGCAGTTCACCGAGATGATTCCCTGAAGCGCGTCATTTTTCGGCAGGTCGGACGCGTCGAGTGGGAATCGCGCTCCACGGATCGTCCGGCCAGGGATGCTTGGGGTAGCGACCTTTCAATTCCTTTCTAACTTCGGCGTAGGTCCGTTCCCAGAAGCCGCGCAGATCCTGAGTGACCTGGATCGGCCGCTGGGCCGGCGACAGCAGGTGCAAGGTCACCGGAATCCGCCCGCTGGCGATGCGTGGGGTATCGGCCAACCCGAACAACTCCTGCAATTTGACCGCCAGCACCGGTGGTTCGCCCGGTTGGTAGCGCAGGCGGATGCGCGAGCCACTCGGGACCGGCAGATGGGTGGGTGCCAGCTCGTCCAGCCGCGCTCGCGCCCAGCCATCCAGCAGATCGTATAGCGCACCCGACAGATCCAGCCGCCGCAGGTGTTCGCGCCGGGTCATGCCATTCAGCCAGGACGGCAACCAATCGTCGAGATGTTCCATCAGCCAGTCGTCGGACACGTCTGGCCAGCCTTCGTCGGCGCACCAGTGCCGCAACGACAGCACGCGCGCCTGCCACTCACGCAGTTCGCGGGTCCACGGCAGGCTATCGAGACCCAGTTGCCGGGCACCGGCCAGCATCGCCTGACACAGTGATTCGGGATCGGCGTCCGCCAATGGGGTACTGTCGAGCGCCAGCACACCCAGTCGCCGTTCCTGGCGTGCCATGACCGCCGCCTGCCGTTCATCCCAGCCCACTTCCACGACAGTGCGCAGCCGGTCGGCGAGATGTGTTTCCAGAGCGGTGGGATCGACGGGCGCGGCCAGCCAGATTCGGCCTTCGCCGACACCGGCGTCCAGGTGTGCCGCCACCAGCCAGTCGCGGCCCGCCAGCGGATCGCCGGTGGCTAGCCGCGCTCCACGTCCGTTGGCCAGCCGGTAGCGATCCGCCGCGCCCTCTCGGCGCCGCGCCACCCGGTCGGGGTAAGCGAAGGCCAGTAGCAATCCAGCGGTCGCGCCATCTCTTGGATCGAGGGTGGGATGGAGACACTCGTCCGCGTTTTCGGAACCATCCCGTTGTAGCAGCGCCCGCCAGCGCCGCGCCGCTTGCTCAATGCGGACACAGGCCGTCGGATCGGCCCACCAGCGCCGCGCGCCGTCGCGGCCGTCGCGGCGAAAATCCCGCAGGGCGTCCAGACGGGCGGTGAAATCGCCGCCGAAAGGATGTTCGCCACGCAGGGGGTCGCGCTCCTCCAGCAGCGCGGCCAGATCGGCAGCCAGTTTGACCAGGCCGAGCGCCGTGCCCCGCAGCAGCAGTTGCGCCAGCCGTGGATGGGTCGGCAGTTCCGCCAGCGCCTGTCCGGCCGAGGTGATACGGTCGCGGTCGTCCAACGCGCCCAGTTCGCGCAGTAGTTCGCGCGCTTGGGCCAATGCGCCTGACGGTGGCGGATCGAGCCAAGCCAGTGCCGACACTTCGGTGACGCCCCATTGCGCCAGCTCCAGGGCCAGTGGCGCCAGATCGGCCTCCAGGATTTCCGGGATGCGCCGCGGGCGGAGCCGGCTTTGAGCGGTCTCGCTCCACAGCCGATAGCAAATCCCCGGACCCAGCCGTCCGGCGCGGCCAGCGCGCTGTTCGGCGGCATCGGCCGACACCCGTACCGTTTCCAACCGGGTCAGACCATTGCGTGGATCGAAACGCGGCACGCGGGTCCAGCCGGCATCCACCACCACGCCGATGCCCTCGATGGTCAGGCTGGTTTCGGCGATGGGGGTGGCCAGCACGATTTTGCGCCGGCCGTCAGGATCGCGTCGAATGGCGCGTTGCTGCGCTGCTCCCGGCAGATCGCCGTATAGCGGCGCCAGCGTCAGTCCGGCGCAGGCCGGCTCCGCTTGCAAGCGGCCCAATACTTGCCGGATTTCGCCACTGCCCGGCAGGAACACCAGCAGGTCGCCGCACTCCCGGTGCAGCGCGTTCAGTACGGCGCGAACCACGACGTTAAGATCCAGACCGTCGAAGTCTCGTGGCAGGTAATGCCGGTTGACGGGATGGGCACGGCCCTCGCTGGTCACGATGGGGGCATCGCCCAGCAGTCGGGCCACCGCGACGCCGTCCAGGGTGGCCGACATGACCAGTAGCCGCAGGTCTTGACGCAACTCGCGCTGGCTGTCCAGACAAAGTGTCAGTGCCAGATCGGCGTGCAGGCTGCGTTCGTGGAATTCGTCGAAGATCACCAATCCCACGCCCTCCAGCGTCGGATCGCGTTGCAAGCGGCGGGTCAGAATGCCCTCGGTCAGTACCTCGATGCGAGTCTGACGCGAGACTTGGCGGTCGAAGCGGATGCGGTAACCGACGGTGTGGCCGACCGGCTCGTTCATCTGCACGGCCATGCGCGCCGCCGCCGCGCGCGCCGCTAGCCGACGCGGTTCCAGCAGCAGGATGGTGGAATTCTTCAACCAGGGTTCATCGAGCAGCGCCAGCGGTACCCGGGTGGTTTTGCCGGCACCCGGCGGCGCTTGCAGCACCAGGGCGGGCGCATCGCGCAATGCGGCGCGGATCGCCGGCAGCATCAATTCGATGGGCAGGGTCGTGGGCTCGGAATCAGACGGAAACACGAGCGCGGACCCGTTCGATGAGGATGGCCGAGACTGCCTCGCCACTGTTTTCCATGATCGCCCCAACGTGCATTTGTGCGCTGCCTTGACTATTGTTCTATCAAAATGCCGCGGTTTGGGTCCGTCGCACGCGCGAGTGCCGCTCCCGCTTCATCATAACGCCAGCCACCAAGGATTTCCGCGAATGAGTATTGTGACCGATCTGTTGGCCAAGCCCGGCGTTATCGCCGCTGGCGAATACGCCTATCGGGGTGACCGATTTTCCTACCGCGGCGCCCTCACTGAAGAGCATGCCCGTATGGCGTCGATCATGTGTCGCGCCACCACCATGGGCGTGAACATGGAGGGCAAGATGCTCGAAGTCTTCCAGCCGCGCAGCGGGTTGCAACCGCCACGCGGCTGGATGGTGCATGGTGCCGACTATACCGTGTGCGTCATGGCCAATGTGTTTTGCATGCTTGACAACGCCCGAGCTTCGATCAACGACATCGTCGGATTCATGCGTCAGACCGTGGCCAATGCGCCTTCCGATTTGATCTGAACCGGCTCGGCAAAAAATTAAAAAATTAAGGAGAAGAAATCGATGGCGACACTCGATGAACTGATGCGACTGCCGGCGGCGATGGCGGCCTTCGAGTTCCGGGGCAGCGGCGAGTTGCTGGACCAGCGCATCGCTTACCCCGAACGCATCAACGAAACCACGCTCGACTTGCTGGCCCATATGTGCGCGGCCAATATGAGCATTGCCACCATGCAGGCGCGCGGTTGGGAGAAGGTAACGGCCATGAAGGGATTCTATCCGATCCAGGAATTCACGCTGGTCGGGTTCGACTGGTCGGTGGTGGTGAGCGGCTTTCGTCGAGAGCAGCTCAAGAGCGAGGGCAAGACCAGCTTGCCGCCGTTCATGGGTGTGGTGCTGGGCAACGAAAAGGCCGACTATGAAGCGGCATTCGCCGTTCTGGAAGGGCGGGAGCCGATTTCATGAGCATGATCCGACGCATTCTGGCTTTGGATGGGGTTAACGTGATCTGCCATTTCCGCGACGATGGCTACCTGCTTGAAGGCTACGGCTTGATGGGACGCGACGATATGGCACGGCTGGCGCAATTCGCGCACGATTACCGGCGTATGATTCAGGGCAATGCCGACCAGCTTGCCATGTTCACCGGCATGCGCGGTTGGACTCCGCCACATGGGTGGATCGCCCGGGGTGCGGTACAGTCGGTCTGCGGCGTCGGCAACCTGGTTTGCGTCGTGGAAGGCGCCGATGCGCCCCTGAACGAGATCTTGCTGGAATTACGGGAGATTTCGCACTGGTAAGCTTGGAATCATTGAGATTTTCCACCCTCTAAAGGTGAAGTAAGCTGTCGATGTTTGTTGTTTTTTTGTATCGCTTTGGCGTGGCCACTTTGATACTTTGTTGGTATGATGATACGACACGGTCTATTACTTCAATGCATTGGGGCGGTCGTTTCCATGTCCAAGCGAATCGTTTTTCCTGTATGGCTTTGCATCTTGTTGGGCGCGTGTGCGCTCAACGCGTGGCCGGTGGCGGCACAGGCGGCTGGCGGCCAAACCCCCGAAATCCAGGGTGCCGGCGGTGGCAAGGTTGGAACGACCGCGATGTTGGCGGCAACGGCCAGCCTGGACGCCGATCAGAACGCCGGGAACGTTGACGACACCGAGCCGCCCCCGGTCGACGACACGCAACCGGCGACGGCGGCGAACCCAGTGGTGGAGTTGCCGCCCTGTCCGACCGGCGACGGCGGGTTGAGGGAACGGGTTGCCGTCCACATCTGCCAGCAGGTGCGGATCGAACCGCCGCCGACCAGCCTGAAGGTCGATCATCTGGCGCTGCGTTCACTGGAGTATCTGATTCCTTTCTACGCCCAGCGCGACTATCGCGCCGCTTGGCTCGATGCCGACGGCAAGCCATTGCCGGTGGCGGATAAGCTGTTGCGAACCCTGGGTCAGGCCGAGCGCGAAGGGTTGCGGTCCACCGACTATCCCCACGCCCACTTACGCAAGCTGTACGAGGCGCTCCAGCAGGATATCGCCGCGCCGGCCGTTGGCCAGTTGGCCGATTTCGATCTGCTGTTCACCGACACGTTTCTGACCTACGGTTCCCATCTGCTGTCCGGTCGGTTGCCACCCCGCAAGATCGACCCCGACTGGACGATCAAGCCGCGTTCCCGCGATTTGGCCGAAGTGTTGGAGCGAGCGCTGGCCGATGACACCCTGGTCGAGTCGCTGCAAGCCTTGGCGCCGCAGGGTAAAGGCTACGCCCAGTTGCGGGAAATATTGCAACGCTATCGGACGATCGAACAGGCGGGCGGTTGGCCCGTTGTTGGTTCCGCGAAAGGAGCAAAGGGCTCGCCGGCGGAACGGCTACGTAGCCGATTGCAGGCTAGCGGTGATTTGCCCAAGGGGCAGGAGCAGTCTGGAAAGAGCGTCACCCAAGATAAATCGCTCGCCAACGCGCTACGCCGTTTCCAGAGGCGGCATGGCTTGCAGGAAACTGGAACCCTTAATACCGCTACGATTGCTGCCCTGAACGTGCCAGTTTCGGAGCGAATTCGTCGCGTGGAACTGAACATGGAGCGCTGGCGCTGGCTGCCGGACGACTTCGGACCGCGTTACATTCTGGTCAATATTCCCAGCTTCAAGATGAGCGTGTTCGAGAACGGCAAGCAGGTGATGGAATCGAAAGTGGTGGTGGGCCGTCAGGAGCGGCAGACGCCGACCTTCACCGCCAACATGGCCTACTTGGTGTTGAGCCCGAAGTGGTATGTGCCGCGTTCCATCGCGGTGAAGGACAAGCTGCCACAGCTCAAGCGCAACCCTTACGCGCTCAAGGGGCAGAAGATCCGAATCTATAATAGCGCCGGCCAGGAAATCGACCCAGGCTCGATCAATTGGAGCGCGGTCAGCGCCAGCAGCTTCCGCTATCAGTTGCGCCAGGATGCCGGGCCTCGCAACGCCCTGGGCGGGATCAAGTTCATGTTCCCGAACCCCTATAGTATCTACTTGCACGACACGCCATCCCGAGAGCTGTTCAGCCGTAACCAGCGGACTTACAGCTCCGGTTGCATCCGCATCTCCAATCCGGTGGAATTGGCCGATTACCTGCTTAAGCATGACCCGAAGTGGAACAAGACCACCATCAAGACCGCTGCCACCAGCGGCAAGCAACGGGTTGTCCGTTTACCGGAGGAAGTGCCGGTATACCTGCTGTATTGGACAGCCTGGGTCGATGACGAGGGTTTGCTCAATTTCCGCGATGATATCTATCAGCGCGACAAGCCCATGGTCCGGGCTCTTTACCAGAAAGGAGAGATTCAGGGCGGCGATGCCTAAAGCCTCTTTCCATGGATAAGCGCCATCCCCCGGCCACTGCGGTCGGGGGATTTTCGTTGTTGGCTCGGGGAGAATTTGGGACGATGCGCGTGGCACTGGGCATCCAATACGACGGCGTCGGGTTTCGTGGCTGGCAAGCGCAGCCGGCGGGAGTACGAACCGTGCAGGCCAGTCTGGAGCGAGCGTTGGCGAAGGTTGCGGATCATCCGGTCAGCCTGACTTGCGCCGGCCGCACCGATGCCGGTGTCCACGCCGTTGGTCAAGTCGCTCATTTCGACACCCGAGCGATCCGATCGACGCGGGCCTGGGTGCGAGGCGGCAACGCCCACTTGCCGCCGGATCTCAGCCTGAGTTGGGCTTGCGAGGTACCGGACGATTTTCATGCCCGTTTCTCGGCCACGGCCCGCCGCTATCGCTATCTGATCCATAACCACTCCCAGCGTTCGGCCCTGTGGCGGGCGCGGGCGGTCTGGCACTATCGGCCACTGGATGCCGAACGGATGCACACGGCCGGTCAGATACTGGTTGGCGAGCACGATTTCAACGCATTCCGCGCCGTCGAGTGTCAAGCCCGCCACCCGATCCGGGAAATTCTGGAATTGGCGGTTTGGCGTCAGGGCGATGGCGTGTTGCTGGAGATCGAGGCCAACGCCTTTCTGCATCATATGGTGCGCAATATCGCTGGGGTGTTGCTGGCGATCGGGGTCGGCGACCGGCCGATCGAATGGGTCACTGAGGTGTTGGAAAGCCGTGATCGTACGCAGGCCGGGGTGACCGCGCCGGCCGAAGGCTTGTACCTGCTGGCGGTGCGTTATCCGCAACGGTTCGGGTTGCCAGCGGCTCCGACCAGTAGCCCGGCCTTTGAAGGCTGAGCGGAACGATGCCCATGCCTGGCGATTACGCTAGGATCAAGGCGCCAGATGGAGTAATCGAACAATCAGCGGGACCAGCAACGCGGTCAATAGGGCGTTAAGGCCGATGGCCAGCCCAGCGAAGGCCCCCGCCAGGCTGCTGATCTGCAAGGCTCGCGCCGTACCGATACCATGCGCCGCCACGCCGATGGCCAGCCCTTTGACGGCGTTGTCCCGAATCCGTAGCCAGTCCAACAGGGCCGGCGCGGCGACCGCCCCAATGACCCCGGTCAAAATCACCAGAACCGCCGTCAGCGAGGGTAGGCCGCCAATCTTTTCGGCGATCCCCATCGCCACCGGGGTGGTCACCGACTTGGGCGCCAGCGATAGCAGGGTGCGCGGCGAACCACCCAGCAACTCGGCGATCCCTATTGCCGATAGGATCGCGGTCAACGAGCCGACCAGTAATCCGGCGAGGATTGGCAGGGCCAGTTGCCGCACCCGCTCCCAGTGCAGATAGAGCGGCACCGCCAACGCCACGGTCGCCGGGCCAAGCAGAAAGTGGATGAACTGCGCGCCGGTGAAGTAGGTGGAATAGGGGGTGCCGGTCAGCAGCAGGAGCAGCACCAGCAGGGCGATCGCCAGTGCCACCGGGTTGAATATCGCTCGGCCGCCACTGCGCCGGAACAACCATTGTCCGGCCAGGTAAACGGCCAGGGTGAGGGTGAGCCACAGCAGCGGCGAGGCGGCCAGGTACACCCAGATGTCGATGAAAATCCTATCCATCGTGTGGTGCTCCACGCCGCCAACGGATGACGGTTTGCATCACCAACGCGGTCACGGCGACCGTGATCAGCGTGCTCAGCACCAGAGCGACCGTCACCGCCAACCATTCCTCCGCCAGTAGCGCCCCGTACCGCACGATTCCGACCCCGGCCGGGATGAACAGCAGCGACAGATGCGACAGCAGGGTTTCCGCGGTGGCGCGCAGCGGCGCGGGCAGCGACTTGCGCCAGTGTAGCGCCAGGAACAGCAGCAGCATGCCAATCACGGGTCCCGGTACCGGAACGCCGCTCCAGCGGATCGCGATCTCTCCCACCAACTGGAAGGCCAGCAATACCGCCAGTGCGCCGATCATCGTTGGGGTTCCATGGCTGCCTGAAGCGCTTACCGCTGGCCGCTCGGTTCCGCCGCCGCCCGCGCTTCGCCACGGCGCCGCAGCAGCAGGCGTGAGACGAAGATGCCGACCTCGAACAACAGCCACATAGGTACTGCCAGCAGGGTCTGCGAAATCACATCCGGTGGGGTTAGCAGCATGCCGACGACGAAGGCGCCAACGATGATGTAGGGGCGTTTGGCGGCCATGGCTTCGGGCGTAATGATCCCGGTTAGCACCAGAATGACTGTGGCGACCGGCACCTCGAACGCGACCCCAAAGGCGAAAAAGATCGTCATCACGAAGTCGAGATAGCGGTTGATGTCGGTCATCACCGCTACCCCTTCCGGCGCGGTGCTGGTGATGAAGGCGAAGAAGATCGGCATGATCACGAAGTAGGCGAAGGCCATGCCGCAGTAGAACAGCAAGGTGCTGGAGATCAGGACCGGCAAGGCCAGTCGTTTCTCCTTTTGATACAGACCCGGCGCAATGAAGGCCCAGACTTGGTAGAGAATCCATGGAATGGTGATGAAGACCGCCAGCACCAGCGTGAATTTGAGCGGTGTCAGAAACGGCGACAGCACATCGATCGCGATCATGCTGCTTTGAGCCGGCATGTGTCGGGTCAAGGGGCCGGCCAGCATGGAATAGATCGGATTGGAGAATGGCGACAGCGCCACAAAAACCAACAGCACGCCGCTGACGATACGCAGTAGCCGGGTACGCAGTTCGACGAGATGACTGATGAAAGGTTGTTCGCGATCGGTGTCGGACACGGTGGGTCAGTTTGCGGCAGGGGGATTGGGCGGTGGCGTCGGTCCGGTGGTGGGCGGGTCGGCCGGCCGATGCACCGGTTTTTGCAGTTGCACCGGGGCCAGGACCGGTTTTTGTAACTGAATGGGTGTTGGTTCCGTGGAATCGATGGGCGGTTCCAGGTGGGCGGTGGGCGGCGTCCAACCCGGCGGTGGTGGCGCTGGCATGGTGCCTGGTCGCCAGCCCGGCGGCGGTCCCGGATCGTCTTCGAGCTCTTCCTGGATTTCCTGGCGCAACGACTGAACTCGGTTTGCCAGGTCCTTGATGCCGTTCAAATCACCCTGCTGGCGCAGCGTGTGTTTCAACTCTTCCAGTTGTAGTTCCCGGTCCACTTCCGCCTTGACGTCGGCAAGCATGCGCCGGGCCTTGCCCAGCCACAGACCAGCGGTGCGAGCCAGCCCCGGTAGACGCTCGGGACCGACCACGATCATCGCCACGACGCCGATCAACGCCAGTTCCCAGAATCCGATTTCGAACATACCGTTGCGATCCGGCGCTTAAACCTTGTCGTGGTTTTTGGCCAGCGGATCGTGCAAGCCCGCCGTGGCGTTGCCGCCGCTGTGTTCTTGTAGAGTAGGCTGTTCGAGTTTCTTGGGGTTTTCTTCCCCGGCCGTTTCCGGTTTGCCTCCTTCCTTCATGGCGTCGCGGAAGCCGCGAATGGCCGAGCCGAGGTCGGAACCGAGGTTGCGCAGCCGGCTGCCGCCGAACAGCACCAGGACGATGACCAGAATGAGCAGGAGTTCCCAAATACTGAAATGCATGACGGTATGCCTCTGATGACGGGAGGATGGCGCTCGCCTAGTTGGCGGCGCGGGCGGCTTTTTCGGCCAAGCCGGAGGTGCCGAAGCGGCGGTGCAATTCGTTCAGCACCGCATCCGGGCCAAGTCCCTGATGGGCCAGCATCACCAAGGTGTGAAACCACAGGTCGGCGGTTTCGCGCACCAGCGGCTCGGGTTCGCCGTTCTTGGCGGCCAGCAAGGTTTCGGCCGCTTCTTCCCCGACCTTCTTGAGGATGGCGTCCAAACCCTTGGCATACAGGCGGGCGACGTAGGAGCTATCGGGATCGGCATGCTTGCGCGCTTCCAGCGTGGCCGCCAACTCGCGCAGGATTTCGTCGCTCATGCGCCGTACATCTCGCGTGGGTCCTTCAACACCGGATCGACGGTGACCCATTCGCCGTCGCGCAATTCCGCGAAGAAACAGCTCTGCCGCCCGGTATGACAGGCAATGCCGCCGATTTGTTCGATGTCCAGCAACAAAACATCGGCGTCGCAATCCAGCCGGATGCGCCGCACCTTCTGGGTGTTGCCCGAGGTTTCGCCCTTGTGCCAGAGCTGCTGGCGCGAGCGGGACCAATACACTGCCTCGCCGCATTCCACCGTGCGTTGCAGAGATTCCCGGTTCATCCAGGCCATCATCAGTACTCGGCCGCTGTCAGCGTCCTGGGCGATGGCGGGTACCAGCCCGTCCGTCGTCCATTTGATGCGTTCCAACCAGTTTTCGGTCATGAATTCACTCGTTCCAATCCTCTCCCGCTGGAAGAGGGGGTATCAAAGTCTCACTTCGATGCCGCGCGCCCGCATGTGGTGCTTGGCCTGTTCGATCGTGTATTCGGCAAAATGAAAGATGCTGGCGGCCAGCACCGCGTCGGCCTTGCCGAGCAGGATACCGTCGGCCAGATGGTCCAGCGTGCCGACTCCGCCGGAGGCAATGACCGGAATGCTGACCGCTTCGCTGATGGCGCGGGTCAGCTCCAAGTCGAAACCGCGTTTGGTGCCGTCGCGGTCCATGCTGGTCAGCAGGATTTCCCCCGCGCCGTAGGCGTTCATCCGCCGCGCCCATTCGACGGCGTCGATGCCGGTGGGCCGGCGGCCGCCGTGGGTGAAGATTTCCCAGCGCGGCGGTTCGTCCGGCTGGTGTACCGCCTTGGCGTCGATGGCCACCACGATGCACTGATTACCGAAGCGTTCGGCGGCCTCGCGCACGAACTCGGGTCGGGCGATGGCGGCGGTATTGATGGACACCTTGTCGGCGCCGGCGTTCAGCATCCGCCGCACATCGTCCAGCACGCGGATACCACCGCCCACGGTCAGCGGGATGAACACCTCGCTGGCCACCTGCTCGACCACATGCACCATGGTTTCCCGGTCGTCGGAACTGGCGGTGATGTCGAGGAAGGTGATTTCGTCGGCCCCTTCCGCGTCGTAGCGGCGGGCGATCTCGACCGGATCGCCGGCATCGCGGATTTCGACGAACTTGACGCCCTTGACCACCCGGCCACGATCCACGTCCAGGCAGGGAATGATGCGTTTCGCCAGCGCCATCAGCCGTTCTCCGCCGCGTCGGCCAGTTGCTGGGCGGCGGCTAGGTCGATGTCGCCCTCGTACAAGGCCCGGCCGATGATCGCGCCCATGATGCCTTCCTGCTCCACCGCGCACAGCGCCCGCACGTCGTCCAGGGTACTGACCCCGCCGGAGGCGATCACCGGGATGCCGATGGCCTGGGCCAAGCGGACCGTGGTATCGACATTGACGCCCTGCATCATGCCGTCACGACTGATGTCGGTGTAGACGATGGCCTCGACGCCATAGCGCTCGAAGACCTGCGCCAGATCGATGACGTTGTGCTTGGACAATTTGGACCAACCGTTGACCGCCACCCGTCCATCCTTGGCATCCAGGCCGACGATGATGTGGCCGGGATACTCCAGGCACAGGTCGTTGATGAAATGCGGCTCCTGCACGGCCTTGGTGCCGATGATGACGAATTGAACGCCGGCGTCCAGGTAGGCATCGATCGCCTGCTCGTCACGGATGCCGCCACCAACCTGGATCGGCAGGTCGGGAAAGGTCTGAGCGATACGGCGGATCACCTGGGCGTTGACCGGTTGTCCGGCGAAGGCGCCGTTCAGGTCCACCACATGCAGGCGGCGGGCGCCGGCCTGGACCCAACGTTCGGCCATGGCCACCGGGTCGTCGGAGAAGATCGTCGAATCCTCCATGCGTCCCTGGCGCAGCCGCACGCATTTACCGTCTTTTAAATCGATTGCGGGTATCAGCAACATGTCCGGGTTCTTCCAGCAGCAGACCTGTTCAGGTGGGGAAGTGCGTTACGGGTTCCAGTCGGTGAAATTGGCGAGCAGTCGCAGTCCGGCCTGAGCACTTTTTTCCGGATGGAATTGCACGGCGAAGATGTTGTCGCGCGCGATCGCCGAGGCGAAGTCGAAACCGTACCAGGTTCGGCCCGCGGCCAGGGTGGCATCCGCGGGTTGTAGATAATAACTATGGACGAAATAGAAGCGGCTGTCTTGAGAAATCCCCCGCCAGAGTGGGTGATCGCGCAGTTGATGGACCTGGTTCCAACCCATGTGCGGTACCTTGAGCCGCTCGCCGTCGACGGGGTCGCGCAGCTCGCCGAACCAGACCACCCGGCCGGGCAATACGTCCAGGCCGTCGATACCGCCGTTTTCCTCGCTGAAGGTCAGCAGCGCCTGCGGTCCCAGGCACAGGCCCAGGAACGGTTTGCCCAGCGCCGCTTCGCGCACCACGTCCACCAGATCCCAGCGGACCAGCTCGCGCATGCAGTCGCGGATCGAGCCCTGGCCGGGAAACACCACCCGGTCGGCGTGCAGGATATCCTGACGGTTCTGGGTGACGAGCACCCGCGTTCGTGGGGCGACGTGTTCGAGCGCCTTGGCGACGGAGCGCAAATTGCCCATGCCGTAATCGATGATTGCAATGCTGGCCATGCGGAGAACTCGGGGATAGGGATGCCGGATGCAGGAAAGACGGTTGAGTTTACAGGCTGCCCTTGGTGGAAGGTACGCCAGCCACGCGCGGGTCGAATTCGACCGCCGTGCGCAGGGCGCGGCCGAAGGCCTTGAACACGGTTTCGGCGATATGGTGGGCGTTACGACCGCGCAGGCTGTCGATATGCAGGGTGATCAGCGCATGGTTGACGAAGCCCTGGAAGAATTCGCGAAACAGATCCACATCGAAATCTCCGATCCGGGCGCGGGGAAATTCGACGAAATAGTCCAGTCCCGGCCGGCCGGAACAGTCGAGCACCACTCGTGAGAGCGCTTCGTCCAGCGGGACGTAGGCGTGGCCGTAGCGGCGGATGCCGCGCTTGTCGCCCAGTGCTTGCTTGACCGCTTGCCCCAAGGTGATGCCGATGTCCTCGACCGTGTGATGGGCGTCGATGTGCAGGTCACCCTGGGCTTCGATTTCCAGGTCGATCAAGCCGTGGCGAGCGATCTGATCGAGCATGTGATTGAGGAAGGGCAGTCCGGTGGCGAGTTGGGCGTCACCCGTGCCATCCAGATTGATGCGTACCTGAATGCAGGTTTCCAGCGTGTCGCGTTTGACCGCCGCTATGCGTGCTGACATGTTTCAATCCGCGCCCACGGGTTCATGGGGCTGAAATGACATTGGAAAATATCGCGCCGCCACGGGAACTCAATGGCATATCGGGAATTATATCGATCTTTGCGTGGAATAAGCGAGTCCGCTCAGGCTCGAACGGAATTTGACTAGCCGAAACGCAAACAGCCCGCGCGAAGCGGACTGTCGTTTGTTTCTGGTGCCGGAACGCGGAATCGAACCGCGGACCTACTGATTACGAATCAGTTGCTCTACCGGCTGAGCTATCCCGGCGAAATTTTTTAGGGAAGAGACTATAGCCCACTCAAATCCGACATACAAGGCGCGATCCGTCCTGGTTCAGAGAAG
>Ga0209573_1004269_pt1 | contig 14336 bp, 14 predicted proteins | sample TNRBio252014_DNA_FD_185870 | JGI IMG/M metagenome (GOLD analysis project Ga0209573, IMG submission 185870) | Wastewater treatment Type I Accumulibacter community from EBPR Bioreactor in Madison, WI, USA - TNR Reactor_6/25/2014_ DNA (SPAdes)... | ecosystem: Engineered > Bioreactor > EBPR >...
ATGCTGTGAAATCAGTAGTGTTCACAGTCAACGAATGGCTTGGAGAAAGAACGATGGCAACTGCAAATCGTATGATTCAAAAAGGCAGCACCGGGCCGGATGTCAAACTGCTACAGGGGTTGCTGAATCAGAAAGTTCCTCTGGCTAAGCTACCTCAGGGAAAAAAGCTGGTGGAAGACGGCATTTTCGGGCCGAAAACAGATGCCGCCACCCGCACTTTCCAGCAGATGAACGGGCTGAAAGTCGATGGCATCGTCGGACCCAAGACTTGGGGGGCGCTGGGCGTGACCTATACTGGTCCGGGCGCAGCGCCTCCTGCCGGCAAGCCAGCTTTTGAGCAAAAAAAACCTAAGGACGGATTTGACGGCACGGTGAATCCTCCTTGGCAAATGGTTCCCATGAGCGGGCAGAAAACAGTCATTCTGAAGAACGCCGCCAATCTTACGGTCGTCAGTCGCAATACAGGCATTGCCACCGTCGAGGATGCACCCAAGTGTTTTGTGCATGGCGGGCGTGAGTTGATCATCAAGGGTAAGGTCAAGGGGACGACCTTTATCGACGTCAAGGATGGCGCGATCACGGTGGCCAGTCTCGAAGTCGCCGTCAAGACCAAAAAGACCGTTCGCATCACTTTCAATTTCCTTGAAGATAACGCGGGCCATAAGACCACGCGTAGCTTGAGCGATGTCCCGACTTGGGTGCAGCAAGCCAACGAAATCTTGTTAAACCAGGCGAATGTTGAAGTGATCAAGCAGAATGCTCGTAATGTCAAGATTAATCAGAATCTTGGTGGTGTCGTGCGCTACTCTAAACACATTACCGGGGTGGCGCCGGGCGAGCATGAATGGGATATCGTCGTGGCCAAGCGCGACAATGCTGCTGATTTAAACATCTTCTTTGTCTGGGAGTACGAGCAGGACAACACCCCCAACATTGATAATACGGAGGCTGGAACTCTCGGAAATAACTGCATTTTCGAGGATAACATCAGTTATCAGACCCATGAAACCATGGCCCATGAAATCGGCCATTTTCTGGGGGTCGATCACCCGGCGCCGGGTTTGGATTTGCTGATGTCGCCGGGCCGTACTGATCAGCGTATTTCCAAGGCTCACGCCAACATCATGAATCCATGAAGGTGAATGGTTATGAGCAAGCAGGCCATACCCTTCTTGTTAGGCATGACGCTCCTGCTTACCCTGCAACCTTCCAGAGGAATCGCCATGAACGATGACATCGCTGCTCAGGTTAATGCGGCCTTTACCGCCGCCCGCCAAGACAATTACGAGCTCATTTCGCAACTCGCCGAACAAGGCGCTCAGGTTATTCCCTATTTAAAACCCTACCTGCGGGACGATAACGAGATGCTGCGCTTGCAGGCGTTAGCGTTGCTGACGGCGTCTACGGACCCCGCCGCCATTCCTTTGCTGGCGCTGGCGTTGCGCGATCCGTCGCAGGATCTCCGCGCCCGCGCTGCGCTGGCGCTCTATGAACGGCATGACCCTTTACAACTGGCGGAGCGTTCCGGGGTCGGTGAGGCTCTGCAGGCCAGCATCGATCAGGGCAATGACGCCGCTGCCGCACTCTTGCTGATCGGTTATTTTCCTGGCGAATCCAGCCTGAAAACGTTGCAAATGCTCAATGAGCGGGCGGGCAATGCGCAAACCGAACTGGCGAGTTGGGCGCCGGTCGTGCCGGTCAGGTTAGCTGCGGCTGTGAGCCTGTCGCGCCTCGGTGATCAATCTGGGCGATTGGCGCTGCTGCAAACCAGCGCTGAGGGTTCGCTGGCAGATCGAGAATTCCTGCTGTCGGTGCTGCGGGAGATTGATGCGCCGGACGTTTTACATGCCTTGGCGGCGGGAACGCTGGGTGATGTTAGCGAAATTGGCGGCGGCGTACCTTCCGGTGTGCAACCGCAGCGACGACTGTGCGACCTGGCGGTAGACAGCTTTGTCAAGCGCCTGAATTTGAAAATCAAATTTTCTATCGGCGACCATCGCCGGTTCACGCCCGCCGAAATCGACGCAGTGCGACAGGCAATGGCCAGTTCCCTGCCTCGGTGATGAATGCGGCAGGACACGGGGCAGGACACGAAACCGCCCGGCTTTGCCGGGCGGTTTTCATCAATATCGACCGTGGATGTTTATTCCATGGATCGAATATTGGCGGCTTGTTTGCCCTTAGGCCCAGTGGTGATGTCAAACGAAACCTTCTGAGCTTCCCTGAGGGTTTTGAACCCTTGCCCCTGAATGGCGGAGAAGTGCGCGAACAAATCTTCGCCACCGCCATCCGGAGAGATAAAACCAAAACCCTTTGCTTCGTTAAACCACTTAACAGTACCAGTTGACATGAAACTCGATCTCGAAAAAATTGAAAAGAAAGCAATCGCTACGGGTACAAGAGTTAGAACAGAGGAACTGACGAGCCGAATACCGATTGGAAGGGTTTACAGCGAACGAACAGATGACCCACTTAAAAACCTTGTAGCCTGCATCGTAGCGCACGCGGCAAGACAAAACAAGTAAATCTTACAGCAGCTCGATATTTTGTTGGCGGCTGTTTTCCCCGCATCATGGTCTAGGTTAGGCGATAAAAAATTTCTAAACTAGGCTGGATTATCGGGTTTACCAAGGACCGCTTTTACCTTGTTGACGCCTAGCAGCACTAGACCACCCGCGACCACCCCTGCCAACATATTTAATAGGGTAGGTGTGATCGCCGCAAGTACGCCGCCGAGGCCAGGTATGCTGTGGACAACTTCTTCGGCGTGGTGTAGCACCTCGTGTGAATGAGGTAAACCATGCACCAAGATGCCTCCACCTACCAAAAACATGGCCGCCGTACCGACGACAGCAAGGGTTTTCATCAGATAAGGCGCAACTTGCAAAAGCGCTTTACCCAGGATGCGCTTGAAATTGGGTCCGATCGTATTCTCACTGCTTTTCACTAGATAAAGTCCGGCATCGTCTAATTTGACAATGCCGGCCACCACGCCGTAAACACCGACCGTCATGAGAACGGCAATACCAGCGATCACAGCCACTTGGGTGGCGAACGCCGCATTTTGCACGGTACCCAGTGCGATCACGACGATTTCAGCGGACAGAATGAAGTCGGTGCGAATCGCGCCCCGGATTTTTTCTTGTTCGAACGCCACTAAATCGACGTCGGGGTCATTGAGCGCTTTCACTTCGGCAGCGTGTTCAGCTTGGGCTTCGGCTTTGTCGTGTAGAAACTTGTGCGCCAGCTTTTCAAAACCCTCGAAACACAAATACGCGCCGCCTACCATCAGGAGCGGGGTAATCGCCCACGGTGCTACCGCGCTGATCAGGATCGCCGCCGGGACCAAAATCAGCTTGTTCTTCATCGAGCCCTTGGCCACTGCCCACACCACCGGCAACTCCCGTTCCGCTCGCACCCCGGAGACTTGCTCGGCATTTAGGGCTAGATCGTCACCGAGGACGCCGGCGGTCTTTTTTGCCGCCACCTTGGTCATCAGCGCCACATCGTCGAGAACAGTAGCAATATCATCAATCAAAGCTAAAAGGCTGGTTCCGGCCATCGGGTAACTCCCAGATTTGATAAATGAAAACCGTGTAGGGCGGTGTTTCTTTTTATGGGTCAGGAGGTGCGGCTAGCAGAAATATGGTTAGCTGATCTTCTCCAAAAACTGGACCTGCAGGCGATTATCCAGCAGGCCGTTTACTGCCCCCGGTATTCTGGTTATCCGGTTCCAGCGTGAGTGCTTTGCTGCTTTGAAGCACACCCTCGGGTAGTTTCCACACTTTTCTAGCCTGCCCGCCAGTGGGTAGATCCACAGCAAGAGATGTGGATGAGGGGTCGCATGGCGCGCCTTTCAAGGATTTAACACAACAACACCTCACGTCACCGACCTGGATAAATTAAATTGCGTAGTCGGGGGCTACACCAGGAATTTCAATGCTGGTGAGCATTGCTCCATCATATTGAACAGCCACCAGTTTGCCCACACAGTCCTCGCCGAACAGCGCTTTCAAAGCCTCGGCCAGTAACTGTGAGTCAGCCGGCAGATGATAATGACGGTGGCCAGTGTCCAAAATCAGCGTTGCGATGGGACCGTCATGCACCACGTCGGCGATGGTTCCGGTAATGTACGTCATTGCAGACACTCCGCCGGTTGATAGAGGATCGTTTGTTTCCTGGAAATTATAATAAAGTCGGATTTGTACATACTTCGCTCAGTCTCCGCATAGGGGATCAGTCGGCTTTGCTCATCGCTATTCACAGAGAGAGTATATCGCGCCTTGCTGGCCAGGATTGATGGATTCGCCAATCTGTCCTGCTGGGCTCATGGCTTAAAGATCATGGGCTACCGACTGGATTTTTGGTTTTATAGCGAGGGCGGATCTTCAATGCAGGTGACCGATCGATTCCGCCGAAACACCACCTGATGATCGATGTCCAGGCGGATGCCAATCTGTTGCCCAAGGGCGTGGTTATGATGGCTGGGCGCCAGGCATAACAGCCGCGCCCCACTGAGTAACTTGAGCGTGTAGAGAAACTCCGCACCCCGGAATGCCCGTGCCGTCACTTCCGCTTTAAGTGGACTGGCGTCGTCATGGATCACATCATCCGGGCGCACCAGGATTTCCACATCATCGCCCGCTTCGCAGCCGGCAGGCGATGGCCCGGCCAGTTCGCCCAATTCGGTCATTACCTGTCCTCCTGACGCAACCCGTCCTGCTAGCAATACGCCCTGACCGATGAAATCAGCGACGAAGCGATCAACGGGTTGATGGTAGAGGTTGTAGGCATTATCCCATTGCCGTAGCCGACCCTCATTCAGCACTCCAATTTCATCAGCGAAGGTAAAGGCTTCAAACTGGTCATGACTCACCAGCAGTCCGCCGGCGCCTTCTCGCAGCAGAATCCGGCGCACCTCCCGTGCCAAGTCCTCCCGCAAGGCGACATCCAGGCTGGAGAACGGCTCATCCAGCAATAATAATCGTGGACGCGGGGCCAGCGCCCGGGCCAGCGCCACCCGTTGTTGCTGGCCGCCGGACAATTGATGCGGATAGCGTTTGGCGAAATCGGTTAGCCCCACCAACTGCAACAGATCGCTAACCCGCGCCCGACGCTCCTGCCGCTTCCAGCTACGCAGACCGAAAGCAATATTGTCAGCGACCGTCAAATGCGGAAACAGCGCCAGATCCTGAAACATCAGGCCAATGCGCCGCCGTTCTGGCGACAGCGTCCAGCCAGGCCGGCTGAGTTCAACGCCTTCCAGTCGGATTGAGCCGCGCTGCACCGGTTCAAATCCGGCAATCGCTCGCAACAGGGTGGTCTTGCCGCAACCGCTGGGACCAAGCAGGCAGCCGATACCGGCGCAGTGCATGGTCAGTGATGCCTCCCGGATCACTTTACGGGGCGGGTAGGCGATATCGAGGTTGGTCAATTCAAGAAAGGGGGTCATGGCCGGGTCTCGCACGGCTGATAGCGCGGCTGAGCAGAATCACTGGCCCAATGCCGGCCAGGACGATAGCCAGGGCGAAGCTGGCGGAATCCGCCAACCGCTCATCCGAGGCCAGTTCAAAGGTGCGCACTGCCAGCGTATTGAAATTAAACGGGCGTAGAATCAAAGTTGCTGGCAGCTCTTTGAGGACATCCACGAACACCAACAACAAGGCGGTCAACAGGCTGCCGCGCAGGATTGGAATGTGAACCCGCCACAGTACGTTGTACGGTTTGGCGCCCAAGGCGCGGGCAGCGTCGTCCATACTCGGTCGAATGCGGGTTAGCCCGGCCTCAACGCTATGCAGCGCCACCGGCAGGAACCGGGTGCAGTAGGCAAACAGCAGAGCGAACAATGTTCCACTCAGGAGCAGCCCCGTGGATACGCCGAGCCACGCCCGCGCCCAGTAATCCACATTTCGGTCGATGGCGGCAAACGGCAACATGACGCCAATAGCCAGTACAGCGCCGGGCGCAGCATAGCCCAGCCCGGCGCTGCGCACCGCCATTCGCACCACAGGATAGGGCCGCAGCCGCTGGCTGTAGCCCAACAGTAGCGCCAGCAGCAGGATTGATAGGGTCGCGCCACTGGCCAGTAGCAGACTGTTCCCTACCAGTTGCATAAAGCGGTCATCGACGATCTGCGGAGCAGTGCGCCAGGCCCAAAGGGTTAATTGCCCGGCGGGAATCAGAAAACCGAATAGCAGCGGCGCCAGGCAGGCGCCCGTGGCCAGCCATCGCCATTGGCCTCGCAGCAGCAGGCGCGGCGGGCGCTGGGTGCGCTGGCCCGTGTGGTGAAAATGCGCTTGCCGGCGCGACAGCCGCTCAAGCACCAGCAGGGTCAAAACGAACAACAGTAGCAGCGCGGCCAGTTGCGCAGCGGCGATTGCGTCGTTCATGCCGAACCAGACCCGGAAAATGCCGGTTGTAAACGTATTGACTCCAAAGTATTGCACTACGCCGTAATCCGCCAGCGTCTCCATTTGCACCAGCGACACGCCGGCAATGAGAGATGGTCGCGCCAGCGGCAGAGTGAGGGTCAGAAAGCGTTGCCACGGCCCCGCGCCCAGGCTGCGGCTGACTTCCAGCACCGCCACTGACTGCTCCAGAAACGCCGCCCGCGCCAACAGGTAGATATAGGGATACAGCACCAGCGCCAGCATGAGCGCCGCACCGGTCAGTGAGCGGATTTCAGGGAACGCATAGTCCTGTCGGCTCCAACCGAAAGTCTCACGCAGGAGCGTTTGCACTGGGCCGGCGAAATCCAGCAGGCCGGTATAGGTGTAGGCAATGATGTAGGCAGGAATGGCCATGGGTAGCAGCAACGCCCATTCAAACCATCGCCGCCCAGGAAATTCACAGGTGGCGGTCAACCAAGCAGTGGGGACGCCGATGAACAGGGTTCCGGCCCCAACCCCGATCATCAGCATCACCGAGTTCAGCATGTAATCAGGGAGTACGGTGTTGGCCAGATGTTGCCAGACTTCGCCGGGCGGTTGCAGGGCGGTGAGAAATACCGTTAACACCGGCAGAGCCAGTAACACCGCCAACCCCACGGCCAGCACTGTCCAGCGGTCGGCCCAGGCGACTCGTGCCCCAGATCCCCTCTCCTTTAGCGGGTCAGGGTGAAGGGGCGTCTGCCGATGGGCGTGCGCTACTTCCACCCAGCCCGGTCCATCAGTTTGACAGCGGCGGCGTTTAACTGACCCAGTCGAGCGACGTTCAGCGTATCCGCCTTGAACTCGCCCCAGGACTTGAGTACGGCGCTGGGCGGAATAGCAGGGTTTACCGGGTATTCGTTATTGACTTCAGCATACCAGCGCTGGGCGGCGTCGCTGGCCAAAAACTCCAGCAATTTAACAGCATTGTCGCGCTGGCGGGCGTGGGCAGTGACGCCGGCGCCGCTGACGTTGACGTGAACGCCAGTAGTTTTGGCGTCAGGCCAGAAGACCGCAATCTGCGCCGCTGCCTGTTTTTCGGCCTCATCGCTGGCGCTGACCATGCCGCCCAAATAGTAGGTATTGGCTAAGGTCAGATCACATTCGCCAGCGGCGACAGCCTTGATCTGGTCACGATCCCCGCCTTTAGGGGGACGGGCGAAATTAGCGACCAGTCCCTTGGCCCATGCCTCGGTTTTTGCCTCGCCGTGATGGGCGATCATCCCCGCCACCAGTGACTGGTTATAGACGCTGTCGGAGGAGCGCAGGCACAGCTTGCCTTTCCATTGCAGCGCGGCCAATGCTTCGTAAGTGGATAGCTGCTCCGGCTTGACTCGATCTTTAGCGTAGAGGATGGGTCGGGCACGGACAGATAGCCCATACCAGTAACCAGCAGGATCGCGGTAGACAGCGGGGATATTCTGGTCGAGCGAGGCGGATTTGACTGCCTGCAAGACGCCGGCTTTTTGCGCAGCGGTCAACCGGCCCGCATCGGAAGTCAGTAATAGATCAGCCGGGGTGTTCATGCCCTCGCTTTCCAGTCGTTGCAACAAGGCTTCTTCCTTGCCGGTGACCAAGTTGACTTTGATACCGGTTTGCTTGGAGAAGTCATCCAGCAACGGCTTGATCAAATCTTCCTTGCGGGCCGAGTAGATATTGACTTCGCCGCTGGCCAGCGCCGGCGGCGCCAGCAGGCTGGTCAGCAGGCAGAAGATGGATAACAGAGTAAGGGGGCTGGACGGTTTGGACATAAAAATCTCCGAGAATGGGATGAATGGGCATGCAACTGAAGCACAGCAGTTAGCGAATGCTTTTCAAATAATATTTATTCTTATTTGTAATGTAAAGAATTGCCTAATAAATTTATTTAGTTGATTAAAAAACTTGTAGTTTATGGTAGACGGGGCAGATTCATGTCGCCCAGCCAGACGATGGGGCCGATGGACTGAGCCTTGTCGAAATAACGTCGGTCGGCGGTGACCAGTGTGGCATCAAGCGTGTGCAGGGCTACAGCATGGTAAAGCGTATCGAACAGATGGTGATTCAGGCGGATGGCGAGGTCACAGGCGGTCGCGTAGACTGCGGTGCTTTCGATGACTTGAAAGTCGATGTTGAGCAGGTCGCACACATCGGCCCGGGCTTCATCAGGCTTCTTTCTGGCCAGTACCGCAGCGACTTCGGCGATGAAATGAGGGGGTTGATAAAGGCGAGTCTCGCCATCCCGATTCGTGCGGAGCAACGCCAAGGCCAGTTCGAGATGGTCTTCATCAGTTGCTGACTGGAAAAACCACTTGATAGCCACGCTGGCATCCACTACATAGCGAACCATCAGCGCCGCCCTTCCTCGCGAACAGCGCGGAATTCTTCTTCGGTGATGGGAGGGGCGTGCTTGCGCCGTTCCAGAATGCGATCAATCGCCTCAGTTTGCCGTTGTTGATGCTGGGTGCGCTCGACGGCTTCGCGCATCAGGTCGGCGATGATGGCGCTCTTGTTCTGGCCCTGGAAGGCTGCATTGAAGGCTTGCTTAACGTCTTCGGGGACGCTGAAGTTGACGGTGGCCATGCGGGTCGCTCCAAATCATTGTTAAAGATTTCAACAAGCGTAAGCGGTACAGAGGGATCTTGACAAGGTCGCTACACACCTTACCAGGTAGTGTTTTTGAGGTGAATATGGAAGCATACAGCAGTTCTATCGATTGGGAACCGACCCCATGCCTCTGATTCGACTTCCCGCTGTCTGGATGCGCGGCGGCACCAGCAAAGGCCTGTTCTTCGATCCCGCCGACCTGCCGGTTGATCCAAGGCAACGCGATGCATTGTTGCTGCGCATCCTTGGCAGCCCGGACCCCTATGCGACGCAGATCGACGGTCTCGGCGGGGCCACATCCAGCACCAGTAAGGTGGCGCTGGTTTCCCGCTCAACCCGTCCCGGCTTTGATCTTGATTATCGCTTTGGCGCGGTGGACATTAGCTCGCCGGTTATCGACTGGTCGGGCAACTGCGGCAATCTCAGCGCCGCTGTTGGAATGTTCGCGCTGTGTCGCGGCCTGCTCATGGCACCCGCCGACGGCAGCGCCACCATCCGTATCTGGCAAGCCAATGTGAAGGAAACCATTGTCGCGCATTGCCCGGTGCGGGATGGGCAGCCGGTCGAGGAGGGTGAATTTCGTCTGGCCGGCGTAGCCTTTCCGGGATCGTTGATCACCCTCGATTTTCTCGACCCTGGCGGCGGGGCGACCGTATTGCCGACAGGTCGGCCCAAGGACCGCCTGGAAGTCACCGGTTGGGGGAGCATTGACGTTAGTCTGATAAACGCCGGCAATCCAACGATCTTCATGCGCGCCGCCGATCTGGGTTTGAGCGGCAGTGAAAATCGCTCTGAATTCAATAGGGACGCCAATCTGCTGGCCCGTTGTGAGGTGATTCGCGCTCATGGAGCAGTAGCGATGGGATTAGCCGCCAGCCCGGCAGAAGCGACCGCGCACCGGCCTCACACACCTAAGCTGGCTTTTATCGCCCCCGCCCACGACTACCGGGCCTCGGATGGCGTCACGGTCGCCGCGAACGACGCTGATCTGGTTGCCCGCATTTTATCTATGGGCGCGTTGCATCACGCTTTCACCGGTACTGGGGCGGTGGCGCTGGCGGTGGCGGCGATGTTGCCGGGGACGCTGGTGTGGGAGACCATAGCGAATCGCCTCACCGCCGGGGATGAGGTGCGGATCGGCCATGCGGCGGGCGTCATGGTCATCAGCGCTACCGTGGCGGAGGAACAGGGGCAGTGGCGGGCGGAAAAAGTGACGTTCCGGCGCAGCGCCCGACGCTTGATGGAGGGCTGGGTGTTGGCGCCTTGTGACGCCATTCAAGGTTGATCTTGTTTCAACGAGGCCATGTCAATTACGAAGCGATATTTCACATCGCTGCGCAGCATTCGCTCATAAGCCTCATTAATTTTCTGCATTGGGATCATCTCGATATCCGAAACAATGCCATGTTCAGCGCAGAAGTCGAGCATCTCTTGAGTTTCCTTAATGCCGCCAATCAATGACCCGGCCAGCCGGCGGCGGCGTGACACCAGATTAAAGACATTCGGCGAGGGATGCGGGTCCTCTGGAGCGCCTACCAGGCACATGGTTGCATCGCGCTTGAGTAAGGCGAGGTAGGCATCCAGGTTATGCGGCGCCGCCACGGTGTTGAGAATGAAGTCGAAACTGTTGACATGTTGTTTCATCTCACCAGGATGGTTCGATAGCACCACCTCATCAGCACCCAGCCGTTTGGCGTCCGCCACCTTGTCCGGCGACGTAGTGAACAATACGACTTGCGCACCGAAAGTATGAGCAAATTTAACCCCCATGTGGCCCAGACCGCCAAGACCCACGACCCCGACCTTCTGCCCTTGGCCCACCCGCCATTGCCGCAACGGCGAGTAGGTCGTGATGCCGGCGCACAGCAACGGTGCAACGGCGGGCAAATCGAGCGCTTCCGATATGCGCAGTACAAAGCGCTGATCGACGACAATGCGGTTGGAGTACCCGCCATAGGTCACCTTTCCTGTATGCCGATCAGGGCTGTTGTAGGTGAATGTGATGCTATGGGTACAATACTGTTCCAGACTTTCCTGGCAGTCGGGACAGGTTCCGCAAGAATCAACCATACAACCGACGCCAGCCAGGTCACCAGTTTTGAAAGCCGTAACCTCGTTGCCGACCGCTGTCACCCGACCGACAATTTCGTGGCCAGGCACAACCGGGTAGACCGTTCCTCGCCACTCGTTGCGAGCAGTGTGCAAGTCCGAGTGGCATACGCCACAATAAAGAATCTTGATTTGCACATCGTGCGGCCCGGGTTCGCGCCGTTCGAAGTGGAACATATCCAGGGGCGCGGTCGCACTTTGGGCAGCGTATCCCAGTGTTGTAATCATGATGATCTCTCCTCGAACGGACGATTGAAGAAACGGTATCTTAAGCGTAGTCACCCACTGGCGTCTTTCCCATGCCCTCTGAAACTCTGATTCATGTTAAGGCCAGCCCAATGCGGCTGGCGTCCGACGCCGCCAGCGAAGAAGCATTCATCGCGATTATTGGCGGTTGTCTGCATCATGCTGAGGCCAATCGGTCCGCCGTTCAGCACAGTCAAATCGAGGGCGTCCACCAGATGCGGGTGGCGTTTCGGCGGCTGCGCTCCGGCCTTAAAATCTTTCGGTCGCTAATTCCCCGCGAGGCCAGCACCTGCTTGATTGAAGACCTGCGCTGGCTGAACGGGTTCCTAGGGCCGGCCCGTGATTGGGATGTATTCCTGGAAGAGGGGATGGCGCCGGTCTTCGCCCACTTCCCGCGCAAGCGCAGCCTGCTGATATTCCGGGGGCGAGCCGGTCTTCTCCGTGAACGCCATCATCAGACCTTGCGGGAGGCCTTGGAACAACCCCGATATTTCTCGATGCTGCAACACTTCACCGACTGGCTGGATCGCCGCGCCTGGCGTGAGGGTTTGGGCGATGAAGCGAGATCGCGGTTGACGGAACCGGTTTTGGCTTTCGCCACGCCGCTGCTCGAAGGCTACTATCGGCGGGTCGTGAAGTGGGGCGAGGCGTTTACCCGTTTGTCCGCCGAGGAGCGTCATGCCCTGCGAATTCGGATCAAGGAATTGCGCTATGCACTGGATTTTTTTGCCAGCCTGTATCCAGCGCCCACCGTTAAGATGATGCTGGGCACACTCTCCGGTTTGCAGGATTGCCTGGGGGTGATGAATGATATTGCAGTCGCCCGGCGGTTACTGGACGAGGCCGGGCTGAAACCGCTCTCGGTCGCCCGGCAGGTGATTGAGGGTTGGTATGGGTGTCGGCTCAATGTCCATGAGCACCAGTTCGCCGAGGGGTGGGGGCGATTTCGGGAAGGTGAGCGACCCTGGAAAGATTGAAGGTTCGTATGATGAATCTCACTACAGAGCAAATTATGACATTGGCGCCCGACGCCGCGTCAGTGAAGGCTGGACGCGGGCTGGTCCACGCAGCGAAATGGCCGACTTTGGGACAGTCCGCAGACGCGCTGTGGGGTGAATGCCAGGGCAGCGGCAGCAAGCCTTACCAAGTCTCGGTTGATCTCAGCGGTCCGGCGTTCAAATGCACCTGCCCCAGCCGCAAGTTTCCCTGTAAGCACGGTTTGGGACTCTTGCTGTTGGCGGTGGAGAAGCCTGCAACGGTTCACGTTGGCGATCCCCCGCCATGGGTCGCGGATTGGTTGACAGCGCGGCGCGGGAGGGTTGAACAGCAGACCGTAGCGGCGGCCAGGAAAAAGGAGGTTCCTGTCGACGCCGAAGCGGCGGCGAAGCGCACAGCGAAACGGTTGAGCAGGATGAGCGAGGGCGGCGCGGAGCTGGCGCGTTGGCTAACCGATCAGGTGCGTCATGGCCTGGCGGCGTATCCCCAGCAGCCAGCGACCTATTTTGCTGGAATGACGGCGCGAATGGTGGATGCCCAGCTTCCCGGTCTGGTCAACGAGGTAGCCCGTCTTGAGTCGTTGATCCATTCCGGCGATGGCTGGCCGCAACGGGTTGTTGGTCAATTGGGCCGAATGTTTCTGATAGCCGAGGGCCTGAGTCGTTTTGCGACATTGCCAGCATCGTTGCAAGGCGATCTTCGCGCCTTGCTGGGTTGGACCATGGACAAAGAGGAAGTTTTGGCGAATCCGCAGCGCGTCAGCGATGAATGGTGTGTCGTGGGGCAGGTCTTCACCGAACGCGCCCCGCTTTGGGAGCGTCGCACTTGGTTATTAGGCCGAACTCATGCTCAACCGATGCTGCTCCTTGACTTTATGCATGGCCAGCGCAGCTTTCCGGCGCCTTTAATCGTTGGCGTGAGTTTCCAGGCGGACTTAGCCTTCTATCCTTCCGCTTACCCGTTGCGCGCACTGTTGGTGAATCCACCGGAATCTGTTCGTCTCTTACATGAACCGTTTCCCGCTCTGCATGATTTTGATGCGGCGCTGGCCGCCCGCGCCGAGGCGCTGGCCGCCAATCCGTGGCTGACGACCTATCCTTTTATGATTGACCAAGTCATTCCCCTGCGCCGCAATGGAATGTGGCGGCTGCGCGACGTGCAGGGCGCGGAATTACCGTTACAAATGGCCGATCGGGATGCCTGGGAGTTCCTGGCGATTTCCGGCGGTCAGCCCCTCCGCGTTTTCGGCGAATGGAGCGACAACGAACTCCGGGTGCTGGGCGCCTGGGCCGATGGATTCCATAGTTTGGGTAGCGCTGAAAATTAAGCCTTTACGCATGATTCATAGTTGACGGATCCGATGGAGGTCGATATGACGGCAACTGCTCCGATGGCTTCGGTGATGAAGTCCCGCGCCCTTCCCACACAACCTGCTGAAGTGATTTATCCCGATAGCGATGGCCAGCCGATGGCGGACAATACCCGACAGTTTGACTATATCGTGATGATTCAAGGTGGGTTGGCCGCGTTGTTTGCAGATCGATCGGATGTATTCGTAGCCGGTGATTTACTCTGGTATCCGGTCGAGGGAAATATTCAAATCCGTGCTGCGCCCGATGCGATGGTGGCGTTTGGCCGTCCGCCGGGCTATCGGGGTTCCTATGTGCAATGCCGAGAAGGCGGTGTTGCCCCGCAGGTGGCGTTTGAAGTTCTTTCACCCGGTAATACCCGGACCGAGATGCGCCGCAAATTGCAGTTTTATGAACAGTATGGCGTCGAGGAATACTACGAATACGATCCAGATCGAGGCGTCATTAAGGGTTGGTTGCGCCTCAATGAGCAGTTAGAACCGATTGCCAATATGGAAGGCTGGATCAGTCCACGATTGGGGATTCGATTCAGCCTAGAGGGAACTGACTTAGTGTTGTACCGACCGGATGGGCGGCGTTTTGAAACTTTCGTTGAATTGGA
>Ga0209573_1004270_pt1 | contig 14333 bp, 8 predicted proteins | sample TNRBio252014_DNA_FD_185870 | JGI IMG/M metagenome (GOLD analysis project Ga0209573, IMG submission 185870) | Wastewater treatment Type I Accumulibacter community from EBPR Bioreactor in Madison, WI, USA - TNR Reactor_6/25/2014_ DNA (SPAdes)... | ecosystem: Engineered > Bioreactor > EBPR >...
AGACCGGTTCCTGGCGGCGGCCTATCTGCACCATCTTGCCAGCGAGAAGGATGAAGCACATCGGCAAAAAATCGACCTGCGCATGAAGCGCATGGACGAAGGCAGCAAGGTGACGCTCAACCAGTTGGAACGTATTCACACCGCCATGGAGAGCGAAGGCTGGTGACATGGCTGAAACGGCCACGCTCGTGCTGGATGAGGAGGTGCTTCATGCCGTCCTGGCAATGAAGTCCGCCGAGCGCCGGGCCGTACTCCACATCTTCCACCGCCTGCGAGAGGCGTGGTGGGATGAAATACCCGAGTTCACCCTGCGTGACTCCACCGACCGTATCCTGAACGTCAAAGCCGCCCGTCCTTTCCTCATCACTTGGTGGCATGACGGTGCCGTCAACGAGCTGCGCATTGTTGCTTTGGAAAAAGTGCGCTATTGAGCCGCCCGGCGTCTCACGCCGCGATTGTTCCAAGCCCTGCCGCTTCTGTTCTAGCCTTCCGTTTTGGAAATGGATAGCCTCGCCGCACCATGAAGCTCCAACCAGGAACCACCGTCGTCAAAAACGGCCAGCTCATCGACGGCACGGGCAAGCCAGCCGTCCCCAACGCCACGCTCATCATTCAGGACGGCCTCATCACTTACGCCGGACCCGCTGCGGATGCTCCCGCTGCACCCGACGCCCGCGTCATCGACGCGCAAGGCGGCACGATCATGCCAGGCCTCATCGAGGCGCACATCCACCTCACCTACTTCAATGTCACCGAGTTGCAGGATCTCGACATCAAGTTCCCCGTCGAATACGTCACGCTGCAATCCGCCGTGAACGCGAAGACCGCTCTCGAATGCGGCTACACCAGCGCCCGCAGCGGCGGCTGCCTGCACAACATCGACGTGTGGATAAAGAAGGCCATCGAAGAGGGCATGATCCTTGGCCCGCGACTCAGCACCAGCGGTCGCGAGATCTGCGGTGCAGGCGGTTTGATGGACTGGAACCCCGATTACCGCCGCATCGGCATGGAAGGCATCGTCTTCATCGTGAACGGCCCCGACGACGCCCGCACGGCGGTGAGAAAACTCGTCAAAGACGGCATCGAGTGGGTGAAAACCTATCCCACCGGCGATGCGGCCTCGCCCGACATCAATGATCACCACACGCTGTGCATGACCTTCGAGGAGATGCACGCCGTCGTCGCCACCGCGCACAATCACGGCCTCAAAGTCACCGGCCACTGCCGCGCCCGCGATGGCATCTTCAACGCGCTCAAGGCCGGTTACGACGCCATCGAGCACGGCACTTTCATGGATGACGAATGCCTCGAACTCCTGCTCAAACGCAACGTGCCGATGTGTCCCGGCCTTGGCTTCGAGCTTTTCAGCGTCCAGCGCGGCAAGGACTTCGGCCTCTCGCAGCGGGTGCTCGACGGTCATCAAGAAACCCTCGAAGCCGGAGCCGAAAGCGCGCGCCGCGTGCTCAAAGCCGGCGGCACCCTCGGCCTCGGCGGCGACTACGGCTTCGGCTGGACCCCGCACGGCACCTACGCGCAGGAGCTGACCTTTTTCGTCAACTACGTCGGCTTCAGTCCGCTCGACACGATCCAATGCGCCACGCTCGGCGGCGCGAAGATGATGGGCCGCTCCCACGAACTCGGCTCGCTCGAAAAAGGCAAGCTCGCCGACGTGCTCGTCGTCGATGGCGATGTGATGAAGGACATCTCCATCCTCGAAAACCGAGACAACATCCTCGCCGTCATGCAAGGCGGAGTGGTGAAGGCGGGAACGCTCGTGAAGCCTGCGAGTTTGTAACACTCCTGTTCGTTCCCTCGACGTGAAACCACTCCTTAGCGCTCTTCTGGGTCTCCTTGTGGCTCAATCCACCGCCGCAGACATCACCGCCGAAAAACTCGGCTCCGTCCTCCAATTCGCCATCGGCGGCAAAGCCATCTGCGATTACCAGATGGAGCCCGGCGATGTGCCGGAAGGCGTGAACGAGATCTTCAAACACGGCGCGCACCTGCATCCAGTCTATTCGCCCAGCGGCAAACTCGTGACTGGCAATCATCAATCCGATCATCCGTGGCAGCGCGGCATCTGGCTCGCATGGACGAAGACCGAGTTCGGCGACTCGCATCCCGATTTCTGGAACATGGGCAAGACCGATGCCAAAAGCGCCGCCTCGCTGCCCGCCGAGGTTCGTTTCGTCAAACTCGACAAATCGTGGGGTGGTGCTGACGTCGGCGGATTCATCAGCCAGCACGTCTTTCTCGATCACAGCCACAAGCCCGATCAAAGGGTGCTGAATGAGGCCTGGGAGGTCACGGTGTCGCAAAAGACGCTCGATGGCACGCTCGCGAATGTCATCGACCTCACCAGCACGCAGACCTGTGCGGGTGAAAAGCCACTCAAACTGCCGAAATACCACTACGGCGGCCTCGGCGTGCGCGGAAACCCGCTCTGGAATCCCGTCGATGCCGTCACCATGCTCACGAGCGAAGGTCACGACCGCAAAGCAGGCGACAACACCAAGGCCAAATGGGTTCACCTCGGCGGCGAAGTCGATGGCACACCCACCGGTATCACCGTCTTGATCCATCCTTCCAACTTCCGCTTCCCCCAGCCTCTCCGCCTCAATCCCAAAAACCCCCAACTCTGCGTCGCCCCATCCCAAGACGGCGACTGGTCCATCGAGCCCGGCAAACCCTACATCTCCAAATACCGCCTCCTCATCTACGACGGCGCACCTGATGCGAAATGGATCGAGGCGCAGTGGCAGAGCTACGCGAAATGAACTGGATCAACCACGGAATACACTGAACTGACTCAAACCCATCTCTCCAATGACCCGACATCTCCTCCCTCTTCTTATTTCCGTGTATTCCGTGTGTTCCGTGGTCAAAGCCGCCGATCTCTTCGACAAACAAAACCTCGCCGCGTGGTGCATTGTGCCGTTTGATGCTGCGAAGCGCACCCCCGAATCCCGCGCGGAGATGGTGGCGAAGATGGGCCTCAAAAAGGTCGCCTATGACTGGCGGCAGGAGCATGTCGCGGAGTTTGAGCGCGAGATCCTCGCGTATCAAAAGCACGGCATCGAGATGTTCGCTTTCTGGGGCATGCATGACGAGGCCTTCCGGCTCTTCGAGAAGTACAAACTGCATCCGCAGCTCTGGATCATGATGAAGGGCACGGGCGAAACGCAGGAGGCGCAGATCAAAAGCGCCGCTGAAGGTTTGCTGCCCATTTTAGAGAAGGCGAAGAAGATCGGCAGCCAGGTCGGCATCTACAACCATGGCGGCTGGGGCGGCGAGCCGGAGAACATGATCACCGTGTGCGACTACCTGAAAAAGAACCACGGCACCGACAACATCGGCATCATCTACAACCTCCACCACGGCCACAGCCACCTCGATCGCCTTCCCAAAGCCATCGAGGCCATGAAGCCGCATCTCCTCTGCCTCAACCTCAACGGCATGGACATCGACGGCGACACGAAGGGCCGCAAAATCCTCCCGCTCGGCGTCGGCACGGAAGATGTGAAAGTGCTGCGCATCGTCCGCGCCAGCGGTTACAGCGGCCCCATCGGCATCCTCAACCACACCAACGAAGACGCCGAAGGCCGCCTGCTCGACAACCTCGACGGCTTGAAGTGGCTGATCCCTCAACTCGATGATGCACCGCCTGCCGCGAAGCCGAAGTATCGCACTTGGAGTGATGCGAAGCCCAAGACAGCCTCCAACGCACCTTCGGCTGCCACCAAGGCAAGCGGTGTTCCCTCGCTGAGCGAAGAATTCAGCAAAGCTCTCTCCGGCGGGCTTTTGGTCGATGGCAAAGGCGAATACCACACGCTGCCCTTCACCATCGAGTGCCGCGCGAAGCTCGACAGCAAGGATCACTTCAACATCCTCGTCGCCTGCAATCCCAAGTCCGCCAGCACGCATTGGGAGCTCTACACGCACGCCGGACGCGGCACGCTGGCGCTCTACATGCCCGGACGCGGCGGCGACTACGATTCGGGGGTGAACATCTGCGATAGCAAGTGGCACAACCTCGTCGCCAGCGTCGATGACAAGCTCGTCACGCTGTGGATCGACGGCAAAAACGTCTTCGAGAAACCCACCGGTGCCGCAGGCGAGACGCGTCACGCCAATGTCGAGTCCATCGCCTTCGGCCGCCTCGTCGAGGGCACGATTGGTTGCGATGGCCTCATCGACGACGCCCGCCTCTCACGCGGCGTCATGAAACCACGCAAAGGCGACTCCCCCCGCCTGCGCATGGACAACACGCTCGCCCTTTGGAGCTTCGATGACCTCGGCACTGCCGCGCCCGTCGTCAAAGCGCCCGATCCCGCGCCCTTCAAGCCCGACCTCCCGCCGCTCAACAAAGACGACAACCAGCACTGGCAAGAGTTCGTCAATCGCGAGCGCACCTTCGACTTCTACGGCAAGCAGGCGTTGAAGTTCATGAATCAAACGCCGCCTGAACTCATCCCCGCCTTCCCCGGCATGGACGGCGGCCAGCAAGGCCACTGGGGGAATCAAAACGATCAGGTGACGTGGAAAGACGGTCGCTGGGCCGCCAGCGATCTCGGCAGTGTCTTCAGCGGTGTCTTCAAAGGCGCAGACGTAACCGTGAACAAAGGAGTGTGCGTGCGCACCGGCGACAAAGCCGCCGTGTTTGATCCTGAGCGCATGGCGTGGCGCTTGGAATGGTCGGGAGGCTTCATCAAGCTCAATGACAACCGCCACGGCTTCATGGCTGGTGCGCCGATGGATGGCAAAGTAATCTCCAAAGAAGAAAAGAAGCTCACCGGCACCTACCGTGGCTTTTTCCGCCGAGTCAATGAGGTCAATATCGTCACCAGCGAGACGCCCTTACCCGCACCAGGCCCCGCCCAATGGCCGCAGTGGATCGAAATCAAAGGTGAACTCGGCACGCAGACGCCATTCGCCACGGATCGCATCACGATCCCGTTCGAGAATCCGTATGGCACGCTGTTCTTCATCACCGCACATGATTTCTTCAGCGATGGCACAGTCGCCATCGCCACGATGACGGGCGAGGTGTGGCTGGTGAAAGGCATCGACGAGAAGCTGGAGAAACTGCGTTGGAAACGCTTCGCTACTGGTCTGCATCAGCCGCTGGGCATGAAGGTCGTGAAGGACAAGCTCTACGTTCTCGGTCGCGACCAAATCACCTGCCTGCATGATCTCAATGGCGATGACGAAGCCGATTTCTACGAATGCGTGACGAATGCGATGCAGACCTCGCCCGGCGGGCATGATTTCATCGTTGGCCTCGAAACCGACGCACAAGGCCGTTGGTATTTCGCCTCCGGTAATCAAGGCGTGTGTCGAATCACCGGACGCGATCAACTCGATGTGCTCGCCACCGGGTTTAGAAATCCAAACGGCCTCGGCCTCTCACCCGATGGCCGATTCATCACGACCAGCGTTCAAGAAGGCGATTGGACGCCCGCGACGAGCCTCTGCCAGGTCGAACTCGGCAAAAACGAGGGCGCTCACTTCGGCGCTGGCGGCCCGAAGAACAACCAGCCGCCGGAACCCGTGCTCATGTACATGCCGCGCGGCGAGGACAACAGCGCCAGCTCCCAAGCCTTTATCTCAGGCGACAAATGGGCCTCGCTGAAAGGCGATGGTAATTTGATCCACCTCTCCTCCGGCGGCGGCAGCGCGTGGCTCGTCATGCGTCAGAACGTCAAAGGCCGCTGGCAGGGTGCGGCGGTCAAGATCAGCGGCAACTTTGACTCCGGCCCGCAAGCCGCGCGCTTCAATCCGAACGACGGCCATCTCTATGTGAACGGCATGCAGGGCTGGGGCAGCTACACACCGAAGGACGGCTGCTTCCAACGCGTACGCTTCACCGGTGGCGAAAAGCCGGTGCCCATCGGCTTCGAGGCACGCGACAACGGCGTGCTCCTCCGCTTCAACCAGCCCGTGAAGGACGCCGATGCCGCCACCTGCTTCGCGCAATGCTGGAACTACCGCTACAGCGCCGCGTATGGCTCGCCGGAGTATTCCGTGAAGTATGCCGACACGCCGGGGCATGATCCGCTGGAGATTCGCAGCGTGCAGAAGCTCGACGGCGGTAAGACACTCTTCCTCGAAATCCCGCAGATCGTCACCGCGAGCCAGATTCACCTTCGCGTCAGCACCGGGCACGACATCTTCCTCACCGCCCATGCTTTGGCCGAGCCCTTCACCGAGTTCCCCGGCTACGCGAAAATCGCGAAAACGAATCACGCCGCGCAGATCGGCCTCGAAGCTCCGAAACCCGCCAAGCCGAACCCCTGGGCCAAAGGCGAAGGCGGACGCGAACTCGTCATCGAAGCCGCGCTCGGCCTCCAATTCGTCCAAAAGCAGCTCACCGCCAAAGCCGGTGAAAAGCTCACCATCATCTTCAAAAACCCCGATGTGGTGCCGCACAACTGGTTGCTCGCCAAGCCCGGCTCGCTGCAAAAGCTCGGCGACAAGTGCAACCTCATGATCACCGACCCGCAAGGTCTCACCAAGCACTACGTCCCCGATAGCGACGACGTGATCGCCTACACCGACATGACGAATCCGAAGGGCGAATTCACCATCCACATCACCGCGCCGAAGGACAAAGGAGATTACCCCTACCTTTGCACCTTCCCCGGTCACTGGATGGTGATGAACGGCGTCTTGAAGGTGGAGTAGCGCACCGGAGCCGCGGTCAAGTGATGGTCAAGAGGTCAAGCAGGTGACGTAGAGAAAGGCGTGAGCCTTCCTGAATACGAAGCTTTCATCGGAATGCTCACGCATTCCGCTACGGCCGCCGTCTTGACCACCTTGACGATTCCTTGACCTTTGACTGCGTCAACTCGCCGCCACCGCAGTCTGCCCCTGCTCGCCGAGGCCTTCGACACCGAGTTCGATGACATCGCCGGGCTTCATGAAGACGGGCTCAGGCTTGAAGCCGAGGCCGACGCCAGGAGGTGTGCCGGTGGTGATGATGTCGCCGGGCAGCAGGCTCATGAACTGGCTCAAATAACTCACCAGCGTCTTCACGCCGAAGATCATCTGCGCGGTGCTGCTGTTTTGAATCGTCTTGCCGTTGAGCTTGAGCCACAGCTTCAAATTCTGCGGGTCAGGGATCTCATCGCTCGTGGCAAGGAACGGCCCGAGCGGCGCGAAGGTGTCACAGCTCTTGCCTTTGACCCACTGGCCGCCGCGTTCGAGCTGCCACTCGCGCTCGCTGTAGTCGTTGTGCACGCAGTAACCGGCCACATGGTTCAACGCGTCCTCTTCGGAGACGTAGCTGGCCTTTTTGCCGATGACAAAGGCCAGTTCGACCTCCCAGTCGGTCTTCTTCGAGTTGCGCGGGATGACGACGTTGTCATTCGGACCGACAATCGCCGACGTGGCCTTGAAAAACACAATCGGCTCCGCTGGAATGGGCATGCCACTCTCCTTGGCATGATCGCTGTAGTTTAGGCCGATGCAGATGATCTTGCTCGGACGTGCGATACACGGGCCAAGACGCGTGCCAGCAGCCACCGTCGGCGCGGAAGCCGCATTCGCCTTTGCCCAAGCGGCAAGACGTTCCAAACCATCCCCGCCGAAGAATTTTTCATCGTAATCGCTGCCAAACGCGCTCGCGTCGATGCGGCGACCGTCTTCGAGTTGAAGACCGGGTTTTTCTTCTCCAGGGTTGCCAAAGCGGATCAGTTTCATGAGTTTATGCGTGGTTCCTTGTTCTTGGTTCTTTGTTTCAAAGAGTCATTTCTTCTCATCGCCCTCGGCGTTCGCGTAGCGGCCGATGATGGGATATTGCTCCAGTTCCGCCACGGTTCCGGTGACGGGATAACTCTCGCGGCCCACCCAATAGACGGCGGCGGCGGCAATGTCTTCCGGCATCAAAAGACGTCCCATCGGCACCACCGAAGGCGGCAGACGCTCCGGCCAGCCTTCGCCGAGGCCGTCGCCCAGTTTCACCTGGTATTCGTTGTCTGAGAGGGTCCAGCCGACATTGAGCTGGTTCACGCGCACGCGATCCATGCCGAGCGAATCCGCCAGATTGCGTGTCATGGTCATGAGCGCACCTTTGGACATGGAGTAGGCGAGCATGTTCGCCTGGCCGCAGTAAGCTAGCACGGAGCCGATGTTCAACACGACACCGGTGTTTTTCTTCAACTCGGGCAGCAGCGCACGAATCAACAGCATCGGCGCACGGGCGTTCACGGCCATCATGCGGTCAAAAAAGGCCGCGTCCGTCTCGCTGATGCGTCCACGAATGGTGAGCGCGGCGTTGTTTACCAGCGCATCGACTTTGCCAAAGGCCGCAATGGCATCGGCGGCGAGTTTTTCGGGATACGAGGCGTCTTCAAGGCTGCCCTGGCAGAAGGCCGCCTTGTCCTCGCCGAGTTCTTTTCTCAAAGCCTCGCCACGAGCGGCGTCACGGCCATGCAAAATCACTTTTGCGCCCTCTTTGATGAAACGCCGCGCCATGAATTCGCCGATGCCGGTGGTGCTGCCGGTGATGAGAATGACCTGGTCTTGAAGTCGCATGATCGTCGCTGGGGGTGGGTTTGGAGCCGCTTTCTATGGCGAGCGCCTGACGATGCTCAAGGCCGCAACTCCGGCAAATTTTCGCAGGCTTTGAAAGATGCGGCGGTGCCTGAAAACGAAAGAGGCGCGGGATCATCTCCCGCGCCTCGTTCTGGTTTCAAAATGGCGGCTGAATCACCCGGCCTTGCGCCAGACGGTCGTCAGAGTGCCCTTGAAGGTGATGGTCACGGCCTGAGTCGTCACTTGCTCCCGAAAATGCGGCGATGCCTCGCGCTCCACGATTTCCCATGACTCGATGGACGCTCCATTCAGCGTTGCATGCACCGAAATGGATTCGGCATGATGGCAGACAAAGCCGTCCTTTCGCTCCTGCTCGACGCGCCAGCCGGGCGCGAGCTGCCATGTGACGATGTGTGGCACATCCATGCCAACCTCGTCGCAAATCTCGACATATCCCTGCGCGGCATTGACCGCGCGCAGCACGAAGGTCTGGTCGCTTTCGAGGCTCATCACACAGATGTCGTTGCTCAATTCCACCGTCGGTTTGGCGTGATGATTCATCCACAGAAACGGCCCCAGCCGCTGCGGCGTGTGGCGGCCTGAGACCGGTACCGGGCCGTTGTGCGCCTCCCACGAGGCGAGGTGCGAACGCAGCGCCGTATTGCCATAATAAGCACCGGTTCCCGGATCAATGACGAGCGCGTGCTGTTCAAACCAGAGCGACACATGCAGTGCATCCAGATGCCCGTGCGCCGCCATGCTGCCAAGACCGAGCGGTGACGCGTCCGCGCGCACCGTCCAGCGCGCATCGCGCCAGACCGCCTGCCCGCTTTCCGGCTGCACCAGCCACTTGCTGCGCATGGACGCTTTCACACCCTTCGGTGGCTCACCGAGCCAGTAGCGCAACGCCGAGCCATCCGCGCGGCCCATTAACCAGCCGCGAAACTCAGCGGCCGCGTTGGAGCGTTTCACCGCGAGTGGCAGCACCTGCGCGTCATCCGAATCGCCGAAATCCCAGCATTCAGGTGCTTCGACGACATCCACGAAGAACTGCGCCGCTTTCGTCAGCCGTTCGAGTACCTCGCCTTTCAAACCATCCGCTGCCAGGCCCGCATGCCAGCTCATTTCCCAGGCAAAGAGGTGATAATGCAGCGCCTGCTCCTTGTTGCCGCCATCCGCGGCGAATTGGTGCAAAATCTCGTGCTCCAGCAGCTTCCACACACGTTGCGCCGGGCAAATCATGAGCGCCAGCGACGGCCAGCGCGTGATCGCCATCACCAGGGCGCTCAATTCACCGATGAGATGGTTGTTGGCAGACGAGCCGAACGATCTCCGCTGCCACACCCACCACGCATGCACGGGAACGATGCGGGCGGTCAGCTCATCCTGTCGGCGGGCCAGTTCGGGATCGTTGCAACCGCGCACAAGCGCGTCGAACCAGCAGAAATTCATCAAACGCAGGGCGGCTTCGAGCGGACTGGTCCAGTTGATGCCGTGGCCGGGCGGGTTACGGTCGCACCAGTCTTCGAGCCAGAGCTGTGAGACACGAATCGCATGCACATCGCCATTGAGCGCGCTGTGCATCGCCATGCGCGTCATTTCAGACCAGCGATTGATCTCCCAGATCGCGCGCGCATCGGCATCGTGCTCCAGATGACGATGGTCCAGCTTTCGCGACGGCGTGTCGGGATCAATCACCACGCCCAGCGTCGCGTCGCGATGCCAGCACGGCGGCGCGCCGACCTCGACGCTTTTCCAACCGAACAGCTCCCACTCGCCGCGCACCAGCTTCTCCGCATCGACGGCCAGTTGCTTGCGCAAGTCTGGCGGCACCTGCTGTCGCCACGGCAGCTTCGGAAAATCGACAAACGTGCCATCCCATGGACGGCACGAGATGAGTTTAAGCTTCGCGGCCTCGTTTCGCCTGCCGAGGCGCTCCCTCACGCGATGCACGATCTCGCCCGCGCTCATCGCACGCAGTCTTTGGGCATACCACGCAATCTTCATCACAACGCGACTCCTCGTCCCTCGCGGATCGACTCCAGCACCGCAAACGTCAGCCGCATGCTTTGCCGCGCCTGCTCATAGGGCAGCGGATGCGGCGATCCGCCCTTCAAAAAGGCCAGCCAGGCCGCCATCTCCTCCGCATGGCCCTTTGAGGCGAATTTTTTCACTGTCTGTTTGCGGTTTTGGAAGATGGAGAGCCGCATGAAGTTCTCGCACTCAATGACAGAGCCGTTGGCAAACACACGAAAGGATTCCTTTGGAAACGCCGAGTCACCTTCCGCCGAATAAACGATCTGCGCCGACGATCCATCCGCGAACTCAATTTGAGCCGTCACCGAATCCGGCACCGTCGGGCGACCGACCGTCTGCGCCGTGACCTTCACCGGCCTGCCGAGCACATGGCAGGCGAAATCGAAGAAGTGGCACGCCTCACCCAGCACACGCCCGCCGCTTTCCTCGACGTTCGCATACCAGTGATCTGGAGCCAGAGTGCCCGCGTTCACATGGAAGGCCATTGTCTTCGGTCCTGGGATGTGTTGCAGCGTTTGCATCATCGCGACTGTCGCCGGAGCAAAGCGGCGGTTGAAGCCCACCATCACGCTGCCGCTGCCGACACTCATCGCTTCATCAATCTGAGCCAGTTCCTCGCGTGTCAGGCACAGCGGCTTCTCCACAAACGTGTGTTTCCCGCTTTGCAGCGCCTTCAGCACCAGCGGCGCATGCAGATGATGCCGCGTGCCGATCATCACCGCGTTGCCGTTGCTCTCAAACACCTTCGCCGCGTCGGTTTCCGCCGTCGAGAAGCCGAACTTTTCCTTCACATGACGAGCGCTGAGGCCGGTGGCATTGACGATGGTGCCGAGCGTGATTTTCCCTTTCAGGTGCGGCAGCAGCATTGTCCGCGCGAAGTTCCCTGCGCCGATGACATCGAGCACCCCAACGCCGCACTGTAGTTCCGCCTTTAGGCGGTCTGGGATCTGTGATTCCGCCGCAGGCCGCACCTCCCCAGACCGGCTGAAGCCGGGACTACAATACTCAATCACCACGCCAAGCTCGCTCTCCAGCTTGTCGTAAACGTCCAACACATCTCCAAACCCCACCCGCCGCGTCGTCACGGGCTTCAAATCAAGCTGCCCCGTGCGCATCAGTTCCAGGCACGCCTCAAAGTTCCGGTTCTCCGTCCAGCGCACATAGCCGATGGGGTAATCCTTCCCGCCCCACTCGTAGTGCGGATCGTAGCGACCGGGACCATAACTGCGCGAGTAGCGCACCTGGATGTCCTTCATGTAGGCCGTCTTCCAGGACAGCTCGGCATCGTAAATACCGGTGATCACCATCACGCCGCGATCCCGCAGGCACACGATCGCCTGATCCGCCGGACCGCTCGACTTGCCGCCCACGCAGATGATCACCGCATCAACGCCATGGCCGTTCGTCCATTCACGCACCACGTCTTCGACCTTCGTTTCGGCCGGATTCACCACACGCTCCGCGCCCATCGCCAGCGCTGTTTGCAGGCGCGATGAAACGAAGTCCACCGCCAGCACACGCGCACCGGAGGCTTTGAGCAAACTCGTCACCAGCAGGCCAACGAGTCCCTGGCCCATCACCATCACGCGATCTCCCAGCCGCACCTCTGCCTGCCGCACCGCCTGCATCGAGATCGAAGCCAGCGTCGTGTATGCCGCCTGCCAGTCCTCCACGCCTTCGGGAACGGGTGCAGCCAGCAGATCCGGCACCGCGATCATTTCCGCATGAAACGCGCACTCCGCGCCTCCGCAAGCCACGCGATCACCGACACGGAAACGCGAGTTCAGCTCATCCACCGCCACCACCACGCCCGCCGCCGAGTAACCCAGCGGCGTCGGCGATTCGAGCCGGTTGCGCACCTTCTCCAGAGCCGCCTTCCAGCCCAGCGTCTTCGCCGTGTCGATCACCTTCTTCACTTGGTCCGGCCGCGCCTTCGCCTTTTGCAGCAACGACATCCGCGCCTGCTCCACCTTCATCCGCTCCGTTCCCGGCGAGATCACCGAACAGGTCGTCCGCACCAGAATCCCTCCCGGCGGCGGCACCGGCGCAGGCACATCTTGGAGTTCAAGGCGTCCGTCTTGGTATTGGGCGAGTTGTTTCATTTCAAATTCATTAACGTATTTTGTCGCGATTACGCTCGAAGTTCGGCGATGAACTCTCGCACAGCATCCTCCTGGTCCTGACGATATTCAGGTTCTTTGACGCGGATGTCAGCATCCGAAAAATAGTGGTACAAATGATGAGGTGCCTCGACTTCCAATCTGGACCAATGTTCCCCGATATAAGCTTCCACTTGAGATGCATTGTCACGCCAAGGCTCAATGTCGGCCTCACATTCGAGCGGACGAGCCAATAGGGATTCCAATTGGTTAGCCAAATTGAGACGAATCTTTCGGGCAGATGCCAGTTCTTCGGTTGTGCTCATTAAACGCTCGTACTCGGATTCAACTTTGTCACCAGCCACTTGTGCTTCCCCACACTCGTCTTTTCCACTTCCTTCACCTCACGCAGTGTGAGCGTGAAATCATCGCCTAGTTTCTTCAGCAAGCCTGCCCGCATCGCTTCCTCGCGGATGCTTTGCCACTGCGGGCCGGGTTGAAAGCGACATTCCACCTCGCCTGGGCGTTCCTGGAAGAACTGCACGGCCATGAGGCCGTTGAAGATGTTGTCATGCATGTTGATCGCAGTGAGCGAGATGCGGCGACGGGTGGCGCTGATGAGGAACTCGTAATCGCGGCCCACGACGGCTTCGACGGCAGGCCATGTAGCTCGGAATTCCGATTCCGAGTCATCCCCGCCAGCATCTCGGTTTCGGAAAACCGAGCTACAGTAGTCTCCGGTTCGATACCGAATCAGCGGCATGACGTGATTGTGAAACGAGGTGCCGATGATTTCGCGATGCCCGTCCGCATTCGTCTCTCCGAACTCGACGAAGCCGTAGGTCGGCCAAAAATGCAGGTGATTCGACGTGCGGCCCTGTGCGGCGAGCACCACACGCTCGCTGTGGCCGTACCAGTGGCAGACGCGGGCGCCGAAGAACTGCTCCAGATGCTGCTGCGACTCTGCGGTGAGCTTTTCCGAGCCGCAGAGCAGCGAGGTGAGTGTGAAATCGAGCTTCAAGCCCGCCTGCTCCAGCCCGCGTGCAAGCATGAGCGCCGCGCTGGGATACGCGTGCAGGTGCTGCGGCCGAAACCGGTTCAGCGCGGCCACATACTCCGGCAGACGCTCCGGCGTGAGGTGATACGAGGACAGGATGAGCCAGTTCCGCGTCGCATCGTAGTAACTGATGCCGCCACCAGCCTTGCTCGACGTGACACCGCCGCGAATCACCGCCACACGATCTCCCACGCGATACCCGCGCCGCGACCATTGCGCTTCGAGGTAGGCCTGTTCTTTGGGACGACTCACGCCCTTGTGCAGATAAAACCCGACCGGCACGCCGCTTGATCCGCCCGTGGTGATATAGAGCCGCTGCTTCGCCGGTAACTCCGAGTTCACCATCTGCTCGCGATGCAGCAGCAAATCCTGCTTTGTCAGCAGCGGGTAGCCCGCCAATTGCTCCAACGACTCGAACTTTGCCGGATCAACGCCGCAGGCAGCGAAGCGCTCCGCATAAAACGGTGCCTTCGATGCTGCGATCAGTGAATCGCGTAACGCCGCGACCTGATACCGCCGAATCGTCTCCGCATCCCACGTCTCCACTTCCCGCGCCTCGTTTTGAAACCGCGTGTAGGCCGAGCCGTAGCGCAACGATGCCGGAA
>Ga0209573_1004271_pt1 | contig 14332 bp, 12 predicted proteins | sample TNRBio252014_DNA_FD_185870 | JGI IMG/M metagenome (GOLD analysis project Ga0209573, IMG submission 185870) | Wastewater treatment Type I Accumulibacter community from EBPR Bioreactor in Madison, WI, USA - TNR Reactor_6/25/2014_ DNA (SPAdes)... | ecosystem: Engineered > Bioreactor > EBPR >...
CCGACCCTGACCTGTCCCCCGCCCGAGTTGCGGTTTGCTTGCCAACTGTTCTGGCGATCGCCGGGAGAGCCTTACCAGGAGCGCGCGAGCAGCGTCGCCTGGGGTCGACTGGGCGAAGCGCGACAGAGCGTGGCGTTGCCGCTTCCCGCGTTTCAGATTCCACCCGAGGCATTGCGACTCGATCTTGCCGACCGACCGGGATTGATCCGGCTGTACGCGCTGGCGTTGTACGACCGCGCCGACCGGTTGCTGTGGGAATGGGATGGCCGACGCGACAGCTTGGCGATGCAACCCGGCCAGCAGTTGGCTTTCGCAGAACCGGTTTTATCGCCCGGCAAGGCAACGGTGCTACTGGCCGGCGAAGACCCGTGCTTGGAATTGCCGATTTCCATCGCGGCGTTGGTCGAATTGCGGGAAGGCGGCGAGCTACGCTTGGAACTGTCCTGGCCGATGTCGCTGGACTATCTGGCCCTGGTTCAGGATTGCGTCCCGCGCCGGGATGCCGAAGCCGCGCGGGCCGATCTGGCGCGACGAGAGTGGGAACTGAAGACCAGCGTGACGGCGTTGATGGAACGGAATGCCGGATTGGAATCGGCGCTGGCGGCGCGGAGCGCGCGCGCGGTCGATCTGGAAAGAGAATTGGCGATGCTGGCGACGCGCAAGGCGGAGTTGGAACACCAAGTGGATGCATTGCGGGCGCGGCTGAACGAACAGGGCGCCGAACTGGCCGACGTGCGCGCCGTGTTGCGACGCTCCTGGCGCCAACGATTGTGGGCCAGATTACGGCGCTGGCGCGACCGAACGTGACCTCGCTGGCGATTTCCATCGTCACCCACGCCCCGGACCTGACGCTGCTGGCGCGAGTGCTGGAACATCTCGGTCGGGCCTTGCGCCACGCCAGCCAGCGAGGCGACTCGATCGAGGCCCGATTGGTGTTGGTGGACAACGGTCCCGGCCGCGGTTGGCGCGGGCCGTTACGACGAGTGCTGGACGCCGCCGCGCTGCCGGCCGCCGTCGAGTTGCTGAGCGGTCATGGCAACGTCGGCTATGGCGCCGGTCACAATCTGGCGTTTCAAACCTGCGGCGGCGAGGTTCACCTGATTCTCAATCCCGACGTGTTGCTGGAAGAGGATGCGCTCGGCGCGGGACTGGCGTTCCTGACCGCGCATCCCGAGGCCGGCTTGGTAACGCCGGCGGCCTGGGGTAAGGACGGCCAGCGACAGTATCTGTGCAAGCGCTATCCGACCGTGTTGGATCTGGCGCTGCGCGGCTTCGCCCCAGCCTGGTTGCGGCGGCGGTTCCAGGCCCGGCTGGATCGGTACGAACTGCGCGCCCAGACCAGCGACGGAGTGTTCTGGGGTCCGCCCATCGTCAGTGGTTGTTTCATGCTCTGTCGGCGGGTGGCGCTAGACCGGGTGGATGGATTCCGGCCGGAGTATTTTCTTTATTTCGAGGACTTTGATTTGAGTTTGCGGCTGGGGAAAGTGACGCGACTGGCATACGCCCCACAGGTCCGCGTCATCCATATGGGGGGGCACGCCGCCCGCAAGGGCTTGCGCCACATCGGGCTGTTCCTGCGAGCGGCGATGATATTTTTCAACCGGCACGGTTGGCGGTGGTGGTAGCGGCGGATTTTTTCCAGGATCGGCCCGTGCTGGTGACCGGCGGGACCGGCTTTATCGGCCGCCGGTTGACGGCGGCGTTGCGAGAACGCGGCGCGCGGGTGCGGGTGCTGGTCAGGGAACGGGAGGTAGAGGACAGAGGACAGAAAACATCCCGCGCCTTGCACCCTGACGCCAGAAGCCCGAATGACGTGGAAACCGCCATCGGCGATCTGGCGGACGCCGCCAGTCTGGCTCGCGCCTGCGTCGGGATCGACGCTGTGATCCATGCCGCCGGTCTGGCCCATGTCGATGCGGCGGCTACGCCAGAGGTCGTGGCCCGGCACTGGACGGTCAACGCCGAAGGAACCTTCCGCCTACTCGACGCGGCGACGACGGCCCAGGTCGAACGGTTCGTGTATCTCAGCAGCGTCAAGGCGGTCGGCGATCCGGGGCCGCGTTGCGTGGACGAGGGCTGGGACGCGCCGCCGGAGACGCCCTATGGGCGAGCCAAGCGCGCCGCCGAGACGCGGGTGCTGGCGGTGGGCCGCGAAGCTGGATTGCACGCCGTCAATCTGCGACCAGCGCTGGTTTATGGATCGGGGGTGCAGGCCAATCTGGCGCGATTGATCGAGGCGGTGCGTCGTGGCTGGCTGCCGCCGCTGCCGGAAACCGGCAATCGCCGCTCGCTGGTTCACGTGGACGATGTGGTTCAGGCAGCGTTGCTGGCCGCCGCGCATCCCGCCGCGCGGGGCCAAACCTATCTGGTGACCGATGGCCGGCCGTATTCGGGGCGGGAATTGTACCTGGTGATCCGTCGGGCGCTGGGATACTCCGCGCCGCGCCGGGCGGTTCCAGCGGGCGTGCTTTACGGCGCGGCGGCGCTGGCGGATGGCGCGCTGTGGCTGACCGGTCGCCGGGATCGAAGGGTTGGGCCGGCGCTGGACAAGTTGCTGGGTTGGGCCTGTTACGATTCCGCGCGGATCGAACGGGAACTGGGCTATCGGCCGGACTGGACGTTTCAGCGGTATTGCGAAACCGGATTACGGCAATGATGCAAGCGATGGGGGCGCGAATTTTTTGTCGCCCGATGCGGCCGTTTTGGCTCTGGATGCTGGCGACGACGGGCGGGGCCGTGCTGACGGTGCTGACGTTGCTGCTGTTTTACCGGACCGGCGGCTTGGCGGCCGTGGCGCCGCCGGTGGTCTTGCAAGGCGCCAAGCTGCAATTGGCCAGTGGCCAGGGTGGGCAAACGCCCACCGGGCTGGAAATCCGCCAAGTCGGTCCGCAAGGATCGGCGGTCGTGCAGGGAACGGCTCGGATGGCGCAAGCGGCGCTGTATCGCCAGTTGTCGTGGCAGGTCGAGGGCCTCCAACCCGGCAGCGAACTGCGGCTGGTCTGGGCAACGCTCGCCGATCCCCGAACCTTGCACGAGCGGGTATTGCCTCCCGCCGGACCCGAGGGGAGCGTACTGGACTTGAGCGCGGAGCCGCGCTGGCAAGGCCGGATTGCTGGTATCGGCCTAGCGGTGCGTGGGCCACTCGCGCAACCGCTGGTGGTCCGCCGCCTGGAACTGCGGCCGGTGGCCTCCACTGTAGGTGTACTGTTGCGCGAACTGGCGGCGGATTGGACCACCTTCGAGGATTGGAGCCAGCGCTCGATCAATTACACCTCGGGCGCACCGTTGAACGCGCTGTTTCCGCCGCTGGTGATGGTGGCGTTGTGGATCGGTTTCAGCGCGGTGCTGTACGCGCTGTTCGACCCGCCGCGCCGCGCGCCTGGCGCGTTGCTGCCCTACGCCGCCCTGTTTCTGCTGGGCTGGCTGACGCTGGATGTACGCTGGCAATGGGATTTGGGCCAGCGCTTGGCGCAAACCACAAGGGATTTCGCTGGCAAGAGCGAGGAGGACCGGCGGCTGGCGGCGCTGGATGGCGAGTTGTACCGGTTCCTGCGAGAGGTTCGCCAGCGCCTGCCGGAAAAACCGGCCCGGTTGTTCATCGTCAGCGCCGACCCCGGCGGCTTTTGGGCCGGACGCGCCCGCTATCATCTACTGCCGCAAAACGGCTATGCCGGATTCGCGCGGTTGCCGCCCCCCGACCAAGCGCGCGCCGGCGATTATATCCTGATCCTGTCGCCGCTCGCGGACGCGCGCTACGATCCTGAACGGCGGTTGTTGGAAGGAGGCGGCGCGCAACTGCCGGTGGAGATGCTGCATTTCGCCGCGCTGGGCGCGCTGTTCCGGGTGCAGGGAGGGGAGTGACGATGGAATGGTGGCGGGTGGGGTGGGCGCTGGCGATACCGTGGTTCGCCGGCGCACTCTGGGTGCGGGTTCTGTGGCGCGATGCGCCCGCCGCAGTATGGCCGCTGGCACTGGGTTACGGTGGGTTACTGGGTCTGCTGGCGGCAACTCTGCTATTGCGCGTCCAGGCCGCGCTTGGACTGCCGCTGGACTGGGCTGGCCCGACCATCGCGTTGGCGTTGCTGGCGCTCGTGGGCGGTTGGTTGGTATGGCGGCGAACCTTGCGAGGAGGGGAAATCCTGCCGAATCGATGCCTGAAAGCTCGGGGCCAGGAGAGGGCGCCGAAGGCGGGGGTGAAGTGGCGACAGGCGCTGTTTGTGCTACTGCTGGCCTGGCTGGGGGTGCGATTTATCAATTTGGCGCTGGAGGTGTGGTGGCGGCCGCTATATCCCTGGGATGCGTGGACCACTTGGGCGGTTCGGCCGCGAGTCTGGGCGGAGTTGGGGCAACTGGCGCCGTTCGTGGACTTCCAGCGCTGGCTGACCGACGCCACGGGATCGGTTTATACCCTCGAGGCTTGGACCTATCCCTACACCGTGCCGTTGTTGGCGCTGTGGCCGACCTTGGCCTACGGCGCATGGAACGAGACCGCCGCCAATCTGCCTTGGTTGGGCTGCGCCTTGGGGTTGGGACTGGGGTTTTACGGGCAGGCGCGGCTGTGGGGCGCGTCGGCCCTGACCGCGCTGGTTTTCACCTGGCTGTTGCTTTCGCTGCCACTGCTGGATACCCATGTCGCCCTAGCCGGCTATGCTGACCTGTGGCTGGCGGCGGTGTTCGGGCTGGCCGCGATCGCGTTTTTCCAGTGGGCGCGAAATGGCGACCGTCGGCAAGGGTTGTTGGCGGTGCTGCTGGCCTTGGCCTGTCCGTTGATCAAGCTGGAAGGCGCGGTTTGGCTGCTGCTCTTTCTCCCGGCGTGGCTGGTCGCCCGCCTGGGTGGATGGCTGTTGCTGGCGCTGGCGGGCATAGCGGCGGCGCTGGGGCTGGGATGGTGGCTGGTGGACGGAATAATATTTGGCGTACCCGGGCTGGGCGAGTTGATATTGAAGCCGGATTTGATCCAAGTCCCGTATTTGGGCCGGTTTACTCTGGGTTATCGCGGCGGCTGGGATCCGGTGGTGAAGAATTTCCTGATCCTGGCCAACTGGCATCTGTTGGGGTATTTGGCGCTGATCGCCGCTGGGGTGGCTGCGGTCACCTTGGTTCGAGGGCGCGTGGAGCGCTGGTTGCGAGCGGAACTGCTTTTTGTCGCCGTCAGTCTCGTGGCTTTGTTCGTGCTGTTTTTCCTGACCGATGCCCAGCGCTGGGCGGAGCAGTACACCAGTATCAATCGAGTGGTTTTGGATTTCGTCCCGGCGTTCCTGTTTTGGGTGCTGACGATGTTCGAGCAACTGTCCCGCGCTTCCGGCCTCTCTCCGTCAGGAGGGAACGGGAACGAGCGGGTGCGTGGCGGCGAGCACCCGGCGGTATAGCTCCGCCACTGCCGTCGCCACGGGTTCGATGCCAAATCGTTCCCGCAGCGCCGTCGCGCCCGCTTGGCCGAGGGATTCCCGCCGGACGGAATCGTGTTGCAGTTCCCGCAACGCCGCCGCCAGCTTGACGGGATCGCCCGGTGGAACGAGGAGTCCGTGACCGGCCTGTCGTACGACCCAGCCGGCGCCGGAGCCGGGAATGTCGCCGACCACCACCGGCTTGCCGAACCGCATCGCTTCCAGCAGCACCAGACCGAATGCCTCGGTGCGTTCCAGCGACGGCAGGCAAAGCGCGTCGCAACGGGCCAGCAGGGCGTTGAGATCGGGTTCCGGCTGGAAACCCGGCAAGCGTACCCGTTCGCCGAGCCCCAGCGTCTGGATCAACGTCTCCAGCCGCGCCCGCTGTTCGCCGGTCCCCACGATCGACACCTGACTGTCCGGCAGATCGGCGGCGGCTCGAATCAGGACGTCGTGGCCCTTGTAATAAGTCAATCGGCCGATGGCGAGCACCCGGAAGCGGCTATTGCCCCACAGCGCCTCGGCGCGGGCGAGCGCCGCTAGGTCGGGAGCGGGAATACGGTTCGGGTCGAGACCGAGTGGAACGATGTGGCAGCGTTCCCGCCACGGCGCCAAGGCGGCGCTGGCGTCCAGATAGGGCGGCGAAGTGGCGATAACCGCCCGGCTGGCGGCGAGCAGCCGTTGCTCGAACGGCCGATAGAACCGGTAGGCCAGCGCCAGCCGGCGGTCGAGCAGGGACGCCACCACGTCGGCGTGCCAGTGAATGACCCATGGCAGCCGGCGAGCGGCGGGAACCGCCAGCGCCCAGAACGCCGAGGTGTTGGGCAGGTGCAAGTGCAGCAGGTCGGGGCGGAATTCGCGGATCGCCCGGGCCAGCCAGAGCGGGAATCGAGGGCTGACCGGCGCATAGAGCAACCGGCCGCGACAGGGCGCGCGGTAAATCGGGATGGCAGCGTCCGATGCAGGCCATTGGCTGCGGCGGCGCGGTTGTTCGTCATGCACCAGCGCCGCCGCCGCGATGCCTCGAGTTTGCAGCGCCGGCAGCAGGTCCGCCAGAAAATGTTCGATGCCGCCAGCGAATGGCGGGTAATACTTGCCGATATGGAGAACGCGCATGGTTTATCGAGCGGTGCTGGCGGGTGGTGGAGGGTCGTGTTCCGCCGCATCCGCTGCATTCGGCTCCGGCGTCCGCGCTTCCAGCATCGCCAACCGCTGGGCCAGCCGGCGGATCAGTCGCTCTTGCCGGGAGCGTTCCAGGTCCATGGTCAGAATCTTGACCAGCAACATGCTGAAACCCAGCACGATGGCCAGAATCGGTGGATAGCTGATCCCCAGCTTGCTGGCCAGCACATCGAACAGGCGGGGGAAGAAGCCGAGCAGGGCAACGGTCGCGGCGGCGCCGATCCACCAGAGCGAATAGGGCCCGTGCAGATGGTCGCGGCGGACCAAAAGCAGGATGATGGCGGCGAGGAGAACGCCAATCGCCATCGAGGTGAGTTGGTAGGTGATCATCGCGGGATTTTAGTCGGCGGCGGGCGGCAAGGGATTGAAGCCCACCCGGGCAATGCACAGCAGGCTGGTTTGCAGCATGTATTTTCCCACAACCCACCACGAGCGGAATATCCGTGAAGCGCCGGCGGCCCGGGGTTGCATCGCCACCGGCGCCTCGACGATGCGCAGGCCCTTGCGACGCAGGATCAGCAGCACGCCAACATCCTGATAATCCAGCAGGCTGGCCTCGCGCGAGGCGAGCGCGATCATCGCTGCAGGGTTGTAGGCGCGAAAGCCCGAGGTGATATCCTCCAGTTCGAGGCCGGTGAGCCAGCGAAAATAGGACCAGGCGAAACGCCGGGCGCGACTGGCGCGTTCGGGAAAAGCGCCGATGGCTACGTCGGCCGCGTCGGTGGCAAGCAGTCGCAGCAGCGCGCCGATATCCTCGGGATCGTGCTGACCGTCGGCGTCGAGGGTCACGGCGATCTGATAGCCTTGGCGCAGGGCGTAGCGCAGACCGGTCTGGATGGCGCCCCAGGCCCCGAGCTGGATGGTCAGCGGCAGCACCGTGGCGCCGGCAAGACGGGCGATTCGCACCGTTGCGTCGGTGCTGCAATCGTCGATCACCACAACGGGACAGCGCCACAAGCGCCGGACCCGAGCGACGATGTAGCCGACCGTGGCTGCCTCGTTATAAGCGGGGATGAGGACGACGGTAGGGTCGAGGGTGGCCATCGGTCGGCGAGCTTCAGTCCGCCCGCGTCCGGTGGGCTTGGCGTCCACCTCGATCTTCCGTTCGATGCGCCGTGTGGGAGCGTGGGGTGTTCATGATGGTTTTTCCTGATGTGAATCGAGACCGTAGTGTAACCGATTCATGGCGTCGGGTTCCGGCATGGGGCGATATCGGCTGCCGGGGGGCGGCAACTACCATTTTCATCTCTTGGCAAACTCTAGGATTCTGTCCATGCTAGGTTGCGTCAAATTCGTTCCCTTGGTCGTCCAGAACCGAGGGCATGCCGTTACGTCGATAAGTAGGACACTCAGCCCAAGACACTTCCAGAGACTACCATGCTTTTCCCTACCGATATCGATCTGGAAAAACTCCTGAGACAGGCTATCGCTCACCATCGAGCTGGCCGACTGCCGGACGCGGAAAAACTTTACCAAATCGTTCTTGCCCACCAGCTCAAGCAACCGGACGCCCACCATAATCTGGGCGTGCTGGCCATGCAGACCGGCAGGGTGAAGGAAGGACTGCCCCATCTGAAGGAAGCGCTGGACATCAGCCCGGCCAATAGCCAGTACTGGCTTTCGTATGTGAAAGGACTGTTGCGCGCCGGGCGGATCGAAGCAGCCGACGCCACGTTGCAAACTGCCATCGGCCGTGGGTTGCGAGGCGAGAATGCGCGGGCGCTACAGCAACAAGTTGCGGCCGCGCGGCAGGCCAACGCCCCGGCGGATGCTGCGGCTCCTCCCTGGGATATGGAGAGCGATCCGACAGCGCACCTGCTCGTCTTGCTCAAGGCTGGCCGCCATGTCGAGATGGAAGCCGTTGCGCGAACGTTGTTAAAACGACAACCCGACCACGGTAAGACCTGGCGCCTGCTCGGCACGGCGTTATCGATGCAAGGTCGCGATCTTGAAGCGGTGGCGGTGCTGGGGGAAGCCAGCGCGTTGTTTCCAAACGATGTCGGGATATGGTACGACCTGGGGGTATTGTTGTTTACCCGGCTGGGGCAACCGCATAACGCGTTACCGTGTTATGCGCGCGGCGTCGAAATCGATCCGATGCGCGCGGAGATTTGGCTCGATTTTTCCGCCTGCGCCCACGCGCTGGGCTATTTTGAGGAAGCTTGCCATCATGCTAGGCGAGCGCTGGCGCTGAAATCCGATTACGCCGAGGCCTACAATAATCTGGGTATCGCCCTCAATGATTTGGGCCACCTGCAAGAGGCTGCGGCCAACTACCGCCGCGCGCTCGTGCTCAAACCCGATCATCCCCTGATCCATGCCAACCTTGGTAACGCCTTCAAGGAATTGGGGCAGCTTCAAGACGCCGTGGCCAGTTACCGCCGCGCGCTCAAACTCAAACCCGATCACGCCGCGATCCATGGCAACTTGGGCAATGCGCTTCACGATCTGGGACAGATCCACGAGGCCATGGCCAGCTACCGCCGCGCGCTCGAACTTAAACCTGATGATGCGGCCGCCTTCAGCGGCGTGTTGTTCTGCTTGTCGCACATGGAGAATGTCGATCCCTCGGTGGTCTTTGCCGAGCATCGGGCCTTCGGCGAACGGTTTGAGACCCCCTTGCGCGCGCAATGGCGTCCCCATGATAACGACCGAACGCCGGACAGAACGCTGCGGCTGGGATTCATTTCGTCTGACTTGTATCGTCACTCGGTGGCGAATTTCATCGAGCCGGTGTGGCGGGCGTTGGATAAAACCAGCCTCGATCTCTACGTCTACAGCAACCGCGCGCGAGAAGACGAGGTGACGGCTCGCCTCAAAAAGCTGGTGGGTCACTGGCGGCGGGTTGCGCAACTTTCCGACCAGGAACTGGCCGAACGCATCCGTGTCGATCGTATTGACATCCTGTTCGATCTTTCTGGTCACACCGCGCACCATCGTCTGTTGACCTTCGCCCGCAAGCCGGCTCCAGTGCAGGTCACCTGGATCGGCTATCCGGGAACCACGGGCCTGCGCGCCATGGATTACAAGTTAACCGACCTCGGCACGCCGCCGGGAATGTTCGATCATCTACATACCGAGAAATTCGTCTGTCTGCCGGCAGCCACTCTGTTCGAGCCAGCGGCGGATGCGCCAGAGGTGAATTCGCTACCGGCCCTCGCGCGGGGTTTCATCACCTTCGGCAGTTTCAACCGCACCAACAAGCTGGGCAACCACGTCATTGCCCTGTGGAGCAGGGTGCTGCTTGCGCTGCCCACTTCACGGATGTTGATCGGTTCCGTTACCGACGACAACCTGAAGGCAAATTTGACCGAATGCTTCGCCCGCCATGGAATCGGTCCCGACCGGCTGGAATTTCGAGCCCGGGTTGGGACGCGGGACTATCTTCAATTGCATCACGAGGTGGATGTTATTCTGGATACCTTCCCCTACACGGGGGGTACCACCACCAACCACGCGATCTGGATGGGCGTGCCGGTGTTGACCCTGACGGGACACAGCCGGGTGAGTTATCAAAGCGCACGCATTCTCTGGCGTCTCGGATTGCCGGAATGGGTTGTGTCCACGGAAGACCAGTTCGTTTCTAATGCGATCCATTGGGCAACCCATCTTCTAGAACTGGCGACGCTGCGGGCCGGGTTGCGCGAGCGCTTCGAGAGTAGCTCGCTGCGCTGCCCAGAGACCATGACGCACAACTTTGAGAAGGCCATGCGGATCATGTGGCGGCGCTGGTGCGCGGGTCTGCCGCCCGATCGCTTTGAGGTAACCCTGTGAGCGACCGGCCGATCACGGTTACCCAACCCTTCCTGCCGCCGCTGGAAGAGTTTGTTCCCTATCTTGAGGAAATCTGGAAAGCTCGAAGATTGACCAACGCCGGGCCCTTTCATCAGCGACTGGAAGTGGCCTTGGCCGAGTATCTGGGCGTCGAGCATATTGCCCTGTTCGCCAACGGCACCTTGGCTCTCGTGACGGCGCTGAAATCGCTGGCGTTGTCCGGCGAGATTATTACGACCCCGTTTTCCTTTGTGGCCACCACCCATGCCCTGTGGTGGAGCGGGATCACGCCGGTGTTCGCGGATATCGATCCAAAGTCCCTCAACCTTGATCCGAGAGCGATCGAGGCCGCGATCACATCCCGCACCACGGCGATTCTTCCCGTCCATGTTTACGGGCGGCCTTGCGACGTGGGGGCGATTCAGCGCATTGCCGATGCCCATGGTCTTAAGGTGATCTACGACGCGGCTCATGCTTTCGCCGTGCGCGACTCCGGCGGCAGCGTGACGCGGTATGGCGACCTCTCGGTGCTAAGCTTTCACGCGACCAAGGTATTCACCACCTTCGAAGGTGGCGCTATCGTCTGTCCCGACGCCAAGACTAAACAACATATCGACTTGCTCAAGAATTTTGGCTTCGCCGATGAAGTGACGGTGCGGACAGTGGGCATCAATGGTAAAATGAACGAATTGCAGGCGGCTTTTGGCCTTCTACAGTTACGGTATGTCGATGCCGCCATTCGCCACCGTCAGGAGATCGACACGCTCTATCGCCAAGCCCTCGAAAGCGTGGCCGGTATCGATTGCCCATCGTTACCGCCGGGCATCACTTGGAACCATGCTTACTTTCCAATCCTTGTCCAGCCTGGCTATCCGCTCTCCCGTGATGAGCTTTATCATCGATTGCGAGAAGTCGGCATTCATTCGCGACGCTATTTTTATCCGCTTATCAGCGAGTTTCCCATGTATCGAAACCTATCCAGCGCCGCGCCTGCTAGCCTGCCGATAGCGCACAATGTAGCAAAGAGAGTGTTGTGCCTGCCGATTTATCCAGCCTTGGAGCTTGAGGAGATGGATAAAATCATCGATATCATCTCTGGAATAGGTTAATTAAAATTAGAGTAAACTACCGGCTCTGCTGGTGTGACTAGAAAAGGCTTTACCGTGATTTCATAGGTTGAATGGGAAGCCCTTTTTAATGAACGTGGTGATATTTGGCCTAGGTCAGCAATCCACCCCCATCTGGTACATGCTGACCTATGATAGCCCCTATCGGGTGGTTGGTTTCACCGTGGATGAGGCTTACCGAACGACCAATATCTTTCGTGGTCTACCTTTGGTGTCGTTCGAAGGGGTGGAAGAGTATTTTCCCCCCCATGCTCACAGGATGTTCGTACCGCTGGGCTGGAAACGGATGAATGGCCTTCGGGCGGAAAAATTTACCCAAGGCAAGGCGAAAGGTTATTCTTTTATTTCCTACATCTCTTCCCGAGCCTTGATTTGGTCCAGCTTGCAGATCGGCGAAAACTGCATCATCCAGGATGGCGTCATCGTTGAGCCATTCGCCAGAATAGGTCACAACTGTAATCTGCGTAGTGGTTGCATGATCGCCGATCACGCGATTATCAGTGATCACTGCTTTATCGGGGCTTGGGCGGTGGTCGCTGGTGGAGCAGTTATCGGCGAACGCTGCGTCCTTGGACTCAACAGTACTGTGTGCGATGGTATTAAGGTAGCCTCGGGTTGTTTCATCGGCATGGGGGCGGTCGTAACCACCGATACTGAGAAAAATGGCGTTTATGTTGGCGTACCGGCGCGGCGTTGCGCGTAACCAGCTAACCAATCGAACAACAGATTTTTTGGATATGCTTCTTGAATATCGTTAAGCTTTGAGCTATGGATCAAGGAAAGTTTAAAGTGCATATTCCACAACACGGTATCGAACTCATTGATCGGCCTCAAGACATTTTTGAAATTCTTGACAGGCATGGCGTGTTCCTGATTCGTAACCAGAGCATCGATATAGCTTATTTCACAAAGATCACTAATACCATTGGCCGCGATTTCATGGCCTACCTGGGTATGACCATCAGCCGGTCTGCCGCAATAGATGATGCCGGTACGATTTTTCCAGTTACTAATCCGGAACACGTCTACGCCATACCCCTGCATGGCGAAATATATTACATGCCACACCATCCAAAACTCTTATTTTTTTATTGTCAGACGCCAGCGGAGAAAGGTGGAAAGACAACTCTCTGCGACGCCACGACTTTATGGAAGGTCCTGCCGGATGAAGCGCGTCAGCGCTTCGGCTCCACCCCGATCCGATACATTCGTTATCAGGGTCCAGACACTTGGCGCCAACTTTATCGGACGGAATCGCTGGAAACGGTCAGGCAAATTTGCATGACGAATGGCGTCGAATTTGATTACTGCTCAAAAAGCGATACGGTTATTACCCGCCATACTTGCTCGGCCGTGGTCGAGACTCGCAGGGGTCCGGCGTTCATCAACAACTTTCTACCGTTCGCGGAACGCGAAATGGCCAGTCCCGTCCCTATCGCCAGCGTCGTGCGCTTTGCCGATGACGAACAGCATCCAATACCCGATGAACTGGTATGGACCGTGCGGAGGGTGGCCGAATCGCTAACGGTAGCCCACACATGGCAATATGGCGACGTTATGGTGATCGACAATCATACCATTCTCCACGGGCGCACTTTGATCGAGGATCCAAATAGACGAGTGCTGCTACGTATGGCTGGATCGAGGCGCCAAAGATCTTGAATAATTTTAAGTTAACATGATGAAAAATGGGCGAATATTAATCACCAGCGTCGGTAGCTTGGTCGGCTGGGCGGTGACGGCCGCACTCCGCCCCCTTCGTTCCCGGCTGATCGTGATCGGTTGCAATACCCTGGCGGCGGCGCCTACCGTGTTCGATTGCGACCGGGTCTATCGGGTACCGAAAACCTCGGATACCCAAGTCTATCGAGAGGCGCTCCAGGCAATTGTCCTTCGGGAGCAGCCAGATTTGATTATCCCTGGACGGGACGAGGAACTCGCTGTCCTATCCGAGTTTTCCACCGATCGCGCATGGAGCGCCACCCGCGTACTGGCGCCACCTCCAAAACTTGTCCCCGTCTTCAACGACAAGCTCGAAACCGCCCGTTTCGCTGCCCGACATGCATTGCCTTTCGCCGCAACGGCTTACGAACCCGAAGAGATCGCCACCCTGATCGAAGTGCATGGCTTTCCCCTGGTGGTTAAACCACGGGTTGGCGGTCACGCCTCCAAGGGGGTCCGCATCGTTGCCAGCTCCGCGCAACTGCGGGCCGCGCTGGCTACGGGCGATATGCTGGTGCAGGAATGCCTGAACCCCGGAACCCTCTCCGGCCTCGATGGTTTTTTGTCCGAAGCCGGTGCTCCACTCTACTATGCCGTCCGCGATCTGCAGCATGCCGCCGAATGGCTGCTGGACGATGCTGGCGAGATACTTTCCTTGCAGGGCGTGATCAGCCATACGGAAGGCCCACAGGCGATGCACATGCGTCTGACCGATGATGCCGCTCTGGTGGAAGTGGCGACGGATTATGCGCGGGCCTTGGCCAAGGCGGGACATCGTGGAGTCGCCAATATTCAGGGAAAGCAGCTTGCCGACGGCCGCTTCGTGCCCTTCGAGCTGAACGGCCGTTTCACCGGGTCAGCCGTGGCGCGCGCCTATATGGGATGTAACCAGGTTGCCCAGGCCGTCTGCCATTTTCTGTGGCGGGAGCCTTACGCCAACGCGCCCCTGTATCCGGACACCACGGCACTCAAGTTATCTATATTCCGGGGTGTCGATCAGACCGCTATCGATGTCCTGGAAACTAACGGATTTTGGTCGGCGGACGGGACGGGTGGGACGGTCAACCCAATCGACGCCAGTTGATTTTCATTGATTGAACCAGCCGACCCTATTGACTAGCCGAAGTGACTGGCTGAGGG
>Ga0209573_1004272_pt1 | contig 14331 bp, 10 predicted proteins | sample TNRBio252014_DNA_FD_185870 | JGI IMG/M metagenome (GOLD analysis project Ga0209573, IMG submission 185870) | Wastewater treatment Type I Accumulibacter community from EBPR Bioreactor in Madison, WI, USA - TNR Reactor_6/25/2014_ DNA (SPAdes)... | ecosystem: Engineered > Bioreactor > EBPR >...
GCGCTGCGCATGGCCAGGGTGCGCACCAGCGCCATGAAGCCCTCGGGCAAGGCGGGCATTTCCGGCGCCGCAGCCGACTCCTCAAGGTGGCGAACCAGGGCAGCGATGGCGAATGTCCACGCGTCGCCCTGGTTATCGACGCCCGCCTGCAGCAAAGCCAGCGTGCTGACCGCCCCGGCCTCGTCGACGTACTCGAGATGACCGGCGACCGGCACGCAGTGCGGAAACTTCACCACGTCGGTCAGGAAGCGGCCGATTTCGAGCTCCGGATTGAGGCCCTCGCGGATACGCCGATAGGCCTTGAGGAACAGCCGGCGGCCGAGAAGGGCGACGCTATTGCTGCTCAGGCGCAGCAGCTTGACGGGGCTGAGCTCTTCGGGGTTGGCCGACGCCAGAGCGGCGAAGGCGCGCGTCGGCACAAAACGCAGCTCACCGTTGCCGGCCTGCAGCGTTCGACCGGCGCCGATTGCCGCGACGACGGCGTGACAGAAAGCGTCGTCGGCCATCGCGTCGCCGATCAGGCCCACGGCGGCCTGCTGACGCACTTTCGCCAGCGCCCCCGCGGCCATGTCCCTGACCCGCTCTTCTTCGCTGTCTTCCCAGGCCAGCGCCAGCGGCATGAAGTAACGCCCGGTCTCGCGTGGCCCGATGACATCGGCCAGGGTCAGCAGCCAGGTGCGCTGCTCGACTTCGAGGCGCGCATGCTCGACGATCTGCACCCGCTCGACGGGCTCGCCCTTGGCGGCAAACCAGCGTTGGCACTGGACGTAGGCCGGCGCCAGCTCTTTCTCGAACTGCACCCGCAGCTTCTCGGCCATGCCAATCCGCCACGGCACGACGTGGTCGGGGAAGAAACTCGACCAGCCGTCGAACAACACCAGCACTGGCAGGGTCTCGGGCGCCAGGCGCTGCTCGTACCACTCCGGCGCGGCGGTATCGGTGCTCAGGCGAAACCAGTAAAAGGCATGCCCCGGCAGGGTCAGCATGTAGGGCAGTTCACCGACCGGCGGAAAGGCATTGCGGCCCATCATCTCGACCGGTACGCGGCCCTTGAAAGTCGCCAGATCCAGTTCGACCGGTTGCGCCGAGCGGCTGACGTTGGCCACGCAGAGGATGACGTCGTCGCCGTACTCGCGCAGGTAGGCCAGCACCTTGCGGTTGCCCGGATGCAGCAGAGTGAAAGTGCCGCGTCCGAAGGCCGAAGAGGTTTTGCGTACCGCCAGCATGCGCCGGGTCCAGTTGAGCAGCGACCCCGGCGTACGCAGCTGCGCCTCGACGTTGATGGCCTCGAAACCGTACATCGAATCCTGGATCGGCGGCAGGTAGACGCGCTGCGGGTCGGCGCGCGAGAAGCCACCGTTGCGGTCCGACGTCCATTGCATCGGCGTACGCACACCATCGCGATCGCCCAGGAAAATGTTGTCGCCCATGCCGATCTCGTCGCCGTAGTAGATGATCGGCGAACCGGGCATCGACAACAGCAGGCTGTTCATCAGCTTGATGCGGTCGCGGTCGTTTTCCATCAACGGTGCCAGCCGGCGCCGGATCCCGAAGTTGATCCGCGAACGCTTGTCGGCCGCGAACATGTCGTACATGTAGTCGCGTTCCTTGCTGGTCACCATCTCGAGCGTCAGCTCGTCATGGTTGCGCAGGAAGATCGACCACTGGCAGCTTTCGGGAATCTCCGGCGTCTGCTGCATGATCTCGACGATCGGATGCCGATCCTCCTGGGCGATGGCCATGAACATCCGCGGCATCAACGGAAAGTGGTAGGCCATGTGACACTCATCGCCATCGCCGAAGTATTCGCGCACATCCTCCGGCCACATATTGGCCTCGGCCAGCAGCAGCTTGCCGGTGTATTTTTCGTCGAGGCTGGCGCGAATCTCCTTGATTACCTGGTGCGTCTCGCGCAGGTTCTCGTTGCTGGTGCCGTCGCGCTCGATGAGGTAGGGAATGGCGTCCAGACGAAAGCCATCGACACCCATGTCCAGCCAGAAGCGCATGGTGCGAATCACTGCCCGGCGAACGCTCGGATTATCGAAGTTCAGGTCCGGCTGGTGGCTGAAGAAGCGATGCCAGTAGTACTGCTGCGCCACCTCATCCCAGGTCCAGTTCGACTTCTCGGTATCCGTGAAGATGATGCGCGTGCCGGCATATTTGTGCGGATCGTCGCTCCAGACGTAGAAATTCCGTTTCGACGAGCCTTTTGGTGCCCGCCGCGCCGCCTGGAACCAGGGATGCTCGTCCGAAGTGTGATTGACCACCAGCTCGGTGATGATGCGCAGGCCGCGCTTGTGCGCCTCACGCACCAGAACGCGGAAATCCTGTCGCGTGCCGTAGGTCGGGTGCACGTTGCGATAGTCGGCCACGTCGTAGCCATCGTCGCGAAACGGCGACGGATAGAAGGGCAGCAGCCAGATCGTGTTGACGCCGAGATCGGCGACGTAATCGAGCTTCCCGGTCAGGCCGTGGAAGTCGCCAACACCGTCATCGTTGGAATCGAAAAACGCCTTGACGTGCAGCTCATAGATCACGGCATCCTTGTACCATTGCAGATCCGCGGTGATGTGGGGGGCAGCGGCACCGCCCGTAATAGTCTCTTGCTCTGTTTTCACAATGGCTTCCTTGCTGCGGGTCGGCGAGTCATGCCCGCAGGCGACAGACGACGGGCGTCCAGCCTACCGCCAAAGCACGCAAGGCGCCAGCCGGGCTTGCTGGCACTTCGCAATCGCCCCCAAAACTGCGCCCAAGAAAAAGGGCCGGACAGGCCGGCCCCTCTTTCCCTCTTCAAGTACGCGCTAGCTCTAGGGCTTCTTGCTCTTTTTCTTGGTAGCCGGTGCTCCTTCGCCACCCTGCACGCCCAGATTGCCGCCAGTCCCGAGGCCGCCTTTGACCTCCTGCGCCTGGTAGTTCTTGACCGCACGCACAAGGTTATTGTACGAGTCAGTGAAAGCGGCGACGATCACCTTGCCCTGCGCGGTATTCGCGTAACCGCCGGCGGCCCCACCCAGGCCGCGGCCAAAGAGGCTACCGACCGCGCCAAAGTCGATATTGCTGGCACTGCCTTCGGCGGCCGCCAGCTGCACGCCGGAACGGTTGTCGATCAGGGTCAGCAAGGTACTGGCCTCCTTGACGTTCATGCTGCTGGCAATGGCACCGAAAACGCCCAGCGCACCGCTCACGCCGCCAAGCGCCCCCCCTCCACCTCCCGCATTGCTGTTGCTGAAGGTAATCGACGGACTCATCGAGTAATCGGCCGAGACCATCTGCCCCTTGTGGAACTTGGAGCCCTTGCGCAGTTCCCCCGAGTCTTCCAGGGCGCGCTCCTGCATCATGTTGTTCATCGCACGGCCGCGTTCGACGACCACGAAACAGTTCGATTGCTGGACCATCAGCTTGAGCACCGGCGTCGTCGATCCCAGGCCCCACTGGCCGGTCAGAATGCCATACCACGGTGCTTGCGTGTCCTCAACCACGGCAAGCGTGCCGAGCGAGCTATCGCATCTCTCGAGTTGGCCGTTGGCATTCTGGGCGTTTGCACCGCCGGCCGCCCCGGTGGCCGTGGTCTTGGCATCCTGTGACCCCATTTGCATGTTGGAGCAAGCGGCCAGCAAGGCAGTTGCAGCGGAGGCGGCAACCAGGCGTGCCGCACTACGAGAACTCAACATAGACATGTGTATCCTCCCTCTCAATTGGCAATTGGCAATTCGCTGAATGAGGCGTGCCCGAATACCGCCAGCAGTGCCCTCCTCACCCGCTGCCACTATAGCAGCATGGCTACCGCCTGCGCAGCACCTTCAGACGCTTGACCTGCTTGACCTCGACTCTTGGCTGCTTACAATCGTCACAGGCAATCATCAGGCTGCAACATCATGACCACTTTGCTGCGTGCGCTGCGCGCCGATATCACCACGCTGGCGGTTGATGCGATCGTCAACGCCGCCAACTCCTCGCTGCTCGGCGGCGGCGGTGTGGACGGGGCAATCCATCACGCCGCCGGTCGGGACTTGCTTCGCGAGTGTCAAGGCCTCAGTGGCTGCGCGACGGGTGACGCCAAACTCACCAAGGGCTACCAACTTCAGGCCGGGTGCATCATTCACGCGGTGGGTCCGGTCTGGCACGGTGGCGACAGGGGCGAGCCGGAACTACTGGCCTCCTGCTATCGTCGCGCCATCGAGATCGCTGCCGCCAATGCGCTGCGCACGCTCGCTTTTCCAAGCATCAGCACGGGCATTTATGGCTACCCGATCGAACAAGCGGCAGAGCTTGCCGTGGCCACGGTGCAGGCAACGACAGGTACGCTCGGCGGCATTGAAGAGGTGATCTTCTGCTGCTTTTCGAGCGGCGATTTGCGGATCTATGAGCAACTGCTGGCAGCTTTGTACGCTGACCCGGCAGACGTCATCAGCCCGCGTTAATGTGAAAGTCGCGCAAGCGACTCACGAACCTCCCTTCTCCCCCTGTGGGAGAAGGGCCGGGGTGAGACGGGGAATTCTGGGCGCATGCGCCCAGCCCGTCGAACGATTCCGGCGTGCAAGCCGGAATGCGCACTGCAAGTGAGAGGGGCGACGGTCATGACTTTCATCATCCGGGGTATCTCGACTGTCATGACCGTTAGCCACTACCCGCAGCACGCTCAGCAGCGAGTGCCGGCCGGGCACTGGGCGACGCTACTCGCCAAGGGCGTCACTGGCCGCCCTTCCTGCACCCAGGCGCGCATCCCGTCCTTGACGTTGTACACCGTCGCGTAGCCCGCCTGCTGCGACAAGAGCTGGCTCGCCGCACGCGTCCGGTTGCCGCTACGGCAAATAACGATCACCGGCTGGTCGGGCTTGGCCACGCCCTGCACCTTTGCCAGCCAGGCGGGTGCATCGACGACGCCGCGCTCGTCAACATAGGTAATCAGTTGGCTGCCCTCGACGACACCGCTTTCCTGCCATTCGCCAGGCGTACGGATGTCGATGATCGGCACCCCTGCGGCCCGCAGGCGCAGCAGTTCGGCGTTGTCGATATCGATCACTTCAGCGCGCAGCGGCAACGGTAGCGCCAAAAGCAGGAAAGAAAGGACGGCAGCGAGTGTGTGAAGCATGGCCAAACCTCCGGGAACTGTGATGCCTGCATCTTACAACGAGTACCGGCCGACAGGCATCCGGTGCGAGCTCTGCTCACGCCACGGCGCGAATTTTCGATGACATCGCTCTGAAAAATAACCCTTTTCAGGTCTGCACAGCCGCGCTAGTATGGACCTCTTTGGGGCCGGTAACCGCGACCCCGGACTCGTGCCGAAGAAAGGATGCGCTCGCCTTGAAACCGACCGATATCAGCGTCCCCGACTATTTCCACAAAGTCGTTGATTGCCAGTGGGCCTGCCCGGCCCACACGCCTGTTCCCGAATACATTCGCTTGATCGCTGCCGGTCGCTATGGCGAGGCCTACATGGTCAACTGGGTGTCGAACGTTTTTCCCGGCATCCTCGGGCGAACTTGTGATCGCCCCTGCGAACCGGCCTGTCGCCGCGGTCGCGTCGAGGACGAAACAGCGGACGGTCGCGAACGCAAGGAGCCGGTGGCGATCTGCCGCCTGAAGCGCGTGGCTGCCGACTACAAGGACGACATCCGCCACCTTCTGCCGCCGCCAGCAGCACAGAAAAACGGCCGGCGCGTCGCCTGCGTCGGTGCCGGGCCGGCATCACTGACCGTGGCGCGCGACCTGGCACCGCTCGGCTACGAAGTGGTGATCTACGACGGCGACGCCCTCGCCGGCGGCATGATGCGTACCCAGATCCCGAAGTTTCGGTTGCCCGAGGAAGTCATCGACGAGGAGACCGGTTACGTCCTCGACCTCGGCGTCGAGCTGCGCGGCGGCCAGTACGTCAGTTCGCTGAAGAATCTGATCGGCGAAGGCTACGACGCGATTTTCGTTGGTTCCGGCGCGCCGCGCGGGCACGACCTCGACATCCCCGGACGGAAAGAGGCAGCAAAGTCGATTCACCTGGGCATCGACTGGCTGGCCAGCGTCGCTTTCGGCCACACCACTTCGATCGGCAAGCGGGTGATCGTCCTCGGCGGCGGCAACACCGCCATGGACTGCTGCCGCTCGTCGCGCCGCCTTGGCGGCGAGGACGTCAAGGTCATCGTCCGCTCCGGCTTCGAGCAGATGAAAGCCAGTCCCTGGGAAAAGGAAGACGCGATGCACGAAGGCATCCCGATCCTCAACAACCTGGTCCCCAAGGCCTTCACCCACATCGGCGGACGGCTTACCGGCGCCACTTTCGAGAAAGTACGCGTCGAATTCGACGCGAACGGCCGCCGCAGCCTGGTGCCGACCGGCGAACCCGACGCACATTTCGATTGTGACGAGGTGCTGGTCGCCGTCGGTCAGGACAATTCCTTCCCCTGGATCGAGCGCGACATCGGCATCGACTTCGACAAGTGGGGATTGCCCAAGATCGACGAGGCAAGCATGCAATCGACCGTGCCGAACGTCTTCTTCGGCGGTGATGCGGCTTTCGGGCCGAAGAACATCATCTGGGCGGTTGCCCACGGCCACCAGGCGGCGGTGTCCATCGATCGCCTGCTCAACGGCGAGGACCTCGCCGAGCGGCCCGCGCCGCAGACCTCGCTGGTCTCGCAGAAAATGGGCATCCATCAGTGGATGTACGACAACTCCATTTCCACCGATCGGCGCCTGCGCGTGCCACTGCGCGACCTCAGTGCGGCGCTGAAGAACATCAAGATCGAGGTCGAACTCGGCTTCGATCCGCAACTGGCTTTCAAGGAAGCGCAACGCTGCCTGAACTGCGACGTGCAGACGGTCTTCGCACCGAAGCTGTGCATCGAGTGCGACGCGTGCATGGACATCTGCCCGATGGACAGCATCTCCTTCACCGTCAACGGCGATGAAGAAGACCTGCGGCAACGTCTGAGCGCGCCGGCGCTCGACAAGAGCCAGGAGCTTTACGTCTCGGCTTCCCTGAAGACCGGGCGGGTGATGGTCAAGGACGAGGATGTCTGTCTGCATTGCGGCCTGTGCGCCGAGCGCTGTCCGACCGGCGCCTGGGACATGCAGAAGTTCCTGTTCGCAAGCACCTACGCCGGGCCCGGCTGCCGCAATGCGGGCTCTCCGCCGCCTTTGCCCGAGCCCCCGAGCCCTCCTGTATCCGAGCAGCAGCCAAAGGTCAGGCGAAAGCCAAAGCCCGCGCCGGCTCCCGACCAGCAAACCGCCTGACGGCCATGACAGTCGATATATCACAGATCATGAAAGCCATGACCGTCCCCCTCTTCCCCTGCCCCTTCTCCCGCAAGGGGAGAAGGGAGGTTCGTGAGTCGCTGGCGCGACTTTCACATTAAGGAAAGACCATGCAGAAGATCGAAGCGGTCAATGATTTCGTCATCAAGTTCGCCAACATCAATGGCTCGGGATCGGCCTCGGCGAACGAACTTGTCGCGCGCGCCATCCTGCGCATGGGAGTACCGGTATCGCCGCGCAACATCTTCCCGTCGAATATCCAGGGACTGCCGACCTGGTTCGAAGTGCGCGTCACCGAACGCGGCTACCTGGGTCGGCGCGGCGGTGTCGATATGATGGTGGCCATGAACCCGCAGACCTGGGACCAGGATGTCCGGGAAGTCGAAACCGGCGGCTACCTGTTTTACGACAATTCCCGACCGCTGCCCCGCTCGCGCTCGCGAGATGACATCCACGTCATCGGCATGCCACTCACCGAGCTCTGCAACAACGCTTACAGCGACCCGCGGCAGCGGCAACTGTTCAAGAACATCATCTACGTGGGCGCTCTGGCGCATTTGCTCGACATCGAAGCGAGCGAAATCGAGAAACTCTTCGCCCAGCAGTTCAAAGGCAAGGAGAAGCTGCTCGATGCCAACGTCCAGGCGCTCGCGGTCGGCCGCGATTACGCGCGCGAACACCTCAAGCCGATCGGACTCAAAGTCGAGCGCCGCGACAAGGTTGGCGACCACATTTTTGTCGATGGCAACACCGCCGCGGCTCTGGGCTGTGTCTATGGCGGGGCCACGGTCTGTGCGTGGTATCCGATCACCCCGTCGTCGTCAGTCGCCGAGGCCTTCATCCGCTTCACGCAGAAATTGCGCGTCGACCCGGCGACCGGCCAGCAGCGCTGCGCCGTGGTACAGGCCGAGGACGAACTGGCTTCGATCGGCATGGTCGTCGGCGCCGGCTGGAACGGCTCGCGAGCCTTCACCGCCACCTCGGGACCCGGCATCTCGCTGATGTCCGAGTTCATCGGCCTTGCCTTCTTCGCGGAAATCCCGGCGGTGCTGATCAACGTCCAGCGGGGCGGCCCCTCCACCGGCATGCCGACACGCACGCAGCAATCCGACATCCTCGCCTGCGCTTACGCTTCGCACGGCGACACCCGCCACGTGCTGCTGTTTCCGGAAGACCCCTACGAGTGCTTCGAATTGTCAGCGCAGGCGCTCGACCTCGCCGAGCGCCTGCAGACGCCGATTTTCGTCATGAGCGACCTCGACATCGGCATGAACCAGCGCCTGTGCCGTCCCTTCGCCTGGGACGACAGCGTCGAATACGACCGCGGCAAAGTGATGACCCACGACGCCCTCGACGCCGGCACCGACTTCGGTCGCTACCTCGACGTTGACGGCGATGGCATTACCTACCGCACCTATCCGGGAACGCACCCCACCAAGGGCGGCTATTTTACCCGCGGCACGACCAAGAACGCTTACGCCGGCTACTCCGAAGCCGGCACGGACTACGTCGAGAATATGCAGCGACTGCGGCGCAAGTTCGAAACCGCCAAGTCGCTGGTGCCGCTGCCGGTGCTCACCGCGGCCAAATACCCGGCACGCTTCGCCGTCCTCTTTTACGGATCGACCAGTCCGGCTATGCACGAAGCACTCGACACCCTGGCCGAAGACGGCATCTATCTCAATGCCCTGCGCGTGCGCGCTTTCCCCTTCCAGAACGAGATTGCCGACTTCATCGCTGCGCACAGCAAGGTCTTCGTTTTCGAACAGAATATGGACGGGCAGTTGAGCACCCTGCTGATCAACGAGGCCGGCGTAGAGCCACATAGCCTGGTAACAGTCGTCCACTACGACGGCACGCCAATCACCGCGCGTTTCATTACGCAGGAGATTGCCAACCGCGTCGCGCGCCTCAACGTGCATCCTCTAAAAGACAGAGTGGCCTGACATGACCTACCTCGCCAAACCCAAACTACACCATCCGACGCTCGCCAAGAACCGCGTCGGCTACACCCGTCGCGACTACGAAGGCAAGATATCGACGCTCTGTGCCGGTTGCGGTCACGACTCGATCTCGGCAGCAATCATCCAGGCCTGCTGGGAACTCGACATCGAGCCGCACCGCGTCGCCAAGCTCTCGGGCATTGGCTGCTCATCGAAAACGCCGGACTACTTTCTCGGCAACTCGCACGGCTTCAACACCGTGCACGGGCGCATGCCGTCGGTACTGACCGGTGCCAACCTGGCCAACCGCGAGCTGATCTACCTCGGTGTGTCGGGTGACGGCGACTCGGCGTCGATCGGCCTCGGCCAGTTTGCGCATGTCCTGCGCCGCGGCGTCAACATGACCTACATCGTCGAAAACAACGGTGTCTATGGGCTCACCAAAGGGCAGTTCTCGGCCACCGCCGACAAAGGCTCGAAGTCGAAACGCGGACTGGCCAACAACGACACCCCGATCGACCTCGCCAGCCTGGCGCTGGTGATGGGCGCGACCTATATCGGGCGCAGCTTCTCGGGTGACAAGGCGCAGCTGGTGCCACTGATCCGCGGAGCGATGGCGCACCCCGGCGCGGCGGTCATCGATGTCGTCTCGCCGTGCATCGCCTTCAACAACCATTCCGGCAGCACCAAGAGCTACGACTACGTGCGCGAACATAATGAAGCAGTCAACCGGCTGGACTTCTTCCCGCAACGCGAGGAAATCACCACCGAGTACGGCGAAGGTGAAGTCATCGATATCCGCCAGCACGACGGCTCGATTCTTCGCCTGCGCAAGCTGCACGCCGAGTACGACCCGGGCGACCGGGTGCGCGCGATGGCCTATGTCCAGGAACACGCTGCACGCGGCGAAGTGGTCACCGGCCTGCTCTACGTGGACAACGATGCCTGCGACCTGCACCAGCAGATCAACACCGTGGAACAGGCCCTGAACACGCTGCGCGCGGCTGAACTCTGCCCCGGCTCCGCCGCGCTCGAGAAGATCAACGCCTCGCTGCGCTGAGTGCCAGCACGGCGTGTGTACGGCGCGGCTCCTGCCAGCATCGCTTCTGCCGCCTGCGCGACCGATCAAGCGCACACTGCGGTCACCCGGCCCAGCCGCTATAATCGCGGCTTGTTTATTTCGCTGGCGCACTCGTGTCCGATCGTCTCGCCGTATTAGCCCAGTACCTGCTGCCCAAGCAGGTACTTACCACCCTGGCTGGCAGCTTTGCCGGCGCGCAAGCGGGCGGGCTCACCACCCAGGTCATCCGCTGGTTCGTGAAACGTTACCGCGTCGACCTGAACGAGGCCGCCGATCCAGACCCCGCCAGCTACAAGACCTTCAACGACTTTTTTACGCGCGCGCTGCGCGCCGACGCCCGGCCGCTGGCCGATGCGGACTTCCTGTGCCCGGTCGACGGCGCCATCAGCCAGTTCGGGCGTATCGAAGGTGAGCAGATCTTTCAAGCCAAGGGCCACCAATACTCGACGACAGCGCTGCTCGGTGGCGACGCCCAACTGGCGGCCGGCTTCGCCGATGGCGCCTTTGCGACGCTCTACCTCAGCCCCCGCGACTATCACCGTATCCACATGCCCGTCGACGGGCGGCTGATGCGCATGATCCATGTTCCCGGCGAGCTGTTTTCGGTCAATCCGGCCACCGCGCGCGGCGTTCCCGGGCTGTTCGCGCGCAACGAACGCGTGGTCTGCGTTTTCGAAGCCGAGTTCGGCAGCTTCATTCTGGTCCTCGTCGGGGCAACCATCGTCGGCAGCATGGCCACTGTCTGGCACGGCCGAGTCAACCCGCCGCGCAGCGGAAAAATTCGCGACTGGTCTTACGATGGACAGCAAATCGTGCTTGCGAAAGGCGAAGAAATGGGGCGCTTCCTGCTCGGTTCGACGGTCGTCATGCTGTTCCCGAAAGATGTGCTGAGCTTCAATCCCGCCTGGGCACCGAGCGGCACAGTCCGCCTGGGCGAACGCATGGCCGACAGCGCCGTGCCGAGCACCAGCCACTGATGAAGCGGCTCTCGGCGTTCTCGGCAGTCGCGGCATGTGCTGCTCTGGCTCTCGCGGTCGTCGCTCCTGTTGGCGCGGCAGACGCCCTGCCCATCGGCGACTGCGCCGATCCGCAAGCGGCGACCGATCTCTCACAATGCGATTTCTCGCGCCAGAAGCTGGCCGGCAAGAAGCTGCGCGGTGCGCGTCTGGCGGGCGCACGGATGGAAAGCACGGACTTTCGTCAGGCCGATCTTCGCGACGCCGACTTGCGCGGCAGCAACGCCAAGTGGGCCAATTTCACCGCCGCCAATCTGAGCGCTGCCGACCTTCGTGACGCCGACCTTTTTCATGCCATTTTTGACGACGCCAACCTCAGCAACAGCAAGCTGCAGCGCGCCAATCTGTTTGGCGCCAACTTGATCAACGCGCAAGCGCCGGGCGCCGATTTCTCCGGCGCTTATCTGAAGGACATTCTGATGGAAGGAATTGACCTCAGCGGCGGTTCGATCCGCAACTGCAATGCCTTGCGCGGCGTTTTTTTGGACGCGCGACTGGTCGGCACCGACCTCTCCGGCGCCGACCTGACCGGCGCCGCCATGGATAGCGCCGATCTCTCGAACAGCACGCTCAAAGGCACCCGCCTTACCGGCGCGACTTTGCGGCATGCGCGGTTCAAAGGCGCCAACCTCGATTCGGCCGACTTCAGTAATGCCGATCTCTGGGATGCCAATTTTGAGCGGGCGACGAACCTTGATGATTCAGTGCGCGCAGCCCTGGCCGAGCCTTTCGTGGTCAGGAAACGCTGAGCGGCGTGGCCAGGCCCCTTTCTCCGTTACCAGGCGCCCACCACCGGGAGGAGCGAAAGAAGGATCCGTTCCTGGCCATCACTCGCTGCTTTTGCGTTTTTTCGCTTCTGCGCGCGCAAATTCGACCATCGCGCCGCTGCCCTGTGTATCCTGGACGCCGTTTGACTTGCCTGGCTTTTTTCACCACGCAAGCACGACCATCAGCTACTGCATATCTGAAAGTCGCGCACGCGACTCACGAAACTCCCTTCTCGCCTCGCGGGAGAAGGGTCGGGGAAGAGGGGAACGGTCATGACCGTTAGCGGGAGGACGGAATGATTTTCGGAAGCGGGGCGAAGATCCGCAGCCTTGAGGCGCGCCTCGGCGAGCTGGAGACGCAGAATGAAGCGCTGCGCGAACAACTGGCGTCGGCACGCGCCACGCGCGACGACTGCCTGCAAGCCTCGGAAGCTAGTGAAAAGCGCAGCCAGGAACTACAGCGGCTGTTCCTTTCCTTTGCGTCGTATCGGCAATCGCTGGCGGAGTCGCAACAGACTCTCGCTACGCTGGCCCAGCGCCTGCACGACGAGAAGAAAGAAACATTCGCTGCCGCCGGCATTGCTGCGAGCAGCCGCGAATCGGTAAACGCCATCAGCACGGAATTGAACCAGCTCGCCAGCGACTCGCGCAAGGCTCTGGAAAAGGTGCTCAGCCTGCAAGGCAGTACCGAGAAAATCGGCGGCATCGTCCAGCTGATCAAGGAAATTGCCGACCAGACCAACCTCCTGGCGCTCAACGCCGCCATCGAAGCGGCTCGTGCCGGTGAAGCCGGTCGCGGTTTCGCGGTCGTCGCCGACGAAGTGCGCAAGCTCGCTGATCGGACAAGCCAAGCCACCGGGGACATCTCGCGGCTGGTCAGCAATATCCAGGGTGAGACCGTTTCGGCGCAAAGCAGTATCAGCAATCTTGCCGAGCAGTCTGATTCCTTCAGTGAGCAGGGGCGGCAGGCATCGACCGCAATCGGTGGCATTACCGGTCTCGCCAGGCAAATGGAACGAACTATTGCCACGGCCGCCCTGCGCAGTTTTGTCGAACTGGCCAAGATGGACCATCTGCTCTTCAAATTCGACGTCTATCAGGTGTTCATGGGTGCCACGACCAGGAACGCCAGCGACTTCGCTTCGCATACCGACTGCCGTCTGGGCCAGTGGTACTATGCCGGCGACGGAAAGCATTACTGCACGCAGCTCGATGCTTACCGGGCAATCGAAACGCCGCATGTCGATGTTCACCGACATGGTCGCCTGGCCGTCGAAGCGCGTTGTGCGGGCGATTTCGCTGGCGGCGTGGACGCTATCGAGCAAATGGAAACTGCCAGCATGGCTGTGCTGCTGGGCCTCGAACGAATGGCCCAGGATGGCGAAGCCCGACCCGATACTCTTTTCGTGGAACCCTGACCCGGCAGTGGCCGTCTCTTCATGTCTGCACGAAATACCCTGACCGCAGCCCGCCACATCGTGGTCGAGGGCCCAATCGGCGCCGGCAAGACGAGTCTTGCGCGCCGTCTCGGTGCGCATATCGACGCGCAAATGCTGCTCGAACAACCCGAGCTGAACCCCTTCCTGAGTCGCTTTTATCAGGACCAGCAGCACTTTGCCCTGCAGACGCAGTTGTTCTTCCTGTTTCAGCGCCTCGACAAGCTACGCGAGCTGTCGCAAGCCGATTTCTCCGCCCGCCCGGTGGTTGCCGACTACCTGCTCGAAAAGGATCCGCTGTTCGCGCTGCTGACGCTCAGTGACGACGAATACGGGCTGTACCGCAGAATCTACGAACAGCTGTCACCCGCAACGAAGCCACCGGATCTGGTGATCTATCTGCAGGCCAAGCCGGAAACGCTGATTGCCCGCGTCCGGAAACGCGGCATCGACATGGAAAGGCGGATCGCTGACGCCTATCTGACGGTCCTTGCGGAAAGCTACATGCGCTTCTTCCACAACTACGACGCAGCGCCGGTCATGGTGGTGAACTCCGAAAACATCAACTTCGTCGACTCCGACGACGATTTTCAACTGCTCGTCAAGCGCATCGAATCGATGCGTGGACACCGCGAGTATTTCAACCGGGGAGAGTAAACCCATGTCCACCCATGTCGCGACGCGCAGGCGCACGCACGTCGACCTCGCCAGAATGCGTGCCAACGGCGAGAAAATCGCCATACTCACGTGCTACGACGCGAGCTTCGCGCAGCTCTGCGACACCGCCGACGTCGATGCACTACTAATCGGCGACTCGCTCGGCATGGTCCTGCAAGG
>Ga0209573_1004274_pt1 | contig 14330 bp, 14 predicted proteins | sample TNRBio252014_DNA_FD_185870 | JGI IMG/M metagenome (GOLD analysis project Ga0209573, IMG submission 185870) | Wastewater treatment Type I Accumulibacter community from EBPR Bioreactor in Madison, WI, USA - TNR Reactor_6/25/2014_ DNA (SPAdes)... | ecosystem: Engineered > Bioreactor > EBPR >...
CCCCCAGGCTGTGGAAGCAACACTTCGCAGCCAACCCGCTTCGATCCGACCTCCTCCCAAGCTCGAAGTAGGCAAGAACGCCGCTCGGTTACCGCTTACAGCCCCTTGCTGGCCGTCTGCCAATAATTGCCTAGCCATTTGCCAGTTTATGGTCGCTGCTGTAGGTTCTCACATACGGTGAAATGGTTCCACCGACAGCGGCGCTGGAAATTTCACCCTTCGATGAGAACCCTCCACCAACCGATTCTCGAATACGGTGAAAGGATCCTGATTTTTTCGCAGAAACGATGATACGGCCAAGCTTTCTGGCGGCCGGAGGGGGTTGCAGGGCGAGGAGCAGCAGGCTTGGCGTGTTCTCTGATGTGTCGCGCCCGCCGATGGTGCCGCATGTTCTCGACCAGTCGTAGCTCGCTGGCCTGCGTCTATTTCTCGGTGGACCGCCGCGCATCCAGTTCCTGGATGAGCTGAGCCCGCGCGACGAGATCACGCGGCACCAGTCCACGGCTCGACAATGTCGGGCAAGCCGTCGGACACGCGCTTAGCGATATAAATTCGCACCGCCGGAGTCAAGCGACGGCAGTGCGGGAAGGATATCTTGAGGGGCAGAACAAGCGGCGTACGGTATGTCTCGTCTCCGGTCGGAACTAAAGAGCACCGTGCTCCATATACCAGCGGGCAGTTGCCGGATGGATGGAGAAGGATTGCTGCAATGCACCTGGAGCCCCATCTCCCGGTACCAATCACATACTTCGCCTAGAGAGCTTCGGTCTTCTTCGACCAAGATCTGGGCTACGGAGCGCAGAACATCCTGGAGGAAGTCCGCAGAACAGTTCTGGGGGCCGGCGAGACGGTAGTTTGTGTCGAGGTTTGTCGCTAGAGCCCATAGGTTCGTGCGTGCGCTGCCTATCTCAACAAGTTCGGCGGTCAGCTCCGGAGACAACGACGGATGCGGGGGCGTGTGCCACACGGTGACCTCTGCCTCCGGGTCATCTGGCGTGCCCCTCGATCGTCCGAACATCATGCGGAAGGGCTCGAAGGTATGCACCTTCGAGTCTTCGAGGGTGTAGTCGCTCATAGCCCTCAGGCGGTCGAAGGACAGATGCCACACCAGACATTGGGGAGCCCCGCTCTTGAGCGCCTCGGAGTCCCTGAGTTGCTCTGCGCCTGCGACCACCCGATCGATTGGTGGATCTCTCCAGGAACGGCCGCGCTCGGCGGGAAGCACCGGGTCGAAAAGCCTCACGCGCGTAAGTGGGGTCAGCGAACGTTCCCAAGTTATGTAGCTCCGGCCTTCTAGGGTGGCAGGATCAAACCGAAGATAGAAACTAGGTACCAACTGCTCGTGCTCCGCTCCCACGTTGTCTTCATACTGCATACCGAAAGCTTGCAGCGTCTTCAGCCGGTGCGACGCAAGAAGGGAGTCAATACTGTCCCAGGCGGTCGTCTTGACAAATAGGTCGAGCAATCTGTGATCGGTATCCGTCTTGAAGGCCTTCAGCTGGCCCTGGTAGTTTGGCGCATACGCATCAACAACAAAAAGCATGCATCCGCGCATCGGTCGCCCCGTCTTGACCGACTCAAGGTACGCTATCCTGGCCCTTTCTAAGAGAGTCCACAGCCCGAGGTTGTCGAATACGCCACCGTCGTACACACGCTCGAAGGACTGAATCGGCTTCATCTGATTGCTCAGCGAGTCAAAGGCTCGTTCGCCGAACACGTTGAGAGTTATGTTCCCGAATATCCCGGGAAACGCACCTGAAGCCATCACGGCGTGCGAAATTGGGTAACTGTCGAGCCGGGAGCCCAGCTGCCACTTGAACGCTTCTTCGCTGAAGGCAAACCCTTCGCTCCCCAACTGCGATGTTGAACTTGTGGTGTTCAAGAACAGGCGCGGCCGGCCCGGTCCGAGATCCCCGAGATCTCGAAAAATAGCCCTCCCGAAGAGCGCGTCTTCGAAAACGTCCGCCATCACATGGGTCCGCTCGACGTCGGAGGTCGCCATCCGATACCAGTTGGTAGGGTCGAGCACCAAGCGACGAATCCAGTCCCCTAGGAAATCGTGCTTCAGACTGACCGCAAGTTGCCGCCAATGCTCACGATCGTTCAGGCGATCCGCGTTGAGCGCGTAAAGTGCGCCAGCTAGCGAACCGCCGGATACCGAAGATATCGAATCTAGGTCGCGCAGCATTCCCAGGGCATGCAGTCTCTCCATAACCGCCCAAGAGAGGTTCGCTGCACGACTGCCTCCGCCGGAGAGCGCGAGTCCAATGAAGGGTTGGCCAGCTGCGGTAGGCTCAAGCATCGAGGCGCGAGGCACTCGCGTCGATGACTCGGACTGAGTTGTCTGGCCTTGCGCTGGCAGTGGCTGATTCCGCGCGGTGGTTACTTTGGTGACTGCACACCCCGCAAGACCGCCGATCGCAAGAACTACAAGAAGTCCATGGCGTAAGGTTTTGGACATAGCTCCCTTGCGAAGAAGGTGGAGATCGAATTCGCCGAGATTTCCGAACCTAAAGCCATCGGCATCTGGAACTGTGCTCCTGGAAGCGATTTGTTTGTAGCAGATCCCTTTGGCACTGTCATTGTTCAAGTTCCGGAGTCAGGGCTTGCGGGAGCTGGTCCGTGTCGGGTTGCAGGGCGGGGAGCCGCAGGCTTGGCGTGTTCTCTGATGTGTCGCGCCCGCCGATGGTGCCGCATGTTCTCGACCAGTCGTAGCTCGCCGCCCTGCGTCTATTTCTCGGTGGACCGCCGCGCATCCAGTTCCTGGATGAGCTGAGCCCGCGCGACGGGATCACGTGGCACCAGCCCATACCAAGGATCGAATACGAGCAACGTGCCTTCGAAGGGGGCGTAGATGCGGGACGTCCGTGTGCTGGTGACGGGTGCTGCGGGCTTGGTCTGAGTTTGCGTCGCAGGTGTAGTTGTTCGCCACTCCTTCTCCGCTGCTGGCTCTGGCAGATGGAGCCAGCGCCGAATCGCAGGATCGTGAACGAGACGATCGGTAAGCTGCTCGATCGTCCAACCCAGGCGCTTGCGCCGATAGGCCGTCGAGAGGTCAAGCTCGATGGTCGGGATTCCTGTACGAACGATCTCCTCCAGCTTCTCGGGGCTACATCGATGGGTTACGGTCACCTCGACATGCAGGGTCATCGACTCGGTCAAGAGAACGACGTCGGGGCGCCGGCCGGGCCAGTACATTTCATCCGGTAGCGCGGCGTTCCGAAAGACTGTCGGGGTGTCCCGTCCGGGTTCGACGAGGCGGCGCTCGTCCGCCACGATCTGTTTGGCCATCCGATGGAGCGCGGTTTCGGCGCCGGTGACGCAGCTCGCGCCCCGGTGCGCAAAGTGATGAACGCGCACAGCGCCCTTTCTGGCGACAAGCGGACTTCCGCACTCCGGGCATTCGCAATTGCAGGCGAGTCCCTGCTCCACCTCGTCGATCCCGCGCATCCGCCCTGTGTGGTCGAGCCCGAAGTCCAAACCGTGAAGCATCCGTTCAGACATGGTCGGCCTCCGCTTCGAGCTCGCTCACGACGGCCGCGCGGAACTGACGGAAGACGATCCAGTTGTTGTACTCGCTGTTCCAGTGGCCACGATTGCGGCAGATGGGTTCGACGAGCGCACGCACGTGCTCGGCGGGCCGGTGGTAAACAGCGAGATCGCCAGAGGCGAGCCAGCGGAGCGTGACGCGCTCGCCGGCGATGTGTAGAACGTGGGTTTCCAGCATGACCTTCTCCTGGGTTGAACGGAGAGGTCAGGTTAGGTACGCAAACCCGCGTGGTTGCTGGACCCGGACGGTCTGAAACCGGTTGGCGGACGGTTCGCTGCTAGAATCCCGTCATGTCTGCCGGGAGCCTCATGAGCGATCTTTCCGATACCCCTCAGTGCGAAGGCGCGTGCCCATTGTCAGAGCGTGTCCGGTTCGCGCAGTGGTTTCCAATGCTCCTTGATCGTGACCGCAGCGGTGACTACCGGGAGGTGTTCTGGGACTTGTTGCGCGCGCTGCTGACCCAGTACCAGGGCGACGGCAAGGACGGCATCGAGCCGAGATCGCTCAGCACTCAGGAGCTTTGGCGCTGGACGCTCGAGGAGCGCGGCGAGCCAGTCGATGGCCTGACCAGCGACAAGGCGCGCAAGCGGGTGAACGAGCACTGGCCTGGGGTGGAGGAGGCGTTCGCCGAGTTGCAGGGACGCTTCACCGACGCTGCGCGGAAGAAGGGCTTCAGCGGGCTTCTGTGGCCGACCAAGGACAAGTCGGAGGGCGGGCGCTCGTCGACCTATCGTCTCGAATGGCGTCCTTTCGGGGCGAGCACCGCGCTCCCCATCTTGCCAGCGGACTATGAGAAGCAGCCTTTTGTGCTGCGGTACCGCGAGGACCGGTCGAGCCTGAGGTTCTCGCTTTTCGGGCGGCTGTTTCTGTGGCCGCTGCTGTTCCGCCGCCACGGAGAGGCGAGCATGCGCATCGATGGCGTGCGGCGCTATGTCCCGGCGGTCGGTCTGGGGTTGATGATCCTCCTGGCGGGGCTGCCGGTCGTTATTGCATTGTTGCAACTGGGCAAGGGCGTGCTCGAGTGGGGATGGATCGCCGTCGCTGCCGTCTTCTTCTGGTTTCCGCTCCGGCCCCTGATGCGGCTCTACGATCGATTCATCATCATGGCCTCGCCGCTTTTCTATCCGTTCTCGGTGAAGGAGTGCCAGGTCGAGCTGGTCCGGGACCCTGAAGCCGCTGTGCTTCCAGGGCGGTCGCGTGGCTACAACCTGCGCCTGGTGCGGTATGTGGCGGATTGCCCGCTTTGTGGCGGCAACGTGTCGCTACGGGATGGCGGGCTCGGCCAGTTCAACCGGCTGGTCGGGTGCTGCGACGAGGAGCCTGGGGAGCACGTTTTCAGTTTTGATCGGAAGTTGCGGGCGGGGTGCTGGCTCCAAGGCCGGTAGCGACGGCAAGTCGGCCTTATGTGGAGCTCCACATAAGGCCGAATCGGCCGGAACGGTCGGTCAGCTCGCGCGGAACGACCGGCTGAAGTCTGGTCTATTGCTGCCGTACATCGCGCGTCGGGCTCGAGCGGCAACTTTCACGCCGGCGCAACAACAGCGCCCGACCCTTGCTAACCGTCGTACCGGACCGCGCGATCGGCGCGTCACACCCCCAAGCGACATTCGAGTTCGTAGCCTTACCCAGCCACCAGACCGGAGGCTTCCCGGCCCCGAGGGAAAGCACCCTGCTGCGCAGGGCGTGCCGGTGATGGTGTGGAGCTACCGCCGGCATTGGAACCGTTTCCCGAGCTGACGCTGCCCTTTAGTGAGCCAATCGAGTTCACGGTGCTGGATGACCGCATCAGCATCCAGCAGTTCGTGCAGGAACAGCACTCGATGACGGCGCTGTGCCGTCGGCCGCAGGCGATCCCCGCAGGGCCCCACCAGCACGTTACATTTTGTAGCAACTTCGTTGAATCCTTACCCCCTCTCGCACACTCCCCTTGATCCTTGCGGATAATTAGGACAACCAGGAAAAACAGACACCATGAAACGGGAAATTGCCGCACAGCATTGATTTGAAGCCGAAACTGTTGAACCATCGCGTCGCTCTCGAACACGAATAGGCCTGTATCAGCACTACCTGCTTCTGAATAGCTCATTATGACGCCGACTCAAATATGAGTCTGAGTTGTCCGCGCAAGTTGGCTTGCTATAGTGCGAGCCATGACGACAAAGACAACTCCCCCGCCGGCCCCTGCTGCTGCAGCCACCGCCCCACCGCCCGCCCGGAAGACCAAGCGCAAGCGCAAGTCTCTGGCCGACACGGCGAAGCAGTACCGCGCGACGCACTTCCCCACCGTCAAAGACGAGGACGTGTGGGACAGCGGCCGTGGCGGTTGGGCGTCCGTGCCGCGGCCAGTAGGCCTGATCGCCAACGTCGTGATCAAGGAAGCGCACAAGAAGAAGTACCAAACGTCCAGTGCGGCCGGTACGACGTACACCACGGTCTGGCTGCACTACCAAGGCCACGGCATGTCGCGCATCGAGAACGAGGCCGACGCAGCCCTCGAATCCGGCTACGGCGGGGAGCGCGGGATCACGACCTTCCGCCGGCACATGCGAGCGTTGAAAGAGCTTGGGTTCATCGACTTCATCGAGGAGAGCCGCGGCCGGGTCAAGTGGGTACTGCTCCACAACCCGTATCAGGTCGTCAAGCAGCTCTACGCGGACGCCCAAATCGACAAGACGACGTACTCGACAATGATCGAGCGCGCGGACGCGATTGGCGTCGGCGACGAGTTCGATGATGGAGGGGAGGCGACCGATGTTTCCGAGTAACCCTCAGGATCTCTTCGAAGAGCTCGATGCGACCCAGGAACGGTACGTCAAGAAGAAGCTGGCGCTCGGTGGCTATGCGGATTGGCAATGCCAGGTCGTCGAACACTGGCTGAGCGAGCGCGCCGCGGCGCGTCAGGAGGCCGAAATGCGCTCTAAGGCGCTCTGGACACGGATGCGGGTCGGCATCGCCGCGCCGGGGCTGCTGGTGCCACTCATCTTGTACCTGCTGAAGATGAATTGAGGGGGAGCCATGGACGAACGATTTCACTTCCCGCCCGACGTGTTCAATCTCCTGGTCGACACGATCCCGCTGCTCTGCAAAGGCAAGGACGATGTGCTGCTCTTCCTGCGTGGCGCTGGCGTCCCCAAAGAGGATCTCGCCGCGATGACCGCCAAGGTTCGCGCCGACCGCAACTCGGTCAGCAAGTTCTCGATCGTGCGCGACGTACTGGAAAAGCTGAACAAGCGTGGCGACAGCGCACTTGCCGCGCGCCGCGAGGTAATCAAGCGCGTCGTCGAGTTCGAAGAATTCTCGATGTGTTGGGAAAGCGATGTCTACAAGGCAAAGGCAAAGGTCGGCGATCTGAAGCGCATCGTGAACGTCAAGGATTCGTTCACCCGCATGAACCAGGAGCGCAAGGCCGCCCAGGCGGAGATCGCTGCGAAGGCGAGAGCAGAGCGCGAAGCAGCTGCGGAGCGACGCCGGAAGATCCAAGACGTGCGTGATCGGCTCAACGCGCTCTTCGGCATGGACAACGAACCGCAGAAGCGCGGCAAGTTGCTGGAGGGCGTGTTGAACGACCTGTTCCGTGCAAATGGGATCTTGGTGCGGGAAGACTTCAAGCGGCAGGGCCAGAGCGGGTCCGTCGTGGTCGAGCAGATCGACGGCGTCATCGAATTCGAGGGCCACATCTACCTTGTCGAGATGAAGTGGCTCAAGGATCCGGTCGGCGTACCTGAACTCGGCACGCACATGATGCGGCTGTTCGCCCGCGACGGCGTTCGCGGCATCTTCATCTCGAACTCCGACTTTGCCTCCTCGGCGATCGCCGAGTGCGTCACCCATTCCGCCAACAAGACGATGGCTCTGTGCACGCTGCGCGAGATCGTCATGCTGCTGATAAACGAGCGAGATCTCGTCTCTCTGCTACGCGAGAAGGTCCGCGCGGCCGTGATTGACAAGAAGCCGTTTGTCGAGATCTTGGGCTGAACCTTCACCGCACGAAGATGGCCCAGTGCTGCAGATAGCCAAGAGCGTCTGCCGACGCATACACCTTTAGGCCGACGGTGGCCTGTGTCGCGGGCTTGCATGGCCCCTTGCGGCAGCCCCAATCTTGTGCGCAAGACAGCACCCAGCGCCTCGGGATGTCCACCGCTCGCCGGCCTCGACACCCCGCGGATGACTGCATTGGGGATTCCGCCACGTCGGGGGGGCACGGGCCGACCCGGCAGCGCCACGCAGATCGTCAGGAAACGGGAGTGAGCGGCCGTTGAGCACACGCACCCGCAAGCGGACATCCACCGCCGGCCTGCAGTATCCTGCACAGGTTTTCCGGATGCCGGTTTTGCCACTCTGTTATTGAGCGCGGCGGAGGCGCTCTAAGAATCTAGTTCGCTGCTCCGGTAGTGTTTTCCGGGAGTGTCATGGCCGATGTTATGGAGGGTGGTCGATGCTACACAGCAGGGCAGTCGCCCGAAAACAAGGTTCAGCATTGGGAGAGGTATGAACGTCGTCTACTTTCCGCGTCAGTGTGATGAAAAGTCAGTTTTCGAGTTCTGCTCTGAAGTCGAGTCCCACGCTGGCAGAGACGTGGTTGTAATTGATTTCTCGGCCATGGGAAGGATCGAACCTTTCACCATGGTTTACGTGGCGAACCGCATTCGCGACTTCAACAGGAATAATCGTGAGACGACTGTCCGCTGTCGAGGCTTCCAAGATAAGGACTACGCAGCGAACATGGCTTTCTTTCGTGCCTTTGGACTTAAGCACGGGAGAGCACCGAGCGAGGTTGAGGGGAATGATCGCTTTGTTCCTTTCACGATACTGCGAACCAGGACCATCGTCGACGAAGCGTCCAAGGAGTGGGAGGTGCCCCAAGAAATTATAGAACGGCGTGCCGAGCACTTGGCGATGGTTCTTTCTCGGAACGAATCAGAAAACCTACTTGACGCGCTCACATTCTCAATCAGGGAGATAATGAGGAACGTCGTTGAGCATAGCAAATCCAGGGCGATCGAGTATTGTGCGCAGTATTGGCCGAGCTACCATCGCGTCGAGATTGCGATTCTCGATAACGGAATAGGACTGAGAAAGTCTCTATCGTCGAACCCATATATCGAGGTTGAGTGCGATTCCGACGCGATACAGCAAGCATTAATGCCTGCGATTTCGAGCAAGAACTACGCGGGAGCCAGAATCAACACGAACGATCCGTGGCATAACTCAGGGTTCGGCTTGTATATGAGTAGCCGGATCTGCCGCTTAGGTGGGAACTTCCTAATTTGCAGTGGCGATCACGCTATTAGGCTTGATGAGAACGGAAAGGAACACATAGCGCTCGGGCATCACTGTCCCGGAACCGCGGTTCGCATGGTTTTAAAAACTAGCAAGTTGATTTCGCTGAACGACATGTTGCAACAGTTTCGCTCGGAAGGTTATGAAGTCGCTCGGCAAATTAAGGGCGTAGGCTTCTATGCAGCATCAGCCGCATCGCAAATGCTCTCACGGGACTTTCGTTGAGCTGCAGTGAGTTACTTTCGATTCGACTCTGTAGAATGGTCGGGCGCTGTCGTTGCACCGGCGTGAGAGTTGCCGTTCGAGCCCGACGCGCGATGTACGGCAGAAATAGACTTCAGCCGGTCGTTCCGCACGAGCTGACCGACCGCTCCGACCAGTTACCGTTGCAGCTACTGACCAGGGGGGCGCCGCGTCCCGTATGTCTACGGGATGATCAGGGTCCCCGTCCAAGACCAGCGAACCTAGAGTTGAGCGCGAGGGGTGTCTCGCGGACCTCTGCGCTTAACTGCCCCTCGAGCGCTCGACCTTTGCTATCGATACCCGAACCCCGGCAAGCCCTCCAAGCCCTCCAAGCTCATCCCAATGCTCTCGAGATGAATTGGTTCGCTTCCTTCGACATCGGTGAACTGCCACTGCCTCGGCCCGCAGCGACGATACAACTCGCTGCGACCACGAGCAGGGTCGATCACGAGCAACTCTTGTACGCTGTCGATCTCGCGGTACGCGTGGAGCTTGGCGCCCCTGTCGACCTTTTCCCGAAAGGGTGACAGGACCTCGATCACCAGGCCCGGGTAGGCGACGCGCTGCTCGTTGACTGGATCTCGACATAGGGTGGAGACCCAGAAATCGGGATAGAGCGTGGAGCGGTCCGTGCAGAGTGGTCTCCGATCGCGGGCAGTAAAGACCTGCTCGAGCGAGCACGCAAGATGCTCGCGGAGGGCGTTCTCCAGCGCCTCGCAGATGGACTCATGGGCCTTGGACGGGCGTGGGATAGGTTGCATCAGGCCGTCGATGATCTCGTGAACGTCATCCGGCGGCTGTCGCCGGACGACGAACTCGGGGACGTTTGAAGTCACTGACGCTGAGCATGACGAGATGCGCGTCCTTGAACTTGACCGGCTACAGGGATTGCTTTCGCGACGGCGAGTGGGGCGGGTTGAGGGGATCATTGTCTTCAGACTCGAGAGTAATAGGAGGAGTGCTGCGGGTTCTGCAATCACGTCGCAACGTCTTCTGGAAGGGAAATGGTGCCTAGGATTGCCGGGCTCGCTTGCAGACATGCCCTCCTGAACAACGTCTGCCGACATCCGTCAACGTCAGGTCCGCTGATTGGCCGAATGCCTTCCTTGTCCAGGAGTGTGCGCAGGTGTTTGGGTGAGGTGCGGGCACCACGGGCAAGGTCTCGAAGCCAGACGTACGCGGTTTTGAACTCCTGAAGCTGCTGCATCGCCACGCGCTGGTTGCGACGGTGCGTCGCAGCGGTGGCTGTCTGCAGCAGGCCCTGGCGGACCAGGTGATATGCGACCTCCTGCTTCACCGCCATTTGCTCGGCCACCTCCACGATCGAGAGGGTGTTCGACTGCTCGGTACGCCACTCATCACGCAGCTCGAGGTGGCGGTCGGCGTCGACGACAAGCGAGGGAATGACCGCAAGCCCCTTCAGTCTTCCGATGACGGGCAAGCGTCCATCAAGGATTGCGCTCAAGGTGAGGGCCAACTCTCCCTCGATGAGGCGCGTGCGACAGGCGGTGGCGAGGGAGATGACGTCTTCGGTAGTCTCCTTGCGTGAAGGGATAACCGCGTTGTCGAGTTGTCTCATGAGTAGGTAGAGCCGTTCGCGGTCAATTCGCCAAACTGCTTGCTCGGTTTCAGTGCGCCCCTCGAGCACCGGCAGAATGCCTGCCTGGCACAGCTCTCGGAAGCGGTCTGGGCTGAGTCCGAGTTCACGCCGTACCTCGGCGGTGGTGAGGCTCGCAGTACGCAACGACCGATAGGCCTCAACCGCGTCGGGATTGATCGACGTGAAGCAACGTTTGCCTGCAGTGGCTACCTGGCCCGCGAGGCGTCCTGCCAGGATTAGTTTCTTGACGCTGCCTCGCGCCAAAGCGAGTTCGGCAGAGGCCTGCGTGATGCCGACGCTCCTTTTGCGAGACGCAGTTGCATTCCGGTGCTTCAGGACCTGTGGGTGACACGGCGCCGTCCTTACTTCGCCCACATAGTGAGAGATGGCTTCTCTGAGGGGGACGAACGCCGGGGCTGTGGGCAGCGCGTCCACCTTTGAGAGGAAGCGTCCAAGCGAGCGCCTCAGGGACGGTTCTCCCCTGTCGATGGTCTCCAGCGCTTTCATCAGCCCCGCCGGCCAGTCGGAGAGGATTCTGCCAGCGGTTTGCATGGCGAGCCGAACCTTGGCATGTGTGATGCATGCCATGGCTTCTGCTGATGGCGCCAAGTCTCCCAGCAAAGAGATCAGCTTGAGTCGCTGCCTATCGGACAGATCCAGCCAAACGGCCGGAAAGGGTGGATTGCTGCTCTCAGTCCCCCCGAACGCATACCTCTCCGCTACGAGAAGGCTGCTGGAGGCGGCCTCAGGCTCGACTGAGCAAAGGTCCATCCCACATTGACAACGCGTCAGGCCGCCGAGAGTCCAGCTCAGTGGTCGTGAGCAAGAGGCGCAGGCGTCGACAAATGTCGTCTGGTGGATGGCACAGGTCACTCGCCTCATGTCCTCCCAACTTGCCTCTGCAAAGCCACTCTCGGCCAGGCACCTTGGGCAGATCTGGCGAAGCGACAATCGCCAGAAGTCGGACGGCAATCGCCGTCCCCCGAGCACGCAGAGGTGCCGGGCATCGGTGTCACCCGGGATGATGCCTTCCAAGCCGGCAAGTTGAGAGGTCGACTTGCCAATGGCCGCGCTGATTGTGGCAAGCGTGCTTTGATGAAGCGCCTTTCCACTCAGATGGCGCATCATCCAGTCTGGCCCGCTATAGCCGTTCGCCAGCGCGACCCGACCGATGTACCCCCGGAGCGATTCATTTGGAATGGGATGCGGTCTTCTTGGCAGCATGACGTAGACTCCGGTCGCGGAATGTGGCCCAAGGGTTTCTCAGTGCGGCTAGATCGTCGAGCGAGACGAGCATGCGCTGAAAAAGCGGGAGATTGGGGGGGATGACAGCGCTTGCATACACAGGGCATTCGCCAATCAGGATTGATTCCATGACTCGCTTGAATCCGGAATAGCGATGCCGCCCGCAACCGGGCGACACCTCGGCGACCGGCACCAGATTTGCCCGCGGAGCCCAGGGTTGAATAGCCTGGGCGAGTTCGTGGATCAGTCTGGCCAAACTTTTCAGACTGGCAAACTGCATTCCCGTCCCGGGGCGGTATTCGAGCAACTTGGAGTCCGCGAGAACCGTGAACTGGCTACGGGTGATGCCGAGCGCCTGGCACAACTGACTCACGGGGCGGTGCAGGTAGGCTTCAAAGTTGCTCAAGTGCGCTCGAAGGTGCGCCAACTCTTCGGCGTCGCCTACCCCAGCCAGCCACTGCCAGAATCCATCGCGCAGCGGTGCCGGAGCCTCCATGCGCAACCATCGCGTGCCCATGCGAGTGAATTCGTCCATCTGGGCGAGCACCGACTCGGCGTCGAGCGTGTCGGAGCCGCACGCCGCGTCTTGAAGTTCCCGCAGGCAGGACTGGAAACCGCGAGGCCAGTCCTCCAGGAGCCGACCCACTTGATGGGCATGAGAGCGATCGCGCCCGAGCCCTGCGGGCAGGTCTTGGCGACAGTGATTCAGCATCAGCGCAACGCGCTCGAGGTCGGATACCTGAAGCGCTGCGGCCGCGCGCGGAGTCATCGTAGTGATGTGGGCGATCCCGACTGCCGCCAGGATCACTGCTGACACGAGCACCTGTTGGGAGCTCGCACACGGTGCCTCCGCGCGCCCGTATTCAAGACCGCACCGACACCGCTCATGGTTTCGGCGCCACGATAGGGGTTCGCCGCAACGTGTGCATCGATCGATGAGTTGTAGCCCATGGTCTGGGCAGGCCGTGAGCAGGCGAATAGACCAATACCATGGCGTGATGCCCTGCTGATCAAAGCATGTAGGGCACATCTTGCGCCGCAATAGTGAGAAATGGCGTTGGCCTAGCCGATGGGTCTGGTACTGCCAACTGAACGCGTCTCGGCGTACCTCCTGGTTTGCTAGGCTCTTGCCGTCTTGTCCCGTGAGTTCAGCGACTCGGCGAAGCGACACGCCGGGTAGATCTGTTCGTGCCGCAATCCCCGATGAAATGCGACGCTCCAGCAGGGTGCTGGGAATCCTGTTCAGGCCATTCGCATTTGCCAAGCGGAGCGTGTAAGCGTGCATGGTCTCGAGGGGATGAATTTTGGGGCGTAGCGCCAGCATCATGACTTCCTGCTCCTCTTGACGGGATCCCTACTAGTTCCAGAATATGGTTCGCTTGGTTTGTCCAGGCGCCTGATCTTGAATTCAGAATTGAACGGATTCAAATTGCCGATCCCGCTTCGCCAGATAGCTCTTTGAAATGCTTGTTCTAATACGCTGCTTTCAATTACAGCCTGAACTTTGCGCACTGCAATCTTGAGGGCAGCGGAAAGTAGCTTCACCAAGGGGCCAATTCTCCCGTCGGATGCCACAAAAAGCTTCGAGGCAGTGCCACGATCAAGCAGATCTGAGCGGCTTAGCATTGGAATTTGGGAGCAGATTGCCTTGATGACCTTCGTAAACCGTGTCAGCGAAAGCTTATCGGTTGTCTGATCGAACAGGCTCAGTTCCAAGGTAGTGCTGAATCGGCGCCGCAATTGAACGTTACATTCTAGGATCGCTTCCGATCTCGGGAGGCCGCACAGAACGAACGGGATCTCGCATTGATCGGAAAGTTCTTTGAACCAATCTGATATCTGAAGAAGTGAGTCGCCTCGCCTTCCATCTACAAAGTGATTAGCCTCATCAAACAATAGTGCTCGTGATTCACACCCCTTCGCCAGGCAGACGACTCTGCTGGTCAGCTCAACCGTTGTTTGACCGCCAACCCCAGCAAGCGGGTCGCCCAATGCGGCCAAGGTAGCCTGTGCCACCGACTTAATGGTCGGACGGGACGGAATCGATACTAGGGGGCACGGCACGAGGGTGCGGTCATCCTGCTGCTGGGCCTCGGGGAAACGGGCTTTAATGGCCTTGAGCAATGTTGTTTTGCCAACACCAGATTCACCGATGATCATCATCCCCACACCCTCATTAGAATAAGGAGCGAAGGTGATGAGATCGTCGAATTCATCGAGGATATCCTGCCATCCTGTATGTGCAACCCGAAGGTTGTGAAGCGTCTCAATCGTTTGATTGAGGCTGATTTCAGATTCGTTGGTTAGTACGCTTTCCATTTTTTATCGCTCCCCTCATTACGCAAAGGCAGTTTCGAAGTCCATTTCATCCTCAAGCTCGTCTTCCAGCGCAAGATTCAGTGTCTTCTCGGT
>Ga0209573_1004276_pt1 | contig 14327 bp, 7 predicted proteins | sample TNRBio252014_DNA_FD_185870 | JGI IMG/M metagenome (GOLD analysis project Ga0209573, IMG submission 185870) | Wastewater treatment Type I Accumulibacter community from EBPR Bioreactor in Madison, WI, USA - TNR Reactor_6/25/2014_ DNA (SPAdes)... | ecosystem: Engineered > Bioreactor > EBPR >...
CATGAGATTAATTTCAAACAAGTTTTCCTTCTAACACGGTTCTTATGAATCGCTTCTATACCCGTCGCAATATTACAATCGGTGTAATTCTTTCTTTTACACTCGTTTCTTTTTTTGCCTGGTATTCATATATCAATATGAATAAGGCAAGAGAAGAGACTATTAAAGTAAATACGACCCTAAAATCTTTAAGGGCACTCGAAAATCTCATGGATGACATGCAGGATATAGAAACTTCCAGCCGGGGGTACCTTATATCAGGCAACAAAGATTTTCTTATCCTTTATAATGCTGCAGCAAAGAGATTAAATACAGATTCTCTTGAAGTTTTGCGAATGTATCAGGACTATCCTCATCGGGTTGATACTTTAAGACAATTGATCGTTCTTGTAAACAAGAAAATCGAAATTGCAGAGTATGCCGCAAAATTGATGGAAAGGAATGTAAATGATTCTGCATTACGGCTGGTTCGCTCAGGAAAGGGAAAGGAAGTAATGGATAGTATCCGGCAAATAATCTGGTCCGTTGAATCACAGGACAGGAAAGTACTTGAGGAATCCAATAAGAGTCGTCAGGTGGCTGCTACTACCACAGCGAAACTTTTTATTGGGGTGGCACTGGGTTTTATTGTTATAGCATCTTTACTTTTCTTTCAAATTAAGCGGGAACTGAAGCAAAGGGAGGTTTATGAATCAAGAATTGCATACATGGCCGGTTTATCGGAGAAAACAAGTGATGCTATAGTTTCTATTGATGCATCACTGAATGTGATAAGCTGGAACAAAGGAGCTGAGCTTATTTACGGATTCGCAAATGAGGAAGTACTTGGGAAAAATATTACAGAGGTTACAAGGAGCGAAGCATTGAAAGATGGTGATGACCGGATATTGAAGGAAATATCCTTAAAAGGATATGCTGAATTTGAATCAAAAGACTATACCAAAGATGGCAGAAGTATTTATTGCCTGGTTTCTTCCACCCCGCTAAAAGATGAAAATGGAATAATAACCGGTTTTGTCTCCGTGATTCGGGATATAACTCAGCGGAAACTGGCTGAAAAACTAATGCATGAGTTCAATAAGGAATTGGCGGAAAAAGTAAAAGAAAAAACAGATGATATTAAGAAAAGTGAAAATAAACTCAGACAGGTACTGGATAGTGCAGCAAGTGAATTTTATGTAATTGATCGTGAATACAAAATAATTCTGATCAGTAAGTTAGCTGAGAACAACCTGGCTGAGGCATGGGGCAAAAGAGTAAGTACGGGTGATATTGTAATTAATGCCATCCCGAAGGAGAAAGTGGAGAAGATTAAAAGTAACTATGACAGAGTATTTAAAGGGGAAGAAATTGAATATGAAGCGCATTTCTCTGTACAAAATGGCTCCCGTTGGGTATATGTAAGTTATGTACCTGTTAAAGGAGATTATGATGAAATTACAGGAGCATATGTTGCAACTAAAGATATTACGGAAAGGAAAAAGGTCGAAAAAGAATTACAGGAAAGTGAAGAAAGGTACAGAACTCTTATTGAGCAGGCGATCGATTGTATTGTTGTAACTGATGAACAGGGGCGATTCCTCCAGGTGAACGAAGCCGGAATAAAATTATTCAATTACAGCAAAGAAGAATTTCTGAAACTATCCCTTGCAGAAGTATTTGTGATAGGCCCCAATGATCCACCTATAAGATTTGAAGAACTCCGTAATGGGCAGGGCATTCTGAGTTATCGTAAAGCAAAGAAAAAAGATGGGACAATTTTTGACCTGGAGATCAATTCAAAGATGCTACCAAATGGAAATTTTATAGGGATAGCCAGGGATATCTCTGAAAGAATGAATGCACAAAAAATATTGCTTGAGAGTGAAAACAGGTTCAAGGCCATTTTTAATACACAGTTCCAGATGGTATGCCTGCTTGATGCAACTACCGGAATGGTCCTCGAAGTGAATAAAACAGCGCTTGATATAACAGGATATAATGAGGAGGAGATGAGAGGAAGATTATTTTGGGATATAAAATTATGGCAACATGAAGAAGACAGGCAGGTAAGGATACAAAGGCTAAAAGAAGCCATAAAAAAAGCCGCAAGCGGCGAGTTTGTGCGATACGAAGCTGCGATGGGACTTCCGGGAAGAGAAATTGAGGTGGTAGACTTTTCTATTAAACCTATCCCGGATGCAGATGGAAACATAAGGTTATTGATTATTGAAGGCAGGTTGATAACTGAAATTAAAAAAGCAGAGAGTGAACTAAGGGAAAGCGAAACAAAATACAGGGCTTTTTTTGAGAATAGCCTTGATGGTATTTTGCTTACCTCTCCCGATGGGTCAATTTTATCAGCGAATCCTGCCGCCTGTACCATGTTTGGAATGACCGAGCATCAAATTATTAATGCAGGAAGAAAAGGTTTAGTAGATCTTTCTGACTCAAGGACCGAGAAATTGGTGGAAGAAAGACGGCTGAAAGGCAAAGCAAGTGGAGAACTGGTATTTATTCGCAAGAATGGTTCAAAGTTTCCGGGTGAAGTCAGTTCGGCTGTCTTCATTGATGCTTACGGCAGTGAGCGAACAAGTATGATTATACGGGATATTACAGAACGAAAAAAGGCGGAGGAAGAAATAAAGAAGTCAAACAACCGGTTTGAAATGATCTCCCGTACTACCAATGATGCAATATGGGAATGGAACATAGAAACAGGCGAATTGTGGGCCAACGAAACTCATCAGCATCTGTACGGACTAAACCCCGATGATCCTGTTCCTTCAGAAGAGGTTTGGAGGCAAAAAATACATCCTGAGGACAGGGCTGTGATCGTTAACAGGCAGGAGGCATCATTGGCATCTGGTACAAATGTTTTTATATCAGAGTACAGGTTTCTTGATGCCAGGGGTGAGTATATTTATCTTTTTGATAGGTGTTACATTGTGCGTAATAAGGAAGGCAAGCCGGTCAGGATGACGGGTAGTATGATGGATATTACTCGACGTAAAGAAAAGGAAAGAAAACTTGCAGAGAAGGAACAGCAACTGCGAATATTTATTGAAAATAGTCCGGCTGCACTGGCAATGCTTGACAAGGATCTGAAATATATCATAACCAGTAAAAGGTGGTTAATTGATTACAGGCTCGGTGATATTGATCTGACAGGGAAAAGCCATTATGAAGTATTTCCAAATTTACCTCAACGATGGAAAGATATACACCAGCGCTGTCTTGCAGGAGCTATAGAAAAATCCGATGAAGATCCTTTTGTGAGAGAAGATGGAAGTATTGATTGGGTTCGTTGGGAAATCCATCCCTGGTATAAAGATACCGGCGAAACAGGCGGGGTCTTCTTCTTGACTGAAGTTATTACTGATCGTAAAAAAGCTGCAGAAGAGCTCCTCAGATCTCAAAAGCAATTCCAAAGTCTTGTAGAAAATATTTCTGGTGTTTATTGGGTCAATGATCTTGATGCTCAAAAGGTTCTTTACATAAGTCCATCATATGAAGCAGTATGGGGAAAATCAATTGAGAACTATTATAAAGACCCGGCCGATTTTATCAGTTCGATCCATCCTGATGACAAAGCAGCACTCTTCGATGCATACAATAATATATTACAAACTAAGGGGGGTAAATTTTTTTACAGAATTATTCGTCCGGATGGAGAGATCAGGTGGATAGTGGCAAAAGTAAACGTTATCAAGGGAGCAGAAAATCATCATATAGAGTATGGGTATGCAGAAGATATTACAGAGCAGAAGAGGGCAGAAGAAGAACTGGTTAAATCTAATGATAGATTCAATATAGTTTCAAAAGCGACCAGTGATATTGTTTGGGATTGGGACCTGTCAGAAGATTCTTTGTGGTGGAATAATAACTATTATGAGAACCTTGGTTATACCCGGCGAAATGAGGTTGTGCACATCAATGAGTGGTATGAAAGGATCCATCCTGACGAAGTGGAAAGGGTTAAAAAAAGAGTTAATAAAGCTTTTGCTGGTAAAAGCTCTGTCTGGAGAGATGAATACCGGTATCAGAAAGCAGATGGAACTTATCTGAATTTCCTGGACCGTGGTTTTATTATCCGTAATGAAAATGGTAAGGCTGTTCGAATGATAGGCTCTATGGTGGATATGACGCCCATTTACACAGTTCAGCGAAAAATTGCCGAGAGTGAGATCAGGCTCCGTACCATTATGGATACCGATCCGGAATGTATTAAGCTGATGGATGAAGAGGCCAGGTTGCTGGATATTAATAAAGCAGGCCTTAAAATGATAGAAGCAGACAGGCCTGATGAAGCAATAGGCCGGAGTTTATTACCGGTAGTGGCAGAGGGGCACAGGAAAAGGGCAGAAAAATTGATAAAAGATGTTTTTAAAGGAAAATCAGGCAGATTGGAATTTGAGATGATATCCTTAAAGAATACACATAGATGGTGTGAAATACATGTAGTTCCTTTCAAGAATACGGAAGGTCTTATTGTTAGTGCTTTGGGGGTAACAAGGGATATTACAGAAAGAAGAAAGGCAGAAGAAGAATTAATAAAAAGTAGAGAGACGAGAGAATTGGTGATGAATTCTGCTTTGGATGGTATTATTACAGTGGGTAAGGATCAGCGGATATTAAGCTGGAATCCACAAGCCAAAGGGATATTTGGCTGGAGTGAAAATGAGGTAGTAGGAAAAAAACTAGCTGAGGTGGTAATACCAGAAAGATACCGGGATATACATAATATGGGGTTTGCCCGTTATTTAGAGACAGGTGATAGCCCTGTACTAAACCGCTTACTGGAGGTCACCGGACTGCATTCATCTGGCAGGGAGTTTAATGTGGAGCTCATAATAAGAGAGATAAAAAGTGAGGAGGGAGATTTCCTTTGCACATTTGTAAGGGATATCACAGAAAGGAAAAAGGCCGAAATTGCTTTAAGGCTGAGTGAGGAAAAATACAGAACATTAATTGAGCAGGCAGCAGATGCAATAGCATTATACGATGCAAAAGGAAAAATACTTGAAGCAAATACATCTGCCTCAAAACTATTGGGCTACACTAAAAAAGAATTGTCGGTCATGAGCCTTACAGATATTCTGCTGGAAGAAGAGGTAAAAGAGAATCCTGTTCAGTATGATGTGCTAAGTGCCGGGCATTCTACAGTCAAACTACGGAGAATGAGGAGAAAGGATGGATCAGTAGTGGTGACAGAGGTAAGATCACAACAACTGCCCGACGGTCGGTTCCTGTCCGTAGTAAGGGATATGACAGACAGGATAAAAGCGGAGGAAGAGCTGAAAGCATCTTACAAGGCAGTACGTAAACTCACTGCTCACCTTCAAAATATCCGGGAAGAAGAACGAACAAGTATTGCAAGGGAAATCCATGATGAATTGGGCCAGCAATTAACGGTTTTAAAGATGGACGTATCATGGCTAAATAAAAAATTTCACGGGGCAGATGAAAAAGCAAATCAACGGTTAAAGGAACTGCTTTCTATGATTGATGAAACGGTAAAATCTGTGCGAAGGATATCTTCTCAGCTCAGGCCAAGTTTACTTGATGATCTTGGGCTAACGGCTGCTATGGAATGGCAACTGAGTGAATTTGAGAAACGAGCAGGTATAAAAACAAAATTAATTACTCCTGAAGAGGAAGTTGATCTTTCCGATGCCGTTAAAACTGCTCTTTTCAGGATATTCCAGGAATCACTTACCAATGTAGCAAGACACTCAAGAGCCAAAAAAGTAACGGTTGTACTCAGGAGGGATGATCATACTTTTATTCTTTCTATAACTGATGACGGAAAGGGGTTTGATATAAATAAAGTGGCAGATAAAAGGACATTGGGAATTCTTGGTATGAAGGAGAGGAGTTCTATGATTGGTGGTACATATGAAATTAACAGTACATTGGGTGGAGGAACTTCCGTTATTATATCAGTACCGGTAAAAGGATTTTGATAAAATCGGGTAGTAATTATGAGTCGCATTTTAATAGCAGATGACCATGCAATTGTACGGAGGGGTATGAAACAGTTACTCCTGGAGCATTATCCTTTTGCCACCATTGGTGAGGCAGCAAATGTAGAGGAACTTATCAGTGAGGTAATGGATAAACAATGGGATGTGGTGGTTTGCGATATGAATATGCCAGGTCGAAGCGGGCTTGATGCTCTAACACAGATAAAGGAAATTTCACCAAAATTGCCTGTTCTCATTATGAGTATGTATCCCGAAGACCAGTATGCCTTAAGAGTACTGAAATCCGGTGCATCGGGCTACCTGGCTAAGGAAACTATTCACGATGATATAGTCAGAGCTATTGAAACGGTGATGCAGGGGAAACGATTTATCACACCTGCTGTGGCGGAGAAATTAGCAGAAGCTGTTAATTCAGATACCCATAAGGAATTACATGAAATCCTCTCAGACAGAGAGTTTGATGTATTCAAACTTCTGGCCACGGGAAAATCGGTTTCAGAAATAGCACTCCAGTTGTCACTCAGTTCAACAACAGTTAGTACATATCGAAGCCGCATTATGGAAAAAATGAGCATGAAAAGTAATGCTGAACTTGCCAGGTATGCGATTGAAAAAGGCTTGATCTGAATCATGCAAACAATTGCTTATTTGTAGACTTTCTGCTACAATACTTTAAGCCGGCCATTTACATACAAAGGGATTGGATTTTGCTTTTTTTACAGCAAGAATTTTAACCATTCCATTCCCATGAAAGAAAATCTGTCAATACTAATTGTTGATGACAACAGAAACTTTGTGGACAGGATGATTGCCTTGCTGGAGGATGTCAAAACTAATAAGCAAATTAATATCGCTTCAAATTATGAAGAGGCTCACCGTTTCTTATCGGCAAAGGATCATGATATAGTGTTACTCGATATCAATCTGCCGGGTAAAAATGGGATTGAATTACTGAAGTTTATTTTTCAGCGCAGTAAGCAGTGTGAGGTAATTATGATCACCAATCATGCTGATGGATATTACAGGGATCAATGCACGGAATTAGGAGCAAAGTATTTCCTGGATAAATCGAATGATTTTGCACTTGTTCCTGAGATTGTAACAGCATTCACTTTAAAAAAGTATGGTAAACAAAAATAAAATTTGTGGTACGTATGAGAGCTGAGTGGAAAGTAATAAAGAATATAATTGGTGAGAGTGATTGCCCGAAGGACAAATTTATCTCCCTTATAGCTGAAGACGGCACGATTGTATCTGCCAATGCCCGGATGGTCAGGACACTTCATTTAAAGCCTCCGAAATCTGCCGCTATTAATTTTTTTGACCTGCTTCACCCTCTTAATAAAGTAGAATTTAGAGAGGGGCTTAAGAGATCTATAGCGGAAGGTGCTGCTGTAAGCCTGGAAGCATATCTTAAGAATGGCTATTATCATCCTATGAAGTGGCAGGTATCTCCGCTGGTTAAGGAGAATAAAGTGACATCATATCTCTGTATCGGGCACAAATTATTGGATGATGAAAGACTACAGAAATTTAACAAGCTGGGAGCTAAGAACTACCAGTTGATTGTAGAAAGCCTCAATGCTGGCATTCTTTTTCAGGATAGCAGGGGAGAGCTCATTGCTGTTAATCAGAAAAGTGCTGAAATATTTAATACGACATTAGAAAGGCTTTATCAGTTAACTGATATTGCCAACCTGTGGAATACCGCCTGGGAAATCAGAAATGAAAATGGTGATCCAGTACCTTTTGAAAATACGCCGTTTATGAAGGCGTTACAAACAGGCAAAACGCAAACAGAAGTGCTGCTCATCCGGCTTAAGAATGGTGATAGCCGATGGCTGCACTTCAGTTCGCAGCCTCTGTTTGATGAAAATAGCAGTGCTCCGTTTGCTGTGCTATCCAATATTGCAGACCTCACATACGAAAGAAACCTGATCAGGGAATTGATGGAAAGAAAGGCTATACTCAGATCTTTTTTGAATCAAACCCCCAATCTTGCCTGGGTGGTTGATGAGCACTCTACCCTGATTTTTGCAAGTAAATCTTTTTACCAGTATTTCGGTTTGAATGAGGTGGACTCTCTGAATAAAAATATTACAGACCTGGTACCTCCATCTGTTGCCGCTGCTCTTTATGAAAAGCATATTGAGGTATTGGAAACTGGTAAACCCGCAGAAATAGTAGAGAAAGCAAAATGGGCAGATGGTACTGATTTTATTTTTCACATCAATATCTTTCCAATTGAGGGGATATCAAATAAGAAGATACTAGGTGGTCATGCAGTGAACCTTACTGATAAGCATGCCATCGAAAAAAAATTGAGGGAAGCGAACGACAGGCTTTTGCTTTTGACAAGGGCTACCTCAGATGCTATCTGGGAATGGGATATGCAGACTGGTTATATATTCCGAAATGATGCTTTAATGGATATGATCGGGTATCAGTCAGATACTCCCAAAGGACTCTCCTGGTGGTTACGCCGTATACATCCTGATGACAGGAACCGTGTCGGAGACAAGGTGAAAGAAAGTACTGATACCGGAAAGCAATCATGGGAAGATGAGTACAGATTTAAATGTGCAGATGGTAATTATAAGCACATGAGGGATAAGGGATATATTGTGTACGAAAACGGTTTACCAATCAGAATGATAGGTTCATTGCAGGATGTGACAGGTTTAAAAGACCTGGAATGCCAGTTGATGGAAGAAAAACTGGAACGGCAAAAGGAAGTATCAGAGATGGTGATCCGCTCACAGGAAATGGAAAGAACAAAGATTGGTCATGAATTGCATGATAATGTGAACCAGATTCTGTCTACAACGAAATTATTCATTGAAATGATCAATCCCTCCGGAAAGGATCAAAGTGATTTTAAAGCTAAAGGTATTGAGTACATAAGCCTTGCAATTGAAGAAATAAGAAAGCTTTCCAAGGAACTTGCTGCTCCCCATCTTAAGAATAACGGATTAGTACAAAGTATCAAGCTCTTAATTGATGACATACATCTTTCTACTTCCTTATCTGTAAAGCTTGTGCATGATCATGATGCCGATTTGCTTAGTTCCGGTAAGAAGGTTACCCTTTTCCGAATAGTTCAGGAACAACTAAAAAATATAATAAAGCACAGCCAGGCGACAAAAGTTGATATTTCTCTGCAAAGAAGAGAAAATCATATTGAACTGGTAATTAAGGATAACGGTATTGGCTTTGACTCTAAACAAACCCGGAGGGGGATTGGTCTTTCAAATATTTATGAAAGAGTACGATTCTATGATGGAACAGCCGATATTAAAACAGCCCCGGGTAAAGGATGCACCCTTACTGCTTCTATTCCTTCATTGGGGTAAATAGTTTTTTGGGATATCTACTTAGTATTTTTATATTGACTAAGTGGATATCTGTATTGGTATTATTGTTAATACTTATTAGGGAGAAATACATAGGTTATATAAGAGTTTTGGATTGTAAACTTGCGTTGTAAATTTTGAATACTGCCTTTAACAGCAGTTTCAATATCCAAATCCTTTTAAAACCAGCATCTATGTGCAAAAAGTACTTTGCGGAGTGGCTATGTATTTCCCCGGATGGTCAGTACCACAATATAAGCGGATTCCCCGATTCTGAAGCTACTATACGTCTCTTGCAGGGGAAAATACATCGACTTCAAATAGTTGCTGATCATTATTCTAATACTATCAGGCAATGAGCCGGAAATTCCTGATAATATTTATGAGTGTACTAATACACTATACACCTGCGGCACAATCCAAAATGGTATTTGAGAATTATAATTACCTCGGTCAGCCCGGCAGCGGATCGGTTGTTCCCATGTTACATTTTGAGACAGCCCGAAACTGGTATGCAGAACTAAGGTATAATTATGAAGAGGCAAATACAATTTCATTATTTGCCGGCAAAACATTTTCGCCGGGCAAAGATAAACAGTATGAAATCACTCCTCTGGCGGGGTTCTCTGCAGGGGGTTTTAATGGAGTATCAATAGGTCTCAACCTCGATGCGGATATTGACCCTTTTTTCTTTTCATCACAATCTCAGTATAGTAAGGCCACAAGAACGGGTAATGAGAGTTTCTTTTTTAACTGGTCTGAAGCCGGGTACAACTTTACTGATAATTTCTTTGGTGGCCTTGCAGTACAGTTCACTGGACAGAAAGAAGCGAATGAAATTCAACCTGGTTTCTTTGCAGGTATAAGTTTCAAAAATATTTCGATACCGGTTTATGTATTTAGCCCATTCACACCCGAACGATATTTCATTTTTGGTATCTATTATGAGTATAGTTTAAAACGAAATAAATCATTTAGATAGGTGGGGGATAAAGGTAAATACTTATGAATAAAAGAATAACCTATTAGATTAATTAAAATCACCGCTTTATATATCATTTTTTAAGAGTAATAAAGTTTTTTGTTGACAATATCCAGAAATCAAAAAATCCGAACTATGAAACACCTGTTTACCAGCGTCCTTCTTTTTTGTGCATTCTATGCAAATAGCCAGGTAAAAATTGGCAATAATCCGAATACGATTGATCCTAATTCATTATTGGAACTGGAAAGTACCGACAAGGGGTTTTTACCGCCGAGGGTAGCTTTAAATAGCGTCAGCTCTGTTGCTCCGATGACAGGTACTGTACCTGCTGGTATGCTGGTTTATAGTACAGGCGGTACACTCACTGACGGATACTATTATTGGAATGGAACAGAATGGAAACTGCTGGCAACGGATAAGCTTAATGTAGTAACTAAAACCGCTAATGCTACTTTAACTAAGACAGAAACCTTTGTACTGGCCAGTAATGATATAACGATTACATTACCAACTGTAACCGCAGCCGATAACGGGTTGGCAATATCTGTAAAAAATAATGGAACACATACCGACCTTGTCACGGTGAAAGGGAATGGTGGAGCATTAGTTGATAATTCCGATTCCGCAAATCTCACCAGACATATAGGACAAACTTTTGTGGCTTCCGGCGGTAATTGGATAATAAAAGGCAGTAAAAAAATTAATGAACATTTGCTAGATGTAAACCCGAACAGCAGCTGGACAACCATACAGGAAGCAGTTGACTTTCTTGGTCTGCATATGACAGGCCCAAGCGTAATAAGACTGGCAGATGAAACATTTGATATTGATGAAACTATAACGATTGACCTTCCTTATTCATTAACTATTCAGAGTATTTCTTATGGCTCTGCGACTATTTCAGCGACCACAGGATTGACCAATAAACCAATGTTCAGATGTGTTTCTGATTGTTATTTCAAAATGTTAAATTTTGATGCTACCACACTGGCCAATTATGGAACACTACCAGGGGAAGATGCAATCCGTTTTTTAGGCGATGACACATATAATGAAGTGAAGGATTGTTCTTTTGACAGGTTTTATAATACGATTCTTGATTCTACTAATGCAGAATTATGGGTTTTCGAAACTGACATAATAAATTCACAAGGAAGTGGAATACTACTTCATGGTGCAGTTGCCGGGGTTACATTAAAAGTGGCGGAGACGGATTTTATTGGTTGTAATTATGGAATTAACCTAAGTAAAGGTTCTGATGCCACTATCCAACTAGCCTCCGGTGGGTATTACAATGCGAATGCAGGAGATACTGCTATTTACTACCAGCCATCCACTTTTACAACCTTTGCCAGTATATCTATTACAGGGAATTCCTGGAACAATACCGGCAAATATATTGAGGGTTTTGATTTTACGAGAACTGATGGCCGGGATGCCAATGCAATTGTTGAGAATAATGCAGGTATGGGTGATCAGAAACCGAGTAGTTTTATAAATGTTTTAAACAGCTCAACAAACACTACACTTACAAACCAAAATGTCTGGTATAAGGCAAATTGGGGTACTAATACTTCTTCAGAAACCTGCAAATGGACAATTGTTGATAACAGAATAACATATCAGCCTTCTAACAGTAGAGATGGTATCATTACTGTATCTGGAAACTTGTCTGTAAACAGCAGCAATCAGAATATTTCAATAGCTATTGTTAAAAATGGCAACTCTGCAGTTAGATATGGTGAAACAACCCTAAGGGTGACCACATCAGCTCAGCCTTTTCAGTTTTCTTTTATTGCCAATTTGGATAATATAAGCAATGGCGATTATTTTGAAATATATTATTCTAACGCTACCAGTAATGGTCGGGTAGTAACAATACAGGATATTCAGTGGCTGGCTACGACCGAGTAAAGAACAGGATATTCCAGTGATCAAAATGCATTTTATGAAAAAAATCACCGTTATACTTCTTTTGTTTCTTCCTTCGATATCACTTTTTTCACAGCAGGAAACAAGGAATTTTGGTACAATGCAGGTACATGCCGGAGGCGCAATAACCGGTTTTGGTAATTTTACAAATACATCTGGTGCTGCGTTGGTAAATAATGGCAGCTTGTATGTAAAAGGTACTTTGACGAATGACCAGGCTTCTATGGCAGCTGGAACAGGCACATTATTTCTTAATGGCACTTCTGCTCAGTCAGTTGCCGGCTCAGCTTTTTTCAGAACGTATAATCTGAATACTGATAATACAGCAGGTATAACGCTGAATAATGATCTGAGGATTACGGGGGCACACACTTTTACCAATGGATTAATTGCTACTTCTGCCACTCCGAACTACCTTGTATATGAGGCAGGCTCATCACATGCAGGAAGTAATGACAGCCGTCATGTAACTGGTTGGGTAAAAAAAATAGGATCTGAAAACTTTGTTTTCCCTGTTGGGGATAATACTTATGGGCGATCGGCCGCTATTTCCAATTTGTCAGCTTCATCAGAGATTAATTGTCACTATTACACACCAACACAGAATATTTTTAGCCTGCAGTCTCCAATCGTACATGTAAAGGCCAATGAATATTGGCAGATCAACAGGATAAGCGGTGGTACAGCACAGATAACACTCAACTGGGATCATTCCAAAGTAACGATGGATAATGAACTGATCAGCGATATTACTGTGGCCTATAACACAGGAGGTAACTGGACGGATGCTATAGGATCAGCATCCGGTAATGTAACAACAACAGGTACTGTAGTATCGAATTCTGTAAACACTTTCGGCGCTTTCACCATAGGGTATAAAGCTTATCCTGTTCCTGTAAAATTGTTGTCATTCACAGGTGAAAGAATGTCCGGTGTAACCTTGCTTCACTGGATAACCGAGAATGAACAAAATACAGACCGGTTTGAAGTACAAAGAAGTTACATGGCCACTTCAGCCTTTGTTACAATTGGATCCAGAGGAGGAAGAAATTCTGGAAGCAGAGAGTTGTACGATTTTAGCGACCCTTCAGCGTTCCAGGGAATAGCATATTATCGGTTAAAAACTATTGATAAAGATGGGGGATTCAGTTATTCAAGGATTATTGCTGTTATGGAGAATGATATAAATAATCAGCGGTTTATAGTATTGAATCCCGTTCGAACAGCAATAACAGTATTTAACAAGACTATGCAGGAAGGACCATTCGATTATACCTTGTATACTGCAGCAGGTCAATTGATATTAAAGGGGACTGTGAATATGGGATCCAATGGAAGTGCGGTGTTGCCACTGCCCCCCCAAACTGCAGGAGGTGTCTATATACTGGATATAAGTAACCAAAATGTAAAGTTTAACCAGAAGATACTAGTTCAATAAAGGAAAGGGAATTGCATTATTCTTATACTTTTAGGAAAAGCCACACTGCTTGCGGGGTGGCTTTATTTATGCCTTTCGGATAGTAGTTGAATAACCTCTTTCAATTTGTGATTTTTCATTTGCAAAAGAACCAGGTAGTGATAGAGCAGATCTGCCGCCTCTCCAAGGAATAGCTCTTTATTATCATCTTTGCTTTCGATAATAAGTTCCACCGCTTCTTCGCCTACTTTTTGAGCAACTTTATTTATCCCTTTTGCAAAGAGGGAAGAAGTATAAGATGATTCAGAAGGATTATTCTTGCGGTATTCTATAATACTTTCTAATTTTTCCAGTGTAAAGCCGGTATTATTTTCACTAAAACAGGTATCAGCTCCTGTATGACAAACAGGGCCTGTGGGATTCACTTTTATAAGCAATGTATCATTATCACAATCGGCAATAATTTCTTTAATAAAAAGGAAGTTGCCTGAAGTCTCCCCTTTGGTCCAGGGCCGTTGCTTACTGCGGCTATAAAAAGTCACTTTCCCTTCTTGCCTTGATTTTTGGAAAGCTTCTTCATTCATAAATCCAAGCATTAATACTTTATGCGTATTTGCATCCTGTATTATGGCGGGAACAAGCCCGTCAGTATATTTTGAAAAATCAAGTATCAT
>Ga0209573_1004277_pt1 | contig 14321 bp, 8 predicted proteins | sample TNRBio252014_DNA_FD_185870 | JGI IMG/M metagenome (GOLD analysis project Ga0209573, IMG submission 185870) | Wastewater treatment Type I Accumulibacter community from EBPR Bioreactor in Madison, WI, USA - TNR Reactor_6/25/2014_ DNA (SPAdes)... | ecosystem: Engineered > Bioreactor > EBPR >...
GTGCAAAAACCACGGGATAACCGGGCGAGATGACCTTTACCCGCTTGCGGGATTGGGGAGTAATCCCCCTCCGACCCCGGCTGGGGGGCTTCACGGCCAAACGCCGGGGACTGAATAAAGAGGCCGCTGGACGGCGCGCTCTGGGAGTTCCGGGCATCGCCTTATGGCTGACACGGAACCCGGCCCGACGCAACGCCTCAAGCCAGCGGGGTCGTCATACATCCCTGTATTCCTTCAGGGTATTCAGGCTCACGCCTTCCTGCCTGGCGCGGGCCGCCAACTTGGCGTGCAGTGATTTGGGCAGACGCTGGACAAATTTACCCGGCTCTCTGCCACTGCTGGGAAGTGGAATCGTTCGGCCATCTTCAATATGCGCCTGCATCCAGCAACGGAATGCATCCCGACCTTCGCGGATCGCATCCTCCGGGGTTTCGCCATCGGCCATACAGCCCGGCAAATCCGGAAAAGTGATCAGATAACCACCGCCGTCCTCTTCGGAAAGCGGGCGAATTTCAAAAGGATAATCATCGAAATGGGGACTGTTCAACGTTCGGCCTCGGCATCAATCAAGTCGATCAGGCGTCGCACATACACCGGCTTGATCGGTTTATGGGCGGGAACACTTACTTCCAATGGACAACTGGGCTTCTGAAAAATGACGTGGCTTCCCCCCGGTTTGCGAACCGTCAGACCTTGGCGCTTTGCCACCGTTTCCAGGTCTTCGATCCGCCAGTCGCGGGGATTGGCGCGCATCTGGTCGAGGGTTTTATCCGCCTTGGTCATGGGTAAATGATATTATATTCAACATTATTGTTAAAAATAGAGCTTTGGCTCGGCCGTTCGGCGAATCTCGAATTAAGAGTAGCGGCCCTGTTCTAAGGATAAAAACCATGTTTCAAACTCTGGAAATCGAACGCGAAAACAGCGTGGCCACGATCTGGATGAACCGTCCCGAGCGGCATAACGCTTTCGATGAAACCCTGATTGCAGAACTCACCGCCGCCTGCCAGGCGCTGGAAACCGATGAGTCGGTGCGGGTCGTGGTGCTGGCCGGGCGCGGCAAGAGCTTTTCCGCCGGGGCCGATCTGAGCTGGATGCAGCGCGCCGCTGGCTACACGGTCGAGCAGAATTTCGCCGACGCCCGCCTGTTGGCCGTGATGCTGCGTATCTTGGCCGAATTGCGCAAGCCGACTGTCGCCCGCATCCACGGCGCAGCTCTGGGCGGCGGCATGGGACTGGCGGCGGCCTGCGATCTCTGCGTCGCTTCCACCGCCGCCTCTTTCGCTACCTCCGAAGTCCGCTTCGGCCTCATCCCCGCCACCATTGGCCCCTACGTGCTGCGGGCTATCGGCGCCCGCCAGGCGTCGCGCTACTTCCTGACCGCCGAACGCATCAACGCCCGCCGCGCCTGGGAACTGGGGCTGGTGCATGAACTGGTGGAACCGGAAGCTCTGGACGCCAAAGTGCGGGAGATCGTTGACGCACTCCGGGCGGGCGGCCCCCATTCTCAAGCGGCGGCCAAGGATCTGATCCGCGCCGTCGCCGACCGACCGGTAGACGACGCCCTGGTGGAAGAGACCGCCCGGCGCATCGCCCACATCCGCGCCACGCCGGAAGCGAAGGAAGGACTCAGCGCCTTTCTGGAGAAACGTCCGCCGAACTGGATTGTGGAGCCGTGACCATGTTCAAGAAAATCCTGATCGCCAACCGGGGCGAAATTGCCTGCCGGATGATCAAGACCGCCCGCCGTCTGGGCATCGCCACCGTGACGGTCTATTCCGAGGCCGACGCCGAGGCCCGTCATGTGCGGCTGGCTGACGAAGCGGTATGGATCGGTCCCGCCGCCGCCCGTGAATCCTACCTGGCGGTGGACAAGATGATCGCTGCCGCCCGCCAGACCGGAGCCGAGGCCATCCACCCCGGTTACGGCTTCCTGGCCGAGAACGCCGACTTCGCCGAGGTCTGCGCCCAGGCCGGCCTGGCGTTCATTGGCCCGCCGCCCGCCGCGATCCGGGCCATGGGTTCCAAATCCGCCGCCAAGACGCTGCTGGAGCCGGCTGGGGCGCCGCTGGTTCCCGGTTATCACGGTGATAACCAGAATCCTGATGTTCTCCAAACCGAAGCCGACCGCATCGGCTATCCGGTGCTGATCAAGGCCAGCGCCGGCGGCGGCGGCAAGGGGATGCGGGTGGTCGAAAAAGCCGAAGAGTTCGCGGCGGCGCTGGCCTCGTGCCAGCGCGAGGCCGCCAGCAGCTTCGGCGACGACCGGGTGCTGCTGGAAAAATATCTGCTGCGCCCGCGCCATATCGAAATTCAGGTGTTCGGCGACGCGCACGGCCACTGCATTCACCTGTTCGAGCGCGACTGCTCGGTGCAGCGCCGCCACCAGAAGGTGCTGGAGGAAGCGCCCGCTCCTGGCATGACGTTGGAGCGCCGCGCCGCCATGGGCCAGGCCGCCGTCAATGCCGCCCGCGCAGTGGGTTACGTCGGCGCAGGGACGGTGGAATTCATCGTGGATCCGGCGGGTCATTTCTATTTCATGGAGATGAACACCCGCCTGCAAGTCGAGCATCCGGTGACCGAGCTGATCACCGGGCTTGATCTGGTGGAATGGCAATTACGGATCGCGGCCGGCGAGCCGTTGCCGCTGACTCAGGAGCAAGTGACCCTGCGCGGTCACGCCATCGAAGCGCGCGTCTACGCTGAAGATCCCGCCAAGGGGTTTTTACCGGCCATCGGGCGCTTGACGCATCTGTCCCCGCCGGAGGAATCGCTGCATGTGCGGGTGGATACCGGAGTCGAGGAAGGCGACGAGATCACCCCGTTCTACGATGCGATGATCGCCAAACTGATCGTCTGGGATGTGAACCGGGAACGGGCGCTGGCCCGGCTGCTGCAAGCCCTGGCGCAATACCGGGTGGTGGGCGTCGCCAATAACATCGAATTTCTGTCCCGGCTGGCGGCCTGCCCCGCCTTCGCCAACGCCCATCTGGACACCGGCCTGATCGAACGCGAGCACGAATTCCTGTTCCCCAGCGCACAGGATGCTCCCGCCGAGGTGTTTCTGGTGGCGGCGCTGGCCGAGCTGTTGCGGGAAGCGCGGGAGGCGCGAGACGCGGCGGGCCGCGATCCCGATCCCTGGTCACCCTGGCACCGCCGCGATGGCTGGCGGCTGAACGCCAGCGCGGCCCGCAGTCTGCGCTTCCGGCTGGGCGAGCAAATCCGCGAGGTGCGAGTCGGTTATCAGGGCAACGGTTACGGCCTGACGCTGGACGGGCGCGTGGTGCTGGCGCGTGGCGAACTGCCGACCCCGCGCGGCCCGTTGCGGGTGGAACTGGACGGGCGGCGCATGGACGCCAGTTGCATCGTCGCCGGTGAGCGCCGCCATGTTTTTCTCCATGGTCGCGCCTGGCCGCTGGCTCGGGTGGATCCACTGCATTTCAATGCGGAAAGCGGCGGCCCCGAAGGGGGGTTGCTGGCGCCGATGCCGGGTACGGTCATCGCCCTGCTGGCGCAACCGGGCGCGCGGGTGGCGCAAGGCGCGCCGCTGCTGATTCTGGAAGCGATGAAGATGGAACACACGCTGAAGGCCCCGGCCGCTGGCGTGGTCAACGGGTTCCATTTCAGCATCGGCGATCAGGTCAGCGACGGAGTGGAACTGGTGGATTTCGCCGCCGAACCGGATAACAACCGGGTCGCCGCCCCTGTGGACTGAACCGCGTTGGAACCACCCTCACCCCTGCCCCTCTCCCGCCAGCAGGCGAGGGGTTCTACAGCCTTTGAGAAACCAGCCATGTCATTGCCACAACAGGTCCGGATTGTGGAAGTTGGTCCCCGCGACGGTTTGCAGAATGAACGGGAGACAGTTCCGACCGCGATCAAACTGGCGCTGATTGACAAGCTGGCCGATGCCGGCCTCAAGACCATCGAAGTCGGCGCGTTTGTATCGCCGAAATGGGTGCCGCAGATGGCCGACAGCGCGGCGGTGCTGGCCGGCATCCGCCGTCGGCCCGGGGTGAGTTACCCGGTGCTGGTTCCGAATCTGCACGGTCTGGAATCGGCGCGGGCGGCGGGGGCGACCGAAATCGCGGTCTTTGGCGCGGCGTCCGAGACCTTCTCCCGCCGCAACATCAACTGCTCCATCGCCGAATCCCTGGATCGCTTCCGTCCGGTGGTGGAAGCGGCCCGTGACTACGGGATCAGGGCGCGCGGCTATGTGTCCTGCGCGCTGGGCTGTCCCTACGAGGGCGACGTCGCGCCGGCCAAAGTGGCGGAGGTGGCCGGCGCACTGTATGCGATGGGCTGTTACGAAATTTCCCTGGGCGATACCCTCGGCGTCGGTACGCCAGGCCAGACCCGGCGGATGCTGGAAGCGGTGGCCTGGGAGGCCCCCATGGACCAGCTCGCCGGTCACTACCACGACACCTACGGGCAGGCGCTGGTCAACATTTACGCTTCGCTGGAACTGGGTCTGGCGACGTTCGATGCATCCATCGCCGGGCTGGGCGGTTGTCCCTACGCAACGGTCGCATCCGGCAATGTCGCCACCGAGGACGTGATCTATCTGCTGGACGGGCTGGGAATCGAAACCGGCATCCAGCTCGACGCGCTGGTGGACGCCGCCACGTTCATCAGCACGGCGCTGGGACGACCGCCGGCCTCGAAAGTGGCGCGCGCACGACAGGCGGCCCGCAACGGGTAGCGAATAGCCCGTCGCGGCTGATGCGCGGCGCCCTTCACGCTTCCTCCTTCAACAACCGCAGCAAATCGTCCGCCGAAATCCGCCCGCTCGTGCCGGTACCTTCCAGCAACTGTTCCGCCAGGTCGCGCTTGTGGTGGTGCAGGGCGACGATTTTTTCCTCGATGGTGCCTTCCGCCACCAGCCGGTAGATGGTCACCGGGCGCTGCTGACCGATGCGGTGCGCCCGATCCGAGGCCTGATCCTCAACCGCCGGGTTCCACCACGGATCCATGTGAATCACGTAATCAGCGGCGGTCAGGTTCAAGCCCAGCCCGCCCGCTTTCAGGCTGATCAGGAATACGTCGCCCTGACCGGCCTGAAAGGCGTCCACATTGCGTTTGCGCTCGTTGGGGAGCGTACTGCCATCGAGATATTGATAGGCGACGCCCTTGCGGTCCAGCACCTCGCGGATGATCGCCAGATGATCCACAAACTGGCTGAACACCAGCGCCTTGTGGCGATTCTCCAGCAGTTCGTCGAGAATGTCCTCGAACGCCGTCAGCTTGGCCCCGCTGATGTCCGTGCCCGGCAAGGCCAGCCGGGGATGGCAACAGGCCCGGCGCAGCTTCATGATCTCGGCGAGAATCTGGAACGACTTCTGCTGGTCGGCATCGTCCACCCGGGCCAGCCGCTCCAGCGCCTGTTGCCGCAGCGCCTCGTACAGCGCCGCTTCCTCCGGCCCCAGCTCCACCCGCCGCAGAATCTCGGTGCGCGCCGGCAGCGCCTCCAGCACCTGGGATTTCAGCCGGCGCAGGATGAACGGCTGGATCAACTGCTTGAGCCGGTGCCGGGCCGATACGTCCTGGTCGCGCTCAATCGGCAGGGCGAACCGCTGGTTGAAATGCTCCAGCGACCCCAGCAGACCGGGGTTGATGAAGCGGAACAGGTTCCACAACTCGCCCAGGTGATTCTCAATCGGCGTGCCGGTGGTGAGCATCTTGAACGCGCCGTGCAGGCTCATGGCCGCCTGCGAGCGCTTGGTGGCCATGTTCTTGATCGCCTGCGCCTCATCGAGGACGATGGTTTGCCACTCCCGGCTCGTCATGAGTTCCGCTTCCTGCTGCAACAGTCCGTAGCTGCAAATCAGCAGATCGAACGGCCCCAGTTGCGCCAGCATCTGCTCGCGGTCGCTGCCGCCGAAGATGAGCGGATTCAGGGTCGGTGCAAACCGGTGGATTTCGTCCAGCCAGTTCAGGCACACCGAGGTCGGGGCCACCACCAGGGTGGGTCCGTCCTGCGCCCGGCTCAGGATCAGGGTCAGCGCCTGCACCGTCTTGCCCAGGCCCATGTCGTCGGCCAGACACGCGCCGACGCCCCAGTGGGCCAGTCGCGCCAGCCAGACGAAGCCTTCCGCCTGATAATCCCGCAGTTCCGCCTGGAGCGTGGTCGGAACCACCGGCTGCAACGCCTCCGCCGCGTGCAGTCGTTCGAGAAACTGTTTCCAGTCCGCGTCGGCCCGCACTGCGCCGGCCTCACGGGTCAGCGGCTCCAGAACCGGGGCCGCCAGCGGATGAAAGCGGATTCCCATGCTGCTCAGTTCGCCCAGGCCGCGCATCTCGTCCAGCCGCTTGCGGAATTCCTGGGTCAGCGCCAGAAACCGGCCCTCGCCCAGCGGCAGGAAGCGGCCGGGCGTGCGGTCGAGCAGCTCCAGCAACTGGCGCATGTCCAGCACCTGGTCATCCAGGCGCAGTTCACCGTTGAGGTTGAACCAGTCGCGGTAGCGCTGGATTTTCAGCCGCAACTGATCCAGGGACGCCGGCCGGCCGACCTTGAATTTCTCGCCCTCCGGCCATTCCAGTACCGCCTGGTCACCCAGAGCTTGCAGTTCCAGCAGGGCTTGCAGGCAGGTTTCCGGATCGTCCAGTCGCCATTCACCGCCTTCAGCGGGTTGCTCGGCCAGGGTCGGAGTGGCCTTGATCACCTGCGTCGCCCGCCGCTGCTCCAGCTTCAAATCCCGCCGGGCTTGCAGGCGCTTGCCGTCGATTTCGGCGATCACCCGCTCACCGCCCGCGCCGGGCCGATAATAAGGGCCGCCGGTGGCGAAGGGCCGCACCCGCAGTTCGATCTTCAGCCCCGCGCCAAAGGGCAGCAGATGGACATGCGGCAGCGGATCGGCGGCGACTTCCTCCAGATTTTCCACCCCGGCGTCGAGGCTGGATTGCACCGTCACCAGCCCCGACAGGGCGACCACCGTGTCCAGAACCCGCGCCTTGGCCGTCGCCGGCACGGTCAGCCCCTTGCCCAGAATCGCCATGACTCGCCGGTGCGCCTCGTTGAACACAATCACCTTGAGCCGGGTCGGGGTTTCCTTGACCACGCGCACCGACTCGTCGGGCAGGGCTTGGGGGATCAGTTCCAGCCGCCATTGCGAACCCTGCGGCGTGACCAGCAGTTCCGGCTCGCCGCGCACCAGTTCCACCCGCACCTCGGGGGTATTTTCCCAGAATACCAGCGGGTGACCGACCAGCAGCGGCAAGGCTCTGCTGATATTGATCTCATAGACCGGGCTGCCGTAGCTGTAGGACGCAATGCGGATGGCGGAGCGGAGTTCCTGATCCTGGGGACTCAGGAAATCGAGGTCGCCTGAAGCGCCGTGCAGCCGTTTCAACGCCACTGACCGGCCCCGGGTCCAGCGCCCCCGGGCGTCGCGCTTCTGCTCGCGCGGGGCCAGGGTGCAAACGCCGTTCTTGTGCCAACTGATCCACCATACCAGCCGGGTTTGCGCCGCCGGCGTCGTAGCGTCAGGCCGGAACTGGCTGAGTTCGATCAGTGCGCTCAGCGCGTGTTCCCACGGGGCCTTGCGCTGGAACAGCCCGACCAGCGAACGCCCGTTCTCGGCAACCGGCTCCAGCGCGGGATCGGGCGCGCCGCCCAGCCGCTGCAACAGTTCGGCCAGTGTCCCGGCCAGCCAGCGGTAGCCGTGATTCCGGGCCGTATCCCGCAGGGTGGTCGCCGGTTCGCGCAGCGTCTCGAGGGTGGCGGCCTCCATCCAGTACAGCGCCAGCAGGTGGAAGCAATGGTCGATTGCCGGAACGCGCCCGGCGGGATCCAGGGGGGTCAGCTGTTTGCGCTGGCCCTGCTGGATTTCCACCACCTCACGCAGCAGGCGATAGGTGATGGGGTAGGAATAGCGCCCGAATCCTTCCACCAGGGGCGCGCTCAGGTCCAGCGCCTGACGCAGGCGGGCGGGCGTACCGCTGGCCAACAGCGCCAGCATGAAAAACAGGCCGGCCAGGTAATCGAAAAAGATCTTGCGCTTGCCGATGCGTTGCCGCAGCAGTTTCAGCGCCGCCTCGTAACAGGTGATGGCCTCGGCATCGTCTCCGGCCAGAAACGCCAGCCAGCCGCGCAGGGCCTGATCGTAGTCGCTGGCGTGCGGCGTCAGGTACTGCCGCGCCCGCGCCGGGTCGCCGCGCAACAGCGCCTGCTCCCCCAGATAATAGCGCGCCAGATCGGCGCAGCGGTTTTCGGCCAGCAGCTTTTCCGCCAGGGCGATCACGGCATCGGCCGGTTCGAGGTGGCGCACCGCCGCAGTGAAGATGGTCGCCAGCGCCTCGCCCAGCAGATCATCCGGCAGCGCCCGCAGGCGGTCGGGATCAAAAGGGTTGTTGAAGATCAGCAGCCAGGGTGGGTACTGAGCGAAATCGCGGGAGAAGTTGCGTTCGCAGATTTCCAGGATGCGGGGAATGCGCGCCATATCGCCCCGATAAAAGGCAATGCGCAATTGACGCAGCCCGTGCTGGTAACTGTGAAAATACGGGTAATCTTTGGAATCAAAACCGCGCCGCAGATCCTGCAAGGCCTTGAGCATCGGCTCGAAATGGCCGGCCTGCACTGCCTGGTGCGTGGCCTCCTCGGCCAGCAGGATGTGGCAGTTCAGTTGATTATCCGTCTTGATCACCAAGTTTTGACGCAGCAGCGTATTGAGAATCGGCGTGATGCCCGGCTGCGGGAAGCCCTTGACCTTGAACACCGGCAGGTCGCAGCGGCGCGCGCACTCAGCCAGCGTGGTCTTGGGGACGCCATCGTAAATAATGGACAGCAGTTGCAGGAGCGCCTGTTCCAGCGGCGACGCGGCGTCGTAGGCGGCGATCAGCGTTCGACGCAGCTCATCATTGTCAGCGGAGGCCATGGGGCATGTTCGGTAGGGGGCAGACTGGATTGAACGCAACGATAGCCGAAAAACCGGGCGCGCTAAAAGCATTAAGCCGGGTTTCCGAAAGAGCCGCGCGCACGGGAGCGGTGGGCGGATTGTGCTCCGGCCCGTCTCCGTGGGGGCAAATCGTATTATGCTAGGCTCCGTCCAACACGCTACAGGATGACGCCATGGCGGCTACTCTCCCCAGGCAAAACGACTCTTTCTACCGGCTGATCATCGGTCAGACCGGCGTCGTGTTGGTCGTGGTGGCGGGTTTATGCCTGACCGGGGCGCTGTTCTGGAGTATGCGCCAGAGCGAGCGTGAACACCTTCAGGCATTGTTCGAGCTGGACGCCACGCGCCAGGCGACTCAAATCGCCGGAACCCTGGAAGAACACGTCCAGCGCCTGGAAGCGTTGCGCCGCTTTCACGAGGAAACCGCCGCGATCTCCCCGGCGGAATTCACTGCGTGGGTTCATGCCGTATATGACCGGCAACCCGGCGCTCGGGCGGTGGCGTGGTTGCCACGGGTCGTGGTGGACGAGAACACCACGCGCTATCCCCTGGGGTATCTGGCGCCACTGACGCCCGACGGGCCAGCGGTGGATGCGCTTCCGGTCGATTTCGACGCTGCCGCCGAACCGGCCTGTCTGAAATTCCTCGAACAGACCCAGACCCGTGGCGCCGCACTCGCCACGCAACCGGACGTCTGTTTCGGCGTCCCCATGGCTCCTGCCGATCTGCTGCTGGCGACTCCGGTTTGCTTGCGTCAGACGGCGGATGCATCTCGCCCTTCGCCACCCTGTGAACCTCGCGGGTTTCTGCTGGGCCTCTATCAGACGGATGCTGCGCTGACCGCCGCCCCGCCGGCGGACTTGGCGGTCGAATTGTCGAATACCGCAGCTTTATCTGATGAAGCTGCGTTCGATCTGCATTACCGCCACGACTTTTTCCTGGCGCAACAGCCCTGGCGATTGGCCATCGACGCGACCCCGGTCTGGCGGGAAGCTCGTCAACGTATGGGTTACTGGCTGATCCTGCCCACCGGGCTGGCGTTGACTGCGCTGTTCGCCTTATATCTGCACGGCGTGCGGGCGCGGCGCACCGGCGCTGAAGCGCGCGCCCGCGCCAGTGAGCAGAAGTTTCGCCGTCTGCTGGAAGAAATTCCGAGCGTCGCGGTGCAAGGCTACGACCGGGAGCGTCGGGCGATTTTCTGGAACAGCGCCAGCGAACAACTGTACGGCTACCGCCGCGATCAGGCGCTGGGTCACTTGCTGGAAGATTTAATCCTTCCGCCCGCGCTGCGCCCTTCAGTCATCCAGAACATCGACCAGCGGCTTGCCGGCGGTTCGCCGATCCCCAGCGGCGAACTTGAACTACAACGTCAGGATGGCTCCACCGTGCCGGTGTATTCCAGCCATGCGCTGCTGATCAATCATCAGGGCGAGCCGGAGCTGTACTGCCTGGACATCGACCTGAGCGAGCGCAAGCGGGCCGAGGCGGCCCTGGCGCAGCGCGAAGTCCTGCTGGAAGTGGCGGCGCTGACCGCGTCGCGCCTGCTCAGGGAACCCGAACCGAGTCTGGCCATTGCGATGTGCTTTGCCCAGTTAGGGTGCGCCGCTGAAGTGGATCGGGTCTATCTGTTTGAAAATCACTGTTGTCCACACACCGGGGCGTTGCTGATGAGCCAGCGCCACGAATGGTGCGTCGACCGCGCTACGGTGCAGATGGACAATCCCCTCTTGCAGAACCTGCCCTATGACCAGGGCGGTTTCGCCCGCTGGCGACAGGCGCTGGCGGCTAATGAACCCATCATCGGCCGGGTGCGCGAGTTTCCCGAGCCGGAGCGGGCGATTCTGGAGCCGCAGGGCATCATCGCCCTGCTGGTGATGCCCATCCTGGTGCATGGCGAGTTCTGGGGTTTTATCGGCCTCGATGACTGTCAGCGTGACCGCGAGTGGACCGCGCCGGAACGTCATATCCTGCAAAGCATCGCCGGCAATATCGGCGAGGCTATTGCCCGACAGCGGGCGGAAATGGCTTTGCAGGACAGCGAGGAACGCTTTCGCCGTCTGGCCGACAACATGCGCGATCTGGTCTGCCAGATTGATGTGTCCGGTACGGTCCTGTACACCAGCCCGTCCTATAAGAGCGTGCTGGGTTACGAACCGCAAACCCTGCTGGGCCATTCGGTGTTCGATGGGCTGCATCCCGACGATCGCGCCACCGTCATTGCAACCTATCAACAGGCGCTGGCGCGGCGCGAGGCGGGGCTGATGGAATTTCGTCAGCGGTGCGCCGACGGCAGTTATCTGTGGCTGGAATCGCTGGGCAATCCGCTGTATGACGCCGCCGGCCAGTTGCTCGGCGCAGTGATCAGCAGCCGCGATATCAGCGAACGCAAGCGCGCCGAGGAAGAACGGCGACTGGCGCTCCAGGTGTTCGAGAACAGCCGTGAAGCCATCATGATCACCGACGCCCAGGCGCGCATCCTGTCGGTGAACCGCGCCTTCAGCGACACCACCGGCTATCGCGCTGACCAGATCATTGGTCAGACGCCCCATCTACTGGCTTCGGGTCGGCACGGCCGCGATTTTTATCAGAAGCTGTGGCATGCCCTCGTCACCGAGGGCCATTGGCAAGGGGAAATCTGGAACCGGCGCAAGAACGGGGAAATTTATCCCGAATGGCTGGGCATCAGCGCCGTCTACGATAACCTGGGTCAATTGACCCATTATGTAGGCATCTTCAGCGATCTGAGCGAGCGCAAGGCCTCCGCCGACCGCATCGAATTTTTGGCCCATCACGATCCGCTGACCGCCCTGCCCAATCGCCACCTGCTGCATGATCGACTGGAGCGGGCGTTGTTCCGGGCGGAACGGACCCAGGCGGGCGTGGCCCTGCTGTGTCTTGATCTGGACCGGTTTACCCTGATCAACGATTCCCTCGGTCATGATCTGGGCGACCAGTTGTTGCAGATGGTCGCAGTGCGGTTGCACAAGGCGCTGCGCGAGACCGATACCGTCAGCCGGCAGGGCGGCGACGAGTTTCTCATTCTACTGCCGGATACCGGTCGGGATGGTGCGGCCTGCGTGGTGCGCAATCTGTTGTGCGGCCTGGAAGGCCAGCCGTTTTACGTCGCCGAGCATCGGCTGGTGGTGACCGCCAGCATCGGCGCCAGCCTCTATCCCGAGCATGGCGCCAGTCGTGAGGCGCTGCTGAAACAGGCGGGTGTGGCGCTGCATTACGCCAAAAGCGGTGGTGGCAACGCCTGTCGGTTCTTTTCTGTGGATATGGAGAGCAACACCCTCGAACGCCTGCAACTGGAGACCGATCTGCGCCTGGCGCTGGAGCGCAACGAGTTCCTGCTGTACTACCAGCCGCAGATTGAACTGGCCAGCGGCCGGATCGTGGGCGCCGAGGCGCTGCTGCGCTGGCGTCATGCTGAACGGGGCCTGATCGCGCCGGGGCAGTTCATTCCCATCGCCGAGAGCAGCGGCCTGATTCTCCCCATCGGCGACTGGGTGTTGCGGGAAGCCTGCCGCCAGAACCGCGCCTGGGAACAGGCCGGGTTGCCGCACATTAGCGTCGCCGTCAACCTGTCCGCCCTGCAATTTCAGCGTGCGGACCTGCTGGATGAAGTCAGTCAGGCGCTGGCCGCCGCCGGGTTGCGGTCTGATAGCCTGGAACTGGAGCTGACCGAATCCATCCTGATCCAGAACATCGAGAATACGCTGCGCATCGTGGAACGGTTGCGGTTACTGGGATTGCGGCTCGCCATCGATGATTTTGGGACCGGCTATTCCAGTCTGAGCTATTTGCAGAAGCTGGCGGTGCATACGCTCAAGATTGACCAGTCGTTCGTGCAGGGACTGGTCAGCGAGGCCAGCGGCAGTGCAGCGATCATCCGCGCCATCATTCAACTGGCCCACAGCCTGAAGCTGATCACGGTGGCCGAGGGGGTGGAAACCGCAGCGCAGTTGGCGTTTCTGCGTGAACAGGGCTGCGATCAGGTCCAGGGCTATTATTTCAGCCGGCCGCTGCCGGCCGATGACTTCGCCGGACTGCTGGCCCAGACCACGCTGTCGGCGGCCGGCTAGCGCATCAGCGATAGGCGGTCAGGGTGTAGGCGAAGGTGATGCCGCCCTCGACCGAAGCGGGCGGATCGAGATCCTGGTTGAAGCGCACGAAGGCCGCGACATTATCAGCGCCCTCGTACTCGGTGTAGGACTGCCACAGCGCTACGGTGTAGGGCCGGCTGCTCTGAATATCGGAAATCAGCAGCGACGCCCGGTTGGCGTAATCCGCCGAGGCGTACCGGCGATAATGGCCGGGATGGCGATCCGACTGCACCAGGGCAAAGTCGGTCGCCATGCCGAAATCCGTCATCAACGGAGGTTCCTCGGCGCTGGCGGGCAGCGCCAGCGCCTGACGCCGCTGCCGGCCATCGGCAGACCAGGCGACGAACAGGTCGGCGTCATGCGCTTCGTCGTCGGGCTGTTCGGGGGTCGCGCGCTCGTCCTTCCAGAACATCGAACTCAAACCCAGCGGCCCCACGCTCGGCTCGCGGGCCACCCGCAGCGGCAGGCGCGGGAACAGCGTCATGGCGACTCGCAGGGTGCTGGCTTCGCCGGGCTGCAAGGTCGCAGTGAATGCCGCGGTAAAAGCCTCGCCCTCGACCAGCCCCATCAGGCGGAACGCCCGCTCATTCAACTTGAGCAGATACAGCGTGCGCAGTTTGACGAAATCCTCGCTGGCCTCGCCGACGTTGCGCACGCCCAGCCGGAACGAGGTGCCGAAACCCAGCGGTGGAAATCCGGCCAGGCGCCCGTAGCCGTTGCCGCCCAGATGCAGAATCTGCGGCCAGCCGCCATCGGGATGGGTCTGGCGAAAGCCGATGTCCACCGCGCTGAGGTAGCGAGCGGCGGCGGGCAGCGGATCGGGCAACGGGGGGTCAATGGCCGGGTTGCGGTAATCGAAATCAGCCGCGTGGTAAGCCACCGGTGCGTAGCCTTGGCGACCCGGCTGGTAAATCCATAAGTCCAGCCGGTCTTTCTCAAAATTGCCGCGTGGACTGGGCCGCAGCCACCAGAGGGTATCGTCGAAAAAGTTTTGGCCGGCCAGCTTGCCATACTCAACGAAATCAAGACCCAGCGGATTATCCCCCTCGGGGGGATCCAGTTCCGCCACCGGCTCAGGCACGGGGGGTTCCCACGGAGTCTGGGCGCGGGTGAACGCTTCTTGAATCAGCGCGTCCATCGTGGTCATGGCTCTGGCTTCGATGCCCGCCGCCAGCGCCAGCGCCAAGCCCAGGATCCATCGGGAAAGAGACAAGGTGATGCGCATGGCCGACCTCCAGGAAGGAATACAGGGATGTATGACGACCCCGCTGGCTTGAGGCGTTGTGTCGGGCCGGGTTCCGTGCCCGCCATAAGGCGATGC
>Ga0209573_1004278_pt1 | contig 14321 bp, 10 predicted proteins | sample TNRBio252014_DNA_FD_185870 | JGI IMG/M metagenome (GOLD analysis project Ga0209573, IMG submission 185870) | Wastewater treatment Type I Accumulibacter community from EBPR Bioreactor in Madison, WI, USA - TNR Reactor_6/25/2014_ DNA (SPAdes)... | ecosystem: Engineered > Bioreactor > EBPR >...
AACTTATTGTTTTTCAATGAGTTAACTTTTTGTGCTTCCGGGAGTTTTATGTGACTGTTATGTGACTGGAGTCTGCTTTTTATGTAATTCCGGGCAATTCTTATGTGACGGCTATGTGACTGGAATGAATAAATCGATTAAATATTGATGTTTCTTGTATGAAGTTTATTAAATTTGATTAAATGAAAAGAAAGTTTCGCACAGATTTATGAATCCTGAAAAAGTTATTAAAGAATTGATTAAACTGCCCCGGGAAAGTGAGTGGGTAGAATTCAAACAGAATAATGCAGACCCTTCTGAAATTGGGGAATACATCTCTGCAATTTCTAATTCTGCTGCTCTCTGGAACAAAACTATGGGTTTTATCTGCTGGGGGATCGAAGATAGCTCACACAAAATAACGGGGACAACTTTCAATCCGACTGAACAAAAGATTGGTAACGAAGAATTGGAAAACTGGCTTTTGCATCATTTGAATCCAAGAACTCATTTCTCAATTCATAGAGAACTGATTAACGACAAAATGATCGTTATGTTTCAAATCGCAGCAGCGACTCAGGCACCAGTTAAATTCAAAAACGAAGCTTACATCAGAATAGGATCATATAAAAAGAGGCTTAAAGACCATCTTGAGAAAGAACGATTGCTCTGGGATATCCTTTCTAAAAAGCGATTTGAAGATGAAATTGCCTTGGCGGATATTGATGACGACCATGTTATTAAGTTCTTAAACTATCCTGCTTTGTTTGAATTGTTGGGTCAACCACTACCCGACAATAAAAAAGGGATTTTAGATCGTCTGAGCAAAGAAGCATTTATTAAAAAAAATGCAAACGGAAGTTTTGATATTCTTAATCTTGGGGCTGTGCTTTTTGCGAAAGATTTTAATCAATTTCAAAGACTTTCACGCAAAGCCATCAGAGTTGTTGTTTACAAAGGAACTTCAAGGATCGAAACTGAAAGGGAATTTATCAATTACAAGGGATATGCAACAAGCTTCGGTGAAGTGATTGACCTTGTAAACAGCCAACTCCCCCAGAATGAACTAATCGGCACAGCTTTTAGACAAAACATCAAAATGTATCCCGAAATTGCTATAAGGGAGCTCATTGCAAATGCTCTGATTCATCAGGACTTCTTTATTACAGGAGCAGGACCGATGATTGAAATCTTTTCTGACCGTATTGAAATCACTAATCCGGGCAAGCCCTTGATCGACACACTCCGTTTTATCGACGAACCACCACGATCAAGAAATGATGCTATCGCAGCTTTTATGCGAAGAATAAATATCTGCGAAGAAAGAGGTAGTGGGATTGATAAAGTTATTTTTAGTATCGAGGCATTTCAGTTACCTGCTCCTGATTTTCAGGCGATTGGAGATAATACAAAATCAATACTCTACTCTCCTAAAGTCTTTAAAGAAATGTCGCGAGATGAGAGAGTTAGAGCATGTTACCAACATTGTTGCCTGCTTTATGTATCAAACAAGGAAATGACCAACAATTCGCTCCGCCTTCGATTTAATATCGCAGAGGAGAACTATTCAATGGTCTCGAGAGTCATCTCTGAAACAGTAAAAACCGGATTCATCCGTCAGAAGGATACTGAAAGCAAATCACGCAGATTTGCCAGATATATTCCATTTTGGTCATAACTATCTTATGTGACGGCTATGTGACTGGAGAGGCGTTTTTACACCTTATGACTAACCATTTAAAAAGCTAACTTATTGTTTTTCAATGAGTTAACTTTTTGTGCTTCCGGGAGTTTTATGTGACTGTTATGTGACTGGAGTCTGCTTTTTATGTAATTCCGGGCAATTCTTATGTGACGGCTATGTGACTGGAATGTGTAAAAAGTAATGGTTTTATAATAGTTCCCATATTTTTGTAATGCTTATCACTATTTTTTTTTGAAAAAGTTGTTTAATTACACGGGATTTCATCAAATTTCCTTAACTCTCAACGACAACAAACTATATGGGACATCCATGTTTAAGAATACACAAAAATTGATCTTTCGCTTTTTTATTGCTTTGTTTTTTATTTCCTTCACTGTCCCGGCACAAATCCAGGTAACTCTCCCTGATATGTTGAAACTATTTAATGCCGGAGATATCCACTATGGTACCAATTTTGAAGGGCAGATCAACATCGGGCAACCGGGAGCAGATAAAGTATATGATTTCTCATACATTCCACTTTCAAACGAATTTTCTCTCAATCTGAATACCGACGATATCCCGGTGCTTGCCTCTCGTTATCCCGGATGTGTTACATTTGGCGAAACACCTCAGACCGTTGAGAATAACCCCGTTTTCCTCTTTTCACCCGATTCATTTTATATCGTTGGTCAGGCTTCTCTGGTTCCCGAATGGAAATTTATTCATCGTGAGCCATATGATGTTTTTCCCCTTCCTGTGATTTACGGAGCAACCCATTCACGATTTATTAAAATGACAGATTCAACCTTCAACTTGTCAGGAGTTCTGCAGAGTGTTGATACTTCTTCCAGTGAGTATCGCTCCACTGTTGACGGCTGGGGCACTTTGAAAATTGGAACGATGCAATTTCCTTGTTTACGCGTAAAAAGAGAGTATATCCAATATGGCGACAAAGATTTTGTTTACCTTACAAAGGAGGGAGCGTTTATAACTCTGATGACTGAAGCCACAAACCCCGACTCCGGCATCGTCGCAGCCCGCGGAACCATCCTGCTCGGAGCTGCTCTTGTTGATGTAAAAGAAGTATCGCCTGTTCCCGTGGAATTTAACCTCTCACAAAATTTCCCGAATCCATTTAATCCCTCAACGGTAATTCAGTTTGGGTTGCCCACGGCGGGTTATGCAAGGCTGGAAGTTTTTAATCTGCTCGGAGAATCTATTGCGGTTCTTTTTGATGGCGAGACGAATGCCGGCAATCACTCCGTAAAGTTTGATGCCTCGGCTCTTGGATCCGGAGTCTATTTTTACAGACTATCATCTGCAGGAGAGGTATTAACAAGAAAACTAACGCTGTTAAAGTAATTTACATACCAAAACTTTTAAATCATCTTCCATGGGGGTTGCCAAAGAATGTGTTGTATTAGTTGGCAACCCCTTTCCCACAAGTCAACAAAGGAATTGTATCCTGTTTTGGACATAAATTTTTGGAAGTACAGACCTGATTTTTGCTACCGGTCTGTGATCTTGATTAAATTATTATAGCCGCCACCAAAAATTGTTTTGTCCTCAAGGAACTGAAGACTTTCAACTTTGTTTACAAGTTTCTCGAACTCCCATGTTTTTCCGCCGTCTTTTGAACGATAAACAAAACTCGGAGATAGAGGGGCGCCGTAAGCTTTAAGCATCCAACCGTTATTTGGATCGATAAAATGGATCCCTTCGGTTATATCCTGAGTATTTGAGAGGATGGATGATTCCCACTTTTCTCCTCCGTCAGTTGTCCTCCATAAAGCATATGAAGTATCGTTCACGGAACTGGTGTACCACCCATGTTTTTGATCTAAAAACTTAATATTTGATGGGAATGTCTGGTCATTAAGATAAGTCTCTGACCAGGAAGCACCTCCATCGGTTGTTTTTTTGATGTATGATACCAATCCCCCGTTTTTCTTTGCCCCGGGCAATATAACATCACCCACCATCCATCCGGTATTTTCATCAATAAAGAAGAGGTCATTAAATTGTCCTTCAGGAGCAGAATCAACCAACAATTCCTTCCAGGTTTTACCTCCATCATCCGACTTTTTAAGAATTCTCTTGTCAACTTCCAAAGAGAAAGCGTAACATGTCTGCAAGTTAAGAAAGGTCATTTTTTGTGGAAACCCGTGAAATTGAACTTTAAGATTTTTCCATTTTTCGCCACCATCTGTGGTAGAAAGTACGAAAGTTGACCCTGCATCATCATAACAAATTGCGACTCCTTCTTTATCATTAAAAAACTTTATCTTCTCAAAATATGAAGCTTTCATAGCCGAAACCAAAATCCAGCTTTTCCCGCCGTTGGTTGTTTTCACTAATCCATTTTCATTAGTTGCGAAACCCTTTTTTGAATCAATAAAATAGAAAGCATTAAAATGGAGATCGATACCCTTAACAATTTGGTTGAAGGTGTTTCCGCCATCAGTTGATCGATAAATCTTCGGCATCAAATCCCAAAATGCGGGGAGCACAAGTCCCGTTTTATCATCAAAAAAAGCAACTTTGGCGAATCCTGATTCCTTGTGTGAATAAGATTTTTGCCATGTTTTTCCCCCGTCAACAGTTCTGTACAAGTCGGTATAAATGGGACCGTGCAATCCCCCCGACAAAAGAACCCATCCGGTGTTGCTGTTTTGAAAATTGATGGAGAAGATCATTTGTCCTTTGATATCGGCAGAAATATCATAAAACTTGCTCGAATTCCAACTTTTCCCACCGTCAACGGTTTTAAAGATAACGATTCTGGAAACGACACTACTTCCCGCCGGTTCCAATATCTCAGTTATCACATAACCGTTTTTTTCATCGGGAAATGTCATGTTAGAAATAACAATATTGGACATTTCCTTCACAATCTCCCAGTTTTTTCCACCATTTGTAGTCTTTAGAAGCTTGTCTTTTCCTGTAACAACATCATATCTTTCAATGGCGTAACCATCGTTTAAGTTGGTAAAATGGACTTCGAGAGGGCTAAATCCGAGGGAAGAATTTCTCATCTGCCAGGTTTTCCCTCCGTCAGAAGTGACATAAAGTTGATAAATTCCTTCAGCCTGGTCATCAGATAAAATTGCCGAACCGGCTACAAATCCGTTTTGTGAATCAATAAATTGCACTTTTGAGAAAAATTTAATCTTGCCAATTTTTTCGGTTTTCCAGGTTTTACCTCCATCGGTTGTTGAGATTAAATTCTCATCAGGTCCTGTAGCCCATGCTTTAACAACATCGACAGCAGCAATTGAACTGAGCCATATATCTTCACCCGTCTTGAGAGTCTGCCAGTTTATCCCGGCATCAGTGGTCCGCATTACGCTGCCAAGAGTGCCCGTTGCCCACGCTGTGGTCTTGTTAAGGATAACTAAATCGGTAATTATATTGGCAATCGGTGAAGGCATGATAACTTCAAATCCCTTTTGTGGGCGGATAACTCCGGAACCAATCAGGAAGGATAAAATCAACAGAGAAATATTTTTTTGCATGGAGGTGCCTGTAAATTAGTTGTGATTAAAAAACGCATGTGCGTTGTTATTATACTTTCAGAACATCAACTGAAGTTCCAAAAAATGATTAAATCAAGCGTAAAAGATAAAGTATTTTAATTAATAAAGGCAAAAGAAAATTTTTAAGTTGTTGTTGTTTTAGGAGGACTGTTTCTTTAATTCACATTTAAAATAGTTGGCTATTTCAAATTTGGATATCTGTCCAGCGGGCAAAAACTCCGGATTTATATTTGAAGTCAACTTAAATAGATCATCCTTATAAAATTAGTCCGTTTTTCCCTTTTCCCCTCTTTTTCGTATCGAATTACCACTTCTTCAATACTCACCTTACTGCAGCTCTCAAAAAGCAGATCGATATCCTCAAGTTCACCATTAAACAGCACTTGTTCAATTTACGGCGACACAAATATCAATATCTTCTGTGAATCGTGAAGTTCTGAGTCCATAATAGATATTCAATAAAATCTCTTTTGCGAAAGCACCGATAATAAAAAAATTACTCCCTGATTCTTCGGAGATTTCACTTACCAACTTTAGTAAGTTGACGGAATTGGTATCAATTTTCCCTGTAACATCAAAAACACTATTCTTCATAAAATCCCTCAGCTGCATCTATCAGCCTTGGATCTGCTGATGTTATAAGATCGAGATAAACAATAAAGTCCGGTGCAATATTTTCTATTATGGAGGCATGTTCAAAATTCCAATATTTCTGATAAACTATCAGGTTGCCATTTTTATCCGGGATCAGTCGATTGATTTTTATAAAATCTTTTAATTCACCATCCAGGTACAACTCGGTAATTTTTTCATGCAAATCCCCGAACTTCATCTCAACAGCTTTACCCGAAGTAAAATAAATTGAGTAGTTTTCACAATCAGAATTTTGCAAGCGAACATTTTCATTCATTTCATATCTGCCGACAAAATGCTTATCTTTTAACGATGTTCGATACTCAAACTTTAATCTTTGCAAAAGCTCATGTTTATTTACCATAGTTAATTGTCCAGTTTCAGATTTAACAACAAATCCGGTGGCTCTGAGTTTTTTGATAAATTTTGAGACATACCCAAGCGAACAACCGGTGAGTTGCGCTATTTCTCTATAGTTTTTGTTCAGAATATCGGGATTTGAAAAGAACGCTATTAACAACTGGATACCCATTTTCTCTAATCTAATCTTTTCAGAGTTAAAATGGTTCTTCAATGCCGACTTCGTTCTACCTCGAATATCAAGAAAAATATCCTCCGTTCGGATAAATGCATTTCCAAAGGTATCAACAAAAAATATCCCTTTTGATCTCAAAACTTCTGACACTTTTTTACTGATTTTCCCGGTAATTACCAAAAGATCACCATTATTCTCCTGTATCATTTCGGCACTTGCCACTGATAAAGAAGGAAAGGTTATCAACCGTATCTTCCTCTTTTGGGAATTAGTCCCAATCTTAAGAAATTTGTCCTCAATGTGTTCATACTGAAGAGTGAACTCATTTTCAAGAATATCGAGAACTGTGTTGATAAGGTAGTTGTTTGGCTGTTTCATTCTTGACTATGTTTACTAACAGGAAACAAAATTAAATAGTGAACAAATATACTGTAATTAATTTTAATTTGCAATGAGACTTTATGCTTTTTGTTAAGGATAATATCTTGTGTAATCGTCTGAATCAGGATTTCCAGGATTAAAGGATTCTCAGGATTACAGCCACTTAGCGAGAATCCGACCCTAATGAATAGGAAATGCTTCAAAATCCCTTTTTTCGAATCTAATATACAACCCTCTTTTTTGACTTTTGATCATTCCTGCAGAATCCAGGCAGTCAAGTCCTCCGGGAATATAGACTTGAACTTCATCGAATAGAATAAATCTCTCTTCATGTCCAGGGCTAAAGAAGTCCAGCCTTATCTCACTTCTTTCGCCGAAAGATTTTTCCAGAAATTGGACAAGAGAGTTGAATCTGAACTGATACTTATCTCGAACTTTGCCTGGCGGAAAGTCGTTTGGGTCACTTAGTCTAATGTGAATTTTTTCGTAATTAGTCCGCGAAAGAAGTACCTTAAGGTTTTTTTCTGCCTTTTCATTGGTAATATATGGATCAAGAATTGTGATGGTTTTCGAACCCTTGGCATAAGGGCTGGTTAATTCATTTAGGTCATATTTGTAACTTGGTCGCAACAATATTCTAGCAGGAATTGGTCTAACCACTTCAAACAAATTATCGTAGCCACATATTTTCAGTTTCTGATTTTCTGCTCTTAAGCATGCAAGGAGCTCATTTTGCAGATCTGGAGCAACAAAAATCTTGTCGCTCGATGCCTTACACAAATTAATCTCTGAATACTGTTTCTTCACACTGTATGTCTTTGCTTTACTTGTAAGGAGTTTGGAGAAGTCGTCAAAGTATTGTTTTACAATTGGTAAGTTATGTTCAAATTCCTGGAATGATTCCATAATGCAAATAAAGTGACGCCCTTCATCGTCAAGGACTATAAAATTGTCGAATAGTAAATCTATAAGTTCGTCATTACGGTTTCCGCGATGGGTGATCAATTCATTAAGAAGGAAAAGAGGAAGCCGAGAAGAAAGTGTCAATTCCTGATTCATCAGTTCCTGCCGAGAAGAAGCTGCCTGCTCAGTTCAAGACTTTCATCAAAAAAGCCTTTTGGGGTTTCAGTTTTAAAGAATCCGTTATCATCTAACTCGAGTTCTATTGCTCGCGTGTTACCGTCTCCGTCCTTCGCAAAATAATAGATAGTGAGGGCATCTTTGAGTTGAACTGATTTAGGTTCAATTTCTTCTGGACCTGACTCGAGATATCTCCAATCTACAAAATACATTTTCATTCCCTGTGAAACCAGAACTTGAAGTTTTTTAATAATGTGTTCTGAATGCGTTTCTAAAACTATAAACTTTGGTAATGTGAAGTCATCTAAGAATGATGAGATTTTGTCCTTTAAAAGCCCGATTTCCCATGAGGGGTCTAAATCTAAATTTGAATTTATTGAAAGACTTTCAAAATTTGGATTTAATCGATCGATTATAAAATCCACAACTCTTGATTGCATCATGGGATGTAAATGTAACTCTGGCTGCTGAATCAAAAATACTGAACTTGAGGAAGGATTGGTTGTTAAAAAATAAATTACTGGTATAAATTGCAATGCACCACTACTTGCCTCCGCAAGTCTAATTTTCCTTCTCCCATTTATACCCAATGCGATTGTTGAAACTTCTGTTTTTGAGAATATGGAAATGGAATTACCAAATTCAAAATGGTTTATCCAATAATTTAGAGTTCTTTCGATATAGCTCCAATTATTGGCTTCGTTATAATCTGCAGATTCTTTAAGCTTCGATATTTTTTTCAGACCTTCAAACATACCATAATAGGTATCTTTGTTAAGGTATTCATTGAGATATCTACTTTTCGGAATTTCTCTAACAGTCCCAACAGAAAAAACATTGAAGAAAATTCCAAGATTTAACACTTTCTTAAATCCGATGATAGTGCGCGATAGATTGTGTAACTCATTAAATTTCTTGATTATATTTTTCTCATCCAATCGTTTAAGTATGCTGTAAACGAAATAGGGTAAGCTTTCTAAATAATTTGAAGACGGTTGAATGTCGAATTCATTCATGACACATTCAATTACATCAGATTCCGAATAATCTACATCAATCCACAACAGTAGACTACTGAAAGCAACATTGCGCAATAATAAAGATAGTTCCGATGAAATTTTAGTCCTGCTGTTGCTTATGTCATTTATTCTAGATAGAGAGTCAATATATTCAAGAGAAATTGCACTATTGTTGTATCTTACAATCCATTCAGGAAATGGGCGGTGAAGATATTCATAATTAAAACTCCATTTGTCCGCAATTATCACATTTATATGAGTTAATCGCCCATCTTCAAAACAATATTCATTTGAATTTGACATCTTGGTGAGCTGCGCACATTTTTTACGGACATTGCTAAAATTACCTTTGAAAAGGTCAAATGTGTCTTTACGGGTTTCCTTCCAATGGGCATATCTCTCCTCCGTTGGATTCAGTTCAAACGGGCAGTTATCAATATCATAGATTTCCTCAACTTCGTGGTCGTAGCCCCAGGTTTCCTCAGTGATTTTTATGGAAATTGGTTTTTTCGGGTCGTTGGCAATGTGTTCCCATCCGCCGAGATTGATGTCGTCATCGATAACATATTTTAACTTTTTGGCAGCTTCGTGGTCGTGGTTGTGTTTTAGAAAGAGGAGAGCCTTAAACAGGGTGCTTTTGCCGGAGCCGTTTTCACCCGTTAGAATGGTTAATGGACTAAGCGTTACCTTCACATCTTTCAGGTTTCTGAAATTTTTGATGTGAACATGGTATTTCCGCATAATAACTTCGCGGTCAATAACTTTTCTCGATACTGTTTTCTTTTCGCCGTTTTCCATCTTCAATTCTAACTTTTGTTCAAAATTGTTTAATATATAAGAGAGTGCAAAATAAGGATTTTTTCTAAAAACCTCAGTGAATATTATATCTTTTGGTCAGTGTTTTTCAGTAAAATACTTTGGGAATCATCAATAGAGTCTCAGCCCGCCAGTCACAAATAAAGCCATTTTAGAAGCAACTTTGCTCATTTTTATTAAATTTGTCACTGTGCTGACAAAATTCGGCTAAAATTTGTCACTTCACTGACAATATTTATGTTTTCTCCCTTTAAGGATGATCTTCCGGAGAAAAACCCTACCAAATTCAACCGATTCAAAATTCATTAAAAGATGTTAAATTTGATGATGAATTTTAGAAAATTGTTATTCAAAGAAAAACATTGTGAAACCTGAAGAACTTCTAGATCTGGTCAGTTGTGGCGAGACTTCAAAAGTCCAATTCAAAAGAGATGTGAACAATGCAGTAAGCATTTCTCAAGAGATGGTTGCTTTTGCAAACAGCAAAGGTGGCATGATAATTATTGGCGTTGAGGACAAAACCGGAGGAATCTCAGGTTTAAGTTATGAAGACTTGCAAAGAATCAATAATCTCCTCTCAACGGCAGCACAGGAACATGTGAAAAGCCCCATCGTGATAACAACTGAAACTGTTACTATCGGTGACAAAAGGGTAATTGTTGTGGAAGTGCCGGAGGGAACCGATAAACCCCATTTTGATAAAGACGGTCTTATTTTCATCAAAAACGGTGCTGATAAAAGAAAAGTAACAAGTAAAGAGGAGATCTCGAGACTACTCCAAAGTGTGGGAAATTTGTATGCAGAGGAAAGGATAATACCACACAGCAAAATCTCTGATATTGATCGACTGATTTTTACTGAATTCTTTGAAAAAAAATATAAAGAAGAGTTTAAGGAAACTGAGCTGAACCGGATTATCCCAAATCTCAGACTCGGGGAAGATGGTAAATTAAATGTTGCGGGAGCATTATTATTCGGCAAACAAAGCGAGCTGTTGTTACCACAATTCTTTATAACTGCGATCTGGTTTTGGGGGAATGATATTACCGAAACCTCATACCGAAGCAGTGAAAATATCTATGGGACGATCGGCTCTCTTTACAGAAAAGGATTTGATTTCATTTTTTCCAAACTGAATAAACTTCAAGGAAATCAATCCTTTAACAGCCTTGGAATACCCGAAATACCGGAAATTGCAATATCCGAGATTCTGATAAATGCATTAATACACCGTGATTATTTTATTAACGATTCTATTAAGATTTTTGTGTTCGAAAATCGTGTTGAGATTATCAGTCCGGGAAGGCTGCCAAATAACCTGACAGTTGATCAGATCAAGAGGGGTATTCGAAGAACAAGGAATAACATTATTGCTTCATTTGCACCTGATTTAGTGGACTACAGAGGAGCCGGAAGCGGCATTCTGAGAGTCTCCCAATTACACAAAAATGTGGAATTTATAAATGACATCGATGGTGAACAATTTAGAGTCATTTTCCATCGGCCGGTATTGGTACGCTGAGTTTGATGATCTACTGATCTGACCTTTACCACTCAAATCAAACGAGTATCTTCCATTCTATCCCCCATCTCTGCAACTTTTGCAACACAGCTAAGTATGATTTTTATTATATTTAGAATTGGTTTTTAGAAAATCCAAAAAACGGAGAAATATAATGATAAATAAAATAGTTGAATTGCTTGGAAACGAGTCGGACAGTCTTCTGAACTATACGGCAAAATTCCCAAAAGAGAGTCTCCACCTTCCGGGTGCCGACTTTGTTGACAGAATTTTCATTCCTTCAGACAGAAACATCAATGTTCTGAGAAGTTTACAGACAATTTTTAATCATGGCAGACTTTCAGGTACAGGCTACATGTCGATTCTTCCTGTTGATCAGGGTATCGAACATTCAGCAGGCGCATCCTTTGCACCAAACCCGATCTATTTTGATCCTGAAAACATCGTAAAACTTGCAATTGAAGGCGGATGCAACGCAGTTGCTTCAACTTTTGGTGTTTTGGGTTCCGTAGCAAGAAAATATGCTCACAAGATTCCATTTGTGCTTAAACTGAACCACAACGAATTGCTTACATACCCCAACAAATATGATCAGGTTATGTTCGCTACTATTGAAGATGCTTACAACCTCGGCGCAGTTGCTGTTGGCGCAACCATCTATTTTGGATCGGAAGAAAGTACCCGTCAGATTCAGGAAGTTTCAGCAGCATTCAAATATGCTCACGAACTCGGAATGGCTACAATTCTGTGGTGCTACACAAGAAATGATGCTTTTAAAGTAAAAGGCGACAAAGATTATCATGTATCAGCAGATCTTACAGGTCAGGCTAACCACCTCGGCGTTACCATCGAAGCTGACATTATTAAACAAAAAGCTCCCGAAAATAACGGTGGCTACAATGCAGTTAAATTTGGTAAAACAAGTCCATTGGTTTACAGCGAGCTTAGCTCCGATCACCCGATCGATCTCACCCGTTACCAGGTAATCAACAATTACATGGGCAGAATGGGCTTGATTAACTCAGGCGGCGCATCAGGAAGCAACGACTTTGCTGAAGCAGCTCGCACTGCGGTTATTAATAAAAGAGCCGGTGGTATGGGCCTTATTCTTGGAAGAAAAGCCTTCCAGAAACCTCTGGCAGATGGTATCAAATTAGTTAACCTGGTTCAGGATGTTTACCTTACCAAAGAAGTTACAATAGCTTAGCAGATACACAAGTATCGACATTTTCCCTTGGTTTAAGGTCGGGTCATTTATTTGATCCGGCCTTTTTTTATGGGCGAATGGAATAAATAGAAAGATTTTTTATGGGAACCGGAGAAATTTACTTCCTATTCAATGTCAAATCGCAGACCAACAAGAAATCTGGGTATATCAGAGATATAGGATTCAAAAAACCAGCCAATTGCTTTCCTCGGAGTGATTGTTCCTTTGGCTTCAATTGTAACTGAATTTCCAAATTTGTAAAAGTCATCGGTTAAAATCCCTCTTAACCCGATGTTATTGTCGGTGTGATTAAAATACACTTTCAGGTCCATATATCTGGCGAGGTCTTCATCAAAAAAGGCAAGTGGAGCTGTAGTCACGGTGAATCCAAAACTCATACTCTCTTTTTGAGTGTTATACAGTCCCTCAACGGCAAATTCCAGATGTTTTTTATCCCCTTTAATCAGATCATAACGATACTCACCTCTTAAATAATCAACAAATAAAAGCTTTTCATAAGAAAACTCAATTATGGAATTGGGAATAAAGGTTCCGGTGAACTCAAACTCAAAAAAGTTGGCTACAAAAACCCTGTCGAAAAAATTTGGGTTATTGATCTCATTGATGCTTCCGGCAGCAACTTCAAAAGTGCCGATTCCTGTTTTCTGATCAAGGCGAAGCCCGTCCATCCAGCCATTACTTCCAAGCCCGGTTGATGAAACCGAGCCTTTAATTGCCGGCAGAGCTCCAAACTGAACCCTGAAATCATCAATCTTTTTCTCAAGGTAAAATTGTCTTAAATTAAGATTAAACTTCCGGTTTTCTTCCTTCTTTTTAAGGTCTTTTAGTGTCTCCCATCTTGATTGGAAGCTGCTCCCGGTGGAAGTTAAACCATTGATATTAAAAGCACCTGCAATATCGATCTGAAACGGAATTCGCAGCGATGCCTGAATCCGGTTTTGCTCCGCACCAAAATCAATAATATCATACCGGGTCTCCCAAATCATCGAAATCTTCTCGATCTTTTGAGCGGAGATGTCAAACCGGAGAGCAGTGAGGATAATCAACAACAGAAATATATTACGCATTATTTAGTTACTTTTAATTGGTATTAATCTACAACTAAAACGCAATTACGGCGTATTTTGTTCAAATGCCACCGCAGTCCGATTCTGCAACCTGTTTTTAGTTCATCGCATAATAGAAAGTTAATCGGGGGGTGATGGCAGTTTTAATGGAGGTTCCATCGGTAAGCGATTCAAAAGTTTCGATTACAACATTTGGACTGAATATAACTCCAATTGCTGGATACCAGTTTAGAGAGAGTAGATATAATGATCTGTTGTCTCCACTCTGAGAAGTGAGCGGATCAAAATAATCATAACGGGCGGCAATTGCCACTTTTGGGGAGAAATACCAGGTCCCAAAAAGCGATAATGCAACACTATAACTGTGACCATCCAAATTCCTTTGTTGTTCACCATTCTGCCGGATCCCGTAAAATGCTTCGATTCCTGCAGAAACTCTCTGCTTTTCTCTGTAACCGGCAAATAATGTAAAATTTAGATCATCATTTGGATATTCATAATCAAAGGGGCCCGGGATTCTGATAAGCAACTTTGGTCGCGAGACATAATCGAATCCAAGAGTGAATGTGAAGTTTTTGACAGGAGAAAATTGCAGGTGGGAATAAAGTCTTTTGTGTTTGTCAAGCTCAGGTGAATTACCATTGCCATTACCAAACATTAACCGGTATTTTAACATTCCATCGCCCCAAAGATTCCCTTGTAATGATATCCCAAGATCTGAAGAGGGTGAAATTTTCCTGAGGTCAAGTTGTGTCTTTTCCAGAAATCTGTTTTCCCAGTATGCCTCGGAAACCCCGTAGGTTGGAGGAGGTTGAAGCCCGAGGACAAGGTCACTCCC